>Ga0265318_10000348_pt1 | contig 36746 bp, 39 predicted proteins | sample 4821metaG_FD_192431 | JGI IMG/M metagenome (GOLD analysis project Ga0265318, IMG submission 192431) | Rhizosphere microbial communities from Carex aquatilis grown in University of Washington, Seatle, WA, United States - 4-8-21 metaG | ecosystem: Host-associated > Plants > Roots > Rhizosphere >... | reverse complement strand
CAGAGATCGAGAACACGTCCTCGATCGCCATCATGAACGGCTTGTCCACCGCGCGCTCGGGCTGGGGGATGTAGGCATCGACCTGCGTCATCAGCTCCAGGATCGCGTCATGGCCGAGCACGGGCTCCTTGTCCTCGAGCGCCATCAGCGCAGAGCCGCGCACGATCGGGATGTCGTCGCCCGGGAACGAGTACGACGACAGAAGCTCGCGCACTTCCATCTCGACAAGGTCCAGCAACTCCGGATCGTCCACCATGTCGCATTTGTTCAGGAACACCACCAAGGCAGGCACGCCCACCTGGCGCGCCAGAAGGATGTGCTCGCGCGTCTGCGGCATCGGGCCGTCCGCCGCCGACACCACCAGGATCGCGCCGTCCATCTGGGCCGCGCCCGTGATCATGTTCTTGACGTAGTCCGCATGGCCGGGGCAGTCGACATGGGCGTAGTGGCGGTTCTTCGTCTCGTACTCCACATGCGCCGTCGAGATCGTGATGCCGCGCGCCTTCTCTTCCGGCGCCTTGTCGATCTGGTCGTACGCCGTGAACGTCGCGCCGCCCGTCTCAGCCAGAACCTTCGTGATCGCAGCCGTCAAAGACGTCTTGCCGTGATCGACGTGACCGATCGTCCCGATGTTGCAGTGCGGCTTGTTCCGCTCGAATTTTGCCTTGCCCATGTCCAATCCTTCGTCTCGTTCGTTCCGCGGGTAGAGCGGATATAGATACTCTTTCGTTCGTCAGCTGGCTTGCCGAGCCGTAGCTCGCGGAAACCAGCCCGCCTTCGCCCTTCGGGCTTCGGCGCGGCATCCTTCTCTCGCTTCGCGAGCGAAGGATGGAGCGGGTGAAGGGAATCGAACCCTCGTCATAAGCTTGGAAGGCTTCTGCTCTACCATTGAGCTACACCCGCCTCAGTCGACTCTCCTTCTCAGCGCCTTTGCCGCTTTGGGGGCGAAGGCTGGTGGGGGAAGTAGGACTCGAACCTACGAAGCGTTAAGCAGCGGATTTACAGTCCGCCCCCTTTGCCACTCGGGACATTCCCCCGAAAACCTTTCTCCAATTAGATCAACGGGTTATTTCACGCTCGGAACAGTGCGGCCGAACGTGGAAGCGTCTCCCGAAAAGCTGGTTGCGGATCGGGGGTTATGGTGATGTTGGAACGGAGTGTCAATAGAAGATTACCGCGGAAAAGCCAGGAATTCGGCCCCACGATATGCCCATGACGAAAGGCTAACCCCAGGGCCCGGAAAAACGCAAGGGTGACGGAGCGTCATGAATGCGGCGTTATCGGTAGACCTCGCGGCGATGGGCGGCCTTGGCGACCACGACCGCCATGCGCCAGTCGGCGATTTCGCAAACCAACCGATAATCCCCGACCCGGTAGCGCCAAAGCCCGTCCAGCTCGCCCGCCAAGGCCTCGCCGGTACTCCGCGGGGTCGGATAACGCGGGAGCCGGTCCAGGAATTTGAAAATCCGCCGTTGCGTTGCTGTATCGAAAGCCCGGATCTGATCGAGCGCGCGATCCAGGATTTCAATAGTCCAAACCGAGCTTTCGGGCGGCTTCCTCGAGCGAATATCGACGCTTGCTGTTTTTGAGCGCTTCCTTGGCGTCATTATAGTCTTCCAAATCCTCCAGATAACGCTCGATCGCCTTGGAGGCGTAGTAGCTCTTCTTGCGCCCGGTCCTGGCCGCCAGAGCATCGAGCTTCTCATCAAGAGCGCGTGAAATACGCACGACGCTGGTCTCCGATTTCATCGTTTTTAACCTACATTTGAAAAAGCGGGATGTCCACTTGTTACAAGTGTAGCAGAAGTAACACGAGAGTGCCAGCAAATACGCCTTTATAAGCCGCGCCATGCCTCGCAACGACAAACGCCACTTCTACCCCAAGCCCGATGCCCGCGGCGGCGAAGGGCTTTGGCTTTACGGACTGCATGCCGTGCGCGCGGCGCTCGCCAACCCGGCGCGCAAGACAAAGCGGATCGTGCTCACCAGCCGCGCGGCGGAGGAGATCGGGCCCAAGCTGCTCGGACGCGTGCGGCAGGAAGTGGCCGACGGCGACACCGTCTCGCGGCTTCTGCCGGCCGGCGCGGTGCACCAGGGCGTGGCGCTGCAATGCGATCCCCTGCCCGGACGCGATCTGGACGACGTGCTGGATGCAGCCGGCGCCACGCGGCGCATCGTCGTCATCCTCGACCAGATCTCCGATCCCCAGAACACCGGCGCGATCCTGCGCACCGCGGCGGCGTTCGGCGTCGCGGCGGTGGTCGTGCAGGACCGCCATTCGCCGCCCGAGTCGGGAACGCTCGCGAAGGCGGCGTCCGGCGCGCTCGACAGCGTGCCCTATATCCACGTCGTCAATATCGCGCGCGCGCTGGAGCAACTCGGCGACAAGGGCTTCTGGCGCATCGCGCTCGCCGGCGACGGCGAGACGCCGCTCAAGGACGCGATACCGGCGGGCGATGTGGCGCTGGTGCTGGGCTCCGAAGGCTCCGGCATCCGCAGGCTGGTGCGCGAGCGTTGCGACGCGGCCGCCTTCGTCCCCATCGATCACAGTATCGAGAGCCTGAACGTTTCCAACGCCGCCGCGGTCGCCCTCTACGAGATGCGCCGCGCCTGAGGCTTGGCAGAGGCGGATCGAGACCCCATGTCAGGCCGGTTGAGGTCGCTGGGGAAATTCGATGCGCTCGTGCCTGCTGCTGCTGATCGGCGTGCCGATTCCGTTGATCGGCCTACTCTGGCTGCTGACGGGGCATCTCTAACAAAACGTCATCGCCCGCTTTATGCGGGCGACCCAAAGCAACCGGTGAGTTCGTGCCCATGGGTCGCCCGGACGTGAAGCTTGTCCTCCGGCCGCGCTTCGCGCGGTCCGGGGGGCCGGGCGATGACGGCTGGGGCGTTAGAACACCGCCGCGACGACGTTGTCGCCGCCGTAGTTCTCGATGAACACGAGAACCTTGTAGCCCTCGGCGAGCTGGAGCTTGCCTTCCGCGTCGTGCATCAGAAGCCCGTCATTGCTCATGCTCGCGGTGCGGCGGTCATAGGCGAAGCGCGGCGCCAGACCGCGATACTGCGTCTTGATCAGGTTGAACAGAAGCGCCGCGTTTTCCGGCGCGATGCGCACGCAGCCCGCGCTCGCGCGCTTGCCCAGCAGGGCTACGTCCTCTTCCGTCGCGCCGTGGATGGCGAGGCCGGTCTGCAGCCCGTTCCTCTCCCAATTGAAGAACATCGCGTAGGGCATGGGCTGCTGCCACTGTCCCGAGACGTGATGCCTGTACATGCGGTCGGGATCGAGCTCGTAATAGCCCTGCGGCGTGAAGCTCGGCGCGCGCCGGCCGTTCGGCGCGTATTCGACGAGCTCGCGTCCCGTCGACACCGGCCAGTTGTAGAGCAAGGCAAGATTGCCGCCCGTCTGCTTGTGGAACACATACATCCGCTGCGCCCACGGCCCGTTCTCGGCCTTGCTCACATAGAGGAACAGCTCGAAGTTCGAGAGCATCTCGCTGGTGAGATTGTCCTTCAGCCGCAGCATCACGCGCGTGAGCTCCGCCGGTCCCGGCATGGAGAGATCGGGACGCGCGGTCTGCGCCTGGGCGACTTGCGGCGCTTGCGCGGCCGGCGGCGTCTGGGCCTCGGGCGCGAGCGTGAGAGGTGGCGTGGACTTCGGCGCCTCGGCGACTTTCGCGGGCGGCTCGGGGATGGCGGGGCGCAGCGCCGGTGTCTCGACAGGCGGCGATGTGTGCGCCACGACCACGGGCGGCGCGCTCCTGTGCGGCGCGGGCGCGCGCGCGACTTTCACCGCAGGCTTGGCGCGCGCGAACTGCCGCGGTGGATCGACATAGTCGAAGAACTGCTTGTCCCAGGCGACGAGCTTGTCGGAAGCGGGCTTGATCACCGTTTCGTTGGTCGCGGATGCGCCGCTCTGGATGGCGGGCCAGATCGCCTTGGCGGTCTCGGGATTGCGCTGAAGCGTGATCGCCACGCCGAAAGCCGACGCGCTCACCAGATAGATCGCGCTCAAGGCGGTAAGCGTTCTCATCGTGGTCCCGTATACGGCGGCCGAGCGTAGCCGAAGCCACGCGCGCCTGTCCCATTCCGGGCCAAAGCGCGGTTAACAGGATCGCCCGGAATCGGCGGGCGGACAATGGAAAAGATTAAAAAACGCTCGCCGGCCCCGTGAAACTGCCCCGCGCCAGGTCGGATTTCAGGGTTTTCGTGGCCCGCCAGTAGCAGAACGCCCCCATCAGGCCGGTCAGGATGGTGGTCAGCATGGCGTAGCGCAGCGCGTCCGCCCCAAGCGCCGGCTGCAGCAGGTCCGCGACCGCGCCCACGACCGGCGGGCCCAACCCCAGCCCGATGATGTTCAGGATCAGCAGGAGGATGGCGACCGAGCGCGCGCGCATGCGCAGCGGCACCAGCCCCTGCGCCATCGAATAGGCGGGACCGACATAGGTGGCGCCCATCATCACCGGGATGATGGCGGCCGAGAGCGCCACCACGATGCTCGGCGACAGATAGAAAAGCGGCGCGAAGGGAACGCCGACAAGGGTCGCGATGATCGGCACGTACATGTTCCAGCGCACGTCGCGCGCGCCGAAGCGGTCGGCAAACACGCCCGCGAGATAAGTGCCGATCGCGCCGGGAATGCCCACCAGCAACGCCAGCGCCACCCCGATCTGCGCTCCGCTCAGATGATGGGAGATCTTCAGGAAGCTGGGCACGAAGGCGATCACCGCATAGCCGCCGAACGAGCTGAACGAGGTGCCGATCGCCATCCAGCGGAACGAGCGCTGGCTCCACAGCCACACGATCACCGATCCTATGCTCGGCGGATCGCTGTCGGGCAGCGCCTCGACGAGACCGCGCCGCGGCTCCTTGACCGTGAAAAACAGAAGCAGGGCAAGCAGCAGTCCCGGCACGCCGGCCGCGACGATTGCGACGCGCCAGCCATAGTGATCGGAAAGCCAGCCGCCGCCGAAGAAGGCGATCAGGAGTCCGACGTTCAGTCCGGCCGTGTAGAAGGAAAGCGCGCTCGCGCGCTCCGCCGGCGCATATAGGTCGGCGATGACGGAATTGATCGAGGGCCCGGTGCCCGCTTCGCCGACGCCGGTCCCGAAGCGCGCCAGGGCCATCGTCCAGAAGCCGCGCGCATAGCTCGACAGCACCGTCATCAGGCTGAACACCGCGAGCGACGCCGCGATGATGTTGCGCCTGTTGTAGCGATCCGCCAGCACCGCGAGCGGCACGCCCAAGACGGCATAGACCAGCGCGAAGGCGGGCCCGATGAGATATCCGACCTGCTTGAAGTCGAGACCGAACTCCGCTTTGACCTGCGGCATCAGGATCGCGAGGATCTGCCGGTCCAGATAGTTGACGACATAGACGAGCGTGAGGACGACAAGCACGTATGTGCGGTGGGCCGGGCGCGCGCCCTGGACCTCGGTTCCCTCTGCCACGCCCGCCCCTTGTTTGGGTGTTTCCTCTGACGCGACGCTAGACCGAAAGCGGGAAAAGGCAAGCGGGGGCAGGCCTTCTTGCCAATACCAAATATCGTCATCGCCCGCTTTATGCGGGCGACCCACGGCTACAAGCGATATTCATAGAGTTTGTATCCGTGGGTCGCCCGGACAAGCCGGGCGATGACGATATTTGGCAACGGGAATCAAGCTCGAACCTTCCTACTCCTTCTGCCCGAACCTCTCGCCCTTGCGGCCTTGGACTGCGAGATCGACCGTGGTCAGCCGGCGCCCGCCTTCGACGCGCATCTCGTCGGCCAGCACGTTCATCATCGCGACATAGTCGCCGAAGGAGTCGTCGACGGCGCGGCTGAAGCCCTGAGCGTCCTGCGCCTTGTTCATCTGGATCTTGGCGAAACGCAGCGCGCCGGGCGAGTTCTCCGCGACGCGGCGCGCGAAGGCATAGGTCTCGCGCTCGAGATCGGCGGGCGGCAGGACGCGGTTCACGAAGCCGTATGCGGCTGCCTCTTGCGCCGGGATGAAACGGCTCTCGAAGCACAGCTCCTTCGCGCGGCGGATGCCGATGTCCCAGGGGATCGACATGTATTCGACGAAGCCCGCGAGGAACTGCGCGTCCTCGGCTGCGAAGACGATGTCGCAGCATGCGGCCAGCATCCAGCCCGCATAGATGCAATAGCCCTCGACCATCGCGATCGTCGGCTTCTCGAAATTGCGCCATTTCAGCAGCAGGTCGAAATTGTACCTGCGGAACTGGTCGTACATCTCGATGCCCGGCGCCGCGCCGAGGTTGCGCCGGTACTCCATCCCCTCCGGCGTGCCGAGATCGTGCCCGCTCGAGAAGTGCCCGCCCGAGCCGCGCACGATCAGCACACGGACGTCCTTGTCCGCGCCGGCAAGGTCGAACGCGGCATCGATCTCGTCGAGCATGCGGTAGCCCTGCGCGTTCTTGTACTGCGGCAGGTTCAGCGTGACGACGCCGAGCGGGCCGTCATTCGAGTACAGGAGGTCTTGGAACATCATTCAAAACTCCATTGTCATCCCCGGCCGAGCGCCGCGAAGCGGCGCGAGGGTGAAGGGGACCCAGGTGGAAGGACCGGATCTGGTCAATCCACCTGGGTCCCCTTCCCTCACATCGCTGCTGCCGCAGCGATGTTCGCCGGGGATGACAGTTTTACAGGATGAGTGGACTAAGCAAACTTGCCCGACTTCGCCCAGCCTCTCGGCACCAGCCTTCCCGCCTGCGCGCGCGCGCCGCGCCAGTCTTTCAGTTCGGTGGGCTCCCAAAGCCGGTTGTTCTCGTCCTTCACGCCTTCCTTCCAGATGAAGGTCACAGCGTCCAGCAGACCGCCGTCCTTGTAGCGTTGCAGATAGTTGCCCTGGCCGCGCGCCATCTCGGGCAGCTCGCCGAGCGCGAAGACGATCAGCTTGCGGTTGTCGCCGACCACCGCGATGGAGTCGCCGCCCACGAAGCGGCACACCGCGGCTTCGGCGCCGGTCTTGACGTTCATCACGCGCTTGCCGGCCTTGGTCATCGCCACCGCGTCGTCCTCATTGGTGATGAAGCCGTGGCCGGTGGTCGAGGCGAGCAGCAGCTTGCGCCCCGGCACATGGGCGAACATCGTCACCAGATCGGCCTCCGGCGGCAGATCGATGAAGGTGCGGATCGCCTCGCCGTTGCCGCGCCCGCCGGGAAGCTTGGCGCAATCGAGCGTGAAGAAGCGGCCGTCGGTCGAGAACATCATCAGCTTGTCGGTCGTCTGGGCGTGCACCCAGAAGCGCTCGCGGTCGCCCTCGCGATATTTGATCGCGTCGCTGGGCTCCTGATGCCCCTTGAACGCGCGCAGCCAGCCCTTGGCGGAGCACACCACGGTGATGGGCTCTTTCTCCACGGCGGTCGCGAGCGTTTCGACCTCCTCCGCGATGGCTTCGGCCTGGGCGATGAGCCTGGCCTCGGCGATCTGGGTGCGGCGCTTGCCGAGCGCGGTCTTGAGCCCGAACTTCGCGTCGATGGCGGCGATCTCCAGTATCAGCCGCTCGGATTTCAGTTTCGCGGAGCCGAGCAGTTTCTTGATATCCTTCTGCTCCACGGAGAGATCGGAATGTTCTTTGCGGATCTCCATCTCCTCGAGCTTGCGCAGGGAGCGCAGGCGCATGTTGAGGATCGCGTCGGCCTGGGTGTCGGTGAGCGAGAACGCCTTGATGAGCTTCGGCTTGGGCTCGTCCTCGCTGCGGATGATCTTGATCACCTTGTCGAGGTTCAGATAGACGGCGAGATAACCTTCGAGCACTTCGAGGCGCGCGGCGATCTTCTCGAGACGATGCTTGGAGCGCCGCTCCAGCACCTCGCGGCGGTGGTCGATGAAGGCGTTCAGCACCTCGCGCAAACTCATGACCCGGGGCACCAGCCCCTTGTCGAGCACGTTCATGTTGAGCGGGAAGCGGGTTTCGAGATCGGACTGGCGGAACAACTGCTCCATCAGCAGCTCGGGCTCGACCGTGCGGCTCTTCGGCGTCAGCACGATGCGCACGTCCTCGGTGGATTCGTCGTGCACGTCGTCGAGCAGCGGCAGCTTCTTCTGCTCCAGGAGCTCCGCGATGCGCTCGATCAGCTTGGCCTTCTGGATCTGATAGGGGATCTCGTGGACGACGATCTGGTACATCCCGCGCGCGCCGTCCTCCTTCGTCCAGCGCGCCCGGACGCGGAACGAGCCGCGCCCGGTCCTGAAGGCCTCGGCGATCGTGGCGGCGTCGTCCATCAGCATGCCGCCGGTCGGGAAGTCGGGGCCTCTCACGAGCTTGAAGAGCGTGCGGTCCTGGATGTTCGGGTTCTCGATCAGCGCGGTGAGCGCGGCGCAGAGCTCTCCCAGATTGTGCGGCGGGATCGACGTCGCCATGCCGACCGCGATGCCGCTCGAACCATTGGCCAGAAGATTGGGGAACGCCGCCGGCAGAACCACCGGCTCCTCGTCGGCGCCGTCATAGGTCGGGCGGTAGTCGATCGCGTCCTCATCGAGGCCGTCGAGCAGCATCTGGGCCGCTTCGGTCAGGCGGCTTTCGGTGTAGCGCATCGCGGCCGGGTTATCGCCGTCGACATTGCCGAAATTGCCCTGGCCTTCGACCAGCGGATAACGAGCCGCGAAATCCTGCGCGAGACGCACCAGCGCGTCATAGATCGCCTGGTCGCCATGCGGATGGAAGCTGCCCATCACGTCGCCGACGACCTTCGCGGACTTCTTGGGCGCCGAGGCGGGGTTGAGCCCAAGCCGCCTCATGCCGAACAGGATGCGGCGGTGCACGGGCTTCAGCCCGTCGCGCACGTCGGGCAGCGCGCGCTGGGTGATCGTGGAAAGCGCGTAGGCCAGATAGCGCTCCGCCAGCGCCTTGCTGAGCGCTTCGGGCCGGATGTCGTCTTTTATGTCCGTCACTTACACCCACCCGTCGTCGCCCGCTTTATGCGGGCGACCCACGGATACAAGCGCGCTTGTTGCCGTGGGTCGCCCGGACAAGCCGGGCGATGACGAAAAAGAAGGATGTTTATTACGACGATTCGCGGCCCGCCAATTCATCCAACCGCATCCGCGCGGCGGGCATTTCGCGGTCGTGCGGCTGAAGCACGCGGTCGAGCAGGAAATAGCCGGTGAGCCGCAGGCCCGCGGCGATGTCGGCGCGCGCCACCACGTTCTGCGAGCCGAGCAGGAATTTGGGCAGGGCGAAAAGCCGTTCCTTGTATGTGCCGGCGCCGGCGCGCGAGACCGCCCGGCCCGAGCGCGGCGAGACATAGACGAGGTCCTCCGTCACCCCCGTCGCCGCGCAATGGCTCAGATCCAGGCCGAAGCCGAGCGCGTCGAGCAGCCCCGCCTCCCAGCGCACATAGAGCGGCCCCCAATGGTCGAGGCCGTCCTCGAGCATCGCGTCGAGCAGGATCTCGCCGGCCGCGAACACGTTCTCATGCACCTCGCGCTCCGGCATCGCGGCGTTCGTGACCGTGGTGAAGGCGTTGAGGCCGGCGAGCGGCTCGCGCCCGTCCATCAGATCGCCGGCGCGCGCGCGCGCGAGCTCGGGCTGGAAGCTCCCCAGATGCTCGCTCAACCGCGCGCGCCAGTGCAGATGCAGCGTGTTGCCGGGCTGGAGCACCGGCTTCATCTTCCGCGACGCGCCCCCGCGCACGAGCCCGAGATGGCGCCCATGCGCCCGCGTCAGCGCCTCCAGGATCGCACCCGTCTCGCCGAGCGGCCGCACCGAAAGCACGATGGCGTCGTCAGACCAGTCCACACTAAAAACCCAGATATAAAATCGTCATGGCCGCCCTTGAGGCGGCCACCCAGCTGTCGCGCGTCCGCGCGACGAAAGACTCTTTGTTGGCTGGATGGCCGGGTCAAGCCCGGCCATGACGATTGGGATGTATCTCGGAGAACCACTCATTCCTCCGGGAACTCCAGCCCCATCTCGCGGTAGTGCTCGCGCTCCTCGGCCCAGTTCTCGCGCACCTTCACGAACAGGAAGAGATGCACGCGGCGGCCGAAGATCTCCTCCAGCTCCGTGCGCGCGAGCTCGCCGATCTTCTTGATCGTGGCGCCGCCCTTGCCGAGCACGATCGCCTTCTGCCCGTCGCGCTGGACATAGATCGTCTGATCGATCTTGACCGAGCCGTCGGGGCGTTCTTCCCATTTCTCCGTCTCGACCGCGCTCGCGTAAGGAAGCTCGTCGTGCAGGCGCAGATAGATCTTCTCGCGCGTGATCTCGGCCGCCAGCAGGCGCGAAGTGATATCGCCGGCCTGGTCCTCGGGGAACAGCCACGGGCTTTCCGGCATGCGCGCGGCGCACCAATCGCCAAGCTCCTCGAGGCCGTCGCCCTTGAGCGCCGAGATCAGGAACACCTCGTCGAACAGCCCGGCCTCGTTCAGCTTGCCGATCAGGGGCAGAAGATCGGTGCGTTTCATGCCGTCGATCTTGTTCAGCGCCAGCACCGCGCGCGCGCCGTTCTGCTTCAGCCTCTCGATGATCGCGTGGGTGTCGCGCGCGGCAAGGCCGTCGGGCTGCGCCACCAGATCCGGCGCGTCGACGATGAGCACAATCGCGTCCGCGTCCTTCGCGCCCGCCCAGGCCGACGTCACCATGGCGCGGTCGAGCCTGCGCCGCGGCTTGAAGATGCCCGGCGTGTCGACGAAGACGATCTGCGCCTGCCCACGCATCGCCACGCCGCGCACCGGCATGCGCGTCGTCTGCACCTTGGGGCTGACGATGGCGATCTTGGTGCCGACGAGCGCGTTGACGAGCGTCGACTTGCCCGCGTTCGGCGCGCCGATGATCGCGGCAAAGCCGCAGCGCGTGGTCATGAGAGTGTTTCCAGCATCTTGCGCGCCGCATCCTGCTCCGCCTCGCGCTTGGAGCGGCCCTCGCCCGTCATGGGCTCGCCGCCTTTCACCGAGACTTCGACGCGGAAGAGCGGCGCGTGGTCGGGCCCCTCGCGGCCGATATGGCGGTATTGCGGACCGGTGCCGCGCGCCTGCGCCCATTCCTGCAGCATCGTCTTGGGGTCGCGCATGTCGTGGCTGAGCGAGGCGAAGGAATCGGCCCAATATTTTTCGATGAAGGCGCGCGCGGGTTCGAGCCCGCCGTCGAGATAGAGCGCTGCGATCACCGCCTCGCAGGCGCAGGCCAGGATGGCGGGCTTGCCCCGTCCGCCGCTGCCGAGTTCCGACTTGGCCAGGATCAGATGCTCGCCCAGCCCCGCGGCTTCCGCGGCCCTGGCGCAGGCTTCCTGCCGCGCGAGCGCGTTGAACTTCAGCGCCAGCGCGCCTTCCGAATCTTCAGGATAGAGCGTGTGCAGCTTCTCCGCCGCGACGAGACCGAGCACACGGTCGCCCAGGAATTCGAGCCGCTCGTTGGAGCGCACGGTGTCGGCGCTCGCATGGGTAAGCGCGCGCTTGAGCAATTCCGCGTCTTTGAAGACGTGACCGAGCTTTGTTTCCAAGTCAGTCGATGGGTGTGAACATCCGGCTGAAGCGGATGGCTCCCGGCCAGGTCCAGGGTTCGTACCAGACTGCGCTGTCATCGATCGAAAAGAATTTGAATTCGGCCTTGCCGACGAGGTCTTCCGCCGGAACGTAGCCCACATCCAGGCGGCTGTCGTCGGAATTGTCGCGGTTGTCGCCCATCATGAAGTAGTGCCCGGGCGGGACGTGGAACACCTCTGTGTTGTCCTCGGAGCTGTCGGGGATGCGGTCGAGCACGTAGTAGCTCACCCCGTTTGGCAGCGTTTCCTTGTAGCGCGGGATCGCGTGGGTGATGCCGAACGGGTCGGTTTCCATGTACGGCGCGGCGGCCTCCTTCGGGACGGGCTTGCCGTTCAGATAGAGCTGGCCGTTCAGCATCTGCACCGTGTCGCCGGGAAGGCCGATCACGCGCTTGATGAAGTCCTCCATGTAGTCCTTGGAGTTCTCGTTCGGCATCTTGAAGACCACGACGTCGCCGCGCTTGGGATCGGAGCCGAACAGCCGGCCGTGCAGCGCGCCGCCGGCCGGCCAGGCGCGGAACGGGAACGAGTTGCGGCTGTAGCCGTAGGCGAACTTCTCCACGAACAGATAGTCGCCGACGAGCAGCGTGCTCTGCATGGATTCGGAAGGGATGTTGAACGGCTGGAAGAAGAAGGTGCGGATCACCAGCGCGATGAGCAGCGCGTAGAAGATCGTCTTGACCGTCTCGAGCCAGGTCTCGCCTTCCGGCTTCTTCTTGGCCGCCTTTTCGTCCGTGTCGTCCTCGGCCTCGACCTCGACCGCCTGGACGACGGGACTCTGCGGATCGTCGAGCGGCTCCGGCGTCTCGGCGTCGGGCTTGGCCGTGCGCAAGCCGCTGTCGTCGTCCGCGGAAGCGGTCAATTCGGGGTTTTCGGGTTCGTTTTCCATGCGGAGCGGGACCAAACAGGACTGGCGCGCAGGCGTCAAGGCGAGGCGCGGGGATTACTTAAGCGTCAAGGCGCCCCGTTCAACCGCCTGGATGATGACGATCGCTTGAGCCAGCGGGAAATCGTCGGTGATCGTAAGCTCGATCAAGGCCGTATGCCCCGCGGGCGTGATGGCTTCCAGCCGCGCCAGCGCCCCTCCGGTCAGCCGCATCGTGGGCTTGCCGCCGGGCAGGTTCACCACCCCCATGTCGCGCCAGAAGACGCCGCGGTTCAGCCCGGTGCCCAGCGCCTTGGCGCAGGCCTCCTTGGCCGCGAAGCGCTTGGCATAGGAGGCGGCCCGCTGGGCGCGCTTGTCGGACTTGGCCCGTTCGACATCGGTGAAGATGCGCTCGATGAAGCGGTCGCCGAACCGCTCGATCGATTTCTCGATGCGGCGGATATCGATCAGGTCGTTGCCGAGGCCGATGATCATTCGATTGCTTCCTCGGAAACGCCGGACGCAATATTTGGCCATTCCCGCTTGATAAAGTCGCGAAGCCGCGCCTTCGACGGCGCGGCTTCGGTATGACCATACAGCTCCGGCGTCAGGTATTCGGGTGGGTCTTCCGGCGCGTTCGCCACGACGAAGCCAGAGCGGTGAGACGCGAAATCACACATCAAATCGTGTTCGCCGATCGCCTGCCCCACCGGAACCAGAAAGAAGGCATAGTCGCGGTATCGGCCGAACACGGCTCGGGTCGCGCTTGCCTCGGGTGTCTCACCGGAGACGCGATACACGCGGTGCAACGGCATATCGTGGCCGCCTGAGCGGAAATAGACCAGCCGCAGCGGCAGCTCGTCCGGTTCGTGCGAGATGGCGACAACCAGCAAAACGCTGTATCCGCCGAACTTTACATATTCGTTCGCGTCTTTCGGGAACGCCATGTCAGATTCCACGAAACGGGCAACATCTCCGATCTTCGCGTAGTTCCGCGCGTCGCCCTCCAAGCGCGTTTCAAGATCGCTTTGGCTCATCGGGCCGTTGCTGGCGGTTCCCTCCGACAAGGAATGTTTGATATCTTGCGCCGATGTACGCGAGTTGAACAAGAGCAATAGCGCGGCGATTGCAGCGCACAGAGAAGTTGCTTCACGCACTGCGGGCCTCGTCCATGAGTTCACGCATCCTTTCAATGGAAGCTTCAAGACCGACGAAGATCGCTTCGCCGACGAGGAAGTGGCCGATGTTGAGCTCGCGGATCTCGGGGATGGCCGCGATGGGCTTCACATTGTCGTAGGTGAGGCCGTGTCCGGCATGGACTTCGAGTCCCATCCGCGCGGCGGCGGCGGCGGATTTGCGCGCGGCATCGAGATGCCCGGCAACCGCCTGCTCGTCGCCCGCGATCACGGCCTCGCAATAGGCGCCCGTGCAGAGTTCGACGACGGGAGCGCCCAGCGCGTTCGACGCTTCGATCTGGCGCGCATCGGGATCGACGAACATCGAGACGCGGATGCCGGCGTCCGACAGCCGGCGCACGAAGGGCTTGAGGTGATTGTGCTGGCCCGCGGCGTCGATGCCGCCCTCGGTCGTGCGCTCCTCGCGCTTCTCCGGCACGAGGCACACCGCGTGCGGCTTATGGCGCAACGCGATCGCGAGCATCTCCTCGGTCGCAGCCATCTCGAGATTGAGCGGTATGGCGAGCTCGCGCGCGAGCTTGTCGATATCGTCGTCGGAGATATGGCGGCGGTCCTCGCGCAGATGCGCCGTGATGCCGTCCGCGCCCGCTTTCGCTGCCAGCGTCGCCGCGCGCAGCGGATCGGGATACGGCGCCCCCCGCGCGTTGCGGATCGTCGCTACGTGGTCGATGTTCACGCCGAGGCGGAGCTTGGTCATGGCGCAGCCTTGATCGTCTTCACTTGCATCATCACCGGCGTGTGATGATTGGCGTTCTCGGCCGCGAAAGGCGTGCCGCCGACCGAGACGTGCTTGCCGTTCCAGTTCGCGCCATAGGGCCGGGTGAAGAACAGCAACTGCATTCGCCGCGCCGTGTGCGCGTCGCCGTCCTCGTACCAATCCAGCGCCTCACACAGCCGAAGCGGATGATCGAGGACCAGGACCGCGAAGGCATTGGTCTTGTGACCGTCATCGTTTTTGAAAGCGGTCGGCGTGACGGTTCCGGTGAAGACCTGCGGCGCGTTCAGCCTGGCGCATGTCCCGGCGTGGCTCTGCGCCATGCAGAGAGCGAGCACGACCGAAATCGACGTCGCACGGATCATGTCATCGCCTCGACGAACTCACCCTTCGACAGGCTCAGGGTGAAGGGCTGAGCTGGTTGCAGTCCCTCATGCTGAGCCTGTCGAAGCATGAGGGCAGCGCGGTTATGCCGTCGCGTCACGCCAGCCCCCTGCTCCCAGGCTTTACCGCGGGGATATCGCGCAAATGCGCCGGGAGCTTATCCGCTTCCCACGCGGGGACCTTCATCGTCGCCAGCGCCACCAGCTTCACGCCGACCTTCGCCTTGCCGCCGGAGCGGTCGATCAGGCAGGCGGCGGCGACGGGCTTGGCGCCGGCGGCGCGGATCGCCTCCAGGCATTCGCGCGACGACACCCCGGTCGAGATGATGTCCTCGACCATGAGCACCGGCTGGTCCTTTTCCAGATGGAAATTGCGGCGGAGCTGGAACTTGCCGTCGACGCGCTCGACATACATCGCAGGGACGCCCAGCTGGCGGCCCATCTCGTAGCCCGGCACGATGCCGCCGACCGCGGGCGAGACGATCGCCGTGAACTTCGCCTTCACCTCTTCGCGCACTTTCGCCGCGAGCGCCTTGCACAGCTTGGCGGTGCGCCTGGCGTCCTGGAAGACCAGCGCTTTCTGAAGGAAAGTGTCGGAGTGCAGCCCGCTCGACAGGATGAAATGCCCCTCGAGCAGCGCGCCCGATTTCCTGAATTCGTTCAATACCTGTTCAAGCGTCATTAGACCTCGCTGGTCACCCTTCGAGGCGCCGCTGCGCGGCGCACCTCAGGGTGACGACATTAAGCGACGTAATCCTGAGGTGCGAGCGAAGCGAGCCTCGAAGGATCATGCGCCGTGTTCCTTGTCGCGAACGCGGTCGACCGATTCGACCGACGCGTTCACGCGTAGCGCACCGATGATGTTCTGCAAATGCGCCACATCGCGCACCTCGATGTCGATCATGAACTCGAAGTACAGCGGATTGCGGCCCGTGACCTTGAGATTGAAGATGTTGCCGCCGTTGGAGCCGATCACCGTCGCGGCCGCGGCCAGCGCGCCCGGCACGTTCTTGGTCCTGACCAGGATGCGCGCCACGCTCGGGCCGCCCTCGGCCGCATGCGTGCTCCAGGAGACGTCGAGCCATTCGTCCATGTCGGTCTCGGCGCGCTCGAGTTCCTCGCAGTCCACGGTGTGGATGACGATGCCCTCGCCCGGCACGCGCAGGCCCACGATGCGGTCGCCCGGCAGCGGGTGGCAGCATTGGCCGAGATGGTAGGAGATGCCCTCCTTCGAGCCGCGCAGCGAGATCGGCATGCGCTTGACGCCGGGCTCGACGAAGGCGGCCTGCTTGCGGCGCTCGGGATCGCGCTTGAGCTCGGGGAAAACGGCTTCGAGCACCTCGTGGCCGCGCAAGGAGCCGCGTCCGGTCTCGGCAAAGACGTCTTCGGCCTTCGACAGGCGCAATTTCTTCGCCACGCCCTCGATCGCCTTGTCGGTCAGCTCGAAGCCTTCGTCGGCGAAGACCTTGGCGAGGATCTTGCGGCCGAAGGCGATGTGCTCGTCGCGCGCGGCATGGCGCAGGAAGCGGCGGATCTCGGCGCGCGCCCTTCCCGTCACCACGAGCTGCTCCCAGAGCGGCGACGGCGTCTGCTCCTTGGTGCGGATGATCTCGACCTGGTCGCCGTTGCTGAGCGGCGTATGCAGCGGAACCTGCTTGCCGTTGATCACCGCGCCGACGCAGTGATTGCCGAGATCGGTGTGCACCATATAGGCGAAGTCGATGGGCGTGGCGCCGCGCGGCAGCGAGATCAGGTCGCCCTTCGGCGTGAAGCAGAAGACCTGGTCCTGGTACATGTTGAGGCGCGAATGCTCGAGGAAGTCCTCGGCGCTCTCGCCGCGCTCCAGGATATCGACCATGTCGCGCAGCCATTCCAGCGCGCTCGCCTCGCCGCCGTCCTTCGCCTCGACATGCTCGCGATAGCGCCAATTGGCGGCGACGCCGCGCTCGGCGACGTCGTGCATCTCCTGGGTACGGATCTGCACCTCGACACGCTGGCGCTCCGGGCCGATCAGCGTGGTGTGGATCGAGCGGTAGCCGTTGGCCTTGGGCGTGGAGATGAAATCCTTGAAGCGTTCGGGGATCATGCGCCAGTTGGTGTGCAGGACGCCGAGCGCGCGGTAGCAATCCTCCGTGGTCTTCACGATGACGCGGAATCCCAGGATGTCCGAGAGCTGCTCGAAATTGAGCTGCTTGTCCTTGAGCTTGCGCCAGATCGAATAGGGGCGCTTGGCGCGGCCGCTGACGCGCGCCTCAAGCCCGTGCTCCTTCAGCTTCGCCTTGAGCTGATCGGCGATGCGCGCGATGCGGTCGATGCGCACGTCCTCGAGCTGGGCGATGCGCGCGACGATGGAGCTGCGCGCCTCGGGCTGGAGCTCGGCGAAGGCCAGGTCCTCGAGCTCCTCGCGCATGTTCTGCATGCCGATGCGGCCGGCGAGCGCGGCATAGATGTCGAGCGTCTCCTGCGCGATGCGGCGGCGCTTGGCCGGATCCTTGAAGAAGCCGATGGTGCGCATGTTGTGCAGCCGGTCGGCGAGCTTGACCAGCAGCACCCGGATGTCGTTCGACATCGCCAGCATCAGCTTGCGGAAATTCTCCGCCTGCTTGGTGCGCTCGCTGAACAGCTCGAGCTGGGAGAGCTTGGTGACGCCGTCGACCAGTCCCGCGATCTCCTCGCCGAAATTGGTCCGGATGTCCTCGAGGGTGACGAGCGTGTCCTCGACCGTGTCGTGGAGAAGCGCGGTGGCGATCGTCGCCACGTCCAGCTTGAGGTCGGTGAGGATCGCGGCCACTTCGAGCGGATGGGTGAAGTAGGGATCGCCCGAGGCGCGGAACTGCTTGCCGTGCGCCTGCATGGCGTAGACATAGGCCTTGTCGAGCAGGGCCTCGTCGGCGTCGGGGTCGTAGGCCTTCACCCGCGCGACCAGGTCGGTCTGGCGCATCAGGGCGCGTTTGGGCTTGGGCTCGACCTTGGACTCGGGCGCGCGTTCGGCCACGGGGGCGACAGGGTGAATCCCACCCTCTGCCCCGGCTTGGGTTTTGCCGGGCCGCGACGAAGCGCTCATGGTTCGGGCTAATATATAGCAGTTTTCTGGGTTTGGCGCGATTCGTTGATTCAGAAAATCCACCCGGACCGGCCATCGCCCCTCGCGCGAAGACGAAACTTTGCTATCTTCGGGCGGCTCAAGGGGGGCTTCATGCGCAGACTTGTCTTCATGGCCGCGCTTCTGGGCGCTGTGTTCGCGACCGCGACGAGCCAGGCGGCGCACCACCTGAACCGGTACTACGGCGAGGTCCAGGCCTTCGCCACCAAATACTGTCCCGAGGGCTGGGACCGGGCCGTGGGCTATCCCAAGCACATGTCCTCTCCGGGCGGGACCTACCTCTTCCCGCTGCTCAGCTACAACTACAACAGCGGACAGGAGCGGTCGGCGAACGAGTTCGGGATGCCCGATCTTCGCGAGCACCCGCCGACCCTTCCCGACCCGAGCGCCAAGGACAGCAACAAGATCACCTGGTGCATCCTCACCCATGACGGCGTCTTCCCGCCGCGCCCGGACTAGGAGACGGACATGCTCAGACAAGCCTTATTCACCGCTGCGATCCTGACCGGGACGGCCGGACCGGCGCTTGCCTATGGCGACGTCTATCTCGGCGAGATCCAGGCCTTCGCGGGGTCGTACTGCCCCAAATCGTGGGCGCCGGCGGACGGCTCACTGCTCAAGATCGAGGACCACAAGCCGCTCTTCGCCATGATCGGCTTCGAATATGGCGGCGACGGCCACACGACCTTCGCGCTTCCCGATCTGCGCAGCAAGGCGCCCGCCCATCTCGACAAGGACGACAAGGGCCACCGCTTCAAGCTCCTGTGGTGCGTGAAGATCGATAACGGCGTCTTCGCTCCGCGCTGACGCGCAAACAAAAAGGCGGCCCGCGAAGGCCGCCTTTTTCGTCTCATCTTCCGTCGAAGACTATTCCTCGTAATCGGCTTCCGGTTCCGGCTGGGGCTCGGCGCGGCGCTGGGCTTCGGAGGTGAGCGCACGCAGCAGCTCTTCCTCGGTGACCTGGCGATGCGCGGGATCCTCGCGGTCGTCCGACGCCTCGCGCGCCTCTTCGGGCTCGTCGACTTCGGCGTGCTTCTGCAGCGAGCGGATGTAGTCTTCCTTCAGATCCTCGGGCTTGAGCGCCTTGCCGGCGATCTCGCGCAGCGCCACGACCGGGTTCTTGTCGCGGTCGCGGTCGACGAGCGTATCGGCGCCGCCGGAGAGCTGCCGCGCCCGGTATCCGGACAGAAGCACCAGATCGAAGCGGTTCGGAATCTTGTCGACGCAATCCTCGACGGTCACGCGGGCCATGAAAAATCCTTAGAGCTCAGGTGGTTAGGGGCGGACGCCGGCGAATTCCGGCGCATGGGCGCGAACAAGGCCGCGGACAATATACAAGATGTTGTGGCGAAACAAGGGTTCCTCAAGGGGATGGCGGCGGCAACGTCTGCGAGGCGCGGTGCGCCAGGACCAGCGGCCTGGTGCGGCGCCAGACCTCCCAGGCGGTCGCGACCACCACGCCGGCGGCGAAGAACAGCATCGCGTCGGTATAAAGTATCCATTGCGGGTCCATCGGCTTGCCGACGCCCGGCTGCGGGTTGCCCATCCAGGTCCGCAAACCGAAGCGCGCCAGGAATACGGCCAGGAACACGATCGTGCCGATCGGAGACGCCTTGCTCATCACATCGCCGGTCTCGGGATCGATCGAGAACTCCTGATGCTTGCCGCGCAGATAGCCCACGCCCGCGCCGATGAGGGCCGCGCCCGCAAAGATCGGGACGGCGAACGGGTTGGCGAGCGGGCTCGGCAGCAGCGCGAACATCGCCACCATGCCGACCAGCACGTAGACGGGCCCGATCCACAGGCGCCCGGGCCTGACTTTGCGCGCCTGCGACGCGCGCAGCAGCCGGAAGCCGATCAGGGCCACGACCAGCAGGATGGGAAGGTACTGGAGAAAATCCTTGGGCATCGGCGGCTCCTGAGGGCACGCACCTCTTTAGCGAAAATTTTCGGCGCATTCGAACGGTTTCGCAAACCACGCACCAGGCAAATCGCGGGGATGAGGGATCGCCCGGGGAAACGTTTCGCGGGCCTTCGAGTTTCTCCCTCGGAGGGATCAGCGGGGAAAGAAGACGAGAGAAGACAAGCAAGAAGGAAAGAACAATGGGACGTGATGGAAGAGTAAACCCCGACTATGTGATCGGGCCGGACGGGCGCAGCCTCACCCTTGCCGATCTGCCCAAGCGCGACACCACGCGCTGGATCACGCGCCGCAAGGCCGAGGTCGTCGCCGCCGTGCAGGGCGGCCTGATCAGCCTCGAGGACGCCTGCGAGCGCTACCGGCTGTCGCTCGAGGAATATCTCTCCTGGCAGCACGCCATCGCGCAACACGGCCTCGACGGCCTGCGCGCGACGCACGTGCAAGATTATCGCGGCCACTGAGCAGACATCCCGTGGCGTGCGCAAGGAGCGCGGAGACCCCACCTCTCCGCGCTCTTCGTCTTTTCAGGGCGTGATCTCGAAGATCGTGCCGCCCTGGCCATGCCGCGCGACGCCGCCGCTGATGACGGTGCTCACGAGATTGCCCTTGCCGTCCGGAACCAGCGTGCTGTGCGGCGACGCGCCGTCGGGGCATGGATTGCCGCCCACGCAGAAGCTGTACAGCACCTGATAGTTGGTTCCGCTCAGCTCATAGACGACGCCGCCGATGCCCGCGCCGCCCGCTTCCGCCGTCCCGAACAGATTGCCGTCGGTGTCGATATAGGGCGCCGCCAGCGGCAGGTAGCCGTCGGGGCAGCTGTCGTCGGCGCTGCAGAAATCGTGCAGCTTGGTGAAGGTCCCCGTGGAATCGATTCTGTAGAGCACGCCGAGGTCCCCGCTGCCGCCGCTCTCGGTGACGCCGAAGAGATTTCCGTTGCCGTCCAGCGTATCCGTGCCGAAAGGCTCCTGGCCGTCGGCGCAGGAGGCCTGCGAGCAGAAGGCGTGCAGCGTCGTCAGCGACGAGCCCTGGAACTTGTAGACCGTCCCGCTGCCGCCGATCGTCGTGCCGTAGAGCGCGCCCGTCGCATCCGCGACGATGCTGGTCGGCCCAAAGCCGTCGACGCAGCTCGCGAGGCTGCAGAAACTATAGAGCACGCTTTCGGACCACTTGCCGCCGTCCCCCGGCACGAGCTTGAAAATCACGCCATTGTTGTTGTGCGCGCCGCCCGAGACGCCCGCGCCGTAAAGCGGCGACACGCCGTCATACGCCACGCCGGACTGCGCGCCCTGATAGGTGAGCCCTTCCGGGTCGTTTCCATCCGGACAGCCGGTCCTGCGGCAGAAGCTGTAGAGCGTCGTCAGCGTGCCGTCCGGCGCCAGCTTGAAGAACGTGCCGTTGCCGGTCTTTCCGCCTCCCGAGGTCAGGCCGTAGAGATTGCCGGAGACATCGATGACCAGCGACCCCGCCGGCGAGAACCCGTCCTTGCAGTTCTTCTTCTTGCAGAACCTGTAGAGCACGGTCACCGGGCTGCTCTTCTTGCGGGCGTCCGTGGCCGGCATCTCGTAGATCACGCCGCAACCTTGATTGCCGCAGCGCTCGTCCTGCTGGCCGCCCTTCTCCGCCATGCCGTAGAAATTCCCGGCGGCGTCGCGAATGATCTGCGAGTTGGGGAGAGCGCCGTCGCCGCAAGCCCTCTGCGAGCAGAAATCGTAGAGCGTCGTCATCGTCGCCGCCTCGGCGAGGCCGACATTCGCCGCGCATGCGAGCGCCACCGCGCACGCGATCGCGGCCAATCCGTAGACATGCTTCATGCGATCCCCCACGCGCGCCCTGTGAAAGGCACTGTATGCGACGGCGCCGGAGGCATCAACCTTGTCGCGAAATGCGAGCGCTTCCGCGCGCCCAGCTTTAAGTGGAAGAGCCGCTTTCCTTCGGCAGCACCGGCGCGCCTTCCGCGAAAGCGCGGGCGGCGGAGACGAACTCGCTCGGCATCATCACCACCGTCATCGTGTTCTGCTCGGCGCCGATCTCGGTGAGCATCTGCATGCGGCGCAATTCGAGCGCGGCGGGTGTCTTCATGATCTCGTCCGCCGCCTCGCGCAGCTTGACTGCGGCGTCCATCTCGGCTTCCGCCTTGATGATGCGCGCACGCTTCTCGCGCAGCGCCTCCGCTTCCTGCGCCATGGCGCGCTGCATCGAGGCGGGAATCTCCACGTTCTTCATCTCGACGTTCTGGATCTCCACGCCCCAGGCCTCGGTCATGGAATCGACGCGGTCCTTGATGAAGCCGGCCAGCTTCTCGCGCTCCTTGAGCACGTCGTCGAGCGAATGCTGGCCGATGATGTTGCGCAGCGTGGTGAGCGCGACCTGGATGACGGCGTTGCGCACGTTCTGCACTTCGATGATGGCGAGGTCGGGCTTGACGATGCGGTACCAGATGACGGCGTTGGCCTTCACCGGCACGTTGTCGCGCGTCATCGCCTCCTGCTGCTCGACGCCGTCGGTGAAGACGCGCATGTCGACCTTGACCGCGCGCTCCACGCCCAACGGGATGATCCAGAACAGCCCCGGCGTCCGCGTGGCCTTGAAGCGGCCGAAGCGGAACACCAGCGCGCGCTCATATTGCTGGGCGACGCGGAAGCCCGTGAGGAAGATGATGAAAAGGACAAGGACGATCACGAGAAGCAGTTCGGGCATGTTCGCCTCCCCTTAAGATCTCGGCACGCCCGTAGATAGGCATTGCGGGCGGCTTTTGTAAGGCGGCCCGTCACACAATCGTGTATCGCCGGGGCGGCGGTCCGGCCTATCTTGGCCGCGTCCGGTTTACGGGGGAAGACCATGAGATTTCGACTTGGCCTGGCGGCCGTAGCGATTGCGTTTTCCTTGGCCGCTCATGCGGATGCGGCGCCAGCGGGGATTGCGGCGGCCGTGGCCGACACCGCGCGCCCGCAAGCCGACCGCGGCACGGATGCGCGGCGCAAACCCGGCGAGACGCTCGCGTTCTCGGGCGTGAAAGCCGGCGACAAGGTCGGCGAGTTGTTCCCCGGCGGCGGCTACTACACGCGCATGCTGAGCGACGTTGTCGGGCCCAAGGGCGCGGTCTACGCGCTCGAGACGACGCGCTGGCCCGATTCCGTCGCGGCGACCAAGAAGGTCCTGGACGAAAAGGGCCGCGGCAACGTCCACCTCACCGCGACGCCGTTCGGCGCGTTCGATATCCCCGAGAAGATCGACCTGTTCTGGATCACGCAGAACTATCACGATCTGCACATCGCCGAATACGGCGCCGTCGACATGGCCGCGTTCAACAAGCACGTGTTCGAGGCGCTGAAGCCCGGCGGCACCTATTTCATCTTGGACCACGCGGCGAACGCCGGCACCACCGAAGCCCAGATCGCAAAGCTGCATCGCATCGAGAAGGCGCAGGTGATCCGCGAGGTCGAAGCGGCCGGCTTCAAGCTGGCCGGCGAGAACGACGCACTCGCCAACCCCGCCGACGATCACACCAAGACGATCTTCGACAAGGCGATCCGGGGGCACACGGATCAGTACATGCTCAAGTTCCGCAAGCCGTGACCAGGACGCTCTGCGCCCTCCTCATCCTCGGCGCGGGCGTCACCGCGTTCTACTGGTGGAGCTATTTCACCGGCGGCGACGTGATGGTCAGCCATGAGCGCTGGTACACGGCGTTCGAGTCGAGTTTCCCCGTCGCCGACGGTTGGATGGCGGTCTGCATGGCGGTGGCGGGCGCAGGCCTTTGGCGCGGCGACGGCTGGGGCGCGCGGGCGGGGTTGCTCGCGGGATCGGCGCTCCTCTATCTCGCGGCGATGGACATCACCTTCGACGTCGAGAATCATATGTACGCGATGGCCCAGGCGAACGACGCGATGAAGTTCGAGGTGTTCATCAACGCGACGACGCTCGCGCTGGGCGTCTGGACGATCCTGGTTTCCTGGCGGCGCGCCTGAGGCGGCGCAACCGTCACGTGTCCAGCCGCTCGATCTCGCCCGGGCCGTCCGGCAGCGCCGCGATGAGTTCCTCGACGCCCTTCCCCGTGACGGGATGACGCCAGCCGGGCGCGGCATCGGCCAGCGGCACGAGCACGAAGGCGCGCTCGCTCAGCCTGGGATGCGGCAGGACCGGCGGTCCCGCCTCGATGCGTCCGTCAAAATCGACGATATCGAGATCCAGCGTTCGCGGCGCGTTTTTTTCGGAACGCTTGCGCCCATGGATCGTTTCCGTTTGTTGCAGCACGGCCATGAGCCCGGCCGGGGAAAGATCGCTGCTCACGACCGCGACGGCGTTCACGAAGTCGGGATCGCGCGGGTCGGGCCATGCTTGCGTCCGATAGAACGGCGAAACCGTAAGAATTCGCACATTCCTCCCCTCGAGATCGGCAAGCGCGGCGCGAAGCGTGTCGCGCGGCGTGCCGGCACGGGAGTTAAGATTTGCGCCCAACGCGATAACGATCATTGCCGCGTTATACTTCAAGACAAAATTTCGCGCGAATTCGCTTGCGCGAGCCGCGCGCGGATGGATACAAGGGTTTCGGGCGTCGGGGGAGATTTGCCCGTTCGGCCATGGTGTTTTGATTGGAGGCTATTATGCTTTTCTACCCGCAGGAAAAACTCGCTATTTTCATCGACGGCGCCAACCTCTACGGCGCCGCGAAGGGCCTTCAGTTCGACATCGACTATAAGCGGCTGCTGGAATTGTTCGCGCGCAAGGGCATCCTCGTGCGCGCGTTCTACTACACCGCCGTCGCCGAGGATCAGGAGTTCTCGCCGCTGCGTCCGCTCGTCGACTGGCTCGACTACAACGGCTTCGCGGTGGTGACCAAGCCGCTCAAGGAATTCACCGACGCCCAGGGGCGTAGGCGGGTCAAGGGCAACATGGACATCGAGCTCGCCATCGACGTGATGGAGATGGCCGATCAGGTCGACCATATCGTGATCTTCTCCGGCGACGGCGATTTCCGCCGCCTCGTCGAGGCCGCGCAGAGGAAGGGGCGTCGGGTAAGCGTCGTCTCCACCATCCGCACCCAGCCGCCGATGGTCTCCGACGACCTGCGCCGCCAGGCCGACAATTTCATCGAGCTCGACGAGCTCAAGCCGATGATCATGCGTGAAGGCGGCCCGCGCAGCGCGCACGCCCAGGCCCCGGCCTACGCACAGACCGCATGAGACTCACCTCCCCCTTGTGGGGAGGTCGAAGCGCGGAACGCGCTTCGGGTGGGGGTGATGCCTGTGACACACTCCGCTGCCGGTTCCGAGCCGAAGCGCGACTGTCCGCTCTGCCCGAGGCTCGCTGCGTTCCGCGCCGCGAACCGCAAGGCCCATCCGGACTACTTCAACGATCCGGTGCCGAGCTTTCTCGGCAACAATGTCCGTCTGCTGATCGTTGGCCTCGCGCCCGGTTTGCACGGCGCCAACAAGACCGGACGGCCCTTCACCGGCGATTGGGCGGGCGACCTGCTCTATGCGACGCTTCTGGGTCACGGCCTGGCGCGCGGCGAATATCGCGAGCGCGCCGATGACGGGCTCACGCTCGTCGACTGCGCGATCGCCAACGCGGTGCGCTGCGTGCCGCCCGAGAACAAGCCCCTGCCCGCCGAGATCAAGACCTGCCGCCAATTCCTCAACGCTCAGATCGCAGCCCTTCCGCACCTGCGCGCGATCCTGGCTTTGGGCAAGATCGCGCATGACAGCGTCTGCGACGCGCTGGGCGCCAGGAAATCCGCGCACCCCTTCAAGCACGGCGCGCAATACGACGTCGGCCCCATCGCGCTGGTTTCGAGCTATCACTGCAGCCGCTACAACACCAACACCGGCGTCCTGACCGAGGCGATGTTCGACGCGGTGGTGAAGCAGGCCAAGATCGCCGCGATGCCGATGATCTGACGGCGCGACGAACGCTCGGTCACCAATCGCGCCAATTTTCGATCTCCTCGATCAATGCCGGGTACCGCGCGGCATAGGCGATCTCGGCAAGAACGTCGCAAATGTCCTCGCGCTCCTCGGTTTCGATGACGCCGCCGAACTCGGAGTCCTTGGCGTTGAACCACTCCACCACCTCTTTCATGACCGTGCGCACATCGGCTTCCTTCGGTGGTGCGCCAGACGCCTGGATGTCCGCGATCGCGCCGCGAATGCGCGCACGGGCCTGCGCGACAAAGGCCGGCGGCGGATAAGGCGGATGCGGGTCCCACCGCATGAACTGCGTCTCGGCCAGCAACCTCTCGAAGGTCGCCGCTTTGATCCGGGCACGCGCTGCTTCGAGCTTTGCGCGCGCCTCGGCCCGATCGCGCTCGATCTCGGCTTCGTAGGCGACACGATCGTTCCGCCATCGCCATTCGCCTTCGGCATAGTAGCTTGCCGCGCCCCAGGTTCCGATGCTGTTCGCTTTGGCCGCCATCTCCTTTTCGGCATCGGACAACGCGCCCATGCCGAGATATTGGAACTGGTCCAGCGTATTTTCCCACTCTTTCGGGCTGCGCAGGACGGCCGGAGCGCCGTTGAACGAAAAACGAAGCTGCGGCAGCACGCCCAGCGTCACGACGTCCGCAAGCGAAGGAGGCGCGGGGAACGCGCCATCGAGCACGGCGGCGCAGACATACCCCTTCTCGAAACCGATGATCTTCAGCGCCGCGTAGCGGCCGGACAGCGGCGCGTCCGGCTTGTGGCTGGCGCGGGTCGCGAACGAATAGATTTCACCGGGCGCGTATTCTCTTGCAGTGGCCATATGCGTTCCCGCGAAGCTACCCTTTGTCCCGCATCAGCCGGGCCTTGTCGCGCTGCCAGTCGCGTTGCTTTTCCGTCTCGCGCTTGTCGTGGAGCTTCTTGCCCTTGGCGATGCCGAGCTCGACCTTGGCGATGCCTTTGGGATTGAAGTAGAGGCGCAGCGGCACCAGCGTCATGCCCTCGCGCTGGATCGCGGCGGCGAGCTTGCCCGCTTCGCGCTTGTGGACGAGCAATTTGCGTTGACGCCGCGGCTCGTGATTGAAGCGGCTGGCTTGCGTGTATTCGGGGATGTAGGCGTTGACCAGGAACAGCTCGCCGTCCTTCGCATAGGCATAGGATTCCGCGATGGTCGAGCGGCCGCTGCGCAGCGACTTCACCTCGGAGCCGAACAGCATCAGCCCCGCCTCCAGCGTGTCCTCGATGAAATAGGAGAAGCGCGCCTTGCGGTTGTCGGCGACGACCTTCTTTTCCGGATCGGCTTTCTTGGCCATCAGGCCTTGAGCCCCGCGCTCGCCATCGCCTCGCGCACACGCGCGCGCGCCGCGTCGCTCGCCGCCACCAGCGGCAGGCGCACCTCGTCGGTGCAGAGGCCGATGAGCGAGCCCGCATATTTGACCGGCGCCGGGCTCGGCTCCACGAACATCGCGTCGTGCAGCGGCATCAGCCGCTCCTGCAGCACGAGCGCGGTGTCCCATGCGCCCTGCAGGCAGGCGTTCTGGAAATCGGCACAGAGCTTGGGCGCGACATTGGCCGTCACCGAGATGCAGCCATGCCCCCCCTGCACCATGTAGCCGAGCGTCGTGGAATCCTCGCCCGAGAGCATCCGCCATGCGGTGCCGCAGGCCAGCCGCTCGCGGATCGGGCGCGCGAGATTGGCGGTGGCGTCCTTCACGCCGCAGACGTTCTTGAGCTTGGCGAGTTTGGCCATCGTCTCGACGGTGATCTCAATGATCGCGCGCGCGGGGATGTTGTAGACCAGGATCGGGATATCGACCGCGTCGGAGATCGCCGCATAGTGGCGGTAGAGCCCCTCCTGCGACGGCTTGTTGTAATAGCCCGTCACCGACAGCACCGCGTCCGCACCCACCGCCTTGGCGTGCCTGGTCAGCGAGATCGCCTCCGCAGTGGAGTTCGAGCCCGCGCCCGCGATCACGGGCACGCGTCCCCTCGCCTCCTCGACGCAGATTTCGACCACGCGCATGTGCTCGTCATGGCTCAGCGTCGGCGACTCGCCGGTGGTGCCGCAGGGCACGAGCCCATGGCTGCCCTGCTCGATCTGCCAGTTGACCAGGCGGCGGAACGCGGCTTCGTCCACCTTGCCGTCCTTCATGGGCGTGATGAGCGCGGGGATGGACCCCCTTATGCGTTCGGCGGCGGCGGACATTCGAAGCGGTTCCATTCAATATCGGCCGCAAACTACAGGCCCCGCGACGGAAGGAGCAAGTATGGCCCTCGAAATGCGGCCCAAATGCGAGCGCTGCGCGGCCCCGCTCCCCCATGACAGCGACGTGGCGCGCATATGCAGCCATGAGTGCACCTTCTGCGCATCCTGCACGGACGCCATGGCCGGGCGCTGTCCCAATTGCGGTGGGGAGTTGCTGCCACGCCCGCGACGAAAAGCGCGCACGGGTTGAGCGAGGACCTTCTTATCCTCCCCCGTACTTACGGGGGAGGTGGCCCGGAGGGCCGGAAGGGGACTTCCCCCTCCGCTCGGCTCACGCCTCGCCCCTCCCCCGTAAGTACGGGGGAGGATGATATTAACTGCGCAGAATCTGCTCTAAGCTTTTTGCCATGAGACCCCGCAGCGCTACGATTCTCGCCGCCGCGCTCCTTCTGGGCGCCGCGGCCGCGCTTGCGCAGACCTCCAACCTGCCCCCCGGCCTTACCCAGAACGGCTCCGTCGTCATGATGCAGCCGATCCAGGACTATGAGGGCGCGGACAACGGCCCCGCGATCAGCGCGGAGCGCCACGCGGCGCGCGTGCCGTTCCTCGGCCCCGCCGATCACGACCTCTATGTCCGCGCCTTCGATCAGGCCGATCACGGCAACTGGTTCGGCGCGCGCGCGCTTGCGAGCCAGGGCCATGATGGCGCCGCCAAGCGGCTGATCGACTGGCGCATGTTCCTGGACAAGAACAGCGGCGCGAGCTTCGACGAGATCAACGCCTTCCTGAAGGCCAACCCCGACTGGCCCGCGCGCGACACGCTGTACGCGCGCGCCGAGAACGCGCTCGACCTCAACATGACGCCGGCGCAGGTCGTCGCCTGGTTCGGCAGCCGCGCGCCTGTGAGCGGCATCGGCAAGGTGCGGCTCGGCGAGGCGATGGTCGCGACCGGCCGTGTCACCGCCGGCCGCGACATGATCCGCGACGGCTGGACCAGATACAGCTTCGAGCCGGAGCAGGAACTCGCCATCGTCCAGAAGGACGGCGCGTACCTGACGCCCGAGATCGACCGCAAGCGGCTGGACAACCTTCTATGGCGCGACGACACGGCGGGCGCCCGGCGCGAGATCGCGCGCGTGACGTCGCAGGCTCAGCAGGTCGGCCAGGCGCGGCTGCTCCTGCGCTCCAGCCCCGCCGCGGGCGAGCGCCAGGCGCAGAACCTGTCGGGCGACGATCCCGGCCTGCTCTTCGACCGCGCCCGCGCCGCGCGCCGCGCCAACGACAACAACCAGGCCGAAGCGCTGATCCTGCGTTCGCTGACCGCCGATCCCGCGCGCGAGCATCCCGCCAAGCTCTGGGTCGAGACCAACATCATCGCGCGCGAGGCACTGAAGGACGGCAACTACCGCGCCGCCTATCAGATCCTGAACAATTGCGGTTTCCAGCCCGGCGACGAGTTCTCGGAATGCGAGTTCCTCGCCGGCTGGGTGGCGCTCAGGTTCCTGAAGGACGCCAAGGCCGCGCAGCCGCATTTCCAGAAGCTCGAAGCCGGCGTCTCGCGCCCCATCAGCCTGGCGCGCGCGCATTACTGGCAGGGTCGCGCCTATGAGGCGCTGGGCGACAATGCCGATGCGTGGGAGCAGTATCATCTGGCTTCCAAGGCGCCGACGACGTTCTACGGACAGGTGGCGCTGGCGCGGATCGACTCCACGCCGACGCTGCACATCGTCGAGACGCCCATCGAGCCCGGCGGCAAGGCAGAGTTCGAGCAGGACGACCTCGCGCATGCGATGCACGTGCTGGCCGATCTGGGGCAGGTGAGCCTGCTGCGCACCTTCGCGCTGCATTACGCCGACCTGCATCCGAGCGCGCGGCACATGGCGCTGCTCTGCCAGGCGCTGACCGACATGGGCTTCCGCGAGGTCGCGGTGCGCGCCGCCAAGCAGGCGAGCTACAACGGCGTCCTCTATCTCGCTTACGATTACCCGACGGTCCCGGTACCCGCCTATCGCGGGCCCGGCGCGGGGCCCGAGCCCGCCGTGGTGCTGGCGCTGATCCGCCAGGAGACCGAGTTCGACGCGTTCTCGGTCAGTGCGCCCGGCGCGCGCGGCATCATGCAGATGATGCCCGGCGGCGTGAAGCACGCGGCGAACCTCGCGGGCATCCCCTACCGCCCGAACGATCTGCTCACCGATCCCAGCTACAACATGCAGCTCGGCCAGGCCGAGTTCGGCAGCGACATGGTCGATTGGAGCGGCTCGCTGGTGCTGTCCTCGGCCGCCTACAATGCCGGGCCGAACAATGCGAAGAAGTGGCTCAACAACAACGGCGACCCGCGCAGCCCCGCGGGCGATCCCATCGACTGGATCGAGCAGATCCCGTTCAACGAGACGCGCAACTACGTGATGCGGGTGCTGGAGAACACGCAGGTCTACCGCAACCGGCTCGCGGGCCGCGACCAGCCCCTGCGCATCCTGTCCGACCTCTACATGCCGAACGCGGCGCCGTCGAAGGTGCTGAGCCCGCCACCGCCGCCTGCAGCACCGGCCCCGGTGCCCGTCCCGCAGCCGAAGCCGAAAACGGCGTCGTAGCCACACCCGCCACTGTCATGGCCAGCGACTGCGGCCACCCAGGTGACGTTTTCTCTATTCTCTCAAATAAATCGTCATGGCCCGGCTTGTCCGGGCCACCCATGGACATCTTCTCAGTTAGTGCAGGACTGCCGTGGGTCGCCCGGACAAGCCGGGCGATGACGGTGTTTGGTTTGGATGAAGTGTGCAGAGCCCAGCTGGGTGGCCCGCAGTCGCGGGCCATGACATTGGGGGATCGGCGAAGCGGCTCAGCGGAAGATATTCAGCCACTCGCGCGCGAGGCGTTGGGCCTCGGCGATCTGGTTGTTGTTCATCTCGCCGGAGATCTGCGCCCGCCAGCGCTTGGCTTCCTCGACGCCGCGCAGCGCCGCGAGGTTGAACCATTTGTGCGCAGCGACGAAATCGACGCCCACGCCCTGCCCGGTCGAATAGGCGAGCCCGAGATTGTAGAGCGCGTCGGGACGCCCTTGCTTGGCATCCGTCTCGTATTGCGCCAACGCATCGATATCTATGCACGCCATCGCACTGCCTCCCATCGCGATGAGGGCATGGTGAGACTTGAGAGATGAAAGCGCGGTTAACGTCTCTAAACGTTGACGCCGCTAAACCGTTAACGGGTAGTTATCCTTCGGGGCTCGCCCTGCGGGTTCGCACCTCAGGATGACGAGAGCGCAGCCAGCGTCATCCTGAGGTGCGAGCAAAGCGAGCCCCGAAGGATCACACCCGCGCGCGCTGGCCGAAAAGGATGCGGCGGGACTCTTCCTGCGCCTTGGGATCGTTGTTCTGCCGCTCGCGCAATTCGCGCCCCAACGCGAAGCCGCGCTCCACCGCCGGGCGCTTGCCGATCTTCTCGCGCCACGCCTTGACGTTGGGGAATTCGCGGCCGATGTCGTGCATGCGCGAGGCGCCGATCACCCAGCCCCAGCACGCCATGTCGGCGATGGAATATTCGCCGGCCAGGTATTCGTGGCCGCCCAGCCGCTTGTTCATCACGCCGAGCAGGCGGTGCACCTCGTCGACATAGCGCCTGCGCGCGTAGTCGTTGCCGTCTTTCGCATAGTTCAGGAAGTGATTGGCCTGGCCGGTCATGGGGCCCAGGCCCGCCATCTGCCAGAACAGCCATTCGTCGACGGCGACGCGGGCGCGCTCGTCGGCGGGATAGAACTTGCCCGTCTTGCGCCCGAGATATTGCAGGATCGCGCCGGACTCGAAGACCGAGATCGGCTTGCCCCCGGGCCCGGCAGGATCGACGATCGCGGGCATCCGGTTGTTGGGGGCTATGCGGAGGAATTCGGGATCGAACTGCTCGCCCTTGCCGATATTGACCGGCACCATCACGTAAGGGAGCGCGCACTCCTCCAGCATGATGCTGATCTTCCAGCCGTTCGGCGTGGGCCAGTAATAGAGCTCGATGGGGCGGGCGCCCGGTTTCGGCAAGGCTTTCGCCGCGCGCTTGGCCGGCACTGGCGCCTTCCTGGGCGCGGGCTTGGCAGCCTTCCTGGCCCCGGCAGGTTTCGCTTTGGACTTTTTCGACTTGGCCATGCCCGGTTCCGTTCGGTTCTGAAGGCGGCATCTTGCCGATGGCCGGGCGAATCACAATACGCGGGCGCTTTGCGCAAAAACGGCTTGGCCGCGACACCCGAACGCTTTCGCGTCAGGAGGCCGCGGCCATCGCCTTGATCACTGGTTGCTCCTTGCGTCAGTCAACGTGGAGAACCGTGATGCCTGTTGACCAGGTCAACAGACTACTTCCTCTTCTTTTTCGCCTTCTTGGCTTTCTTCTTCACGGCCTTCTTGGCTTTTCTCTTCTTTGCAGCTGGCATGTGTAACGACTCCTTTTTATCGCTCGTTTGGGTTCCGCGACTCGCGCCCCCCAAAACGCGAACAATATGAGTGGGTTGTGCGCAATTTGGCAATAGTCGCGGGTCCCGCGCACGAAACGCGATTTCGGCCAACGTCATAAAACCCTTATATTTCCGATATTATCCGCTATCGTCAGTACACGGATGGATTCGGGACGATTTAACTTGCACAGGCGCCCGAATTGCTGCAAATGCGCGAATCACCCCTCTTCGGGCAAACCGAGTCGGCTCTTGAGGATCGCGTTCACCGCTTGCGGATTCGCTTTTCCGCCCGTCTGCTTCATCACCTGACCGACGAACCACGCGGCGAGTTTCGGTTTCGCTTTCACCTCTTCGACCTTGTCGGGGTTCGCCGCGATCACCGCATCGACGGCCTTCTCGATCGCGCTCGCGTCGGTCACCTGACGTAGTCCCCTCGCTTCGACGATCTCGCGCGGATCGCCGCCTTCGCTCCACACGATGTCGCAGAGATCCTTGGCGATCTTTCCGCTGATCAGGTTCGAACTCACCATCTGCACGATGGCGCTGTTGGCTTTCGCGGGGATCGGACCGTCGGCGATCGCGAGTCCGGCCTTGTTCAGGCGCCCGAAATACTCGTTGTTCAGCCAGTTCGCCGCCGCCTTCGCATCCGCACCATCGGCGAGCATCGCCTCGTAATAGTCCGCCGTGTCGCGCTCGGCCACCAGGACCGACGCGTCATAGGCCGAAAGACCCAGCTTCACGAACCGCGCCTTCTTCTCATCCGGCAGTTCGGGGAGCGATTTCCTGATCTCTCCGACCCACGCTTCGTCGAGAACGAGCGGCAAGAGGTCGGGATCGGGGAAATAGCGGTAGTCGTGCGCTTCTTCCTTGGAGCGCATCGAGCGCGTCTCGCCGGCTTTGGAGTCGAACAGCCGCGTCTCCTGGCGGATCGTGCCGCCGGTTTCGAGGATGTCGACCTGGCGCCGCGCCTCGTATTCCACCGCCTGGGCGATGAAGCGCAGGGAATTGACGTTCTTGACCTCGCAACGCGTGCCCAGATGCTTGAACTCGCCCGTCGCGCGGAACTTGTCGTAGCCGCCCGCGCGGCACACCGACACGTTCACGTCGGCGCGCATCGAGCCCTCGTCCATGTTGCCGTCGCAGGTGCCCAGATAGCGCACGATGGCGCGCAGCTTGCGCAGGAACGCGGCCGCCTGTTCGCTGGAGCGTATATGCGGCTTGGTCACGATCTCCATCAGCGCGACGCCCGCGCGGTTGAGATCGAGATAGGAATGATCGGGGTGCTGGTCGTGCAGGCTCTTGCCCGCGTCCTGCTCCAGGTGCAGACGCTCGATGCCGACGGGGATGGTCGTGCCGTCGGCGAGGTCGATCAGCACCTCGCCCTCGCCCACGATCGGGCTCTTGTACTGCGAGATCTGATAGCCGGCCGGCAGGTCCGGATAGAAATAGTTCTTCCGGTCGAATACCGAGGTCAGGTTGATCGTCGCGTTGAGGCCAAGCCCCGTTCGCACCGCCTGCTCGACGCATTTGCGGTTGATGACGGGCAGCATGCCGGGCATGCCCGCGTCGATGAAGCTGACCTGGCTGTTCGGCTCGGCGCCGAACGCGGTCGATGCGCCCGAGAACAGCTTGGCGTTGGAGAGCACCTGGGCATGGACCTCCATGCCGATGACGATCTCCCAATCGCCGGTCTGCCCCTTGATCGTCCCAGCAGAGCGCTCGCTCATGCCGCCCTCCACCACTGTTCGGGTTTGGCGCTGAAATTCGCCGCCGCCTCTATGGCACGGCCGGCGCGCAGCACGGTCGCCTCGTCGAACGCTCGGCCTATGATCTGAAGGCCGAGCGGCAGGCCGTCCCCGGTCAGGCCCGCGGGCACCACGATGGCCGGAAGGCCCGCAAGGTTCACCGTCACGGTGAAGACGTCGTTCAGGTACATCGCCACCGGATCGGCCATCTTCTCGCCCACCGCGAAGGCTGGGCCGGGCGTGGCGGGCGTCAGCAGCACGTCGCAGATCTTGTAGGCCTCGTCGAAGTCGCGCGCGATCAGGCTGCGCAGCTTCTGGGCGCGGATGTAGTAGGCGTCGTAGTAGCCCGAGGACAGCACATAGGTCCCGATCATGATGCGGCGCTGCACCTCGCGACCGAAGCCCTCGGCGCGGCTCTTCTCGTAGAGATCGACGATGTCGCGCGCGCCCTTGGCCCGGTGGCCGAAGCGCACGCCATCGTAGCGCGCCAGGTTCGACGAGGCTTCGGCGGGCGCCACTATATAATAAGTGGGCAGCGCGTATTTGGTGTGCGGCAGGGAGACATCGACGATCTCCGCACCCTGGCGCTTGAGCCAGTCCACGCCCTCGGCCCAGAGCGCGTCGATCTCCGGCGCCGCGCCGTCGACGCGGTATTCCTTGGGGATGCCGACGCGCAGGCCCTTCACGCCCGCGTCGAGCCCCGCCTCGTAGTCGGGCACCGGCACGTCGACGCTGGTGGAGTCCCTGGGATCCACGCTCGCCATGGCGCGCATCAGGATCGCCGCGTCGCGCACCGTCCTGGTCATCGGCCCCGCCTGGTCGAGCGACGAGGCAAAGGCCACGATGCCGTAGCGCGAGCAGCGGCCATAGGTCGGCTTCAAGCCCACGATGCCGCTGAGGGCTGCGGGCTGGCGGATCGAGCCGCCGGTGTCGGTACCCGTGGCCGCAAGGCACAGGCTTCCCGACACCGCGGCCGCGGAACCGCCGGACGATCCGCCCGGCACCAGCTTCGCGTTCGAAGCGCGCGAGCGCCAGGGATTGAACACCGGCCCGAAATGGCTCGTCTCGTTCGACGAGCCCATCGCGAACTCGTCCATGTTGGTCTTGCCGAGCATCACCGCGCCCGCATCCCACAGGTTCTGCGAGACGGTGGACTCATAAGGCGGCACGAAGTTCGACAGGATGTTGCTGCCCGCGGTGGTGCGCACGCCCTTGGTGCAGAACAGGTCCTTGACCGCGATCGGCAGGCCTTCGAGCAGTCCGAACTCGCCTTTGGCGATGCGCGCATCCGATGCCTTGGCCATCTCGAGCGCGCGCTCGGGCGTCTCGGTGACGAAGGCGTTGAGCGGACGCGCCGCTTCCATCGCGCCCGCGAACGCCTTGGTCAGCTCGACCGACGATACCTTCTTCGCACGCACCGCGTCGCGCGCCTCGGCGAGCGTGAGATTGGTGAGCCCGCTCATGCGGCGAGATCCTTCCTGTAGAACACCGACCACTGCGTGTCGGGATAGTCGAGCACCACGCCGCAGCGCTTGAAGCCGCCGCGCTCGTAGACGCGCCAGGCGGCCGGATGGCGGTTGCCCGTCTCCAGCACGAGCGCGCGCAGGCCCTCCGCACGCGCGACGGACTCGATCCTTTCGAGGATGCACCGGCCGACGCCGGCATCCTGACGTGCGGGAACGGTGTACATCCGCTTCACCTCGCCGACGCCGTCCGCGTGACGGCGCAGCGCGCCGCAGGCGATGGCCGCTCCGTCCTCGCGCGCGACGAAAACGGTCGTGTCGGGGCCGGCCATCTCCTCGACCGTCATGTGGTGGCAATGCTCCGGCGATGAGAGCGCGAGCAGCGTCTCGTTCAGCGCGGCGATGAGCGCGCGCACGTCGTCCTGAAGCGGGCTCTCGGCGGCGATGGCCATCATTCCACCACCTTCGGGACGACGAAGAAGTGGTCCTCGCCGTCCGGCGCGTTCGCCATCAGCGCGTCGGCCGTGCCGCCCTCGGTCACGACGTCGTCGCGCATCTTGAGCGTCTGGGCGACGGCGCTGGTCATCGGGGCTATGCCGGTCACGTCGACCTCGTTCAATTGCGCGACCCATTGCACGATGCCGTTGAGCTCGCCGGCCATGGCCTCCACGCGCCCCTCGTCGAGGGCGATGCGGGCCAGTTTCGCGATGCGTCGCACGGTGTCCTTGTCGACGGACATGGGGTCGCTCATTGTGTTAAGAGTGTCCGTCTTGCTAGCAACCGTCGGCCACGCTGGCAAGCAAGAGGTGGGGATGAAGCCCGGCATTCTCGGCATAGATCATGTGCAGATCGCGGTACCCAAGGCACAAGAGGCGCAATGCCTCGCCTTCTACCGCGAGGTCCTGTCGCTGACGGAGATCGAAAAGCCCGAGCATCTGAAGGCGCGCGGCGGCGCCTGGTTCCAGGTGGGCGGCGTCCAGATGCATGTCGGCATCGACCCCGAGCCGAGCCCGAAAAGCAAGCGCCATGTCTGTTTCCTGGTCGCCGATCTGGCCGCGGCCAAACAAGCCGTCCAGGCGCGCGGCGTGGCGGTCGAGGACGAAGGCAAGGCCGAGGGCCTGATCCGCTTCTTCGTCCGCGACCCCGCCGGCAACCGCATCGAGATCGGGCAGCGATGAGGGATTCCTTTTTACCTCCCCCTCGTGGGGAGGTCGAAAAACGCAAAGCGTTTTTCGGGTGGGGGCAAACCGCCCAGCACCGTTCCCCCCACCCGAAAAATCCTTCGGATTTTTCGACCTCCCCACAAGGG
>Ga0265318_10000347_pt1 | contig 36774 bp, 22 predicted proteins | sample 4821metaG_FD_192431 | JGI IMG/M metagenome (GOLD analysis project Ga0265318, IMG submission 192431) | Rhizosphere microbial communities from Carex aquatilis grown in University of Washington, Seatle, WA, United States - 4-8-21 metaG | ecosystem: Host-associated > Plants > Roots > Rhizosphere >... | reverse complement strand
GCCTTTCGGGGCGGGCGCACCCAGATCCCGCCGATGTTCTCGGCGCTCAAGCACCGCGGGCGTCCCCTTTACGACTACGCCCGGGCGGGTGAGATCATCGCCCGGGAGGCGCGACCCATCGAGATCTTGGAGTTCGAGCTGCTCGCCTACCGGCCGGCCCCGGATGGGGCGGCGGGTGAGGTCCCCCTCACGGCGGGGCCGGCCGTGGATGTCCGGGTGCGCTGCTCGAAGGGGACCTACATCCGGACCCTGGCGCGGGATCTCGGATCCGCCGTCGGCAGCGGGGCGCACCTGGCGGCGCTCAGGCGGACCCGGTCGGGGCCCTTCGACCTCGGGCGCGCCGTGCGGCTGGAGCAGATGGAAGCGGGGCAGGTGGGGGCGACGGTGATGGGCGCGCTCATCTCACCGGCCCACGCGCTCGTCGATCTCCCCGCTGTCCACCTGACGGCAGATCTCGAGCGCATCGTATCCCAGGGAAAGAGCGTGACGTGGGCGCAACTCGGCCCCGTGTCGGAGCTCGGGACTGGGGGCATCGGGGGCCTGACCCGCTTCCTCGGTCCTGGTGGCGCCCTGGTTGCCGTTGCGCGTCGGGCGGCCCCGGACGAGCGGGTGCGGACCCTGCGGGTGTTCGGGTCCGGGTCCCCGGACGCCCCCGCGCACGCGCCGAGCGGTCAAGCGGCGAATCCCGGGGTATAAAGCCGCGTTCCGTTTGACTCTCCCGCCCTTTTGAGAGAAATTGTCGCCCTTTCGAAGCCCGAAGCCCCCTCGACACCCAACGCGACAGACAGGAAGTGAACACCGATGGCTCTCGTAGCAGAACGCAAGGCAGAGGTCGTTTCCAAGTTCGCCCGCGCCCCCGGAGACACCGGCTCTCCCGAGGTTCAGATCGCGCTCTTGTCCGAGCGCATCACCTACCTGACCGAGCACTTCAAGGTTCACATGAAGGATCACCACTCGCGACGTGGTCTGCTCATGATGGTCGGGCAGCGCCGCCGCCTGCTCGACTACCTCAAGTCGAAGAATCTCGAGCGATACCGCACCGTCATCGAGTCGCTCGGCATCCGCAAATAGGTCTTCCGTTCAAGGACGTGATTCCTTGCCGCGCGCGCGGGTCGCGCGTGGCGGCAGGAATCCCAACTGGTGACGGTAGCGATATTCATCCTTTTTCTGACCGGTCGAGCAGCCCGTCCGCCGAGGTGTCGCTCGGGTCTCCTGCCTGCCAGCGCCTCGGCGCCTTCTGGCAGCTCGGGGCCGGGGTGCCCCTTCGAGGTCAGCCGGTGCAGATCTCCCAGGCTCGAACGCTCAGAAGAGGGACGAATCGCGCCGTCTCCGCTCACAGCAGGAGTCAGCCATGTTTGTTCGCGAAGGAGTCAGTCTAGGAGGCCGAGATCTCACCATCGAGACGGGTCGGATGGCCAAGCAGGCCGACGGCTCGGTGGTCATCCGGCAAGGTGACACGATGGTGCTGGTGACCGCGGTCGCCGCATCGACCACGCGACCGGGGGTAGACTTCATGCCCCTCACGGTCGATTACCTCGAGAAGACCTCGGCGGCCGGGAGGATCCCGGGGGGGTACTTCAAGCGCGAGGGCCGGATGACGGAGGTCGAGATCCTGACCTCGCGCCTCATCGACCGCCCGTCGCGGCCGCTCTTCCCCAAGGGCTGGCGGTTCGACACCCAGGTCATCGCCATGGTGGTGTCGAGCGACCGGGAGAACGTCTCGGACGTGCTGGCCATGACCGGGGCGTCGTGCGCGCTCTTGATCAGCGACATCCCCTTCGCCGGGCCCTACGCCGGCGTGCGGGTGGGCCGCATCGACGGGCAGTTCGTGGTCAACCCGACCTTCTCCGACCGCGAGAAGTCGGATCTCGATCTGGTGGTGGCCTGCAGCCGCGACGCCATCGTGATGGTCGAGGGCGGGTGCGCCGAGGTCGCCGAGGACGTGATCGTCGACGCGCTGATGTTCGCGCACAAGGAGGCCCAGCCGCTGCTCGACCTGCAGGAGAAGCTGCGAGCGGCGATCGGCAAGCCGAAGCGTGAGTTCATCCCGCCGGCCAAGGATCCGGCCATCGTGGAGCGGGTGGGGGCCCTGGCCTCCGAGAAGATCCAGGCCGCCATGGCCATCCGCGAGAAGCAGGAGCGCTATGCCGCCCTCGAGGCCTGCGGAGGCGAGATCAAGACCGCGCTGGCCTCGGAGTTTCCCGAACGGGGCCACGAGATCGGGGACGTCTACGAGTCCCTGAAGAAGAAGCACCTGCGTGAGCTGGTGCTCACGACGGGCCGGCGGATAGACGGCCGCGGCACCACCGACATCCGCCTGATCACCAGCGAGGTGGGGGTGCTGCCGCGCACGCACGGATCGTCGCTGTTCACCCGCGGCGAGACCCAGGCCCTCGTGACCACCACGCTCGGGACCAAGCAGGACGCCCAGCACATCGAGGCGCTGGTGGGCGACATCGACAAGCGGTTCATGCTGCACTACAACTTCCCGCCCTTCTCCACCGGCGAGACCAAGCCCCTGCGCGGCGCCAGCCGCCGCGAGACCGGGCACGGCAACCTGGCGGAGCGGGCCCTGACCCGGATCCTCCCGGGGGAGAAGGACTTCCCCTACACGATTCGCATCGTGTCGGAGATCCTGGAGTCGAACGGGAGCTCGTCGATGGCGTCGGTGTGCGGCGGGACCTTGGCCCTGATGGACGCGGGGGTCCCGATCAAGACCCCGGTGGCTGGCATCGCCATGGGCCTCATCAAGGAGGGCGAGCGGGTGGCGGTGCTCTCGGACATCCTCGGCGACGAGGACCACCTCGGGGACATGGACTTCAAGATCTGCGGGTCGCGCGCCGGCGTGACCGCGGTGCAGATGGACATCAAGATCCAGGGGCTGACCCGGGAGATCCTCGAGACGGCGCTGCGGCAGGCGCGGGAGGCGCGGCTCTTCATCCTCGGGAAGATGGCCGAGACCCTGACCGGGCCCCGCCCGGATCTGTCGCAGTTCTCGCCGCGCATCACCACGCTGCAGGTGAAGCCGGATCAGATCCGCGAGATCATCGGCCCGGGGGGCAAGACCATCCGCGGCATCACGGCGCAGACCGGGGTGGCCATCGAGGTGGACGACGACGGCACGGTGCACATCGCGTCGCCGGACGGGATCGCGGTCAAGAAGGCCATCGACATCATCAAGGGCCTGACCACCGAGCCCGAGGTGGGGGAGTTCTACCTGGGCGTGGTCAAGCGGCTGGCCGAGTTCGGGGCCTTCGTGGAGATCCTGCCGGGCACCGACGGGCTGGTGCACATCAGCGAGCTCGACGAGAAGCGCGTGCGGGTGGTCGAGGACATCTGCAAGGAGGGCGACGAGATGGTCGTCAAGGTCATCGGCATCGACCGCGCGACCGGCAAGATCCGGCTCTCGCGCCGGGAGGCCCTCGGCAAGAACCCGGACGTGGTCCACAACTTCCGGGCGGCATCCTAGGAGCGTGGGGGGGGGGGGGGGGGGGGGGGGGGGGGGGGGGCGGGGGGGGCGGGGGGGGGGTGGGGGGGCGAGCCCCCCCACGGGCCCCCCCCGGACGACGAGAGGCGCAGCCGGATCTGCTTGGCGCGTGGTGTCTCCGGTTGGCAAAGCCAACCTCCGATCCGCGAACATGAAGAGAAGGTAGAGGACGAGCCCCGCCCCTTCCTCCTGTTCCCTCGCCCCGCGGAGCGGGGAGAGGGGCCCACTTTTCTGTCGAAGAGGAGAGAAGATGGCGAGGCTGCGGTTTCGGAGAGTGCGTGCGGATGCGCTGGCGCCGGCGTACATGACAGCGGGGGCGGCGGGGATGGATCTGGCGGCGGCCATGGATGCGCCGGTGGTGCTCGAGCCCGGGGAGCGGGCGGCGGTGCCGACCGGGCTCGTGCTCGAGATCCCGGCGGGGTTCGAGGGCCAGGTGCGCCCGCGCTCGGGGCTGGCGCGCAAGCACGGGATCGGGATGGTGAACGCGCCCGGCACCATCGACGGCGACTACCGCGGTGAGGTGCAGGTGTTGCTCATCAACCTCGGGCTGCGTGCCTACACCATCGCGCCCGGGGATCGCATCGCGCAGCTGGTCATTGCGCCCGTGACCCGCGTGGAACTGGAAGAGCTTGACGAGGGCGGCGAGCTGTCGGCGACCGAGCGGGGGACGGGCGGCTTCGGTCACACCGGGTGATTTCGTGATGTCGTGACTCGGTCACGGCGCGAAGCGGTGACGGAGCCTTTGGGGATTGCGACGGGGCGGGACGGATGCGACAGTTTCGCCCATGCGGAGCCCCTGGCACGGACGAACCCATTCCTTTCCCCTGTATGTCTCGGTGGCTCTGGCGGCGACGGTGCTGGCGTGCGGCGCGCGCGTGGAGGACTTGCCTGGGACGGCGGGAGATCTGCTGGCCGGCAAGCGCCCGATTCGCTCGGAGGGAGCCTCTCATCCCGGGCGCATGACGGACGCCGCGATCTCGGTCGACGGGGGCTTCTGGCGCACCGATCTCACCAGCGTGGTCTCGGGCTCCGGACAGGTGGTGTGGGATCTCGGGCAGGTGCGCCCCATCCGCTGCGGGTTCTTGCAGGGGGACAACAACGACTTTTACGAGCTCGCCGGGTCCCAGGACGGGGCGACCTTCTCGCCGCTGTGGTCGGCGAGCCCGATCCTGGGCAAGCCCGGGATGCAGTCCCGGACCGTTCAGAACCTGCAGGGCCAGGCGCGCTACGTGAAGCTCACCGCCCACGGCGGCGACGGCTACTACAGCGTGAGCGAGCTCGGGCTCTACTCGGACTGCGCCCAGGACTGGCCCCCCCGCTTCGTGGCGCGCGAGGGCAGCCCGGAGGACGAGGCGGTGCGCTGGAAGATCGTCATCCTGGCGATCGCCGCGGTGATCTTCCTGCTCGTCAATCGCAAGGGCCGCCCCGACTGGGTGGGGCTCCTCATCGTGGTGCCGGTGGGGATCGCCCTGTCGGCGACCGTCGACCTGTGGCAGATGTGGCCCCTCGAGGAGTCGGAGCAGACCTACGTGCGGGCCCTGGTCGCGGCCATCGCTGCCACCCTGGTGCTGCGCGAGTACTTCGCGCCCGAGCGCTATCCGGTCCGCCCGCGGGCGGTCGTGCCGACCCTCGGGCTGCTGGCGGTGGTGGCGGTGGCCTCCTACTACCACTTCGGCATGCCGCAGTTTCGCGACAACTCCAAGGGCCGGCAGACCCTGGTGCACCCCTGGGACATGCGGGTGTACTTCCCGGTGGCCAAGTACTTCGAGGAGCTGCGCTTCGATGGCCTCTACCTGGCCAGCGTGGCGGCCCACCTCGACAACCACCCGGGGATGAAGATCGAGCAGCTGGCCCAGGTGAACCTGCGCGATCTCCACGACAACGAGCTGCACACCGTCCGGGACGAGGCCGAGCAGATCGAGGCCATTCGCCAGCGCTTCAGCCCCGCGCGCTGGGAGTCCTTCAAGCGAGACATGAAGTACTTCGAGGACGTCATGGGGGCAGGCGACTACCTCGGCAGCATGCAGGATCACGGGGGCAACGCCACTCCGGTATGGATCACCAGCGCCTACGCCCTGTGGCGCAACGCCCCCGCGAGCGAGCTCACGTTGACCCTGACGGCGCTCATCGATCCGGCGCTGCTCATCCTGCTCTTCGTGATCATGGCGCGCACCTTCGGCGCGCGCGTGATGCTGATCTGCCTCATCGTCTGGGGAACCACCGACTTTTCACGCTTCGGGACCAACCTGATGGGCTCGACCTTGCGCGCCGACTGGATGGTGGCGCTCGGGCTCGGGGCGTGCGCGCTCAAGACCCGCCGCTATGCCCTCGGAGGCGGCCTGGTGGCCTACGGGGGGCTGATCCGGGCCTTCCCGGCCTTCTCCACCTTCTTCCTGGCGGTCCCGCCGGTCTGGTGGCTCATCGACAGCTATCGGGCGTCGAAGCGCATGCCGCCCATGAAGGAATTCGTCGCGACCCAGTCGCCGGCGCTGCGGGCCATGGCGGGGGCGGCCGGGACGGTGGTGGTCCTGGTGGGCATCTCGTCGGCCATGTTCGGATTCTCGGCGTCGTGGGTGTCCTGGATGCACAAGATCACCCTGCACGCCGAGCAGCCGAACTCCAACCATGTCGGCCTGCGGAACCTGGTGGCCTTCTCGCCGTCGCTGACCGCGCGCCGGCTCTCGGAGTCGAACCGCGCCAACGCCTGGATGACCTGGCAGGACACCCAGCGGCAGACCTTCGCCCGGCGCAAGCCGGTCTTCTACCTCGGCGTGCTCGGCTTCCTCGGGCTCGGTGTGTGGGCTTGTCGGGGGCGACGGCTCGACCAGGCGACCGTGCTGGGGACGCTGATGATCCCGGTGTTCTTCTATCCGGCCAACTATTATTGCCACTACGTGTTCCTGATTCCGCTCCTCGCGACCCGCCGCGGGCCGGTGCTGCCGTGGTCCGAGCCGGAGGGGCGGACGCTCTTCGCCCGGGTCTCGGGGATCGTGCTCGCGATGGGGGTGGTGCAGCTCCCGACGCTGGCCGAGTGGCCGGACGTCACGTACACCTACGAGAGCGTCATCATGATGACGGCCTACGCGCTCATCCTCTACCCGCTGGCGCGCGACTCGTGGAAGGGGCTGACGCCGCTCGAGATCGAGGAGCAGGACCTCGAGGACCAGGGTGACGGGCAACCTGGCGGCGCCGACGATGTCGAGGACGACCGCAGGACCGAGGAGGATCGCGTGATCCCCGCGCCGTCGGCGATTCCGGGTTGACCGGGGCTGATCGGCGAATGAGTATTCGCGCCATGAATTCGCCTGTTCCAGGGGCCGCCTCCGCGGGCCCGATTCCGGTCGCGATCGTCGGCGTGTCGGGCTATTCGGGGATCGAGCTCGCCCGCCTGGTCTCGCGGCATGGACGGTTGCGCCTGGTCCAGGCGGTGAGCGACAAGTGGGCCGGGCGCTCGCTGGCCGATGCCCTCGGGCTCGAGGGGCCCGCGGGCGCCGTGCGCTGCCTGGCGCAGGCCGAGGTGGCGCCGGCGGCCTTCGCCGACGTGGAGCTGGTCTTCCTGTGCACGCCAGCCGAGGTGTCGATCGAGCTGGCCGGCCGCGCGCTGGCGGCGGGCTGTCGGGTGGTCGACCTGTCGGGCGGGTTTCGCCTCGCGGCCGAGGACTACCCGCGCTGGTATGGTTTCGTTCATCCGGCGCCCGGGCTCTTGGCGGAGGCGGTGTACTCGCTCCCCGAGGCCACCCGCAACCCGGCGGAGGTGCGCCGGGCGCGGTTGGTCTCCAACCCGGGGTGCTTCCCGACGGCGAGCGTGCTGGCGCTCCTGCCGCTGCTCGAGGCCGGGGTGATCGAGCCTGGCGGGCTGGTGGTGGACGCCAAGACCGGGACCACGGGGGCCGGGCGAAAGGCCAGCGAGGACTTCTCGTTCTCGGAGGTGGACGGGGACTTCCGCGCCTATCGGGTGCTCAAGCACCAGCACACCCCGGAGATCGAGCGGGTGCTGGCCACGACCCAGGCGCTGCCGCCGGGGACGCGGCTCACCTTCACGGCCCACCTGTTGCCGACCCGGCGAGGCATCCTGGCGACCGCCTACGGGCGGCTGGTGCGGGGCAAGGGCGCGGCCGACGCCGCCGCCGCCGTGCGGGCCTTCGCCGAGAACCGGCCGTTCGTGCGCGCGGTGGGCGCCGAGCAGGTGCGCCTGCACGGGGTCGTCGGCACCAACCGCGCGCTGGTCGGCGCGGACGCCGATCCTGAGCGGGGCGTGGCGATCGGATTCGCCGCCATCGACAACCTGGTCAAGGGCGCCGCCGGCCAGGCCATCCAGAACGCCAACCTCATGCTCGGGCTCGGCGAGACCACCGGGCTCGAGCTGCTGTCGGCGACTGCGCCATGAGCGACACCGGCGCCGCCAAGGCCAACGTCAGCGTCCGTTTGCCCCTCGGATTTCGCTACGCCGGGGTCAAGGCGGGCATCAAGCCCGACCGGCGGGATCTGGCGCTGGTGGTCTCCGACGTGCCGGCCGCCGCGGCGGGGGTGTTCACGGTCAACCGGCTGTGCGCGGCGCCGGTGCGCTACGCCGCGGCGCACGTCCCCACCGGCTCGCTGCGCGCGGTGGTGGTGAACAGCGGCAACGCCAACGCCATGACCGGCCCGGCCGGCATCGAGGACGAGCGCGCGATGGCCGAGGTGACGGCGCGGGCGCTCGGCGTGTCGGCGGTCGACGTGCTGACGGCCTCGACGGGGAGCATCGGGCCGCGCCTGCCGGTGGACAAGATCCGGGCGGCGGCGCCGGCCCTGGTGGCGGCCCTGTCGAGCGAGATGGCCGCGTTCGACGCGGCGGCCGAGGCGATCCGCACCACCGATCTGGTGGCCAAGGCGGCCTTCCGGACCCTGACCGTGGCGGGCAAGCCGGTCAGCATCGCGGCGATGTGCAAGGGCTCGGGGATGATTCATCCCCAGATGGCCACCATGCTGTGCTTCATCACCACCGACGCGGCGATCTCGCCGGCGGCGTTGCAGTCGGCGCTGGAGGCTGCGGTGGACGAGTCGTTCAACACCATCACGGTGGATGGCGACATGTCGACCAACGACGCGGTGGTGGCGCTGGCCAACGGGCGCTCGGGGACGCCGTCGATCGACTCCACCTCCGGGGCGATGGACGCCTTTCGGGGCGCGCTGGCCGAGGTGTGCGGCGAGCTCGCGCGCAAGATCGCGGCGGACGGCGAGGGCGCGACCAAGCTCTTGGTGGTGGACGTGTTCGGGGCCCCGGAGCGGGGGATGGCCCGGGATCTGGCCCGGGCGGTGGCGGGCTCGAGCCTGGTCAAGTCCGGGATGTTCGGCGGCGATCCGTCGTGGGGCCGGGTGCTGGCGGCGGTGGGCGCGCGGGTCGGCGCGCGCGGCTACGAGGTCGATCTGGCGCGGATCAGCCTGGAGATCCAGGGCGTGCGCATCTTCGACGAGCGCGGTCCGGCGGCGTTCGATCGGGATGGGTTGAACGCGCGGATGCGCGAGGCCGAGATCGCGGTGCGCCTGAACCTGTCGGTGGGCTCGGCCTCGGCACGGGCCCTCGGGTGCGATCTCACCTACGAGTACGTGCGCATCAACGCCGACTACGTCGGGGCGATGGCCGCTGGACCGCGGGCGGCGGCGGGTGCGGCGCCCACGGCGCGGGTGCCGCCCGGGTCGACGGCCGCGACGGCCGCGACGGCCGAAGGCCCGGCGGCGGCGGGCGTTCCTGCACCGGGAAACGGTTCGGCCCACGCGCTGTCGGGGGTGAACCGCTCGCTGGTGGTCGAGTCGCTGTCGTACATCCGCAAGTTCGCGGGGCGACGCGCGGTCATCAAGTACGGCGGGGCCGCCATGGTCGATCCGGCGCTCAAGCGCAGCTTCGCCGAGGAGGTCGTGCTGCTGCAGGCGGCCGGCCTGCGCCCGATCGTGGTGCACGGTGGCGGGCCGGAGATCACCCGGACCCTGGAGCGCCTCGGGCACAAGACCGAGTTCGCGGACGGACAGCGCATCACCAGCGAGGACGACGTCCGGGTGGTGGAGATGGTCCTCACCGGGAAGGTCAACACCGAGCTCGTGGGCCTGCTCAACTCCCTCGGGGGGCTGGCCATGGGGCTGTCGGGGAAGGACGGGCGGTTGCTGTCCGCCCACAAGGCCTTGCCGAAGCCCGGCAAGCCCGATCTCGGGTTCGTGGGGGAGATCGACGCGGTCAACGGGGACGTCATCGAGATGTTGCTCGAACGCAACTACATCCCGGTCATCTCGCCGGTGGGCGCGGGCGCGGGCGGGGAGAGCTACAACATCAACGCCGACGTGGCGGCCGCCGAGATCGCGGTGGCGGTGCGGGCCGAGAAGCTGATCTTCCTCACCGACGTGGCTGGCATCCTCGACGCCGACGGCAAGCTCATCAGCGAGGTCTCGATGGCCGAGCTCGAAGGCCGCCTCGGCGAGGCGGGCGCCTCGGGAATCCGGGGCGGGATGATGGTGAAGACCCAGGGCGTGATCCGCGCGCTGCGCGGCGGGGTCAAGGCGGTCCACATCGTGGACGGCCGCGCCCCCCACAGCATCGTGGCCGAGCTCTTCACCGACAAGGGCGTGGGCACCCTGGTCACGGTGTGAGCGGACCTAGTGTGAGTGGTCCTCGTCGCCGGATTGGCTGCCGCCCTGGTTCAGCTGACCGCACTGGCAATCGACCTATTCGTCTCACGGGGCGGAGGGGGTCAGGTCGAGGCCGGAGGAGCGGGGGCGGGGGCGGCTGGCGCCGAGGACCAGGAGCGCCGGATCGCCGATCACGATGGCGCCATGGCGGGCGCGGGTGAGGGCGGTGTAGAGGATCTCACGGGAGAGGAGCGGCGTGTCGCGCGGGGGCAGGACCAGCGCGACGTGGTCGTACTCCGAGCCTTGCGCCTTGTGCACGGTCAGCGCGAAGGCCAGTTCGAGGCGGGCGCGCAGATCCTCGAAGGGGTACGTGAGCAGGCCATCGGGAGAGTGCGGGCGCGCGAAGACCACCTGCAGCGCCTCGGGCGCGCGTGTGCCGAGCGCGAGATCTTTGGCCGCGGTGGCGCGCACCACGACCCCGATGTCGCCGTTGAAGAGGCCGCGCCCGTAGTCGTTCGACAGGAAGATGACCGGGGCGCCCGGGACCACCGTCCCCTGTGCCGCGGAGGGGCTGATGGTGAAGGCCGCGCGCCGGCAAAGCCCGTGCAGGGTCTGGTTGACGGCGGCGGTCGAGCCCTCCCAGGGCGATTGGCGCGCGAGACAGAGCACCCGGGCCCGCGCATGGAGCTGGAGCAGAGCGGTGAGCTCGGCGGCGGCGGCTCCGGGCCCGACCAGGCGTCCCTCCTCGAGGACGAAGCGCCGCTCGACCACGGGCCCGAGGCGCTCGGCACCGCGCAGGATGGTCCTCCACCAGGTGGCGAGAAAGGAGTCGAGGAGAGGCTCGAGCACCGGCGCGCGCAGCGGCTCGAGGAAGGCCGCGGCGAGCATCTCGGTTCCCCGGAAGCTCGCCGCGCGCGCGTCGGGGACGGGGCGAAACAAGCTCGGCACGTCCGCGGAGGCGAGCGCGCCTCGGTTGATGGCGCTGGCCGCGGCCAGGATCGCGCCGCCGGCACGGACATCGCCGCTGCCGGCTCCCGCGCGGTGGCTGCGGGTCAGGCGCGCGACCGCGCGGGCGGGTGCCTGCGCCACCAGATCCCGGAAGACCGCGCCGAGCTCGACCGAGGGCAGCTGGTCGGCGTCGCCCAGCAACACGAGCTGCGTGTCCGGAGCCAGCGCCTCGAGGAGGGCGTCCATGAGCGGCATATCGATCATCGACGCCTCGTCGACGATCACCACGCGACGGGGGAGCCGCCACCCGGCGTGGAAGGTGGGCAGCGCACGATCGAGGCGGTCGAGCCGCTCCGTGCCGATGCCGAGCAGGCGATGGAGCGTGGTGGCATCCGCGATGCCGAGCTCGGGTGCGCCCGAGGCGGCGGCCGAGCTCGAGCCGGCGGCCGAGAGAGCCGAACGAATCGACTCGCTGAGGCGTTGCGCCGCCCGACCGGTCGGGGCGGCGAGCGCGATCTCCTCCACCCTCACGCCGCGGGCCACGAGCGCCCGCAGCAGCGCGACCACCGATGAGGTCTTCCCGGTGCCGGGACCCCCGGTGACGAGGGCCAGCGGCGCCGAGAGCGCCAGCGCCACGGCCTGTCGCTGCTCGTCGGTCAAGCTCGGTGCCGCCGCCACGGCAGAGGCCTCCGGACCACGATCGGCGCGCCGTGCCCCGTCTGGCGGTCGGGCTCCGGGCGTGGACACCGCGCCGTCGCTCGGTTCGCCGGCGCGGAGGCGGGCGCGCAGGTGGCGCGAGACCCGCTCCTCCATCCGCCAGATGCGCTCCGCGTAGAGGCCCCGCGGGGCGAGGATCATGGGTGTGCGGGCGCCGGGCGTCCCGAACAGATGCTCGAGCCCCGCGGGAATCGTCCCGCCGCGCAAGGACCGGGCGAGGGCCAAGGTCGCGGTGACGACGGCTTCGATCAGGGGATCGGGCGGCGGCGCACCGGCTGCGCCGAGCAGGCGCTCGAGGCTGGCCACGAGCTCGCCGGGCTCGAGCGGGAGGTGAACACTGCCCGCCTCCATCGCGGTGGCGAGGGCCATGGCCAGGAAGGCGACCGCGCGGCGCAGATCCAGCGGGCTCGCCCCACAGCTCGCCGCCAGCTCGTGGCCCACCCACATGGTGGTCTCGGCGATCTCGGCACGGTGCAGGTGCAGGCAAAGTGCTGCTGGCAAGATGTCGGCGCGGGCCCATGCCTCTGCCTCCCGGGCACCCGGACCCGCGCCCGCCAGGCTGGCGAAGCCGGCGCGCGCGGTCCCGGCGGGCAAGATGGGCCGGCCGAGGGGAAGAACCTCGCTGGGCAGGTTCGAGGAGCGGCGCCCATCGCTCACGGCCCGTCCTCCCTGGTTCCCCGACCGGGGGCCAGCAGGCGCGGGAGCTTCTCGTGCCAGACTTGCACCTCGCGCCAGGTGGGACGGCCGATCCAGGTCCCGCGGTCTCCGGACACGGCGGGTCGACCTGGTGGTGTCGCGCGCGCGGCGCTCGCCCCGGACGGCGGCACGAGCCCGCGGAGGAACACGTAGACCCAGCCCCCGAAGCGTCGCTCGTACTCGGCCTCGCTCCGGACGCCGAGCATGCGCAGGGCTGCGAGGACATAGAGTTGCACCTGCAGCGCGTAGTTCCGGGCGGCGTGCTCCGCGACCGCTGCCGCGCCGTAGTCGGGCAAGCGATCGCTCTTCCAGTCCGCTAGGTAGATCCGACCCTGGTGCTCGAAGAGCACGTCGAGCGCGCCCCGCACGAAGCCGGGCTCGGGACCTTCGGGTTCGCCCGCGCCGCGCGGCAGGGGAAACACGAACTCGACCTCGCGCCGGATCCGATCCGCCGAGCCGACCGCGGCCCGCTCGAGGGCAGGGCCGGACGGCTCGGAAGAGGAGCCAGAAGGGAGATGACGGCCCGGGAGGGCCAGCGGCTGGCCGAGGGCGGCGTGCACCATCGCCAGTGCCTCCGTCACCTCCTCGGACGTGCGTTGCCAGCGCCGCGCCTCCGCGTCGAAGAGGCCCCGGATGTCGGGCCGCGCGCTCCATTCGAACAGTGGCGGCAAGGGCAGCCGCGCGGGCTCGGCCGGGGAGCCCCCGCGCGGGAGAGGGACCTTCTCGAGCAGCGCGTGCAGGAACAGCCCGGCGTCGATCCCCCCGCGCGGCTGCCCCGGCATGGCGGCCGCCTCCCCGGGGAGCTCGTCCTCGGCGGGCCCCTGCGCCTCACCCGCGCCGCCAACCTGGGCGCCGAGCCCGGCGGGGCGGACGTAGCCGCCACCCGACTGCTTGAGCCGCGAGTACGAGGTCACCTCGAAGCCCCGGCGCGCCGCCACGTCGATGGCCTGCCCCGGTCCACTCCCCGCGGTGGGTGCCAGCAGGTCTGCCGGTGGACGCCAGGCCGCGAGCCGGGCGAGACAGTCGTCCTGGCCACCGGTCGCGGCTCCCGAGGGATCCCCGACCGTCGCCGGCGCCGGCCCCGACCACGGTGACGCCCCCGGCCCCGGCCCCGGCCCCGGCCCCGGCGACGGCGACGGCGATCGCGTGTCAGGTGCCGGCGCGACGGCTCCCGCGCTCGCCACGACCGGGCACGGCTCGATGCGGAAGCACCGCTCGAACTCCGCGGGCAAGGACGCCGCGAGGTGGACCAGCCGGTGGTTCACCAGGCGATAGGCGCCCGTGAGCTTCTTCAAGAACTCGTCGTCCCGCTCGACCATCTCCCGGCCGATCTCCCGCGCCGCCTGCACGGCCGACACGTCGCCATCACCGAGGCGCGAGACGTACGGCAGGTAGACATGCTCGCGGGCACGCGTCAGAGCCACGTACATGAGCCGCTGATCCTCCTCCTCGGCCTCCTCGGCGATCTGGACCGCGCGCGCGCTTCGCCGCGGCAGGCCGGTCACCAGCACCCGCTCTCCCCCGCGGTGCAGGACGCTCACCTTGCGCTTGGCGCCGGGCCCCGCCCGCAGGGCGCCGTAGACGAAGACGTGGTCGGCCTCGAGCCCCTTGGCCTTGTGAATGGTCAGGATCTGGACCGCCGGCTCCTCGGTCTCCACCTTCTGAATGCCCCGTCCCTCGGCCAGCGAGCCCGTCGGTTGTCGGCGCCGCGCCTGCAGCGACCCGAGCAGCGCCACCAGATCCGAGATGGACCGCGCCGACTGTCCCGCCTCCGCCACCAGCACGTCGATGAGCTGGCGATAGTTGGCGAGCCTCCGCTGGCTGAACGGCGACAGCCGCAGGCGACGGGTCACCCCGCTGTCGTGCAGGATCGCCGGCCACAGCAGGTCGAACCGGCGCTCGGCGGCGAGCGCGTGCCAGGCGCCGAGCCGGCGCAACGCCGGATGGCCCGGCTCGGGGTTGGGAACGCGGCCAAGCTCGGCGAGCGGGATGCCGAAGAAGGGCGTCAGCCACGCCTGGAAGCGCGCCACCCGATCGGTGGGATCGGCGATGGCCGCCAGCAGCCTGCGCAGGTGCTCGGCCTCCGGCGTCTCGAAGAGGTGGTCGGGCTTGTACAGCGCGTTCGGGATCCCGGCCTCACGCAACGCCTCGGCCATCTCCGCCGACTCGCCGTTGGTCCGGGTGAGCACGAAGATCTCCGAGAGGCTCACGCCCCGATCCTCCGGCCCGGTCTCGCCGCGCCACAGCCGCAGGATGGTGCGCACCATCCCGGCCCGCAGGGCGGCGCGCACGTGCCCGATGCGGCGGGTCTTCGCCTCGAAGTCCAGCTTGAAGAGGGTGATCCCGGGGGCCGCCTCGCCTGGAGCCAGGGCGCCGCGCGCGCTCCGCACCGGGTGCGCGTAGGTCACCCCGCCCGTGAAGAACGGCGCCGGCGCGCCGGCGCCGAGGAGGGCGCCCAGCTCCAGCTCGTGAGGTTTTCCCTCGCCCTTGGCGCCGCGGCCGTCCGGGATGGGCGACGTCGGGGCGCAGATGGCGTTGTACGCGTCCACCACCTCGGCGTAGGAGCGGTGGTTGACCGAGAGGACGGTCCGTCGGCCACCGCGCGCGACCAGCTCGTCGGCCGCCCCGAGGAAGGTGCGCACGTCGGCCCCGCGGAACCCGTAGATGGCTTGCTTGGGATCGCCGACCAGGACCAGGGGATGGGTCCCGCCGCTCTCGAGGAAGCACCGCCGGAAGACGCGCCACTGTGCGGGCGAGGTGTCCTGCGCCTCGTCGATCAGGGCGATCCGGTAGCGGGCGCGGATGCGCGCCACGAGGCCCGCGCCGCCCGCCGGTGCCTCGACCGCCTCGGCCAGCGCGGTGATCATGTCATCGAAGTCGAACAACCCCTGGTCGCGCTTGCGCTGCGCGACCGCCCGTGCGATCTCGGGCAGGAACGTCTGGACCACCGCCTCGTCGAGCGTGGGCGCGTGATCGAGGATGGCCCGCGCCACCCGGGCCAGCGGTCCGAGCGCGGGATCGTCGTCGGGGACGGCGTCGAGATCTCCGAGATGGTCGACGAAGGTCTCGGCGCCGTCGAGGTGGGCGAGGAAGGGCGCCCGGGTTCCCTCGTCCAGGCAGCGGCGGGCCACCTTCATGGCTTCCTCGAGCCGCTCCTGGTGGCCGCGCCGCCGGCGGGACATGGCCTTGAACGCGACGGCCATCGGCGCGCTCTCGCAGCGCAGGGCCACCAGCGTCCGCATGACCTCGTCGAGCGCGCGCTCGTCGTAGGGGCAGTCCCAGACGACCGCCTCTGGGCTGGCCTGCTGGGCCGCGAAGGCCCGGTAGAGCAGCTCCTCCAGCCGCTCGACGGCGGCGGTCTGGACCGTGGCGAGATAGGTGTCGAGATAGTCGACGTAGGCCGGCTCGGTGGCGAAGCGGCACCGCAGGCGGTCGCGAAAGAGCTCCGAGAAGAGGCGGCGACCATCGGTCTGGGTCTGGTGCAGGAGGCGCTTGGTGAAGAACGGCTCCTCGACGAGGATGCGCTGACAGAACCCGTGGATGGTGGAGATCGCGGCGCGGTCGAGGCTGGCGCGCGCCGCGAAGAGGCGCTGGCGAGCGAGCCCATCGAGGCGCCAGACCCCGGGGCCAGCGGAGGTGGCGCCGCCGGGAGCGTTCGTCGAGGCCTCGCGGGTGGAACCGCCGTCGGTGCACGCCAGGGCCTGGTCGATCTTGGCGCGGATCCGGGCCAGGAGCTCGGCGGTGGCGCGCTCGGTGAAGGTCACCACCAGGATCTCCTCGAGCCGGGCCCGTCCGGTGAGGACGAGGTCCAGCACCAGGTGCTCGAGCAGGTAGGTCTTGCCGGTTCCAGCCGAGGCTTCGATCACCGTTCCCACCCCGAGATCGAGCTCGTCGAGCTCGGGCGGGCGCACGAGACGCGCGGACGCAGTCGAGGTCGCGGACGCGGAAGAAGAGGGTGAGCGGGGCGCGGGGGTGCTCATGCGTCGGGTTGCACCTCGTCGGACGCGTCGGTGGCCGCCGATCCGGCGCCGGGTGGGTCCCCCTCGGCAGGCTCGGGGCCGAACGCGATCTCGAAGCGCCGGCGACGGAGTGCCCGCGCCGTGATGGGATCCGGGATGGGGTAGTCCCAGGGGTCGGGGACGGGCCCCCATCCGGTGCTCATGCTCCCGCGATAGAAGGGATCGCCGCGCATGAAGGCGATCTGCTCGGCGAGGGGCAAGCGGCTGCGCATCGCCAGCTCGATCGCCTCGCACGGAAAGAGGATGGGCTCCACACCCGCGAGCAGGTCGCCCACCAGGCACGCGAGGTACGCGCGCGCCGCGGCGACGGTCGTGAAGGGTGAGTGGAAGATCCTCACCAGCTTGCCGGGCTTGCTGGCAGGCTTGCCGGACTTGCCAGGCTTGCCGGACTTCTTGGCGCCCCCCGGGCTCGGGGCCCCCGAATCGATGTGCAGGCTGTGCAGGCGAGCCCCAGCCATCTCTTCTTCCATGTCCTGCTGTTCGAGCTGCTCCCGCTGGTCGCGCTTGCCGACCACGAGCGCCACCGCCTCGACCAGAGCCTGCACGCGCTGACGGGCGATCTTGGCGTCGGCCTGCCGCCCGAGGCTGGTGTGCAGCAGCGCCAGGCTCCCGTCGCCGAGGGTCAGGAGCGGCTCCGTGGTGCCGTGGATCTCGATCGCGATCGGGGCGGCAGCGTCCCGTCCCGAGGGCGCGGCCCCGGCGGCAGGCAACGCACCGGACGGCAACGTGAGGCGCAGGGGCGGAAGCAGCTCGAGCCCCACGCGCTCGCCCTCGGCGGATCCGGCCAGCGCGATGGGCAGGTCGAGGTGCTGAAGCTCGGGGCGGCCGAAGCAGATCCGGCGTGGTTGCGGGCGGACCTTGGCGTCGGACCATGCGAGGTGCGCCGAGACCGCCGCCCACCACTTCCCGAGCTGCTGGAGATGGCGGGACCGCAGGTGGTCGCCGAACAGCCCGGTCGGGCGCGGATTGGCGTACCGCTGCCGGACCGCGCGGCGATCGTAGGCCGCCGCCAGGGTGGTGAATGCGGCCTCGGGCGAAGGCGCATCCGACGCGGCGCCGAGCTGGAAGAGCGCCTCCGAGAACGCCTCGCGGAGCAGGGAGCTCTCGACCCGGCGGGGCATATCCACCGGCTCGTCCTCGAGATCGCGGGCCTCGCCCTCGTCACCGACGTCGCGCAGGCGCAGGAAGAAGCGGGCGCTGCCCTGCAGCGGACATTGAAGGAAGCGCACCAGATCTCCGAGGCGCAGCACGAGCGGCGGGGCAGCGCCCGTTCCCGGAGGCGTGCGCCCGCTCTGTCCGGCGGTGGGAGGCTCCTCATCGGGGCTCGGCTCGGTCGGCGTGGGACCGAGCGACTCGATCTGCGAGAAGTGCGGCGCGAGCAGGTGACGGGTCTCGGGCGCGAGCGCCTGCAAGAGGACATCGCCAGGCAGGCGGGCGGCCTCGGGGACTGCCCGGCGGATCGCCTCGCCGATCGCGCGCGCCCGATGCTCGGCGCGCGCGCCCGGAAAGGCTGCCCGCGCCAGGGCGTCCTCGTCCCGGTGAAGGGGGAGTCGGCGCGCGCCGGCTCCTTCTGGCGCTCCGGGCGGGGCGAGCAGTCTCACGCCGTAGTGCTGCGCCACCACCTCGGCGAGCTCGAGCACCACCACCGACGGGAGCACCGGCAGGGCGGTGTAGGGATCGCGATCGACCGAGGTGAGGATCAGCCGCTCGCGGGCGGCGAGCAGGGCCTCGAGGAACAACGACCGATCGGCCTCCCGGGGCGAGATCGGCGCGGAGATCCCCGGCGAGCCCGACGGGGCCCGCCCCTCGCCCATGGAGCCCCAGGGATCGAAGACGTTGCGCCGCTCGGCCGCCGGGAACCGCTCGGCGTCGAGCCCGGCCACGAACACCACCCGGAACGGGATGCCGCGCAGGGCGCGCAACGTCCCCACCGTCACACCCCCTCCGAAGGGCTGCGCGCGCGCCACCCGCAGCCCGGCCATCGCCTCGCGCATGAGCGCCGTCGCCGCGGTGAGGCCGAGCCGCAAGCCGCTGTCGCGCTCGCCGGCTTCTTCCGTCCCGCCGTCCGTGCCTCCGCGTGGCTCGGGCGCGCCGACGGCCTCGCCGAGGGCGTCGAGCTCGGCCAGGATCCGGGCGCGCGCCGCGTCGTCATCGGGGCCGAGCGGCGCGACGTAGGCATCGAGGACCGCCCGCGCCCAGCCGGCCCATTCACCGAACGACAGGCGGGCGCCGCGCGCGAAGGCTGCGTCGGCCAGCAGCGAGCGCAGCAGGAGCGCCAGCGTGTCCACGTCGGCGCGCATCCCCGCCGGGATCTCCGCGGGCACGAGGCCGGCGCGCGGCGCAGCGCCCGCGGTGAGGGGCCCCCCTGGCCCCTCGGCGATCCGCATCGGGGATTCCGCGCCGCTGCGCGGGCCCGCGGCGAACACCCCGAGGCCGAGCCGGCGCAGGGCCTGATCCCAGTTGAACACGTCCTCGGTGACGTAGGTGTCGGCGAAGGCGCCGCGGTCGGGCCCCTGCGCGACCCCGAGCGCTTCGCACAGGGACACCCAGAGCTCTGCGGCGGCGGCGCTGGCCAGCCCGGCGACCCGCGCCTGGATGTTGGGGTGCGTGAGCACGTCGAGGACCTCGCGACGGGTGAAATTCCCCGCGAACAGCTCGAGCAGTTGCACCAGCGCCGCGCCGACCGCGCTGGTGCTGGCGAGGGTGGGCGCCACCCAGGTGAAGGGCAGGCCGCTCGCCTCCTGCAGCACGGTCGGGCCGAGGACGACGTAGGGATCCTCCGGATCTCCGGCCCCGGTCAAGAGCACCGCGATGTCACAAAACCGCAGGTGGGGATCGGCGCGCACGGCGGCCCAGATCTCCCCCGCGATCGTTTCCCAAGCGCGGCGCGGGTCCGGCGCACCGAGGATGCGCAGCGAGGCGTCGGCCTTGTCGGCTGCGGCGGCGGCGGCGGTGGTGGTGTCGTCGGCGTGCGCGTCGCCCCGGGCGCCGCCCTCGGGGACGCGCCCGTCGAGCACGTCGCGCTGCAGGCGCGCGAGCAGGGACGCTGACCCGGTCCGCGAGCGGCCCGAGGGCTCGACGAAGCGGGGATCGAAGTCCCCGTCGACCAGCTGCCCGAGCGCCCGCAGCCCCGGCAGCGTGGCCCGGCCCCACAGGGTGAGCAGGGGATTGGCGGGGGGAGGCGCCGGAGGAAAAGGGGAATCGGACGGCACCGGAAGGTCCTCGGTCGACCCGGGCGGCGCGGCGCCGAGGCCCGCGAGCTCGAGCTGCCCGGGCGCCGGGCCCGGACGGGCCCCGCGCGCGCCGCGTCCGCGACCGCGCCCGGGGCGCGCGAACGCGGCACGGGCGCTCGCGGGCTGGATCGCGGCGAGGCGCGCGGCGCGGGCCGTGTCCGTGTCCTCCCAGAATTCCCGACATGGATTGAACGCGTAGATCGTCACCTGCGTGAGCGCCCCCAGCGCTTGCAGGATGGGAAAGTAGGATTCGGGGATGTCCGAGAAGGCGAAGAGGTGGATCTGGCGGGGGGGCTGCCAGGCGCGGGCCAGACCTTCCTCGATGATCCGATCCACGGGCACGAACCGCCTCCCCGTGCGCCGGCCCCGTTGCTCGAAGCGGCCTCCCCGCCCGAACAACCCCCGCCACAGGTCGGCCTCCGCCGATTCCAGCGCGGTGGCGTCGTCGCCGCCGTCGTGCTCCTGGCGTGGGCCGTCGGAACCGTGCCGGGGGCCGGTCGCCGGGGCCGCCGCGCCGGCTCGCCAGGCGCGGCCGAGGGCGGGGCGGCTCTCGATCCAGTCATCGAAGGCCGCCGCCAGCGCTCCGCCGAGCTGCACGCGCCTCCGGTCGTGGACTTCTTGGAGTTCTTGGGAGTCTTGGGCCTCGGGCGAGGCCCCGCCGGCCCGCAGGTAGCGCGCGAAGGGCGAGCCGCCCGGCGGCAGCCCTTCGAAGAGGTCGAGCAGCTCGCCGAGGATGTGGCCCGCTCCGATGATGGTCACGTCGGGATGCGCCGACGCACACAGCCGCGTCGCCGCCTCGCGCAGCGACAGGCGCTCGAGGTTGCTGACGATGCCCCGCCGACGCGCCAGCTCCAGCTCGACGAAGGCCCCGAGCGTGTGGCTCGGGGTGAGCAACCAGAAGTCCTCGAAGAGCGCCCGCCCGTCGGCGTCGCCCGGCTCCGGCAGGGTCTCGGCCAGGGCTCCAGCCAGCGCCTCGAGCGCATTCGATGTGTAGACGCGAATCACCGCAAATGGTTCCGTGGGGACGGGCCGGGGCCGGACACGAGCAGAGGGAGTCTATACATCCACACCGCCCCTGGTCGAACGAGGGAACGAGGGAACGCATCTCCGCCCGGACACCACATGTATGCACCGCCGCTGCTCACGCGCGCTTTATGCGCGGCCGAATCTGACGATGAGCCAGGGCATGCAGGGGAAGATTCGCTCACTGTTTCTGGCATCGCTCGCGGTCACCAGCATCGCGGCCTCCGTTCGCGCCGCCGCTCCCACGCCGGGGCAAACGCCCGTCGTCGCTGGTGGTCACGAGCCTCCGGTGTCGTCGGCTCCCCCGCCCGCTGGAGACTATCTCAAGCGCATGCACGACCGCATCCATGCGCGGTGGGTCGAGAGCGGCGCCGCCGTCGCGGGTCCGGCTGGCCTCCGCGCCACCCGTCCGGCCGATGTGGCTCCCGCGTCGGGCGCCGCCGCCTCGGGCGGGCAGGACGTCACCCTCGCGATCGGAATTCGCTGGGATGGCACCATCGCCGAGCTCTCGGTCCGCGGCAGCTCGCAATCCCCGGAGCTCGACCGGCGGGCCATCGAGATCACCCGCAAGAGCGCGCCCTTCCCGCTGCCCCCTCAGGACATCGTGTCCGACGACGGCTACGCGCACGTGGAGTGGACCTTCTCGCGCGACGCGCGCGGCTGCGCGGCCGGAGCGCGCATCACCCGCGCCGAGGATCCCCTCGACGTCTCGCTGCCACGCCTGATCCAGAGCAACCGCGTGCCCGAGGCCATGCGGCGCGTGGGCGGCGCGGTCGCGAGCGGCTCGGACGCCCCCCTCGATCGCTTCGCCCGCCTCTTCCTGGCGCGGGCCATCCCGGATCCCGTCCTCGATGTCACGGCGGCGGCGGCCCTGGCCGAGGTGGGCGATCGCTCGCAGATCGATCGCCTGCGCGGTGGGCTCGGCTCCCGGGCCACCGCGGCGATCGCCGCCCGTGGGCTCGCGCGGCTCGGCGTCGATGTGTGCGATGCGGTCGAGCCGACCCTCGGCTCGGGTACCCGACCCTCGCGCGAGATCGCCCTCGACACCATTCGTGGCCGCGCGGGCGACGGCGCCGACGTGACGGCGTGCGTGCCCGCGCTCATGCGGGTCCTCGGCGATCACACCCAGCCGGCGTCGATCCGGCTGGCCGCGCTCGACATCGTGGTTCGCCACGTCCCGGCCGGGGCCAAGGCCGCGATCGCCGTCGCGATGCAGGACAAGGATCCGGCGGTGCGCGGCGCCGGGATCTATGCATCGGTCAAGAAGGGCGCTGGGCGCCCGGAGATGTATCGCCTCGCGCCCATGCTCCACGATCGCGCGGTCGAGATCCGGACGGCGGCCTCGGCGGGGATCGTCCGGGCCGCCGGGGACCAGGCGCTCGACCAGCTCTATCTCCTGGCCCGCGAGACCGACCCACGCCCCGGCCAGGCGGTGGCGGAGGAGCTCGCGCAGCTCGGCAGCCCGGCCTCGGCCGAGCTGCTCGGCAAGATGCTGAAGCGCAACAACCTCCCGGTCCAGCTGGCGGCGGCGCATGCCCTCGCCCGGCGCAAGGACGCCGCGGCCCGGGCCCAGCTCGCCGAGCTCGCGGCCGAGCTTCCGGCGCAGGTGCGGCAAGAGCTTCAAGCCCCCGCATCGGCCTCCCCGGCTAGCGCGAGCGCGGGCGCCGGCGGCACGGCTTCGGCCGCGACCCCCGTCCTCGAGCCGTTCGAAGCCCTGCTTCGCCAGCGCCAGGAGCACGCCGCCGCCCAGTGGATCGTGGCGCACTGGATCGCGCTGCCTCCCCAGGAAGGCATCGCGGCGCTCGGGACCTGGCTCGGCCGCGCCGCCGGCACGCGCTCGAACCCGGACGTCAAGTCGGCGGCCGGGCCGGCAGCTGGCCCGGCTGGCGCGCGCACCGCGAGCGCGCTGCCGTGACGTTCCGTTGGCCTTGGTCCCGACAGACCCGAGGCTGAATTTGCAGGTGGGGTCTCGGGCGTGTAAGCGTGGCCCATGTCGCCGCGCCCGTCGCGTTCCCGCTCCTCCGGCCTCTCTCCTGCTCCTCGACTGACGATCCTCCCCGCGCTGGCCCTGGCGGCGCTCCTGTTGACCAGCGGCCTTGCCGCCCGCGCGGCGGACGGGATCGCGTCGCACGCCGCGGCCGAGCGCATCTACGTCACCGCCGAGGACGGTGGTGAGGTGGCGGTGGTGGATCCCGAGTCCGCCAGCGTGGTTGCCCGCATCGCGGTCGGCAAGCGCCCCCGCGGGATCCGGCTGGCGCCCGACGGGCGCACGCTCTACGTCGCGCTGTCGGGCTCGCCGAAGGGGGGGCCGGGGGTGGACGAGAGCAAGCTGCCACCCGCCGATCGAGCCGCGGACGGCATCGGGGTGATCGACCTCGCGGGCGAGCCCCCGCTGAAGCTGGCCCGGGTCTATCCAAGCGGACAGGATCCCGAGTCGTTCGATCTCTCGCACGACGGCCGGCGGATCTTCATCTCGAACGAGGAGACCGCCGAGATGTCGGTGCTGGACCTGCCGACCGGCCAGGTCGTCGCGCGGGTCCCGGTGGGCCGCGAGCCCGAAGGGGTCACCGTGGGCCCCGACGGCAAGGTGGTGTACGTCACCTCCGAGGAGGAGAGCGTGGTGGTGGCGGTCGACACCGCTTCCCTGGTACCGCTCGCCCGCATCGAGGTGGGGCCCCGGCCCCGCAACGTCATCGTCACCGCCGACGGGAGGACCGCCTTCGTGCCGAACGAGATGCAGCCGAGCGTGACCGTGCTGGATCTGCTCACCAACCGGCGCGCCGGCCAGGTGGCGGTGCTCGCCAAGGCCAAGACGGTGCTCGGGCCTCGACCGATGGGTGGGGTGCTCTCGCGCGACGGGCGCACCCTCTTCGTCTCCACCGGGCGCGGCGAATCGGTGGCGGTCATCGACGTGCACACCCGGAAGCAGACCGCGATCATCGACGGGGTGGGGGCCCGTCCCTGGGGGATCGGCCTCAGCGGCGACGGCCGCTTCCTCTACACCGCCAACGGTCCCTCCAACGACCTCGCGGTCATCGAGGTGGCCTCGAGACGGGTCGTCAAGCGAATTGCGATTGGCGGACTGCCCTGGGGCCTGGCCGTCTCCCACCGCCGACCCCAGCGCCCCCGGTAGATCAACATCGGCCGCGCCGACCCGGGATGTATGGGGAGGCGGTCCTCGACATGGCTGGGCGACGCGGCTGTGCCGCGTTGACCAGCGGGGGCAAGGGGGGACGCAGAGGCGCGAGAGGCGCGGGCCAAGAGGGACGAGGCTGAAGGCGCCGGGCGGTCCCCCCTACTAGATCAGTAGACCCGGCGCATCAACCAGCGCAGGAGGCGCAGGGTGCGCCGGCGGTAGGGGAACATGAGCTGCCCCGAGACCAGCGCCGCCAGCCAGCCGAGCCCGGGGCGGTCCTCGACGATGGTCTCGAGCCGGCAGAACTGGAGCAGGCCCTCTCGTCCATGCCGCACCCCGAGCCCGCTGCCCTTGGTGCCTCCGAGCGGGGCCTCGACGATGAAGTAGTTGGTGAGGACGTCGTTGACACACACGCTGCCGACCTGCAGGCGGCGGGCGAACGCCAGCCCGCGGGCGCGATCCCGGGTCCACACGCTGCCCGAGAGCCCGAGCGGCGAGTCGTTGGCGACCCGGAGCGCCTCCTCGGCGTCGCGCACCCGCACGATCGGCAGCACCGGGGCGAAGGTCTCCTCGACCGCCACCCGGGCGTCGGCCGGGACCTGCGTGAGCAGGGTGGGGGAAAAGAACCGCGGTCCCCCGCCTCCGGTCCCGGCCGTCGCCTCGCCGGCGATCGGGTGCCCGGTGCCCGCCACGACCACCGCGCCGCCGGCCACCGCGTCCGCCACCTGGGCCTCGGCGTGCTGCATCTGCGGCGCGAAGGTCATCGCGCCCACGTCGATCTCGGTCTCGCCCTCGGGGTCGGGACCCGTGCCCTGGCGCAGGCCGAGGACCAGCTCGCGACAGAGGCCCTCGAAGCGCTCGGCGACCGACTCCTCGACCAGCACGCGCTCCGGGCGCACACAGACCTGCCCGCTGTGCGCGAACGCGCCCCACACGGCCGCCCGGGCCGCCCGCGCCAGGTCCGCGTCCGCCAGCACGATGAAGGGCGATTTTCCGCCGAGCTCCATCACCGCGGGAATCAGGCGCTCGCCGCAGCGGGCCGCCACCCGACGGCCGACCATCTGGCTCCCGGTGAAGAAGATCATGTCGCAGCGATCGCAGAGCGCCGCGCCGAGCGCGCCCCGCCCAGGCAAGACCTGGAAGACCCCGTCGGGCAGGGCCAGCTCGCGCCAGAGCTCGGCCACCCGCAGCGACGTGAGGGGAGTCCACTCCGACGGCTTGAGCAGGACCGCGTTTCCCGCCAGCAAGGGCGCAACGCAGTCGGCGAAGTTGTTGAGCAGGGGCCAGTTCCAGGGCCCGATCACGCCCACCACCCCGCGCGGATGTTTGACCACCCTGGCCCGCTTGTAGGCGAAGACGAACGGGGCCCGCAGCTCGTCGCCGAGGGCGCGCCGCGCGCGCCGGCTGGTGAGGGCCCGGGTCAGCTCCAGCGTGTAGAAGATCTCGATGGCCTCGGCCTCGTAGCGCGGCTTACCGCTCTCGGCCACCAGCGTGTGGGTCAGCCGCGCATCGTCGCGGATCCGGCGCGCGAGGGTCCGCAGCATGCGCGCCCGCTCGTGGAGCGACAGCGCCCCCCAGGCCGGTTGCGCCGCGCGCGCCCGCTGCCAGGCCGCGTCCACCGCAGTGGCGTCGGCCACCGGCACGGTGGCGATCACCAGCCCGGTGGTGGGATCGGTGACGAGGAGGGGGGCCTCGACGGCCACCGCGTCGACGATTCCGGCGGAGCGCACAGGGTCAGCCATGATCCTTCATTGTGGCCTCGAAGCTGCCCACAGATCCAATTGCCACCCCGCGCGCGCTCGCGGGCTCGCGGCCGCGCGCGGGCGCGCGCGGCGCGCGCGGGCATGATAGCCGCCGATCCGGCCACGCCCCGTCGGAGATCGTCCAGCGATCGGCCTGTGAACCGCGCCCGGCATCGCCCGGGCCCGATCCATGCGATAGACTCGGCAGGTGGCCGTGCACCCACGCCGAATGCTCCGCATCGTGATCGCCAAGTCGGGCCTCGACGGGCACGATCGTGGCGCCAAGATCGTGGCGCGCATCCTGGCCGACGCCGGATACGAGGTCATCTACACCGGCCTTCACCAGACGCCCGAGATGATCGCCGCCACCGCGGTCCAGGAATCCGCGGACGCGGTGGGCCTCTCGGTGATGTCGGGCGCCCACCTGACGGTTTTCCCGGCGGTCCTCGCTGCCTTGCGCGCGCGCGGAGCCCGAGACGTGGTGGTCTTCGGGGGCGGGATCATCCCCGCCGAGGACACCGCCCGCCTGCTCGCGGATGGGGTCGCCCGCCTCTTCACGCCGGGGGCCTCGTCGCGCGAGATCGTCGACTGGGTGGAGCGCGAGCTTCGGCCCCGGGTGGAAGGCGTGGCGGCGTGAGACGCGCGCGCCCGCAGGCCGGGGGGATGCGCCTGCACGCGGGCCTGCTCGCCGGGGCCCTGACCCTGGCGCTGGGTCCAACCTCCGGGTGGCGCCTGGGTCCAGGTCCCGGCCCCACCTCGGCGTTCGCGCTGGCCAGCTCCGAGACCGAGGAGCAGCGCATCTCGCGGGCCTTGCAGGCCACGCTCGAGAAGCACGGCGGCGAGGTCAACCGGTGCTTCGAGCTGGCCCTCGCCGACACCCTCGACGTGTCGGGCAAGGTCGAGCTCTCGATGGACGTGGGCGAGGGCGGCAAGGTGACCCGGGCCGTCCCGCTCGAGCACACCGCGACCTCGCCGGTCCTCCTCACCTGCCTGTCCACCAGCGCCGCCGAGTGGGTCATCCCCGAGGTGGCGGCTGGCTCCACGGTGGTGGTCCCGCTCGCCTTCGAGGGACAGATGGCCCAGTTCTCGGTGAAGGCCGCGGATGCGCCCGAGCGCGGTCCCGCCACGGCCGCCGGTCACCCCGGCCATGCGCGGGCCAAGGGCGGTGCCGGCAGGAGCCTGCCAGCCTTCTCGGTCAAGGTGCTGGTTGACGAGGCCACCATGCGGGCCCAGCAGGCCTCGCTGTCGCTGCTGACGCTCGCGCCGGCCAACCGCATCGCCATGCACCGGCACCCCGGCGACGAGCTGCTGTTCGTCCGGAAGGGTCGCGCCCGGCTCCTCGGTCCCGGCGGGGTGAGCCCGGAGATCCTCACCGAGGGCACGGCGGCGCTGATCCCGGCCGGGATGCCGCACGTGATCGAGAACATGGTGCGCAGCGCCTCCGTCGAGCTCATCCAGATCTTCGCCCCCCTCGGTCCCGAGCGGGTGTACCGCGATCCGACAGACGCCCGCGGGCGCGCGGCCTTCGAGATCATCCGCGATCCCCGGCAGGCGGTGCGGCCGCCCGGCGCCGCCTTCGCGGTCGAGAGCGCCGCCACCGCGGCCGGCCGCCCGCTGCCGGGCGCCACCGGGAAGGTGCGCCAGCGGATCCTCGTCGATCCGGCGCACGGGGGCAGTCACCGGGTCTCGATGTTCCTGCTCGAGGGCGAGCCCGGGGCGGAGGTGCCCCGGCACGCCCACGACGACTCGGCGGAGATCCTGTACGTGCTCTCCGGAGCCGGTCACCTCGACATCGGCAGCGAGCGGTTGCCCTATGCGGCCGACCAGGCCATTCACCTCCCCGCGAAGCAGCCGCACGCCATTCATGTCGCCGGCAACGACAAGAGCGTCTTCCTGCAGATCTTCGCGCCGGCCGCCTCCAAAGGTCAGCCCCCATCGCAAGATCCTCACGAGGCCCCCTGAGCGCGATCCGCCAAGGTCGGCTCCTCCTCACCAACCCCGTCGCACCCCACACGAGTGATCCCCCCATGAACTTCGATCTCTCCGAAGAGCAACAGGTTCTGCAAAGATCCGTGCGCGAGTTCTGCGCGCGCGAGATCATCCCCCACGCCGCCCGCTGGGATCGCGAGGAGCACTTTCCCATCGAGATCATCCCGGCGATGGGCGCGCTCGGCCTGCTCGGCATGCAGATCCCGGAGGACTACGGGGGCGCGGGCATGTCGTTCACCGACTACGTGGTGGCCCTGGAGGAGATCGCCCGCGCCGACGCGTCGGTCGGCTTGACCGTCGCGTCGCACAACTCGCTGTGCACCGGACATCTCTTCCTGGCCGGCAACGAGGCCCAGCGACGCAAGTACATCCCGCGCCTCGCGCGCGGGGAGGTGCTCGGCGGATGGGGCCTGACCGAGCCGGGCTCGGGCTCCGATGCCGGGGCGGCGCGGGCGCGCGCGGTCCGCAAGGGGTCGGGGTGGGTCATCTCGGGGACCAAGACCTTCATCACCCAGGGCTCCGTGGGGGAGATCTTCGTGGTCCTGGCCTCGACCGCGCCCGAGCGCCGGCAGAAGGGGCTCACCGCGTTCATCATCGAGCGCGGGATGCCTGGCTTTCGCACCGGACGGCGCATCGAGAAGATGGGCCTGCACGCCTCGGACACCACCGAGCTCGTGCTGGAGGAGGTCGAGGTCTCCGACGAGCAGCGGCTCGGGGCCGAGAACAGCGGCTTCCTCGACACGCTGCAGATCCTCGACAAGGGCCGGATCGGGATCGGGGCCTGGGCGGTGGGGATCGGCCGCGCGGCCTTCGAGGCGGCCCTCAAGTACGCCCGGGAGCGGGTCCAGTTCGGCAAGCCCATCGCCGATTTCCAGGGGATCCAGGTCATGCTCGCCGACATGGCCACCGAGCTCGACGCGGCCCGCCTGCTGGTCTGGCGGGCCGCCTGGATGCAGGAGCAGAACCTCAACACCACGCGCGAATCGTCCGTCGCGAAGTACTACGCGGCGCGGGCCACCATGCGGGCCTGCAGCAACGCCATCCAGATCCACGGAGGCTACGGCTACACCCGCGAGTTCGACGTGGAGCGATACCTGCGCGACGCCAAGCTGGCGGAGATCGGGGAGGGCACCAACGAGGTGCAGAAGATGGTCATTGCCCGCGAGCTCCTGAAGGAGTGGTCGAACCGCGTGGGGTCCGGCGGCTGAGGCGCCAGTGAGCGCGTGAGCCGTGAGCCGTGAGCAGGTGAGCGACACTCCGCTTCCGCCGCTGTCCGCGCGCGCCGAGCGCATCCGGGCCCGGGATCCGGCGGCCATGGCTTCGCTCATGCGCGACCTCGAGGCCGGGCGCCCCGAGGCGGTCACGGAGCTGGGCCAGCTCGTCCGCGCGTGCGGTCTCTCCGCACCCAGCCAAGGTCCCCTGGTGGTTGGGCTGACCGGTCCCCCGGGCTCCGGGAAGTCGACCCTGGTGGACGCCCTGCTCGGGCACTGGCGCGGGCGAGCGGGCGAGGACGCGGGCGACGCGCGCCCGGTCGGCGTGATCGCCGTCGACCCGAGCAGCCCGGTCCACGGTGGGGCCATCCTCGGCGACCGCATCCGCATGCAGCGCCACGCCACCGACCCGGGGGTGTTCGTGCGGTCCGTCGCCTCGCGCGGGGCGAGCGGGGGGCTCGCGCGCGTGGTGCACGACCTCATCGCCGTGCTGGGCTGCGGTGGCTTCGAGCTGGTGCTGGTCGAGACCGTCGGGGTGGGGCAGTCGGAGGTGGACGTGACCCGGGAGGCGGACGTGACCGTGGTGGTGCTGGTGCCCGGGCTCGGGGACACCATCCAGGCGATGAAGGCGGGCGTGCTCGAGCTCGCGGACGTGCTGGTCGTGAACAAGGCCGATCTCCCTGGGGCCGACGCGGCGGTGGCCAACCTGCGGGCCATGCTCGAGCTCCGGCACGCGAGCGGGCCCCGCGCCGCGGGCCATGCCCACGCCGGTGCCGCCGCCGCCGCCCATGCCGGCGCCGAGTTGGCCCCCGAGGTCCCGATCCTCGAGACCCGGGCCCTGGCTGGGGACGGGATCCCGGCGCTGGCGGCGGCCATCGAGGCGGCGGGGGCCGCCCGGGTGCCGCTGCGCGCCGCGCGCCGGCGACGGGGCGCGCGCGACGCGATCGTCCTCTGCGCCACCCGGCGGCTGGCGGCCGAGCTCGAGGCCCGGCTCGACGCCGGCGGTCCCGACGTGCTCGGGATGCTCGACGACGTGGCGGAGCGGCGACGAAGCGCGATTGAGGTCGCCGAAGGTTTAATGGCCGCCGTTCATGATGAATACTAACGACCATGAGATCCGAGCGTGCCCCCGGGTACCGTTCCGAGGTTCGTCCTTCCGCAGCCTCGAGGGGGTGCGGCAGGCCTGATGGCCGAGCCGCCGGCTGGCGCGCCCGGGTCGGACCTCGCATGGTGGGCGGCCTGGTGCTCGGCCTCGGCCTCGCCCTCGGCCTCGGGGCTCTTGGCGTCGCGACCTCGGGCTGCGGGATCTTGAGCTCGGATATCGCGTCGATCTCCTTCGACTTGCCGGCGCGCCACTACGTGTTCGACACCGCCGTCTGGAAGCTGCCCGCGGGGACCTTACCCAGCATCCCCTGTACGTCATCCGACATTTGCTGCACGCTCGCCCAGCAGCTCGTCGGGTACGATTGCGCGACCAACCCCGCGCTCATCTGCGACACCACCGCGCCGCCCAGCACCTGCGCGGTCAGCATCCCGGTCGAGACGCCCCCGCAGACCATCGATCTCAAGATGCAGGTGCCGCAGCTCGCGAGCTTCGGATCCAGCCAGTCGCTGGCCAACGTCTCGATCAGCCAGATCCAGTACGACGTGACCAGCACCCTCAACCGGGAGCTGCCTCCGGTGGTGCTCTTTCTCGCCCCCGCCGGGGTGACCTCGACGAGCGATCCCCAGGCGCACAAGTTCGGGACCGTCCCCGCGACGCCGGCCGCCGCCAACCTCACGGGCGCCAACGTGATGCTCGAGCCGGACGCCGGCGCCACCTTCTCCAGCTACGCTTACCACTTCGGGACGCCCTTCCAGTTCCTCGGTCGGGCCACCGTGGTGATCCGCGGGGGCGACTCCACACCCACCGGCAGCGTCGACATCACCGTCCGCGGCAAGGTCTCGGCCAAGCCGAACCTGTAGTAGAAGGAGCCCCCATGGGGCCTCGCGCGTTCGACGTCGTGATTTCGGGCGCCGGACCAGCCGGCGTCGCGACGGCCGTGGCCCTGCTGCGCCAGCGCCCGGAGCTGGCGGCGAGGGGGCGTCTACTGTGCCTCGATCGCGCGCGCTTCCCCCGGGAGAAGCCCTGCGGGGGAGGGCTGACCGGACACGCGCACGCGGCGCTGACCTCGCTCGGCCTCGAGGTCCGGGTTCCCGCGATCCCATGCCGGACCGGTGAGATCGTCTATGGCCAGGCCCGCCAGACCGTCGCGCTCGAGCGCCCCGTCGACATCATCCGGCGCGCGGAGTTCGATGCCGATCTGGTGCGCCAGGCCCGGGACCTCGGCGTCGAGGTGGTGGAGGGCGAGTCGGTGGTGCAGCACCGGGTCGATCCCGCGCGCGGGAGTGTCACGGTCACGACCTCGGCCGGCCGGCAGCTCGACGCGCGCGTGCTGGTCGCCGCCGACGGTGCGGGGAGCCGGATTCGCCAGAGCCTGGTCGAGGGGGATCCCCACGCGCCGCCGCGGCCCTTGCGGCTCTTCAAGCACGAGGTGACCCTCCCGTCCCCGGCGCCAGCGCGCATGATCTACGACTTCTCACCCATGCGGGACGGGCTGCGCGGCTATGTCTGGCTCTTCCCGGTCGACGGCGCCCGCCTGAACGTCGGCGTCATGCACTACCCGTCGCGGCGTCTCGGTGGCGCCGAGCTCCAGCGCCTGCTCGCCGACACCCTGGCCCGCCATGGCGTGCGGCTGCCGAGCACCGCACGAGGCTGGCCGGCGTGGCCCTACCATCCCCGGGCCCGCATCGCGGGTCCCCACGTCCTGTGCGTGGGCGACGCCGCCGGCATCGACGCGCTCACCGGAGAAGGGATCGCCGTCGGCCTCGAGCACGGCGCGATCGCCGCCGCGGAGATCGCCCGGGCCCTCGATCGGAACGACTATTCGTTCACCGGCTACCGGTCGGCCATCGCGCGCGCGATCGTCGGGCGGGAGCTGTCGCTCGACGGCAAGATCGCCTCCCGCCTCTACGCGCGCCGCGGCTTTCACTTCTGGCTGCCGCTCGCCCTGTTCGACACGCGGGCGCGGGCGCTCTATGCCGCGCGGGTGTGCGGCTCCCTGGTGCTCGCCGATCGGGTGGGGGCGTTGCTCGGCGTCTTCGTGCGCCACCTGCTCGCGGCGCCCCTCCGCATGGTGCGCCTCTACCGCGCGACGGCGCGCGAGTAACCGGAGAGGGAGGCGGCCTCGTCGGTGGACGCCACGGCGGCTGCCACCGAGGGGACCGAGCTCGGCTGGGTGACGAGCCCCGAGGCGTGCCCAGAAGCGGCGAGCGCCGGCAAGGTGGGAGCCGCGAGGGGGCCGCGGCGGGCGGTGTTCTTGAGGTGGGCCGAGGCGTTGATGCGGTCCTTCAGCTCCTTGCCGGTCTTGAAGAAGGGCAAGCGCTTGGCCTTGACGAGCACGGTGGTTCCGCTGCGCGGATTTCGCCCGGCGTACTCACCATAGGCGCGGACCTCGAAACTGCCGAAGCCTCGGATCTCGGTGCGCTCCCCCTTCTTGAGGGCCGCCTCGATCGAGTCGAAGATGGTGTTCACGATCGACTCGGCTCGGACCAGCGGCATCCCACCCGCCTGACACAACCGCTCTATGAGATCTGATTTCGTCATCCGCTTCCCCCTGGAATGGAACGCCAAAAGGTAACCCCGCCACCGGCCCCGGCGCAATCGAAACGAGCAGGAATCCGCCTCGGGATTTTCGGCTCAGGTAAAGAATTTTTCGCCGCAACCGGCCGGTTACGGGGGCCTGTGCTCCCCGAAAACCACACGCAGCGAGTCGGAAATTTCCCCCAGCGTGGCGCGGGTCTTCACCGCACGCAGGATGACCGGGACCAGGTTGCCGGAGCCCCGCGCCGTCTCTCGTACGTCCACCAGCGCGCTCGCCACGCCGGCCTGGTCTCGTGTTTCGCGCAGACGAACGAGTCTGCCCCGCTGGAGCTCCTCCCCCGCGGCGTCGCTTCGATGAAGCTGGGGCGCCGCCGCGTGAAGCGCCTCGGGAGGATCCTGGTAACGGTTCTGCCCGATGACAACCCGGGTCCCGGCCTCGAGCGCCCGCTGGTGCTCGTAGGCGCGCCGCTCGATCTCGCGCTGCGGCCACCCGGCCTCGATGGCGCGAACCATCCCCCCGAGCTCGTCGATGGTGTGGAGGATGGCGCGGGCGCGGGTCTCGATCGCGTCGGTCAGCGCCTCGATGGCGTAGGAGCCGCCGAAGGGATCCGCCACGTCCGCCACGCCCGATTCGAACGCCAGGATCTGCTGGGTCCGCAGGGCCAGGCGGGCCGACGCCTCGGTGGGCAACGCCAGGGCCTCGTCGAAGGCGTTGGTGTGGAGCGACTGCGCGCCGCCGAGGATGGCGGCGAGGGCCTCGACCGTGGTCCGCACGACGTTGTTGAGGGGCGAGGCGGCGGTGAGGGTCGACCCTGCTGTCTGCGCGTGAAAGCGCAGCATCGTCGAGCGCGGATCGCGCGCGCCGAAGCGATCGCGCGCGAGGTGCGCCCACAGGCGGCGCGCCGCCCGGAACTTCGCGATCTCCTCCAGCAGGTGCGCGTGGGCGTTGAAGAAGAACGACAGGCGAGGCGCGAAGTCGTCGATGGCCAGGCCAGCGCCGAGGGCGGCTTCCACGTAGGCGATGGCGTTGGCCAGGGTGAAGGCGATCTCCTGCACGGCGTCGCTGCCGGCCTCGCGCATGTGGTAGCCGCTGATGCTGATGGTGTTCCAGCGGGGCAGCTCGTCTCGACAGAAGGCGAAGGTGTCGGCCACCAGGCGCATCGAGGGCGCCGGCGGAAAGATGTAGGTCCCGCGCGCGATGTACTCCTTGAGGATGTCGTTCTGGATGGTCCCGGAGAGGGTGGCGCGCGGCACCCCGCGGGCGTCGGCCACCGCCACGTAGAGGCAGAGCAGGATCGCCGCCGTGGCGTTGATGGTCATCGAGGTGGACACCCGCTCGAGCGGCAGACCGTCGAGCAGGACCTGCATGTCGTCGAGGCTGCAGATGGCCACCCCGGTGCGCCCCACCTCGCCCGCGGCGAGCGGGTGATCCGAGTCGCGGCCCATCTGGGTGGGCAGATCGAAGGCCACCGAGAGCCCGGTCTGGCCGGAATCGAGCAGGAAGCGGTAGCGGCGGTTCGACTCCTCGGCCGAGCCGAACCCGGCGTACTGGCGCATGGTCCAGGGACGCCCGCGGTACATCGTGGGGTGAATCCCACGTCCGTACGGAAACGTGCCGGGGGGCGCGACGGCCTCGGCCGCGGCCTCGGCCTCGGCCGCGCCGTCGCCGGTCCGGACGGAAGGGGGACCGTAGACGATCGCGAGCGGAATGCCGGACGTGGTCTCGACCGGCGTCGCGGCCGCGGCGGTGGGGCCTACCGGCGTCGGGGCCGGCACCGCGCCGGGCGCCGGGGAGCTCGGATCGGCCGGACGATGACCTTCCGCCACGGTTCACCCCGGAACAGGTGGGCCTTGCCCACCGGAGAAACCAATCTGACGCATCTCGGGCACCTCGCCGTGCAGGATCAGCCGCGGCTCGGTCCTGGCCTGGATCTCCGCGGCCGTGACCCCCGGGGCCCGCTCGACCAGCGTCAACCCAGCCGGGCCCACGTCCAGCACCGCCAGGTCGGTGACGATGCGATGAACCGCGCCGACCGCGGTCAGGGGCAAGGTGCACCGCCGGAGAATCTTCGGGGCGTCCCCCTTGGCCACGTGCTCCATCATGACCACCACCCGCCTCGCGGCCGCCACCAGATCCATCGCGCCGCCCATGCCCTTCACCAGCTTCCCTGGGATCATCCAGTTGGCGAGATCGCCGTTCTCGGCGACCTGCATGGCGCCGAGGATCGCGCAGTCGATGTGCCCGCCGCGGATCATGGCGAAGGACTCGGCCGACGAGAAGTACGCGCTACCGGGGATCTCGGTGACGGTTTGCTTGCCGGCGTTGATCAGATCGGCATCCTCCTCGCCCTCGAGCGGGAAGGGGCCGATGCCGAGCAGGCCGTTCTCCGACTGCAACATGATGGTCATTCCGGGTGGAACGAAGTTCGCGACCAGGGTCGGCATCCCGATGCCGAGGTTGACGTACATGCCGTCGCGCAGCTCCTGGGCGGCGCGCCGGGCGATCTGGTCGCGAGAGAGCGGTGGCATCAGGCTGGCTCCCGGCGCGCGGCCGCGGACCCCGGCGGCAGCTCGGCCGTCGCCGGCCGCTTGCGCACCGTTCGTTGCTCGATGGCCTTCTCGTAGCGGGCCCCGAGCACGATGCGCTTGACGTAGATCCCGGGGGTGTGGATCGCGTCCGGATCCAGGGTGCCGACCTCGACCAGTTGCTCGACCTCGGCGATGGTGATCCGCGCGGCGGTGGCCATCATCGGGTTGAAGTTGCGGGTGGTCTTGCGGTACACGAGGTTGCCGTAGCGGTCGCCCTTCCAGGCCTTGACCAGCGCGAAGTCGGCCCGCAAGGCCGTCTCCATCACGTAGGGCCTGCCATCGAAGCTCCGGATCTCCTTGCCCTCGGCGACGGCGGTCCCGTAGCCGGTGGCGGTGAAGAAGGCGGGGATGCCGGCGCCGCCGGCGCGGATCCGCTCGGCCAGGGTGCCCTGGGGACAGAGCTCGACCTCCAGCTTGCCGTCGAGGAACATGCGCTCGAAGGTGTGGTTCTCCCCGACGTAGCTGGCGGTGATGCGACGGATCTGGCCGGCCTCGAGCAACACGCCGAGCCCCTTGCCGTCGATGCCGCAGTTGTTCGAGATGACGCCGAGGTTTCGGCTGCCGAGGCGGTGGAGCGCGGCGAGCAGGTTCTCGGGGATCCCGCACAGCCCGAAGCCGCCCGCCATCACCACCGCGCCATCGGCGATGTCTGCGACGGCCTGGTCGGCGGTTGCGACGATCTTGTTCATGGGGGCACCTCGTCGGCGTCGGCAGCGAGCAACGCGCCCGTTGGTTTTACCCTGGCCTCGGACAAAGCGCCAAAAAGCGCGTCCAGGCCCGGTCAGGTCGCGCGTCGCACGTCGCGTGGCCGATGGCCGAGGTCGCGGTCAGCGGCTACAGTGCCGCCGATGAACCACCCGAGGTCACGCCCACGCGTCGGCGCCACGCGCGAAGGGCAGGGGCAAGCGACGGGGGGGCTCGTCCTCGTGCGGATCGACGGGCTCGCGCCCGGCGGGGACGCGGTCGGGCGCCAGCAGAGCGCCGTGGTCGAGGCGCGGGACGGAGCGACACGCCCCTCGACAGAGCCGGGCCCGGGGGACGGTCGGGCCATCTTCGTGCCGCTGGCCGCGCCCGGCGAGACGGTTCGGGCGCGCCTCACGCGGCAGAAGGCCCGGGTCGCCTGGGGCGAGCTCGAGGCGATCGTCTCGCCGCCGGCTGCCGTGCGCGTGGCGCCGCCCTGTCCGCTCTTCGGGACCTGCGGCGGCTGCCAGTGGCAGCACGTCGCGCTCGAGGCGCAGCGCTCGAGCAAGCGCCAGATCGTGGCGCGGGCGCTCGAATACCCGGAGGTGGACCTGGAGCTTCGCGCGCCCACGCCCGAAGGGGCCGGCTACCGCGAGCGCGCCCGCGTGCTGGTGGGCGCGGGCGGTGAGATCGGGTTTCGGGCGCGCCGCAGCCATCAGGTGGTCGACGTGCCTCGCTGCCTGCTCCTCGCGCCGCCGCTCGCCGCCGCGCTGGCAGGCCTCCGCTCCCTGGGCGTCGCCGGGTGGTTGCCGCCGGGAAGCGAGCTCGATCTGCAGGCGGGACGCGCCGGCGTGCACCTGCGGGTGCAGCTCGCCGCGGACGGTGACCGTCACGGTCACGGTGGAGGCACCGGTGGCGGAGGAGGCAACGGAAGCCATATGTCGGCGCCGGTTGCCGCGCCGGACGGCTCGAGGTGGCTCGAGGCCCTGCGGCCATACGGGGTGGTGGGTGTGGTCGCGGTCACGGTCACGGTCACGGCCACTCGGCGAGGCTGCGCGGCCGG
>Ga0265318_10000346_pt1 | contig 36826 bp, 46 predicted proteins | sample 4821metaG_FD_192431 | JGI IMG/M metagenome (GOLD analysis project Ga0265318, IMG submission 192431) | Rhizosphere microbial communities from Carex aquatilis grown in University of Washington, Seatle, WA, United States - 4-8-21 metaG | ecosystem: Host-associated > Plants > Roots > Rhizosphere >... | reverse complement strand
ACGCGCTCGCACTCGGCCCACGTGGTTTTTAGATCACGCTTACCGCGCCATTCGACTGCACCACTACACGCGCTAAGCGATTTCAATAGAAATGTGAATGTCATCTCCCCGTTCCTTTCGCCGTCAGGATTTGTCGTGGAGAAGGTTCCGGCATCGAACGCCTTCACTTCTGGCCCCTGCCTTGTGCAGCTCGGCGTCTCTGCGCGAGACGGGGTACTCGTTCCACTCCTGCCCGTCCAGCATTCGCCCGGCGCGTTTTTTGCCTACCCGGGAATACAATTTCCCGCTCGATGGATCGGGGCCACCATCGCGCCATACCGTGCGAAACGTGGTGCGGTCCAATTCGGCGTCGGTGAAGGCGGGGCGCAACTGCGAGGAATTCAGCCACTCGCCCCACTGCTTGAAAAAGAACGGGACGCCCGCAGCCTGGCATTGATCGCGCGCGGATCGCGCCCACTCAGGATTCATCGCCCGCGCGCCGGGGCCGGATTCGCCTCCACATACTACCCACGATATTTTCCTTTCACTTTTTCCTGCCAACGGTCGGTACACGCCATGATCGCCTGTTAGCGAATCGATTTCCGTGACGTTCTCATAATGGACCGCACGCAAATCCACCGGGCCGAGGGCTGGCTCGTAGCTCACCCATCGGACAGCGGCGGGCGTTTGCAGTAGCAGCGGAATGCGTTCATCGGCGGTCTTCTGGTCTTCGACGCTCACGCCCAGCCATACGTTGGGCAATGGCCACGCGGGAATGCCCATTGGCGAAAGCTTTGGGAACACGCTGACCAGCGCCTTCTCGATGTACATGGATGTTGCGTTACCTCGAAATCCGGTGCTAAACCAGTCCCTCATTTGCGCGGGGCGCTTGGTAAGAATCTGAAACGTGTGTTGCGGACAAACAGCCATCGTGCAAAAGATTCGATCGATCCATTCGGGATTCACTTTTTCGTGGAATATATCGGACATCGAATTGACGAATATGCTGCGCGGTTTTTTCCAGTGGAGCGGCGCGCTCAGAACGTCATCGATCAATTCGACTTTGCCGGTCCAGTGCGGCTCTACCCTATCGGGAACATCCGAGCCTATTGTCCCGAAGACTTTCATTTCCGCCAGTCCGTGAAAAGGCTGGCCGATGCCGGAGAAACGCGCGGCCACGCGCTCGGCGTAGCAGTTGCGGCATCCTTCGGAGACGCGCGAGCATCCCCGGATCGGATTCCACGTAGCGTCAGTCCATTCTATTTTGGTGTTTTGGCTCACTACTTCTCCACGATATACACTTTGATCCCCGGCACTGCCAGGTAGCCTTCGGATTCTGCCGTCAGGTATCCCTGTTCGGTTAGTTGAGCCAGGAACGGGGATAGGATTTTCAGGTTTGTTTTCGGTTTCAATCCGCCGCGGCGGATCAATTCGGCGGCTACGGCGGCGCGATCTTTCGGCTTGTCGAAAAAACCATCGGCAATCAGCCGCGCGATTTTCCCGCCCAGCTTCGAATCGTCCAGTTCAATCGTCGGACGCTGGATGGTGACGCGCAGTTCCGGGCGCGTGGATAGCAGTTGCAGGATGCCATTATCCCGGCGTGCGCGATCTGTCACGTAATCGTAGATTTCACCCAACGTCTTGCCGGCCACGAGCGTCGCGCGATCATCGGACGCGGAGGAAGCCATCTTTGTGGCTTCCCCCGCACCGTGGGCCCCTGTGTGCGCCAGCTCCGCCATTTTGACATCCGGCGAAGATGCAGGGGATTCCGTCAATAAGTGGCCAAGTCCGCAGGCCTCCAGCTCCGGGCGCAGCCGCGCGATCAGGTCTTCGTATTTTTCTTTGTACATGGGGTCCGCCTCCGCGTCCGTGACTGGTGACTGGTGACTGGTGACTGGCGAACCGTCTCCTGTACGATCATGGTCGCCACTTGCGTCATTAGGTCCACTTGATTGATCTCTTGGATCTGATTCCGCGTCAACTTTTGTCCTGCCAGCGGATTCCGGTGCCTCTTCATTGGCCACCATCTCTTTCTTGAATTTCTTTAGAATCTGCCTGGCCGACTCCACGCTCTCTTCGCCCATTGCTATGGCGCGGGCATGGACTTCGCTGGACATCCACGCTGGCATCACGTACACCTTGCTGACGCTGCCACCTGCTACGCGGACGTAGAATTCGCCTATCTTTAGGCTGCCGATATCGCGCGGCGTCAGTTTCGTGACAGAGCCGAACAGGTGCGCGATCGACCGCTCCATTTCGTGCGCTTCGCCCTGGACGCCCACGCCCAGAATCGACACCGCGCGCAGGATTTGCTTATCCACCGCGGCCATATCCTGCGAATCCAGCCACATGAAGTTCCCGTCAGCGGCGCCCTTGCGCGTGATCATTTCGCACGCCATCTTGACGGGCGAGCCTTTCCCCTGGGGCACGAAGTCCTGCGCCTCGGGCACAATCACGCGCACATTCGAATGGTGCCGGCAAATCTCCAGTATCGTCGAGCTAATCACCAGCCCTTGCGTCTCCACGGCGTAAGATCGGAGATCCATCACGTTCAGTCCGGGATACAGTTCCAGCTTTTTCACATACGGCAGCCGCGCGAGCTGCGGAATAACGATATCGAAATACGCTTTCAGGCTGGTATAAACGCCCTGATTGATCCCCGTCACCGGCCGGCGGACCACTACCTCTTTGGTTTTCGCGCGGTTGCCTTTGCCTACGATATCGCGGCGCTTCTCTCCGCGCAGCAAATCGATGATGTTCTGGTGGACCTGCATCAGCGATTCGGCGTGCTTCGGCTCTTCGCACGCGCGGATAATCCAGCTCTCCTCGAAGTTCATACGCCGTTTTTGCGACGCCTCCAGAATCGAGCACACCCAGCGCCACATTGGCTGCTCGGGATCGTCTGCGGGCTCTGAGAAATACGGCGGAATCATTCGCCCGGTAAGGAATGACCCTTCGCCACGTTTCGTGATAAACGCAATCGATTTGAACTCCCCGCGATAGACCAGCGCCTCTATCGCGGTAGTCTTACCCGAGAGTTGCGTCTGGCCGAACCAAGCTAGGTGCCCGCGCGACGGCACTTCGATGCGCTGTCCGGTGGGGATTTCGAAACCAAGTAAAATAGGCATGTGTTTGGTGACTAGTGATTCGTGACTGATCTGCGTCCCTGAGTCTCTGCGCGAATCAGTTCTGGATAATCTTCCCCGGCACTGCTGCGATCAGTCCCATATCCCGGGCGCGGCGGCGCAACGCTACCCGTTGCAGAAACTGCATGGCCAGCCACTGCGCGAGAACCTGCGTCAGCCCGACGGCAATGAATTGCGCGATCGCTCCGATTTGCTGGTCCGTCAATTGGTCATGGTGCGTGTGAACCACATGCGAAGCCCACTGGCGCACCGGCCACATCGGGAATCCTTCGCCACAGTATTCGCAGTGGATGCGCTCGCCTTCGCACAATTCCTCGGCCACGGCATCGTTTTTCAGCGCGATGGCGAAGTCCTTGACGGAGATATCCCGAATCCATGGATCGTCGGGCGTGGCGTGATTCGTGCTAGGCGCGTGCCGTACTACCACCCCACCCGGCAATTCATCGGGAATACTCTTTCCCTTATCGCCGGGCGCTTCGTTCTCCACGACTTTCAGCTTGTGCTCGTCCGTCATTTCAGCCCCCTGGGCATGTAGCCCGATTGTTCACAGAATTCGATTGCGGACCTGTCGATCTCCACTTCGTGGATCAGGTAATCGATGCGTTCGCCGGCGAGATGCATTCGCGCGGCAGTTTCTTTCGCCACGCGGGCCGCGCTCGCATCGGCAAATAACCGATCGATTGCCGCGCCCGTCATCAGGAGGAACGCCACGACTACGACGTAACATTTCACGGAGGCTTTCATCGTTTCCCCTCGCCGGCCAAATAGGCTTCCCGTTCGTTCATCACCGCCAATTGATAGGCGATTTCTTGGAGCCAGAAGACGATAGGTCTGGCCACGCCTATCGCAGATACTTCGCCGTATTTGATTTCGACCGGCGTTTCTTTCTCCGCGATCTCCTGGGGCGTCACTTTCCGCCTCCATTCTGGACCAGGTCGACGGTCCAGCATGAGCCATCCGCGCGAGGGCGCCATGTAATGCGATGGCCGGCGTCCTGATCGATGCACCATTCCATGCCATTGAATTCGACGGCGGCGAAGGGCGGATCAGACCATCGCGTCTCATTCGTTTTTGGATTGTATACAGGGATTTGTCCCGGCTTCCCCGGCGCGCCTGCCGGTGCCACCACGCGGGGCCAATCCTCGGCATAGCAGCCGCCATCGGCGCGCGGACGCCAATTCGCCGAAGGATGCTCCGTACTCTGGCACGGCAAATCGGGAATCGGCGCGTTCCCCGGCGGCGTCCACGAATCGGTAGCCGACGATACCCGATGCGGCGCCGCCCATCGCAGCCCCGGTATCAGGTTCCAAGCGACCAGCGCGAGTAGGACGACGATGGTGATAACGATCAACGCTTCCTGTTTGTTTTTCATGGCATCCTCTCTTTTGTGCCTGGTGACTTGTGACTGGTGTCTAGTGCGTTGGCCAGCCCAGAAAGTATCCGGTGCGATTCAAAGCACTCTTCTGGCGTGTCCGCCCATTGAGTTGTGTAGTAACACTCAAACCCCCGCCGATCGATAAACGTTGGATTGGCCCACTTCCAGCCCTGTCTAAGGATCGCGACCCCCGCGTCCACCAACACGCGATACGGTTCATGGGCACGCTCCGATACGCACGGCATCGGATTCCTCCATCACTAGATACTCCGCTTCGATCCCAGCTTGTTGTTTTTCTCCGATGGCGGGCGCGGTGCCGGATTTAGAGATTCCACACCGAGGCGCGACCAATCGGCGGGATTCACCGGCTCGATGTAGGTCATAAACCCAGTGATCGCGATCCCTCCCTCGGTCGTGCCCTCGTACACCCGACAAAGTACGCTATTGATTTCAACTAGCTTACTCGTGCTTTCCAGACTAACTTTCATGTGATCCTTTCATGAATCGTGATTCGTGTTTTCTCTGCGCCTCGGCGTCTCTGCGCGAGGACTCAGTTATTGCCGGACAAACTCCCCGTGCGCGTATTTCAGGCGCGGAGTCCGGACGCGGGCGGCGCGTGTCCGCTGGGACTTTTTGATAGCGCGTTCGCGCTCGCGGCTGGCGTCCACGTCGTATTCGTGACTGGTGCCTGGTGACTCGTGACTCGTGTCCCGAAGCTTTACCTCTTGCGCGTGGACCCATTCGTCCGCTACCCAGATGGCGGAGCGGAGGAATCGCAAGATCCAACGCCAGAGGGTAGACGTGATTTGTGATTCGTGATTCGTCATTCGTACATTCATCGATCCCCTCCTGCCGCCGATTTCCCATCCACCGGCTTACGCTTCGCATCCTCAGAGCGAATCATTGCGGCTACGCGCTGTTTATCTCCGCAGACTTCGACGTGCGGGCGGAACGTGACCGGATCGACGTGATAGCTCGGATCGTTTGGCCAGTAGTATTCCGCCACCAATAATCCGCACCCCTTCTCTTTGCACCGATACGAGCGCCACAAATAGCCATTGGCGATCCATTCGGCGTGTGAGTGGTGCGGCAGTGGCCCCGGCATGGCTACTGGCCGTCCTTTTGTTCAGAGTTTAGGGCGGCTATCGCATCTTCGCGTTTATCGGACTCCAGGAGCCGTAGGCGTAGCCAATTACTTACCGTGCGATTCACAGCGGCCGCCGCGCGGCGCCATCGGTCCAATTCCCCCGGGAGCGCCTTAAACGATACCGACTCCATCCGCTCCAACTCCGGTTTGGGTGCCCGGGGCGATTGCTTCGCTGCCGCCTTGTTCGCCGTCCTGCTTACCGTTGAAGCCATAATCGCGCGTCCTTTAGGGTGTACCGCGTCGTGTCTGGTACACCCTGTCACAAACCAATATTCTTGTCAAGCACAATCTGAAAAAAGAAGAAGAATATTTATGACCATATATATATCTCCACAGCGCACACCTACCGGGACGTTTTTAGAGTGACATTATTTGTCATTGTCGCGCACCTATCCGCACCCCCCTCCCCGGTGCCAAAACGCGGACATTAAGGGCCTAAACAGACCTAAGCGTCATTGGATGTGTAGGTTGCAAATGTCCACGCTAAATGTCCACGGGGCCACGCTGTCCACGTGGGGCGGACATTTGTATGTGCATGATAGCATTAGGCTTGCGCGAACTTGTCCGCTTGTCCACCCCGCTACGCGAGAAGCGGACTGTGTGGCGTGTAAAAGCTACATTGTGTAGGTTTCGCTACTTATTCGCTGGCGGTCATTTGAGGATTGTCCGCCACAGAGGCACAGAGACGCAGAGGAATTACTTCTTGGATTCGTGGATTAGGCTGCCGTGAATCACAGCTTACTGATTTCCTGATAGACGGCCTGGCCGCCGCGGCCTTTTTTGCCGCCGCTTACTTTCTCTACCTTGCCGTCTTCGATCCATTTGCGGAGGCGTCTGTTGGCGCTGCTGCGCGTGGTTTGCAGCACCTCCATCAAATCTTTCAGCGTCCAGTGGGAGCCGAGGTCTGCCATAGCTTCGGTAAAGCCTGTGCCCTCTTCCAGATTCTCCAGCACCACCGGCATGCTGGTCTGGAAGTTCAGGACCATGCGCATAGGGTCCATGCCGGTGGACGCTTTGTTATCGACTTCGATTTCTACCGACGTGACGCCCTTCTCTTCGGTCTTTTTCTTAAAATGAATTTGTGACGTGGCCCAGCTTGGCAGCGCCCAGCTTCCGGCCGAGGCCAGCATTAGTTCGGCGCCTTTGCGATTCTCGTGGTGCACCAGGCAGACCGCCGCGCCGGTTTCGGTGCGTATCTTGTCTATGATTTGTAGGAACAGGCCGCAGTCGGTGGAACTGTTGATGTCGCCATGTGTAATGAAGAGTAACCGGAGAACGTCGAAAATAATCAGGTCCGCGCGCCACTCGATCGCCTGGCGGACGAGGCGCTCGCACCAGAATGCGTTGAACTCCTGAAACTCGGTGCGGTCCACGATGCGCAGATTGTCTGGGTCGATATCCATAAATTGCGACGTGCCAAGCAGAGCGCGCAGCCGCTTTTGCACTTCGCCGGGGGAATCCTCCACTTGCACCAGCATCGTGCGGACGGGCTTCGGCACGACCAGTTTGCCGAGGATCGTGCCCGCGCGCGTGGCCGCCAGCGCCATACTTGTGGTGAACCAGCTTTTCATCCGGTGGGGCATGGCGATAATCATGATTTTTTCGCCCTTGGGGATGAGACCTTCTACCAGATGCTCGGGCTGAGGGAAATCGATTTGCAGGAAGTCCATCAGGTTGTGCCCGATGTGCCCGTTGCCGTTGGCGGGGGCGATGGCCTGCGTGCGCGCGAATGCGTCGATTTGTTGATTCAAATCGTCGGACGTGTACGCGCCCTCCAGCGCCTTCTTTTGGATTTCTTCGCTGTTACGGATGATTTGCCGCAGGCGGGATTTTTCTTTCACAATGTCGGCGTAGAACGCGACGTTGGTTACGTGCGGGGTGCCGTCCATCAATTGCGAGACGTAGGCCACGCCGCCGGCGTTTTCCAATTGCTTGGTGCGCGTCAGGAATTCGGTCAGCGTAACCAGATCGATCGCTTGCCGCGTGTCGTGCATGGCGAGCATCGCCTGAAATAGTTTTTTGTGGTGAAAGAAGTAAAAATCTTCGGGCTGGAGTTTCTGGCGGACCGTTTGCGCTTCGTCGTTTGCTAACAGGATTGCGCCGAGGATGGCGCGTTCGGCCTCGACATTGGAGGGCAGAATAATTTCCGGATTATTGTTCGCCATGCGCCAGGCTGCCAATTTGTGAGAGTGAAGGAGAGACCGCAGCCTGGCGGGTTGCTAAGTCTCTCCCTCCCCTCAGAGGTCTAACTCGTACCCGAGTGACGGGAACGATATAAAGCTAACGTTAGGTGAGAGTCAAGAGGAAATAGAAACAAAATGCGTGATCGGTGACTGGTGGCTAGTGAAAAGAAAAAGGCCAGCGGCGATGAGTCCGCTGGCCCAATGAGTACAACGAGCACGCCAACCAAGTGGCATCATCGTAGCTGGTCCGAACGGACGGCGCAAGGGTGAAAATAAAAAACCCTCCGCGATGGTCGAACCACCTAAGGCGGAGGGCTTCTTCGTGAAGTCCCTTTCGGACTTAAAGGCGAGAATACCACGAATGTCAAATTCGTCGGCGCGCCGGCATTTATTGCTGCTTCTTCGCCTCCGCTACCGCTGCCAGGAATTCTTCCAGCAGATTTGGCAGGCGGGGATCGTCTGCCACTTGCATCAGGATTGTGTTGCCGAGGATTTGACGCTGCGCTTCGGCGGACTTAAAGAACTGGAGTAGCGTGTCTTTGTTGAACTCCGCCATTTTGTCCAGCATCTCGGGCCAGCTTGCGAGCATGAAATCGTGGAGCGCTGCGCCGGTGGCGTCCGGCTGGCGGATCGCCGAGACCAGGCGGTTCATCATGTATTGGATCATCACTTGTTGCTGTACCTCCGGGGGAAGAGTTTCCGCCGTGACGGCGTGCGGCGGCGGTTGCGCTGGCGGCTGCGCGGCGGGCTGCTGCGCAGCGCCGGGAGTGACGCTGATTACTTTCGGATCGTTGGGATTCATTTCGCCACGTTGAAGGCGCACCAATTGGACGTTGGCCTCCGATTGCAATCGGTATTCGTGCAGCCCGTTCACCGCCTTATCCAGCAGCGATGGCAGCGTGCTGACGAACGACGAAGCGAGATCCACTTTCGGCGATGCGCCGCCGAATAGGCCGGACTCTTTCAACTGGCCGATCAGCCCGATGGTGTCTTTGACGGAGTTTGTCTCCGGTGGATTCATCATTTTGCCGATCATCGCGGTCATAAACTGGCGCATGAGATCGTCCATCGGATTCGGCGCGGCGTTGCCGATGCCGAGGATTTCTTTTGCGTTGCGCAGAGTTTGTAGTGGGTCTTGCGCGGTGGGCATTTGCAGGCGGATCATCTGCATCGCTTCGATCGCCGCGTTCTTGAACATCTCCATTTGCATCCGTTGCATTTCAGGATTGGCGATCAGCCGCATCGCCTGGAGAGTGAGGGACTCCGCGCTGTTGCCGCCATCCGCGTGCGCGGTGGACGATGCTGAAATCGGTTCGCCTTCGCAGACGAAATCCTCGTTCATAATCAGTTGGCCGTCTTCTTTCAGCATGATGTTGAATTTACCGCCGCCGTATTTCTTCTGCACCCAAAACGGATCGATCGGCTCGAAGATTTTCTCGACGGCCATTTTCTTTTCGGTTTGGGGATTGTAGCGGTACAGGTGAATTTCGTAGCGGAAGTCTTTCCAATCTTTGTCCGCGACGGTAGGAAGAAATTCAAACAGCGGCGGACGTTTACGGCCTTTGCGTTCGTTCACTGAATCGGCTGGAACAGCTTCGCGGATTACAGTTGTCTTCTCCACCATGCCCTGTGCGATTTGTTGCGCCATCTTTTACCCTCACGCATATCAGGATTCCACCTCGAAGCCGTTCACGCAAAGCAAAAATACGCTCTGTACCGGCAATAGTCAATGTAATCTACGCGATAAGCTACCTGTATTCAACGAGTAAAGTACCGTGTAGGTTGACGAGAGTGTGCAAAAGAGCGCATTCTGCGCCCGTCGGCACGTTCCACACGGTGGGACACCAAAGGCAGGCAGAGAGCCGACGAGACCACCTGATCTTGGCCCTCACGCACTCTGCCGCCACCTTTTCTATGACGAGACTCGCTTAATGCTCGCAGGTCAAACGTCCGGGCTGCTCTTCTCCACTCCGCTGCTGGGTGGGGATGCCGGTCCTGAACAAACCATCGGGATGCTCCGCCGACTGGTGGACGACGCCTGGAAAGACCCCATAGTCAATCGCACGGCCATCGACATCATCCGCAATGCAGGCGCGCAGCAATTCGATTCCTGGGGACAGGTCCGCGCGATTTATAACTTCGCGCACACGTTCTATTTCGTGAACGATCCCGTAAACAAAGAGGCGCTGCGCCCCACGCGCGAACTTTTGCGGCTGATGGCCGGGGACTGCGACGATATCAACGGCAACATGCTCCCCGCATTGCTGGGCACGATCGGTTACGAATCGCGGCTGGTAACGATCGCCGCCGATCCGAACTTTCCCGACAATTTCAGTCACGTCTATTGCGAAGTGCTGCTCGATGGCGAATGGTATCCCCTGGACGCCGCGCGTCCGGGCGTGGATTTCAATTCGCCCGCGCCGCCGAATTTCTATCGACGCAAGTGGTGGAGCCTGACCGACAATTCCAGCGGGGACTATCCCCCGGATGCGCCGACGTCCGCGCTGGCCGGGTATTTGCGCAACGGCGTGCGCGGATTGAACGGCTGGGAACAGGCCGCAGCGGTGGACGCCAACGGGAATCTGATCGCCACCAGCGGGCAGACGGTGCAATCCATCGTTGGCCCGGCATTCGGGCCGGGCGGATCGGTGCAATATCAGCCGGTGACTACGCCGGATTCGTGCGGGTGCGGCGGAAAATCCGGAAATGCTTTTCTCTGGATCGGCATCGGACTTTTGTTCTGGGCGGCGCTCTAATGGCGTACCGCGCTCTCAACACGCGAAACACTTCCGGGATGAATCCCAATTTTCGCGGCATGGGCTCGTTCGTGCCGCTCTCCGGTTCGGTGAATTGCGTCGATCAATCCGGCGCGCTGTCTTCGATTCAGTCTCCGCAAGACGCGCTGAACGCCGTGATGCAATCGCCTCCATCGAATCTGAATCCCGCAGACTGGCAAAACCAATCGTTCATCAACGCCGTTTTGTCCAACATCGCGAACGGATCGATTCCGCTGGAAAGTTTTTCGCCGGCGTGCCAGGGCGTCGTGGCGCAAAACGTGAATGTCTTTCAGACCGATAGCGGCCTGGCGCTGGGTACGGTGAGCGCTGGCCAAGGACTGCTAGTCGCCACCGGCACAATTGCCGGGGCAACTGCCGCTCTGGCGGGCGCGGTAACGATGGGTATCGGTGCGATTGTCGGCGTGATTAGCATGATTTTCGCGCACCATGCGGCCGCCGTGAAGGCTGAACAGCAATATGGATGCGCATCGATCGCCGCCGTGAATAATGCTTTCAGCGTGATTCAAAAAGCTGTCTCAAATGGCACGATGATCCCCGGTGACGCCGTTCAGGCGCTCTGCACCGTTTATTCGCAGTACATGAATTACGTTCAATCGGCGGGCGTGTGGGGCACGAGTCCGTATTGTAACGCGAACTGCGAAGTCTCGATGATGGTTGGAGCAATGGTAATTTACTGGCAGGCGCAGTATTCAAATATGGCCGCGCAGCAAAAGGCCTCCGCTGCCAGCGCCGCGTCGCTCAGTTCTTCTGTTCCGACGACCAGCACATCCGTTGCTGCAGCCGCTCCTCTGTCCGCTCAAACTCCCGCTGGCTACAGTTCCCCTGCTGTAGCCGCGGGAGCTTCCCCTTCGGTGAGCGATTTGCGTCAGGTATCAACAATTCCAACGTGGGCGTGGCTGGTAGCTGCAGGCCTCGCATCGATGGCGGTGCTGTGATGTATGACACGCTGCGCACCGTCAACAAGTCCGGATTGCATCCGAATCTGCGCGGCATCCCTACGCTGCCCACGTCAGGATCGGTGACAACGAGCGTTGCCGATCCCACTGCGACGCCGTGCGGGTGCAAATCGCTGATTCCCGGAGTTTCAAATACCACGCTCGGCGTCGGCTTGATTTTGTTCGCGGGATTTCTGGCGTCGCGAAAGGGGAAGCGCTAATGGCATACGCTCGCCTCGATAGCCCGCTGCCCTACCTGACCGCGCGCCTTGGCGACGCCACTACCGATCCGACGCTGACCGATCCGTCTACAGATCCAATTATTTCCGATCCGGGGACGATTATCGATCCGACAGGGATCACCGATCCGATTCAGATTTCGCCGATCGATCCGATTCAGCTCCCCACCGATCTTCCGATTTCTCCCGTCGGTCCCGAGACTGGCGGATCTGTGTACGTGGGCTATCCAGACACCATTGGGACTGAATTCACAAGCAACGGCGACGGCACGTACACCAACATTCAGACTGGGCAATCTGTGCCCTATCTGACTGCGTTGCAAGTCTCGGCTGCGACAATTTCGCCGACGGGACTTTCCACTACATCGCTAATTCCGTCCACGAATGGCACCACGCTCACCGATCCCACCACGGGCACGGTTTACACCTATGACAGCGCGACAGGCCAATTCAACGGATCGAATGGCGCCACGAACGGATTGACGGCGGCCGGCCAGGCGCTCGCAGCTGCCGGTCAGCTCATCACCGCAGCGGGTAAATTGACCGCGCAGGCGCAATCGCTGGCCATGCAGGGTGGATTGATGGCGCAGCCGCAAGTCCAGGCGAATTATGCCGCTCAGCCACAGATTTCCACTCTTTCCACGCAATGGGCCAATCTGGTGTCATGGTTTAGCGAGCAGACCATTATCGGCGGAGTGCCGAATAGCGTGATCGTGGGCGGCGGAATAGTCGCGCTGGCTATGCTCGGCGGCATGGGCGGAAAGAAGAGGCGTCGATGATCGCTCCTATTTATGGCGGGCCCACATTGCCGCGCGGCATGGGATATTTGCCCGGCGCAAACGCGCTGGGCCGCGTGGCGCACATGGGATACGCGGCAGGCTCATATCTGGGATCGCTATCCGCGCCGATCACTCAGGTTGCCGTCAACGCGGGCTATGCCGCCGCCGATATCGGCGCGCTCAGCGCTGCGGGCGCCACGGATCAGGACATTATCGATTTGCTCGAGGGAAACACTAATCTATCCCAGCTTTTCGCCAATTACAGCGTCGGTGGATCGTCTACATCGCCATCGATCGATATTCAGACCTCGCTCAGCGCGATTGCCGCCTCGGCGGGCGTCCCGGTGAGCACAATTCAGGCGCTGATAAATAACGGCGCGGATAGCGCGGACCTGGCAAACCTGATCGATGGAACGGTCAGCGCTGCGCAGCTCGCCACGAATTACAATGTGACGCTCCCATCGTCAGGCGCGAGCACAACGTCAACGGCTTCGACTTCGACGGCGCAATCGCCTCCAGGCTCGAAACTATTTTTCAACGTCACGTACAACGCTGCCATGACGATGACGCTCGCGAGCAGCGCAATTTCTCAACTCGCTTCGCAGCTTCCGGCGTATGGGATGTCCGTGCAAAGCAGCACAACGGCGTCCTCCGGGTGGTTTTCCGGCGCATCGTTTCAACTGACCATTCTGGATTCCATCGGACACAACCTGATCACCGATGCGCAATCCGTCATCCAGTCGCTGCTGAATACTTATCTCGGATCGGGAAATCAGTTGACAGTAACTTTTGTGAGCATCACGCCGGGATCGGCGGGCGCGTCGCAGGTGCCCACAGTTCCCGCGTCCGCTGCGTCCACAACGCTGGTATCGAGCGCGGCTGCCGCATCGACGACGAGCCTTACCGCTTGGGTGGAGCAAAACGCTTTGTTGCTTGGCCTGGGATTGTTCGCCCTGGTCATTGGGGCTGGATACATCAAATCGAAGTGAACTTAAATCGAAGTGAAGGAGAAACGAAATGGCAAAAGGACCACGAGACGAGAAAGACCCTTCGAACGTGAACGGCTCAGGCTACAGCTACGACGACATGGTGATGGTGGACGACGGCGAAACCGGCAATCCGGTGAAGGCCACAATCCACGCGATCCACGCCGACGGCAAGAGCGTGGACGTGCGCTACGACCAGAAGGGCCACAAACTGCACAACGCCGTCCGCAAGGTGAGCGTGGACGCGGTTTCTCCGTTTAAGGCGAAAGAGTAAAGGTGATTCGTGACTCGTGGTTCTCCACGAATCACGACTTACGACGCTATGCCAAAGCGCAAATCCAACCCGGCGGAACTGGTGCTCATGACGGCGAATCCCGCCGAGCTCGTCGTCATGGGCGCGAATCCGCGAGAAAAACGGCAACAAACCGGCAATGGACGCGCAAAGAATCGGCAAAATCCGGGCGGCTTGGAAGGCGCTTCGAAACTGTACGAAGACTTCCACGGCGAGCCTGGGCAGCACGTCGATACCTACCGCGAGCCGGATGCCCGCCCGGTCACGTTGGCCGAAATTGGCACGCTGCTCGAGCTGGAAGTGAAACGTCCGACGGGCTGGAAATGGGCGTTTCTGGATTTCAAGATGCGCGGCGTGAAAGTGGCCGCGAATCCCGAGGGCAACCAGCTTTATTTCATCGGCGGGGACCAGAAGATTTGCCGGGGCGATTTGACGGCGATGGGAGTGGACAACTCCCGAGCACTGATCGACCTGGGCGAGTGCATGACCATTGGCTACCGCGCGCGCAAGCTCCACGTGGACGGGATTTCATCCGGCTACACGCACAAATTCGGCGAAGAAAGCGGCATCCGCCCGCGCCTGATTTACGACCGCCGCGGACCGGAGCCGCGCATTCAGCTCGCCGGCGGAGACTACATCGCCAAAACAGAAGGGATCGTGAACTGAAATGTTAGCCGGAACCGAACGCGGCATCAGCCGCACCAATATCGTCCTGCAGGCGGGATTCGACCTGGATTTGTCGCTGAAAATCAAGCGGCAGCGAATGATGGCTGGGCAGGGCAAAGGCTTCAGCATCTTCGGGCGCATCGAGACGATTTATATCGAGCCGGACCGCGATTGCAAACTAGATCCGTTTGGCGAGCGCAAGACGGGACGCCGCCTTTACTGGCCGCAAGACGGTCCGCTGGTGGCGAAGACGATCCCCGAACAGGATTTGATCTTTGCCGAGCCGCTGCGCCGCATCGCCGGGCGCGTATCGATGCCGATGGTGCCCGATCCCGAGGACCAGGGGCAAAACCCGTACAAGGTGGACCAGCACGGGAAGAGTCACCTGCTGCCAGGCGAAGCTCCGGTGGAGGCGCGCAAGAAGCCGCAACTGCTGGAGAAAATCGCCTCGGCCAAGTTCAAAAACTTTCTGGTGTTTCATCCCATCGCGCAAATCATCTTTTTCACCGGCGCGCAGTTCAGCGCGCAGTGGGGCACGATCGGCAATCACAAGATGCCGCTATCGTCGCTCAGCGGATTCGATGGGCGCAAGATGGCTCTGCTGATCGATCCCTACACCGGAGAGGCTTTTTTCAGCGGAGGGCGGTACGACTTCGCGCAAGAACTGGCTTTGAAAGGTTGATGCATGTCGATCGTTAGGCTGGTCAACCCAACGTATGACGTTCGCCGTCGTCACGTTGCCCAAAATCAAGGCGAGGAAGGAGGAACAATGGCAAAACATCGATATGTTCACCGGAGGCGCAATCCTTTTTCCAGCGGCGGGATCAATCAGCTGGCTGTGAAAGTGGCGGGCGCAATCGGCGGCGCATACGGCGCATCGGCTCTACCCTCGATGCTCTCTCCGGGATTGGCTTCCGGATGGGGCGGAGTGGGCGCGGCTCTGGTCGTAGCGTTCGGCGGCGCTTATCTGCTGCAAAAGATGAGCCCCGGCGTTGCGGAGGGCTTCCTGATCGGTGGCAGCATCACGGCGGTTTCCAAAGCCGTGGCACTGACTACAGGAAGGAATATCCTGACGATTGGGCAGTACGCTCCGCTCAATTTCACGATTCCGACGCCCGCGTATCAATCGCAGGCGGCGGCACCGGCTATTCCCGCATCGGCCTCCAGCTCCAAAGGCGGAGCCGCTGCGACCGTGAGTGGGATGCTTCGATCCCATCGCGGCGCGACATCCAAGTGGGCTTCTTAGTTCGTGAGTCGTGATTTGTAATTCGTGGCCGGCCAGGTCGCACCCCTCCCGCCGGCGCGGAAAATAAATCACGATTCACGAACTAAGAAGAAACGTACCCGGCCACGGCCGGGAGAAAGGACTACAAAACAGAATGCGAAATCTAAACTCGAAACGCTTCGCGCACCTGGAAGAAATCTCCGCGCACGAAATCGGCCGTCCACATTTTCGCCTGCATAACATGCTGGCGGCTGGACTGGGCGATTTCGTCGTTCAGCCGGAATGGGATTACTACGGCGTAGCCACATCCACCGCCACAGTAGCCCAGACGTTGTTCGCTCAGCCGCAAGGCTTGCCGTTCACCATCACCGGCGGCACGACCATCATCAAGACGTTGCAGACCACCTCCATGGTGCAAATGGCGCAGCTCCAGGCACCCGAACGCATGCTGGTCCGGGGCATCTCCGTGTTTCTCGATAACGGGATGAACCAGGCCGATGTATCGGCGTTCCTCAGCCAGACGATCATCAACTTCTTCATCTCCACGAAGAGCTTTTTTGTGATCGGCGTGGCTGCGAAACTGCCTGCTGGCGGCGGCGCGTGGGCGCAGCAATTCGGCGCAACCGCGGCCACCACCATCATCGGCGTTACCGGCAACGGTATCCCGAGCGAGCACCAGGGCTTCCGCCTCACCGATCCCGGTGTGACCGGAACTCCCGGCGTCGATCAATTCCCCGAAGTGGACGGCATCCTGATCGCCCAGCAACAGGCGTTCAAGGTTGTCGTGGACCCCACGCAGGCAGCGCACATCAATGCCGCCGGCGTCGGATTCACCACCAAAGCTTCATCGGCCGTTGTGCCGGTGGGCACGGGCGTCAACGCCTTCGTGTACCTCGAAGGACAAAAGGCCCGCGCGGTTCTTTAGAGCGCGCGTGCTAAACCGATCGCGGGCCATTCGCAGCGAAGGCGCCCTGGCCCGCGCGCTTTATCAGACACGAGGGAGATTCTATGAATGGCTTGACTTCGAATCGATACAAGCACCTGGAAGAAATCTCTGCTCATGAGATTGGGCGCCCGGATTTCCGCCTGCCAAACGGCAGCGCCGGTTCCCCGTTGACGCAGGATCAGATCAATCAGTTGCTCAACGACCCGCAAATGGTGGAGCTGGGCGGGAATCTGTACATCGCCAAACAGTTCCATTACGTTTTCAATTTCAGCGTGGCGGGCAACGGCACCGCTCAATATACGGTGCAGATCGATTCCGATGCCGATTTCCAGCTCCTGATGATTATGGCGGACTACACCAGCAACAAGCTCACGGTGAACGTCACCGAGGGCGGCGCGGGCGGCCTGGCCTGGATGAGCAATCCGCTGAATATCGATCTCTTCGCGGGTACGGCGCAGTTGCCATTCCCCGGCGGATTGATTCCGCAACTGCTGCCGAAAAAACGCGTGTATTCATTCTCGCTGGTCGATTCCAGCGGCGCGACTAACAGCGGCCAGATCGATCTCTGGGGCGTGAAGCTGTATCCGGCAGCGCAGGCAGCGCAGTTGGGCGCGGCACCGTCAGGGAATTAAATCGTGACTAGTGACTGGTGGAAGACCACTAGTCACTAGTCACCAGTCACCGATCACCAGGAGCAAAGCGACACAATGATCAATCCATGGACACAAGGCCGCGTTCCCGGTGTTCGCCCATGGCCCTCACTGGGCGCGTGGCAGAATCGCCGCAAACTGGCGTCCGCCGCGTGGGTGCCACCGCAATGGGCGCGGCTCTCGCTCGAAGGCGCGCACATCTATTGGTATGTGTTCCCCGCGCTGGCGCTGGCGGCCGCTGAAACGCAGCTTACGCGCGTCACCGTAACCGAGGATTTCTGGCTGCTCTGCGCGCAGGCCGCGCACACCTCCATACTGGGCGATGGAGTGGCGGGATCTCCGGGCAGCTACCGCGCGGCGATTTATGAGGACCAAAACAGCTATAAGCACATGAAATACGGCCTGGACGCGCACCTATTCGCAGGATTCGGCAAAGAGCCCGGGCTGTTGAAAATCCCGCACTTCATTGCGGGCGGCTCGCCCATCAATCTGCGCGTGCAAAATCTGGATGGCGCGAATTCGAATACAGTCACCGTGGCCCTGTTCGGCTATTCGGCATGGTGGAGGCAGTAGCGATGACATACTCCGTCAATCCAGACACGATTGGACCCTCGGCGCAAGCCGGCCAGCCCAACGCCACAACTGCGGCAGCGTCGTCGATCCGCGCGTCCACATGGCCGTATAAGCGCTTCGCCAGCCAATCCGACGATCCGAAAATCCTGCTGCGCCCGCCCGCCGAGCCCGATGCGCCCACCGATCCGGTCCTGCTGGCGCTCTCCGCATTGCAGGGCCAGATGGAGGCCGTCTCCCGCAACACGCGACTGATCGCCGCGCCATGGCTGATCGAGCCGCCCGATTCGGAATCGTTTCACATTGCCGCAGGCATCGTGATTCCATTGATCGCCGTGGGCGTGTACAGCACAGTCGTTTCGGTTCTGTGTCCTGCGGGACGCAATGGCGTGGTGAATCGTATTGCCAACGAATTTGTAGGCGGAGGATTTACCGATTTCTCTGGCGCGTTGATCTGGCAGATTCGGCGCAACCAGCCATCCAGCGGCGGCACGACTGCGGCGGAGAGAAACTATCAAAACATCACCGCATCGCTGGGCAGCGTGGTAAATCCCACAAGAATATCGGGGATCAGAATATTTGAAAACGATGTGCTCTCGCTGGTGGTGTCGAATACCAGCATTATTCCCGCCGGTGAGGCCATCGGCGGATTGTTCGGCGGATATTTTTACCCGCGCACCTGGGACGATCAGTACGAAGCGCAGGAGCGGGATAGATCGAATAGCTGGTAATAGACTAGCAGGTAATATAGGAGCAAGGTATGGCCCGAAAGAAGCTCAGCAAGGCGTTTCAAATTGCAGGACTCAAAAAAGCCCTGAAGAATCGGCGCACGCCAAAGCAATTCCTGCCATCGATGCGCAAGCGCCTGGCGCGATTGACGGCGGTGGTGGCTATTCTCTTCGTCCTTTGCGGATGCTCGCAAGTCCACGCGCAAGGGCAGATTTACACCATTCCGCAATCCACGAACACTGTAATCCTGAGCGCCGTCAACGCTCCCACCACGGCGAATATCACCAACAATGGGCAGACGGTTCACTTCCTGACGTACACCAATACGTCCCCGGCCAATCTCGATATCCGGCTCGAGGCTAGCATCGACGGCACAACATTCTTTCCGATTTCGGACGATGCCACGGATTCTTCCACAGGCGTAGTCATTGCTACAGGATTTTATCCGCTGGAACGCGTCAACCTGGTGAAGTATTCCGGCAGCGGCACGTTGACCGCATTCTATTCCGGGGCATCCTCGACGCCTGCGAATCTTTTCGGCGCGTACAGCCAGTCACAACCGTATCGAAAGATCGTCGCTCAGGGGATAACTTCGGATTCGATCTACGATTCGAATCAAATCGCCACGCCCTTCGGATCGAGCCAGGGCACGCTGCTCGTTATCTCCGTGGGAGCCCTATCCAGCACGGCTCAGGTAACTGTGAACTCCAATGCAGCCAACGCCAATGCGCTCACGTCCCAAACTTTCACGCTCAATTCGTCCATAACGATTTACTCATTCAATGTTCCGGCTAGTCCCGCAGCCAGCATCGATGTCAGCTATTCGCCCGGAGGGTTTGCTACCACAACGCTGAGCATGTATTACCTGTTCACTCCGCCAGGGCAGGCGTTTCCCAATTCCTATACTCGCATCACGGGCACCACGGCCACGGTGCTGAAAGTTGGTCCTGGCATAGTGCATTCCGTTGTGGTGGGCACGCCTGCGGCGGGCACTATCAGCCTGTTCGATTTAACCCCCGCGAATTGCACGGCAACGCCTTCGACGAATCAGGTCTCGGTGATCACGGCCACCAGCACATTCCCGACGGCTCCGGAGATTTACGATACCGTCTTCCAAAACGGCATCTGCGTGAAGGCGTCCGCCGCGATGGATATCACTGTGACATACCAATAGGAGAGCTATGGCCAATCGTCTGAAAGCTCTTCTTTTTTTTTTAGGTTTCTTCCTGTGCGCATCCATTGCCCGCGCGCAGAATTTCACCACAGTCAGCGCCACCGTCACCGATCCGAATGGCATCCCCTATTCGAATGGCACGCTTAGCGCCGTACTGGTGCCTGGCTCGCCTGGGGGATGGACTCTGGGCGGCACGCCTTATGCTGGCACAGTGCAAGGCGGCCTGGACGTTAACGGCAGCTTCACGCTGAATTTCGGCAGCAACGCGCAGATTGTCCCCGCAGGCTCCCAGTGGAAAATCACCATCAATTCGAATCCCGGAGGCATCCCGCCACCGCTCGGCACCGGCGGTCAATCGTTCACCGTCACAATCACAATCAGCGGCGCATCGCAAAATATCAGTAGCACGCTCAACGCCTCCGCGCCAAAATTAACCAATTTCGCGGGCACAGGAACAGGAACGATCGCTGGATCGATCGCTAGCACTCAAATCGCCTACGGCACCGGAGTGAATACGCTTGGCGGAAGCAATTTGTTTCTTGAGTATCCGGGCGGGATCAGCGGATCGACTGATCCGCAAATTCTGCTAACCAATGGCCGTATAGGGGCCACGGGACCAGAAGGCATGTTGACGGTCACAGGCGGAGGAACGGTCGGCTACAATTCAACAGGGCAGCCCGTCTTGATTAGCTCGATAGTCACCGATGAATTCGGTAATTCAATAAACGAAGAGTGGTGCAACTCTTTTGCTGGGCCAAACTACTGCACTGGAGCCCTTGTTAGCAATTTAGGGGTATTCTTCCTCGGGGGTAGATATGGCGGACTGACCATCGATCCGGTAAATGGAATCAATCTTTCGACGCTTGGAGGGCTGAGCCCTTCGACCCAAACATTAATTCAGATATTCAAGTTTAACAGTGGAGTTGGTGGTGGAATCACCATTCCAGGAACCACCAGTGGATCGGCGATGATAGGGGTGGCGGCTGTCGCTGGAGCGCCATGCGGATTTATTCTTCCAACGACATCTCCCAGCGCCGGATATGTCCTGAGTTCAGCGGCTCCCGCGGGAAGCCCTGCTAGATGCCAAACAAGCTGGGTTGCGCCATCTATTTCCAGCGTAACTCTTCAAACCAACACGGTAAACAATTCCGATCAGACGACTCTAAACCTACTGAATTCGGCGGCATTCAACGGCCTGACGGCGACGTTCACGAACACCAGCGGGGGCAATATCCAGCTCGGCTTTAGCGGCACGCTGGGCAATGCGGGCCTCGCCAATTCGGCAATCACGATCGCGGGCGCATCGGTCTCGCTCGGCGGATCGACGAGCTCGCTGCCATCGCCCGGCGCGATCGGAGGCACCACGCCCGCGGCGGGAACCTTCACCACCCTGACGGCAAACACCAGCCTGACGATCAACGGTGGCACGGCGCAGACCGGGACTCAGGGAACAGACACAAAGCTTCTGACGGCCGGGACGATCAGCGGCACGGCGGCCACGCTTTGCACAGACGCGAATGGCGGCGCTACCACGTCCGGATGCTCAGCGGGCAGTGGCGTGACGCTGCAAACCAACACGGTAAATAATTCCAGTCAGACGACGCTAAATCTGTTGAATTCCGCAGCGTTCAATGGCCTGACGGCGACGTTCACGAACACCAGCGCGGGAAACGTCCAGCTCGGCTTTAGCGGCACGCTGGGCAACGCGGGACTCACCAATTCCGCGACGACGGTGAATAGCCAAACCTGCACGCTGGGATCGACCTGCACGATTCCATTTCAGACCAACAGTTCGAATAACACGTCGCAGGTGGGAATCAACCTGCAAAATTCAGCCGCATTCAACGGACTGACAGCCACTTTCAGCAATACTGGAACGAATGTGGTGCAACTCGGCTTTAGCGGCACGCTGGGCAATGCGGGCCTCGCCAATTCGGCAATCACGATCGCGGGCGCATCGGTCTCGCTCGGCGGATCCACGAGCTCGCTGCCATCGCCCGGCGCGATCGGAGGCACCACGCCCGCGGCGGGAACCTTCACCACCCTAACGGCAAACACCAGCCTGACGATCAACGGTGGCACGGCGCAGACCGGAACGCAGGGCACCGACACGAACCTATTGACATCGGGAACGATTGCCGGCACGGCGGCGACGCTTTGCACCGATGCCAATGGCGGCGCTACGACGTCCGGATGCTCGAGCGGCAGCAGTGGGATCTCCAACCAGGTGGCAAAGGGAATCTCATCGAACACCAGCGGGACATCGACGCTGGTGGATTCCGTCGTTTGTACCCCGCCCACGACGAAGGGAGTCTATCAGGTGGGCTACAGCGTCACGGCCAGCGCGGCGGTTGCGCCCGCCTGCCCCCAGGCGGGAATCGCGAACGCATCGATCTCCGGAGCCACGTCCACCTACACAGTGGGCGCCAGCAGCATCCAGGACGCGATAGGATTCCCGATTGTCCATGACATTGCGGGATCGTCTGCCGTGGCCGTAACTCTGCCCACGCCCACAACTCTGGCGAATTCGAACGCAGTTGTCATCTACGAGAATCGTTCAGCGAATACCGACACGATCACGCCGACGACGTGGACAATTCAATCGAACGTCACAGCGTCCGCCAGCAGCCTTTCGGTGGCGCCCGCCACGCGCGTAGTAATCACCGTCGATCCACACAATGCGACAAACTGGCTGGCCTCGACTTTCCTTCTGACCGCGACCAGCAATACTGGAAATATTTCCAGTTGCGGCACCACCAACGCGATCGGCATCTACACAGCGTCCAGCACGCTCGGCTGCGGCAACGCGGATTTCACCTACGCCACGCACACGTTGACGGGGGGAGCATCGGCCATTCTGGATATGAGCGCGGCATCGGTAACGGCGGGGTTGAAAATCCCCGCTGCGGCCGGCGCGGCTCCCACGGCAGACGATTTCATCGCCATGAACACCACGACGCACGCGATGGTGCATGGGTCCAACGGGACAACGATTGTGGACGCTGCGGCTGCCACTGGAACGAATTCGGCGACGACATGCAGTAATCAGGTAATCACCGCAATCAGCGCGATCTCTGCGCCCACGTGCTCATCGGTCGCCAATGCGATGCTGACCAATTCAGCGATCACCATCGCGGGAACTTCGGTCTCGCTCGGCGGATCGACATCATCTTTCCCGACGCCCGGCGCGATCGGAGGCACCACGCCCGCTGCGGGAACCTTCACCACGCTGACGGCGAATACCAGCCTGACGATCAACGGTGGCACCGCGCAAACCGGTACACAGGGCACCGACACAAAGCTTCTGACGGCCGGGACGATTGCCGGCACGGCGGCGACGCTTTGCACCGACGCGAATGGCGGCGCTACGACGTCAGGATGCTCATCTGGCGGAGGCGTTACCAGCATCGCCACCACGTCACCAATCACAGGCGGCACGATCACCACGACCGGCACGATTGGGTGCGCGACGTGCGCCACGACGACCAGCGGCGGCGCGATCTCGTTCGACAAGAGCGCTACAGGGCTAATCAATCCAACGGCCGACGCCACGTTCACTTATGTTGCGGCTTCCACCAGCGGATTAACTCTGGCAGGAACGGCTCCTGCATCGGTTTCCACTTCGACCGGGACCAACGCTTCATCGATATTCAACATCACGACGCCAACCGGAGGCGCGGATAGCAACGCAACCGGGACGGCGGGCATTGGCGGATCGCCGTCCTGGACGTTTGGCAACGGAGGCGCAGGCACGGGAACCAACGCCGTAGGTGGCGCGGGCGGAGGCCCTACCATCACCACCGGGAACGGCGGCGCATCGGCTGGGACCGGAGCGAATTCGAATGGCGGAAATCTCACCATCGCGCTCGGAACTGCCGGCACAGGCGGATCGGGAACGGCCGGAAAATCTGGCGTAGTAGCCATCACGGGCGCGACGGCTGGACTCTTTTACTACACGCAGGGCACTGCGCCAACGACTTCGAACGCAAATATCCCCGCAAATTCGATCATCGAGTATGCGCCAACCGGAGTTACGGCCTATGCTCTGGCCAAACCCGGAGCGATTGCAAACGGGATCATAACGAACAATGTTGCTTCGTCACTGGACACCCAGGGCGTCAGTGGAGACGCCAATCACTCCGCGACCGTGACGACGGGATCTGGAACGTCCATCGGTTCTACTCTGTTGTGCTCGAGCACGAACTGCCCTGCGGGGACTTATGTGGTGCATGTGTACATTGATGTCACGACGGCTTGCGGCACGACGGGAACGTACATCGTGAATCTAATTTATACCGACGATCAGGGGTCAAAAACAGCGATTGTGAACATCAACGGAACAGGGGCGGTCCCCGCTACCGGAGTGCTGACAACTACGTCCACAGCCAATTTCGGGGAAAATTCGCAAGTGATCCGCCTGACCAGTGGAAACCTGAACTACAGTACGACGGCTACGGCATGCGGTACGGCCGGACCAATGGTGGGAAAGCTTTACATGGCAGCCGTCCCGGTAATGTAAATGAGAAAACTTCTTTATCTGATCATCCTTTCGCTATTGATTGGCTTCTGGCCGTCCTGCGCCAGAGCGGCTATCAGCGAGATCACTGCTGCGGAGTGCATTGCCAGCGCCGTCACATGCACGCCCGGAACGGTTGCCGTAGGAGATTTGCTAGTCGCATGGGCCTATCGTTCAGGTAGCGCCACGGCACCTACAAAGCCAGCTACGTGGGTAACGATCAGCTCTTCGGGAGCCAACACGAATGCATTGATCGTTGCGTGTGAAGTGGCAACCGGAACCGCTGTGACGATGGGATCGTGGACAAACGCCACGATCACAGGTTTGCAGGTTTATCGCGGCACGAATGCTCATGCGACAGCGGACTGCAACTATACCGGGACAGGTAAGAATTTCGCGGTCGGGGCAGCTTCATCGAATACGATCTCATGCCCAACGATCACTTTGCAGGAGCAAACTTCAAGCTCGTGGGTAGCCTGCATTGTAGGAACGCGCACGGCGAGCAACGCGGCGGCTCCATCGGGGATGACGGCAAGCGCTGTCACAGGGAACCCGGACAACGCCGTTCCATCTGCCGTGATGAGCAATACCAATGGGGTTGTAAATTCATGGGCCTCCGCTTCATTCACAGGGAACGGCACAGCCTCCGGCTATGAATCCCTGGTCTTTGAAATCAAGGCTCCGTGCGTCGATTACACCTGCGCCGATGCTTTTATCGACATGGAGGGGGGTAACACTGTAGGCAGCACGCTGACATCCACTGTGATGGCCAACGGCACAATCAACAATTCCGCTGTGTTTTCTGCGTGGTCCGCGAGCAACGCGGCCAATCTTTTGAGCGTTGGGTATCACCAATTTAGCCGAAAATGCTCGGTAACGATTGGCTCTACTGGGACGGCTTACCCGGTTTCTCACGCGAGTCAGTCAATCGCGTTCCTCAACAGCACAGGCGGAACGAACACCATTGTTGATGGAGCTCCGATCGCTGGATTTCGTGATATTACGGTCGCCGGACTGATTTTCCTCGGACCTCCGAACGCTGGAGCCAGCAGCACGATCTTCGATCTGGTCCGCATGGATACCGTTAGCGGTAACTACGGCATCATGCAGCTCAACAATGGAAGCGGGGGATCGGCTCCCGGCTACGCCCTTTTCATTGAATCGAATTCAATGGACAGCTCGGGGATTACCGTTCTTCCTGCGCACTGGTACTACTACTCTTTGAACGACGATTTTCCCGCCGCGCTATCGACTCTTTATATTTACGACCCGCAGAATGCGTGGGCCTTGGTCGGATCGAACACGCTGGCAATTACAGCCGATGGCACCGATATCGCCGACGTGATTATTGGGAATGACGAAGTGGGGACAGCGAATACGACCACTTTTTTTGAAAACACTTTAGTTGATGTGACTTTAGGCCAGACGATTTTAGGGCCGGGAAGCTGCACCGCTCCCACGACCGGAGGCGGTCCGGCTGGCAACAGTGGGGCGGCTGGTAAAGCCGGGATAGGGGATTGACCATGAAACGCATAATTCAACTTGCAATGATGATGATGATCTTCGCGGGGATGGCGCGCGCGCAGACGCCGGCGAATGCCTACATCAATTTTGATTTAACTTCGCCATCGGCTCCGGGGACGCAGCTTACCAGCACGATTTGGGGCAATGGACTGGTGGGAAGCCTGAGCGGATGGGGATCGTCCGGCACGGCCGCCAATATGACCGTAGGGCTGCATCAACCGCTCTGCGCGTTGCAACTGCCGATCACCGTTGGCGGCGTTACCTACTCTCCGGGCCAGCCGTCGCAATCGTTTGCGATGAATATGGCGAATTCGAACACATATTGGACCGCGAACTATACCGGGGGGAACAATAAGATCGCCATTTCGTTCTGTCTGACACTGCCCACCAGCGCGTCGAACGTGATGGATATTGTCTCGATTCAGGATGCTTCGGGATTCTCCACGTGGCTGCAAATCGGCAGCGGCGCGAACACGATGGATCTGGAAGTGACGCCCAGCCCCACGACCGGATCGGTTTCGGTGACGCCTGGCGGCACGTACTGGATCACGATGATTGATGACGAGAATGCAGGGACGGCTTCGTTCGCCGTTTATAAGCCTTACTATCCCTACGCCCAGGTAGGATCGACCGAGACTCACTCACAGACTACATCTACTTCGATCACCGCCGTGCGTTTCGGAAATGCCGAGGTAGGCACTTCATCTTCCACGATGTACATGGAGAATCTAATCCTCGATTCCACCAACGCTACTTTCCCGTTGATTCCGAATCTGGCTACTCCATGGGCTCCGATACTTACGCCGACTCGCGCAATCGACTGGTCCAATGCCGGCGCTGGCGCTATTCCAGCGCGAACCACGATTTGCACAACGCTGGGCACGGCGGGGCAGGCACCGTCTTTCGTGCAAAGCGTCAGCGCATCGACTATCGTTTCGGATGTCGGGACGTGCCCGGCGAATGAAGCCGTACTCCTGAATCCGGGCACCTACAATCTAACCGGTCAGCTAACGATTTCAGCCATTCAGAACGTAACGCTGCGCGGATCGGGAGCGGATCAGACACTCCTCGTCTTTAGTGGCGTCTCCACCACTTGCGGCACAGGATTGCCGACATCGATTTGCGTTCGCGCCACCGATGGGAACTATTCCGGTGGACCGACGAACACAGCCAACTGGACGGCGGGCTACCTCAAAGGATTTACAACGATCACGCTTTCGTCAGTTGCGAACCTGAAAGTTGGGCACTACATCATCCTCGATCAGTTGGACGATACCGCATTCGGCTGCGATTCCGGCAAGGTGCTGGTGACGGATATAACCACCACATGCACATCGGGCTCTCCAACTTCTCCTGGAATCAATGGTCCTTATAGCGGCGATGGCAATGGCGGCGGGGCGCGAACTGGGCGCGGCCAGCAACAAATCGTCAAAGTGACGCAGTGCGACGGCAACAGCACCGTAGGACATACCTGCGCATCTGGATCGAATATGACGATTTCTCCACCGCTGTATCAAGGGAACTGGAACTGGTCTCCGGGGAATAATCTACCACAGGCATGGTGGGCCTCATCGCCATCGCAGGGCGTCGGCCTGGAGAATTTCAGCGTGGATAACACGTCCAACGGAGCTAATACCGATGGATGTAGCGGCGGCGTGGGGATCGGCTTTTACAATGCGACCGATTCCTGGCTGACCGGCGTTCGCGACATCGACAGCGTGAAAGCGCACGTCGAATTCAACTGGTCCGCGAAGATCACCGCCCGGAATAATTACATATACCTGACGCAGAACGCGGGATCGACTGGGGGAACGTCCGGGAATCCCACAGGCTGCGCGTATGGGTTTGAGGCGTTCTCGGCGTCCGATGTGCTGATTGAAAATAATATCTCGCAGGCCGTCGCCACACCGAATATTTTCAACGGGCCATGCGCGGGCTGCGTGATCGGCTACAACTTTTCGGTTCTGGATCTGTACCTGGGCACGCCTCTATACACTTCCAATTCCCACGGCGATCACGATGCTGGAAATGACAACGCGCTGATCGAAGGCAACGTGGGAGCCACAATGAACGCCGACGACACCCACGGAACGCACAACCTGCTGACGTATTATAGAAACAGATGGTCAGGGCTTTCGACGTGCTGGCAAAGCAGCTCGAATGTGAGCACCACAGTGCTCGCGATTTCCACGGGCACATTCTCCAACTGCACGCAGAATCTTTCCCCGTTCGTCCTGAACTCGTTCAGCCGTTTTTACAATTTAATTGGGAATATCATCGGGACCACAGGCACGAACACCACGTACCAAAACACCGGATCGAATCCGGTTTATGACCTGGGAAATGGAAACGCTTCCTATGGCACGGCCGCCGATCCGAACACGACGAACACTGTGATGCGCTGGGGGAACTGCGATTCATTCACTGGCTTCAATGCGTGCAAGTTTACGGGCAGCGAAGTCCCGAGCAGCCTGTCGAATCAAGGACAGAGTTTCTTTGCGAATCCTGTGCCCGCGACAAATACGCTGCCGGCATCGTTCTATTATTCGTCCCAGCCGAGTTGGTGGCCTGCGGCAAAGGCGTGGCCTCCGATCGGTCCCGATGTGACTGGCGGAAACATCTCCGGAGTGAACGGCACGGCGTACACGATTCCGGCCGAGGATTGCTACCTGAACACGATGGGCGGTCCCGCCACAGGCGTCGGCACGGTGCTCACGTTCAACGCCAATACCTGCTACAACGGCAGCTCGTCAGGGCCGCCACCGGCGCCGCATGTGCCGTTTATCCTGGGCAGCCTGCCTGCTGGCACCGTGGGAACGCCCTATTCGTCCAGCCTGAGCGATTCCGGCGCTACTGCGCCTGTCACCTGGTCTGTAAACCCTAATATCCCCGGCCTCGCGTTGGCAGCGAGCACCGGGGTGCTAAGCGGGACGCCGACGACAGCCGGAACGTATCCTGTGACCTTCACACTGGTAGATTCCTACGTCTGCGGTCCCAGCGATCCGCCTGGATGCACCAATACTTCCGCGCCGCATCCTGTGACCGTGACGATTGCGGCGAAGGTGACGAGTACCTACGTCCTAAACCCTACGCCGACCAGCTTCACTTTCACGGCAGTGGGAAGCCAGAACATCACGCTTCACGACACTACCCCGGGGTCGCTTCCGCTGTCTGTGGCGTCGGATTCTCCGTGGATTGTCGTTTGCCTGACCAACACCACCGGCGCGAAGATACCGAAGGCCTGCACCACTGGCACGGCATCGATCGCGACGGCCACGACTGCCACGGGCACCGTAGCCGTTTCCGCAACAGGTCTTGCGGCTGGCGTTCACACCGGGCACATCACCATCACTGCGGGGAGTGAATCTGGCGGAGTGACGGTCAATAATTCGCCGTATGTGATCCCGGTTACATTTACAGTAGCAGGGTCGCCCGCGCTGGCTATTTCCACGACCACACTGCCTGCAGGAACCTCTGGAACGGCCTATACAGCCACGCTGGCGGCCACTGGCGGGACTTCTCCCTACATCTGGACTGGTAGCGGCTTGCCTCCTGGATTAATCCAATCCGGGGCCACAATTAGCGGAACGCCAACGGCTGCGGGTACTTACACCGTGTCCGAAACCGTCATCGACTCCAGCTCACCATTTCAGACGGCTTCCAAGACGTTCACCATCACTATTGCGGCGCTGCCACCGTCAATGACCACGGTCTGCGCCTGGCTGGCCGATGGCGTGACGTGGCAGTGCAATACGCTGACCTCCAACATGCCGGCAGGGACGGCGATTAAATCGGTGGTAACATCGGGCACGCTGACGAATACGACTACAGGGACGCATCCCTAAAGGAGCACTATGGGAACCCAAGCAGCACCAACGCCGCACGGGATATTGGTTTCATGGCAATACGCGCAAGGCGTGGACGTAGCGGTAAGTTTTCAAGTTCAACGTTCGCCTGTCAGCGGGGGTCCGTACGCGGTAGTCAATCCAACTCCGTTGGGGGTGGCAGCTACCAGCTTTTTGGACACGACCGTTGCTGCCGGGAAGGAATATTTCTACGTCGTGACTGCCTTGGATTCCAATGGAGTCAGTTCGGTCAATTCGAATGAAGCCAGCGCGACAGTTGAAGCAATCCCAAACGCTCCCACCGGCGTCACAGCGGTTAATGAGTAGGAAAGGACCTATGCAACTCGAAGCTCAGGTAGTTTCTACCGACATCCATTACCATCACGGCTGGCTGATTTGGATATTATTCCTGATTGGGGCCGCGCTCCATATCGCGCTACAGATCGACAGCTTGGCGCGACAAAAGAGCATGTCTCGCGTGGATGTGTTTAAGTCGTTACTCGCCCCACTCGCGTTCCGCACATTTGCCGCAGCCATGATCTTCGGTCTTATCTGGCAGCACCCATCTTTAATCAGCGATATTGGCGGGATATTCGGGCATCCGTTAAGCGCGGACGAAGCGAGCGTGTTCGCTATTCCGATGAACAATATGATTGCGGGGCTGTACGGTCTTTTCCTTGACTCACTGCTTGGATATATCCCAGTCTTGAAGAGCCAACTGCCGGACGTGACGACGACGGTGATAAAGCAGACGCGGGAGACTGTGACGAGGACGACGGATACTGAGACAACGCAGACACCTGACAAGCCTAAATCCTAACGGGAGTACGCCAATGGTCACAATTCCACTACCAGCGCCGTCCGACGATAAAATCAGGTTTGATAAAAGCGTTTCTCTTGGGAGCATCCTGCAAATCGCGGTTTTAATCGCGATGATCTCTATGGCATGGTCCAGCGAAGCGGAGCGGGTGAGCGTATTCGAACAGCGGCAGCAGGAACAGCAAAAACAGATTCAGGATTTATCGTCCCGCATGGCCATGATTTCCGAGGATGGCGCGCGCGAAGCAGCGCTTCTCGATGGCATCGAAATGCGCGTAAACAGGCTTGAGCGAGACCAGGATCGGCGAAAATAAAAGCCGTTTGACAATTATAGCGAAAGGCAGTAAATCAGTCGCATGGCCTACTCCCTCACAGTCGATAAACTCGAAGACGACGGCACAATCCGCACACGCCACATTTTCTATGGCGACACCGAAGAGGAGTGCCAGGAACTGCGCGACGCGCACGGCGCGGGATGCGAGGCGTTCGGTCCCGCGCTCGATCGAGGCCGCGTGATCGAGCAGACAGAAGAGATCGACGAATTGCCGGAATGGGAACCGGAGTAGCATGAGCACATCCTCCACAGCGATTCTAACCCTCATCGCCAATACGGCAGCGCAGTACGGCGTCGATCCGAATCTTGCCACCGAAGTGGCCTATCAGGAATCGAACCTCAATCAGAACGCGGTCAGTTCGGCGGGCGCGATCGGCGTGATGCAACTCATGCCCGCCACGGCGAAGGCGCTGGGCGTCGATCCCACCAATTTGCAGCAAAACATTCAGGGCGGATGTATGCTGCTGGCGCAGTTGCTCACCGAATTCAATGGCGACGAAGCCTCAGCGCTGGCGGCGTACAACTGGAATCCGACCAGCGTGAAGGCCGCGCAGGCGGCCAATCCATCGAACTGGCTGGCGTCCGCGCCAACCGAGACTCAGAATTATGTATCCACAATCATGGCTAATCTGGGCACGCAATACAATGTGACGGCGGCGATCCCCGGCGTGACCACGACGGCAGCTCCCACCGAAAATGCGCAAGTGCTGGAATCGGGCGTCAGCGGCAACATCCTATCGCAACCGCAGGTAAGCAGCCCCTACACGGCTATCGCGTGGGTGGTGGGGATTGGGCTGTTCGTATGGGCGGCGTTTCTTAGTGATTAGTGATTCGTGACTGGTGATTCGTGGAAAACCTTAATCTTGAATCCACCATCGGTGAAACATTTTATGCTTTGCGGGCGGCGCGGGATGTGATAAAAAGCGGGCGTGTCGCGCTATGGGATTCCGGGCCGGCAAATGGATGCCCGATACAGGACCGATTCTTTCGCGCCACAGGCATCCGGGTTTATTCGCAGAAGTTTTTGAGCCTTGACCGTGGATAAACAATCCCTCATCGATCTCGCCAAGCAGACCGCTGTAAAATACGGCCTCGATCCGAATATCGTCTGCGCTGTGATCGAGCAGGAATCCGGGTGGAACACCTCCGCCATCCGCTATGAGCCCAGTTTTATGACGAAGTACGTTGCGCCGCTCTATACCTCCGGAAAACTATCGGCCACAGAGGCGTATGCGAGATCTTTCAGTTGGGGATTGATGCAGATCATGGGCCAGGTGGCCCGCGAAGAGGGCTTCGAAGGCCCATTCCTCGCCGAATTGTGCGATCCCGCCACAGGGATCGATCTCGGATGCATCCACCTGAAAAATGATTTTGACCGCATGAACTGGGATTCCGCTGCGGCTCTCCAGCGCTGGAATGGCGGCGGAAATCCCAACTACGCCGCGGAAGTGCTTGCTCGAGTAGATAATTACGCGGTCAGCAATCAGTGAAACTCTTCGATCAAATCTGCTGGGGTATCATCACCGCAGGGATTTTCTTCCTCTCGGCCGAAGCTGGATTGCTTGAGCGGGGCGCCCGTCAGGATCTCCATCTAATCGCCACAGACACCCACACGGCTATGCTGAAAATGGACGCCGTGATCGGCCAGGCGCAGACCGTGGAGAATCGCGCTATCGATGCATCGGAGCGCGTGACGGCGGCGGCGCAACAGCAATCCGACTACTGGCAGAAGACGCAAAAGCAAGTCTACGAGGCTATCGTGGACGCCAAGAAAATGATCGGGAGAACCGATATCAGCCTGAACGGGCGTCCAGGCTATCGCGACGAGGGCGTACTGCCCACGATGGCCAAGACGCTGGAAGCGACTATCTCGCTGCAAACTGCCGCCGTGGTGGACTTGGACTCCACCACGAAGCACGTCAACGATACGATCGACGCCTACCGCCCGATGATCGACAATGCGATCAGGGCCACCGGAGCGGCCGCTACGGCGATGTCCGATCCGGCAATCCACGAAACAATGGTGAATCTGGCCAGCACGTCCGGGCACGCGGATAAGACCTTCGCGGACGTGCAGCACATCGCCGATGGGTGGGTGGCGCCGATCAAGGGATTCTGGAATCACGTTCGCGCGATCGTCGTGCCGGCCGCCGTCGATGCCGCGCAAGTGGCCACGCCGATATTCGCGAAACACTAGTTGACAGTCGTGGTATTCTTTGCAAGTTAAGCATTACCAGTCACGAATCACGCATTCAGGGGGATTGGAAATGAAGATTTTCATCGCAGTCTGCGCCACGGTAGTCCTTGCCTTTGCACTCACGTTCGTCATTCGGATGCAGCCGCAAAATAAATCGAATGAGAAATACCCTCTCAGCGACGCGCAGGCCTACCGGCTGAAATCGGAGGCGCTGGCATTCGCGATCGCTCAGCGCTCCGCTGCCGACGCTAACGCTGCGCTGCAAAAAACCGTAAAGACATTCAACGACGACCTTGCCGCTATCAAGAAGCAAAACAAATTCCCGGATTCGGTAGTGATCCGGCAGGACACGCTATTCGATCCCGAATCACGAATCCAGATCGTCGATGCGCCCAAGCCAGCAGCCGACGTATCCCCAGCCTCGGCAAAACCTGCAACGCCCGCGAAGTAGGAGCCTACGATGGCGACACGCTGCGATGTAAAAGCCTGCCCATATTACGCCGTCGAAGGCGATACGAAGTGCTTGCAGCACCGCCCGAAGATCGTCCCCGTCGCAAACGCCAACTTCGAACGCGAGGGATTCACGTTCGTATCGATGACCGAAGTTCCAACGAATGCCCGATACAACGAGGCTGCTGGAAATCTTTATGCCGCCGTGAAGGCTGCGCAGGCGGGCCATGCCCTCAAAGTGAGCATGAAGGTTTTTAAGAAAGTGCATCTGGTGACGGCGCAACGGTACGCACTGGCTGCACAACTCAGAATCGGCGTTCGTATTGTCGGAGAGACCGGCTACCTCTGGAAATTGACTCCCGAGGAAATCAAGAAAGCCGAAGTCAAAGGAGAACGGATGAGGTCCGCGCGCGCGAAAAAGGGGAAATCGAAATAGTCCCGAACTGTGATAGGATTCGCGCGATGATAGATTTTGGGGCTCTCGATTGGCTTTTTCACTTTAAGGAGAAAACGAAAATGAGCACATCACCGACACCCACACCGGCAGCGGCAGCGCCAACGGCCACAAAGGTATCGTTTTGGCAAAAGCTGGAGGGGTGGTTTCACAAAGAGGCGGTAGTCGTGGAAACCGATTTGAAGTCTCTACTGACCAGCCCGGAAGTAACGGCTCTGGAAACAGGCTTCACGGCGCTGGCGAAAAGCGACCTGGGGCAGCTCGCCGCGGAGGCCGTCACGGCCGCGATGGACGTCAATACCGGCAAGGTGAATTTCACGGCAGCGGCTTCGCAACTGGTGACGGACGCCAAGAAGGTTGGCAAGACGCTCACGGATAGCACCGTGACCACGCTGATTGCCGCCGTACAGCAAAAAATGCAATCGACGTTCGGCGTCGCCACCACATCGGCCAGCTAGTTCGGGTTCCCGCGTGCCTCCGAGGTTGCACACGCGGTTAGGGCGGGACGCGCTGAGGTCGCTACAGGCGATCGAGGGCTGGGCCAGCGCGTTCCGCTTCGTTTATAAGCGTTTCACCAGTCACCAATCACAGCACTTTAGGTTTATCTCCGGATTCTCAATCCTGAAAGCCTCATTCCTGAAAAGTAGAGCCGTCACGGGCTGGCGATCGGACTCCCGGCGCCCAGCGGATCGCCGCCATTCCTCCGCGCGCCGATCCTGCAGGGCGATGCGGCGTTCGGGCGGATTGCCATGGGCAGAGTCAAGTAACATTTGGGGTACGGTTTTGGATGGGGCGAAGTTACTTGACTGCGATGGGGTATCCATGAGGACAGATTGCCTGCCCTCCACGGTCACAGCAATGGTACGGGGGTACTAGAATCTCAATACGGCGTATCGACGGATTCGGCGCGGAATTCGTAGCGCACTACTACGGCGATTGTGCCGGTATTTGACCAGATGCGCGGGATGTCCGGGCGCAGTGGATTGCTTTGGCTGGCGAAATGCACCCACGCGACGCGGCCGCCGATGCGCCAGTGCCGCCACGTGCGGAATTCCTGAAACGCTTCGATGCCGGATGCTCGATTCGATTGTATGGGGCATGCGGATCCCCACTGGCAGCCCGTGGGAAAGAAATAATCGATATAGAACCTTCCGGGATTGCCGTACCAGGAATCGCGCACGACAGCGCCCGCGGATGGCAGCCATGCGTGCTTCTGGTAGGCCGACGTCCATAAATGGGAGTATTCGGCTCCGCCATAGCTTCCGATGCGTCTGGATAGCCAGAACACTTGCTTCCCACTCAATAGCAGGGTGTTCCCGGAATCAAGCTGTATCTTCCTGTCCGGGGACCAGTTCGCCTCGCCTTGCGCCTCCAGACGCCAAGTTTTCGGACTGAAAAGCGGCTTTTCGATGGCGAGGCCGAATTTCAGGTGTGGCAGGTCGTAGCCCAGCCCGGAGGCCGATCCACCTTCGATATTCACCAGCGTGCGCGTCTGTCCGACGACGCGAAATGCCGGTTCCTGCGCGCGCAGAGGCGCGGAGACGCAGAGTAGGAATCCAACTACAAAATAAATTGTTCTGTGCGCAGTCACGATTTTTTCTCCTGGGATTTCTTCAACGGTATCGCCATTGCCCGCAGTTCGGCCAGGCGTCGCACGTCCTCTGCGGTCCATCCGGAATCGTTGCGCACGTTCCCCGCAACGCGATCGTAAAAAGCCAACGCATCGATTAGTCCTAGTTCCAATCCTCGGACAATTATTCGGTCGATAAATTCAACATCTCGCCGTGCGATAGCAGCGTGATTCAGGTGGACAATTTTTAAGTTCGTCCGTTTCGTCTTTTTGGCTTTTCGTTTCACAATTCACTTTCTCTCGGCGGGCTGCAAATACAGCCCGCGCCCGGACCCTGACCAATCATAGGGTTTCCCCGGGCACTATCGAAATCATGCGCTCTACGAGCGCCGATTTCGATTCATTTAGTTTAAGGGCGAGGAGGTCGAGGAGGGCGGGGCGGGCGAGGCGGGCGAGGCGGGCGAGGCGGGCGAGGCGGGCGAGGCGGGCGAGGAGGTCTTTAATATCAGCCTGTTTTTTTATTTCTGGAAGACGATCTAATTTCTCCGCTTCGTCGGACAGTTCCGCCTCGCGAAAAATCATGGGAAGCGCAATTCGGAAATCCCAATCGATCCACAGATATGCGCGTCGCAACTCGGTTTCATCGTCTTGCGGCAATCCCACAATCCGTGGAATGAACGCCTTCAATAGGCGATCACGGTCCTTGTCGGTGGGCAGATAATCGTTCCATTGGCGAAATAGTAGCCCTAGCGTTGGCGGGACGCACTGCGGATGATCGCTCCACGGCTCGCCGGCAACATAGGCCACCGCCTCCATCACGCAAAACGTGGAGTCCGGGGCATGCGAACCATGTTTCAAAGATAACTTCTGAATTTGCTCCCATCGCTCCTGAATGATCGTTGTCATGGGTTTCTCTCCCGTATTGAAATCAGACTCCCCGCGTTTGGCGGGACTTAGGAAACTTTAATAAAATGCGAGATAATAAATGCCAATGTTCCTAAGCTTAACACTAGTGAAATTAAGCCTATAGCGATGTATCTAAGCCTAAACCTCTCTTGAGAGCATCCAAATGCAATTGAGGCAATCGAAAGAAGCACCCACACACCAAAACATATAAATACGAAAGCTGCAGCAACACATCTAATCCAGTCGCTCATCTTCCCGTTCCTTTCGCCGCGTGTGGCGGGTTAGTCCCGTCACGCTTTCATCTCCGGCACTTCGAGCTTCACCCTGCAAATGTCAGCGCATTTGCGCTGCATTTGTTTTCTAGCGTCGGCGTCGGCGGCGGCGTCGGCGGC
>Ga0265318_10000345_pt1 | contig 36834 bp, 23 predicted proteins | sample 4821metaG_FD_192431 | JGI IMG/M metagenome (GOLD analysis project Ga0265318, IMG submission 192431) | Rhizosphere microbial communities from Carex aquatilis grown in University of Washington, Seatle, WA, United States - 4-8-21 metaG | ecosystem: Host-associated > Plants > Roots > Rhizosphere >... | reverse complement strand
CGGCAACCGGCGACGCGCCCCAACCTACGGCGCGGCCTTCTTGCCCGCGGCCCCGTCGAGCTGCTTCAGGTACTTCCCGGGCTCCTTCTCGAAATCCGGGATGCAGCTCTTGCAGCAGAAGCGCACGAGGCGGTCGGGCTTGCCCGGTTCGCGGTAGATCATGTCGTGCTGCTTCCCATGGCCGTGCATCGCAAGGCTTTCGCCGGAGACGACGCAGGTGTCGATCGGGTATGCGGCCCGCGCGCTGGCGAGCCAGGCGGCATCGGTCTTGTCGTCGACCGGGACCAGCTGGGCGGAGCCGGATGGGGTCTCGCTCGCCCTCGTGACGCCGGGAGCGAGCAGGCCGGCGGCGATCGCAAGGAGGGGAAGGAAGTGGCGAAGCGTGTTCATTGGCATGGGGATGATTTGAAGCGTGTCCCATTATCACCAATCGGGTCCGGCCATCAACACAACTCCGGGAACCCGGCCGCCCGCGCGGAGATTATCTCGTTGCAACGCCGGCGGACGCCACGGAACAATCCGGCGCAGGTCCCGCCCCTCACAGTCAAGAACCGACTCCCGCCAAAAAATGTTCTCTGAGCCTACCCCGGGAATTGCGCAGGCGCGTGAGTCGTGGGTTGTCCGGGTCTTCGCAGGCGTCAGCGGTGACGCGAGGTATGCGGCACGCCGCCTTTGGAGGGACCGAGGGTTCTCGGCCATCGCGCTTCTGACGCTCGCCCTGTGCATCGGGGCCAACACGGCGATCTTCTCGATGGTCTATGCCCTGGTCCTGAAGCCCCTGCCGTTCCCGGCGCCGAACCGTATCCTTCAGATCTACAATAATTTCCCAAAGGCCGGCCTGAACAGGTTTCCCTGCAACCTCACCCAGTACACGGACTTCAAGGACCACTCCTCGTCCTTCGACGCGATCGGCCTCTACAGCACGAACATGGTGATGGTCGGGGAGGACAGCGCCTCCGAGCGCGTCATGGAGGCGGACTGCACGGCCGAGATGTTCGACGTCATTGGGATCAGGCCGATCATCGGCCAGTTCTTCACCCTGAAGAACTGCCGCCCGGGCGAGGACAAGGTGGTTGTCCTCACGGAGTCCTTCTGGAAGTCGCACTACAACGAGGATCCCGCGGTGCTCGACAAGGAAATCCGCGTGGACGGAGCGACCTACCGGATCATGGGGGTGGCGCCGCGGTCGCTGGAAGCCTTCAATGCCCAGGCGAGGTTTGTGCGGCCGTTCTCGTGGAAGCCGGATTCGGTCAATCCCCAGGCGCGGTACGCCTGCTACATGTCGCTCTTTGCGCGCCTGAAACCCGGCGCCCTGGAGAGCCAGGCCCTGGCCGAGGTTGCGGGCCTGGAGCAGCACTACTACGACACCTCGGACGCCGGCACCAAGACCTTCCTCGACCGGACCGGACACAAGATATCCATCGGCCTGGTCCAGGCCGAGCGCATCCAGCCCATCAAGTCCTCCCTCTACCTCCTGCAGGGCGGCGTGATCTTCGTCCTCCTCATCGGCTGCGTGAACGTGGCAAACCTGCTCCTCACGCGGGCCAACGGCCAGCAGAGCGAACTGGCAATAAGGGCCGCGCTCGGCGCAGGCCGCGCGGCGATCGCGAGGCAGCTTATCGTCGAAAGCCTCCTGATGACGCTCGCTGGGGCCCTGCTCGGGGTCGGCCTCGCCTACTGCGCGGTCCAGGCGATCGATCGCTTCACCGGGAAGCTGCTGCCCAACATGCTGCCGGTCGAAATCGACGCCGGCGTGCTCTGCTATGCCACGGGTGTCTCGGTCGCCGTGGGCCTCCTGATCGGCCTGGTGCCGGTCGTGCACATCCTCCGCTCGAACCTGGCCGAGGTGATCCACCGCAGTTCGCGGAGCGCGTCCGGCGGACGGGGCGTCAGGGCCCTCAGCAGCATCCTCGTGACAGGCCAGATCGCGGTCGCGCTCGTCCTGCTGAGCGGCGCGGGGCTCCTCATCCACAGCTTCGCGAACGCCATCTCGGTCAGTCCGGGGTTTGACCCTCACAACCTGGTCGTCGGGAGCATCGCCTTGCCGTCCTCCTACCAGGTCCAGGAGAAGTCCACCGCGCTGCAGCGCCGGCTCGAGCAGGCCCTGAGGGAGGTGCCAGGGGTCGAGGACGGCGCCCTCGCAACCGGGATCCCGTTCCAGGGCGGCCTGCCGGTCCTGGCACTTACGCTGAAGGACAGCATGCTGCCCCGCGACTCGCCCCAGCCCGGCGCGTTCCTGGTCGGCGTGTCACTGGGATACTTCCAGGCGCTGCACATCCAGCTGCTGAAGGGGCGCTTTCTTGACGAGACGGACACGGTCAAGGGCAGGCAGGCCTTCGTCGTCGACGAGCGCTTCGAGCAGAAGTACTTTCCCGGGCGCTCGGCGGTCGGGGGCCACTTCACCTTCGGCCAGCCTCCGGAGAAGGAAAACGACTGGCCCGTGATCGTGGGGGTCGTGCGGAAGGTCCCTCACAACGGCGTTGAGGACACGAGCGACAACCCCTTTGTCTACTACCCCCTGCTCTCGTCGGCGCCCGGCGGGCTCAGCGTCTTCGTGCGGTCGCCCCGCCCCGTCGGGGACGTGGTCTCGGCCCTGCGCGAGAAACTGAGGGCAATCGACCCGTCGATCCCCCTGTTTGAGACGACGACGGTTCAGAAGGCCATCAACGAGTCCTTCGACAATCGCAGGGCGGTGATGCTCCTGCTCGGGGGTTTCGCAGGGCTGGCCCTGTTTCTTTCCACGATCGGGATCTACGGCGTCCTCGCCTATGACATTTCCCAGCGCACCCGGGAGATTGGGATCCGGGGCGCGATCGGCGCGTCGCGCTCGCACATTGTGGGCATGGTCATGCGCCAGGGCATCTGGAAGACGGGAGTTGGTCTGGCGATAGGCATTGTCAGCGCCATCCTCCTGAGCCGGTTCATGACGGGAATGCTCTTCGAGCTGAAGCCAACCGACCCATGGGCCTACCTGGTCGTGTCGTTTGTCCTCGCGGTCGTCGCGCTGGCGGCCTGCTACTTCCCGGCCCGTCGCGCCGCGAGAATCGATCCCATCGAGGCCCTGAGGACGGAGTAGCCCCGCCGGGCGCGGCCATGGGTTCCCCTATTCAATCCTCCCGTGCCGCGGCGGCGTTCCTCTCCCTGTCGGTCCTGCTTTCCGGGTGCGCGACCGTCGTCAAGCAATCCTACAGGGGAAGTCCGCCCGGCCCCGGCGTCAGGCTCTCCAGCTACTCCGGGACGACCGAGGTGTACTCGTCGGTCCGTCCCGAGGAGGACGGGGTCCGGCTCGAGGCGGACGGCTACGTGCGGATCGGGGCCTCATCGTTCAGGACGTCGGGCCATGTGACCTTTGACGAGCTGCAGGCCCAGGCCGGGGAAGTCGGCGCCGACATCGTCCTCTTTTCCATGACCAGGGCGGGGTCCCGCGAGGCGGTCCGGCCCGTGATCGTGAACAATGACGGGACGCCGAGGACCTTTTCACCGTATGTCCACGTGGGCGGAAGCCTCACGGCGTTCAGCGGGAGATACGGGGACTCGGGCATGATCGGGGGCGGAACAATGGACTTCAAGGGGAGCGTGACCTCCAGCGAGATCCCCGGTGTCTCGTCCGAGCAAGCGGCGTTCATCAACGCGCAGGCCTACGAGTACAAGGCCTCCTTTTGGAGAAGGAGGTCCACCTAGCCCCAAGCGAGGGGCTCCGGGGACGCCGGAGCGTGTGCCCGTGGGCCCTGGCGCCAGATCCCGAAGGGCGGGGCCCCCTGCCGCCTCAGCTCTTCTCATGGGCCCCGTGGCCGCGGAGCTCGGCCTCAATCTCAGGGAACCTCTTCTCTACAGAGAACGTGAGCGCGGTCTTTCCGAACCCGTCGGGCACGTTTGGGTCGGTGACTCCGTTCTCAAGCAGCCACTTCGTCATCGGCAGGTGCCCGCCTCGCGCGGCTGCGCTGAGCGCCTGGTTGTAGTCCTTGGCCAGCGGCTCGAGAAGGGGCTTCAATGCCTCGGCAACCACGAGATCGCCGCTTATTGCGACATGGTAGAGGAGCGTGTAGCCGTGGGGCCCCTTCGTGGTCGCGCTCGCGGGCTCAGCCTTCAGCAACGCCAGCATGACGTCGCGGTCGCCGAGCATCGCGGCGCAAAAGCTGTCGATTCGTGCGCCCTGTGACAGCAGGTATCGCGCGATGTCGCGCCGCCCGACGTGGGACGCCCCACCCAGTGCGGTCTCCCAGTCGCCGCTTCCCCAATCCCATGCCGCAGTCACGAACTTCGGGTCCTGGGCAACCATCTCCTTCACTGTGGCAAGGTCCCTGTGGCCCGCCTGGACGAAGCGGAGGACCTGCGCCAGTTCCTGCGGGAGCGGGCGTTTGCGTTCAACGGGCGCTGCCTTTGGCGCCTCTGGAGGCGCGCCCTTGCCCGGCTCTTCAGCGAACAATCGCGGTGCAACGAACGCGGCCGCAGCGGCGACACCGGTCGTGATGAACTTGCGTCTTTCGGGATTCACCGGGGGTGGTTCAGGTCCTCAATTCCCGGCACGTCGGCTCAGTTGCTCCGCCACTTCCGAGAGGACGAGACGGTTCAAACCATGCCCCGAGTCGTCAAGCCAACAAAGCGGTGGCGGGACCGATTTTCATCGGTGCCATGGGAACCGGCCGGGTCCGATGAAGGGGCCAAGGCGGCCGTCGGTGGCCGGATCGTGACTCCCGACCCCCGATGACCACTGCCGGTCCAGGTTGCTTCCCCAAGGGCCCCCTGCCGGATCCCTGCGTCAATTTCCCAGCGATCGGGCTGTCGCTCGCGCGCCGGTCATACGGGCGAGTCCGGCTTGTCCTTGCAACAGTCCGCGAGGACCTCCTCGACCGCCTGAAGCAGGGCCGCGGGCGTGAAGGGCTTCAGGAGCGTGCGGTTGGCGCCGAACACCCTTGCGATCTTCAGGTAGAGCGAAGGGTTGCGCGCGAGGCCGCCGGACATTGCGATGATGCCGACCTTGGGGAAATCGCGGCGCAGCTCGGCCACGGAACTGGTGCCGTCCTTGTTGGGCATGACGATGTCAGTGATCACAAGGTCTGTTGGACTGGCGCGAAACCGCTTCATCCCCTGCTCGCCATCTTCCGCCTGGCTGACGGCATAGCCGCGCTCGCTGAGCGCGTCGGCGAGAGTCTCGCGGAAGAGACGGTCGTCATCTACAAGAAGGATCGAGTACATGGCGCCTTAGGGTTCCTGGGCTGGGTGAAGCACCCCGTGCACGGTGGCGAGCAGGTCTTCGGCATTGAAGGGTTTCAGGAGAAACCCGTGGGCTATATCCCTGATCGAAGGCAGGCCGACGCCTTCGGAGGTGCCGCGTGCCAACCCGCTTATGGCCAGCAGCCGGATATCGGGGCGTATCCGCAGAAGGGCGCGAGCCAGTGCTGTGCCGCCGAGCTGCGGCATGTCCACGTCGGTAATGACCAGCGAGAAGCTGCCTAGGCGCGCATTGAACGCAGCGATCGCCTCCACGCCGTCGGCGCAGCGAACGGCGCGATAGCCATGGCCTTCCAGGATGGCGGCGATCAAATTGCGGATGGATGGATCGTCGTCCACGACGAGGATCAGCTCGCCGTTGCCCAGCGGCGCCTCAGGCGGCGCATCACCCGGCGCGGGCGACTCCTGCTCGACGGCGGGTAGAAACACACGAAATGTGGTGCCGCGGCCGACCTCCGTATCCAGCTGGATGAATCCGCGGTGGCCGATGACGATTCCGCGGATTGTTGAAAGCCCCAAACCAGTGCCCTTGCCTGCGCCCTTGGTGGTGAAGAACGGCGTCCAGATGTCATTCACGATCTCGCGAGGTATCCCGGTGCCGGTGTCGGCGACCTCGAGCATCACATAGACGCCCGGCTGGGCTCCGGGTATCGCGCCCGCCTCCGCCGCATCAAGCCGGCGATTGGCCGCGTCGATGCGCAGCGTGCCACCCTGCGGCATGGCGTCGCGTGCGTTCACGCAGAGATTGAGAAGCACTTGGTGAAGCTGCGTCGCGTCGCCCAGAACAAGCCACAGTTCGGCGGGGATCTGGCTCCGGACCTGGATGGACTTCGGAAACGTCTGCTCAATGACGCTGATGATGTCCATCGCGAGGTGCTTCACCTGCGTCGGGTGGAACTCTCCGGAGGTCTTGTGCACGAACCCAAGGATCTGCTTCACGAGGCCGGCGCCGCGCGTCGCGCACTGCTCCAGCGTGTCGAGGATCTTCAGGTCACGCGGCGAGGACAGGCTGTCGCGCAGCATCGGTGCGACAAACATGATCGGGGCCAGCACGTTGTTCAGATCATGTGCGATGCCCGCGGCGAGCATTCCGATGCTCTCCAGCCGTTGAAGGTGGAGCAGTTGCTCCCCGATCTTCTTCTTCTCCGTGATGTCGGCCAGGAAGTTGAGCCGGGCGCGGGGCCGTCCCGCCTCGTCTTTGACCAGCGTGATGCGGCAGTCCACGATGATCTCCCGGCCGTCGCGGGTACGCATCGGCAGCTCGCCGTTCCAGTGCCCCTCCCTATCGATCGTCGCGCGCAGCGCGCTCAAATCCTCCGGATTTCGCAGGCCGAGCAGTTCCTCGGGCTGGCGGCCAAGCGCCTCTGCCGCCTTCCATCCGAAAATCAGCTCAGCCCCGAGGTTCCACAGCGAGATCCTGTTGGCGAGGCTCACGATCATCATGCCTTCTGTCGACCGGGAAAGAATCTCGTTCTGCTCTCGGAGCTGGCGCTCGGCGAGCTTGTGCTCGGTGATGTCGCGGACGGTGGCTTGGAGGATCAGCTTCCCTCCCACCTCCGTTCGAACCAGGCGCACGTCGGCAAAGAACAACTCGCCATCGGCCGTCTTGAACGTCCACTCAAAGGATCGATAGCCCTCCCGCATGGCCGCACCCATCATCTCAACGGCCTTCTCGGCAGACAGCCTGCCGTCGGCCTGCCGCTCGGGAGACTGCTCCCAGACCTTCAGGGATAGGAACTCCTGACTGTCCCTCGCTCCGAACATATTCACGGCGACCGGGTTTCCATCGCTCAGATTCCACGAGGGCGGCTCCATGGTCACGATGGCGTCGTGGGAGCTGTTGAAGAGGCTCCGGTATTTCTCCTCGCTGCGACCCAGCGCCTGCTCCGCCCGGCGCCGGCGGGCGAAATCGCGCCGTATCGCGAACAAGGCCAGACCCGAGAACGCGAACGCGACCGCGCTTCCGCTGACGATCACCACCTGGGCCAGAACCGCGCCGCGGGCGGCCCGAGCCTCCCGCTCCACGAGCAGCTCCTGCTCGGCATTCCTCATGCTGCCCACCATGGCGCGAATCTGGTCGTAGAGCAGCTTGCCGCGGCCCGTCACCACCAGGGCCTTGGCGGCCTCGAAGCCCTGGTTCCTGCGCGCATCGATGACCGCTCGGCCATAGGCGATTGCCGAGTCCAGCTGCGGCTCGATCCTATCGAGCCGCCGCTGCTGTTCGGCATTGTCCGCCGTCAGGCGGCGCAGCTGCTGAATTCCGGCGGGACCATTCCGAACGGCTGCGAAATAAGACTCGAGGTAAGCCTCGTCACCCGTCACGACGAAACCACGATAGCCATTCTGCGCGTCGATGATTTCTGGGACCAGCGAGTCCAGTCGGTCGATGACCTTCAGCGTGTAATCGACCCATACCGCCTCATCGCCCAGTCGGGCGACCGCAAGGTAGGACACGATCCCGACGACACCCAGGCATCCGAGCGCGAGGCCGAAGCCGACACGGATCTTTAGATGCGTCGACAAATCCTCCGCGTCGAGGGGCCCCTCGATTGAGGGTGCCCGCTTTCTCAAGAAACCTCTAGAGTCGGGCTGCATGGTCTGATTCTGCCGCAACGGACTCCCGTCGTCCATCCCGACGGGGTTTGTAGGGTTATACCCTATTGTTTCCAATAGCAATTGGCACCAAGGCGTCTCATCCGGGTTCTCGCCATGTGATTCTGTCTGTCATTCTTGGTCTCCGTGGAGCGCCTCGTCGCTAGGACCTTTGGAAATATGGATGGCGTCTAAACCGGACAGGGTCGGCCCGACGCTCCGGCCGACGATTCCGGCTCCCGCAGGCGGGAACCGGTCACCTGGCCGGCAGCGCGACGAGGTACCCGTCGAATCCGGCGGCGATGACACTGCCGCCGGCAAGCGCCAGCGAGCCGGCGTAACCGCCAAAGCCGTTCTCCGGAGGGGTCTCGGCGAGCAACTGCCATTTCACCGCGCCGCTGGCGCGGTCAAGCGCCATGATGCCGCCGATGTGGTGGATCGCCGTGCCGGCGATGTTCTGCGAGACCGTTCCGGTGAAGACAAGGTCAGCCGTCACGAGCGGAGTGCCCCAGTTCATGCCGTGGACGGGCGTGGCCCAGCGGGCCTTGCCGGTCGCCGGGTCGAGGGCGGTGACACGGCTGTAGTCGGAGGCGCCGACGTAGACGAGCCCGTCCGCGAGCACGGGCGTCGACTCGACCCACGAGAACCAGTAGGAGAACCTCCACGCCAGCGCGCCGTCCGCCAGGTTGAACCCGTACAGCATGTAGTCCCTGCTGCCGACGATGAGCCTGCCCGCGGCGACGATGGGCGTGGTCACGATTCCTCCGCCGGTCCTTACGCGCAGGACCTCCTTGCGCGTCCAGCGGTCGAGGAGCACCGCCGATCCGTCCATCGTGCCAAACATGAGGGTGTCGGCGCCGTGGAGGCCGACGCCGGAAAACACCGGCGCCCCAGCCTCGTGGCGCCAGCGCTTGGCGCCGGTGGAGGCGTCGAGCGCATAGAGGCCGCCATCGCTGGAGCCGCAGTAGACGACGCCGTCGAGCAGCAGCGGCGTCGCGGCCCGGTGGTTGAAGGTCGGGTTGTCCGGCGCGGGCGCGCCGGCGATCTTCTCGTCGTGGAGGGGCGTGATCCAGCGCAGGGAGCCGCTTGCGCGATCGAGCGCGACGAGGTTCGCCTTGGTGTCGAGCACATAGACGGTGTCGACCCCCGCGACGGCGCGGCCGTCGATCGCGTTGGCGCCTGTCCACACCCACTCGCCGGAGCCGTCGCCTGCATGCACGGCATGGAAGAGCCCGGCGCTTGTGCCGATGTAGACTGTTGCGCCCGCCACAACGGGCGGCGCCCAGGTGCCGGAACCCAGGTTGTATTTCCAGAGCGGCGCGGGCGCGGCGGGATAACGCCGCGCATCCGGCTTCGCCGGGAACTGGCCGCCCCGCCGGAGCGTGATCGGCAGCTTGCCCTTGCCGAAGGTGCCGCTGAGCCGGTCGTCCGCAAGCTGGAGCTGGAGGTCGAACGCAGGGACAATCGCATAGTGTCCGTGACCGTCGGCCTCGACTGGGATCATGAAGGGCACCGAATACGTGAACATGTCCGGGAAGTTCAGTTTGAATACGAGGGTGCCGCGCTTGGTGCGGAAGAACTCCAGTCCGATGTCGGCCGTGGAGCCCTGCGGCGCTGTGATGGTCCCAAGCCAGACGCCTTCGACAGGATCCGCGCCGGCCGGCGCGGCGGGCGCGTCTTCCGCTCGGCAATCCTGGGCGACCCACCGCGTTGCGGCGAGGGCGCCCGCGAAGGACAGGCACAGGAGGCACCAAGATGCCCGCCGGCGGCGACGCCAACGCATGGGGACAGGATGTCCCCGTGTCGCGGTCGGCACGCCAACCGCAAAGCTGCCGACGGCGATTGGACGCGGATCGCGCACGATAGGGATCCGTCAATCTCGGCTGGGCGCAACCTGCCCCTACGGCAGCGCAGCGAAGAACCGGATCAGGTTCGCGACGTGGTCATCCACGGAGACGCCGAGGTGCTCGCAGCCGAGATAGATCGTCCTCCGGTCGACCTTTGCCGCGAAGGAGGGCTCCCTCAGCTTCTTCTTGATCGAGCTCGCCTTCATTTCGCCGTAGCGGACGGGGTTCAGCTTTCTGTAGGCGTAGAAGATCCCGCTGATCTCGTCGCAGGCGAGGAGCGCGGCCGCGAGCTTCGTCTGGGGCAGGGTTGAGAAGCCGTGGTAGCCGTAGGCATGGGCCTCGACGGCGTGGATCATGTCCTCGTGATAGCCCCATTCCCGGAACCACCTGAGGCTCTCGGCGGGATGCAGGTCGGGATGCTGCTCGAAATCCAGGTCGTGAAGAAGGCCGGTCAGGTACCAGAGGTCGGGATCCCCGCCGAAGGCGCCCGAGTACCCCTCCATCGCGGTTGCGACCATCAGGGCGTGATGGCGCTGGTAGTCGTCGTGGACGTGGTTTTCGAGGAGCGCGTTCGCGTCGTTTCTGCTCGGCAGGCTCATGGGACCGTCGGGGATGGTCTCAGGCTTGGGACGCTGTTCAAGGCCTATGTGGAGGCGCCGGGCGGGCCGCCGCGGCGCGCCCGCCCGCAGATCACCGCGATCTTGGGACGCGGGGAACCGCCCGCAGTCATCTGGACGGACGGTGAATTAGGCACCCTGGGCGGTCGAAACGGCAGCTCGGGCGCTCATGGAGGCGCAGGGCGCCAATTGCCGTAACTTTTCGACCGAAGGCGTGTTCTTGGGGGTAACTTAAACTTCAAAAAGAAAATGAAAACCAACATCCTTTCAACCAGCTCAGTCCTCGCCGCCGCGGCATCCCTTGTCGTCGCGTCCGTCAGCGTAGTCGCCGCAAGCGTCGCCTTCTCCGTGGTCGGCATTCTCGCGGTTTTCGTCGAAGATTACGGCCGCACGATCAATCCGGTCAGCCTCCCCGCCGAGAGCATCGAGTACCCTTCAGGCGCCCGTGCGCTGCCTGAACTGCGCGAGGCGGCCTGATCTCCACCGGCCCCGGGCCCGCTCGCGCCTCAGTCATGATGATCGGCGCTTCAGCGGGCCCGGCCGGGGCCGGGGAAACAAGGCACGATAGCGGCGGCCGACTCGTTGCCTCCTCAATTGGGCCCGTGCAAAAACCAACCTGCCGCCAGGGCCTTGGCGCTTCCCATTAGTGGGACGCCCGGGTTTCAATTTCGGTCATGATCTGCCGCCATGAATGCGGCCATGAACACCCTAGTTGTTGAATATCAAACACAAGAGTTTTTGTGGAGGGCTGGCACGCTCCATGCCATCATATCGGGATATTTCCGCGGCCACATCCCGACATCCGCCCCCACGGCGCAGCCATCCCAGACCCGCGACGGGTCTGGCCGCAGCCTTGCCGTCGAGCCGGTCTTCGTGGTTAGGAATCCTTCCGTGAGAGCGCCATGATCTTCGAATCCTTCTTCCAGGATCTGCGCGTCGGCCTCCGAATGCTGGCCCACCGTCCGGCCTTCAGCCTCATGGCGGCATCATCCCTGGCCCTTGGCATCGGCCTGGTCGCCACGCAGTTCAGCCTAATCGACGGCGTTCTGCTGCGCGGGCTGCCGATTTCCGGCGCGCAGCGCCTGATGCACGTCGCGCGCTCAGGAACCGACCCGGGCGGCTCCTTCACGTGGCAGTCGGTGCCCTACCGGGACTACCTCGTGCTAGGGGAACGGCAGACCGTCTTCGAATCGCTGGCCGGCGTGAACCAGCTAAGCCTCAACCTCAGCGGCCGCGGCCGAATACCCTCCAATCACATGGGGGCGCTCTGCAGCGCAAACCTGCTCGACGTGCTGGGGGTGCAGCCGATGCTCGGCCGCTGGTTCACCCCGGAGGAGGACCGGCCGGGACGCCCGCTCCTGATCGTGCTTTCCCACGCCGTCTGGCAGGAGGAGTTTGGCTCGGACCCGGGCGTGCTCGGCCAGGCGCTAAATGTCAACGGCGAGCCCGGCACGGTGATCGGCGTGATGGCCCCGCGTTTCGCATTTCCGGTCGTGGAGCAGGTTTGGACGAACCTGCGGGCCGCGCCCGGGGATCCGCGCCTTCGGCTGGTCGACCGCGTGGAGATGGTGGGGAAGCTGAAGCCCGGCGTCACCCGCGATCAGGCGCGCGCGGAGCTCGACATGCTGGCAGCGGGCCTGGCGAAGATGTGGCCGGAGACCAACAAGGGTCTCGACCGGATGAGCGTGCAGAAGTTCGCCCTCGCCTATGCCGGGGGCGGAACACAGCCCCTGCTCTATCTCATGCTCGCGATGACCCTGTTCATCCTGGCGCTCGCCTGCGTGAACGTCGCCAGCATGCTACTTGGCCGCGCCTCCCAGCGGACGCGCGAGTTTGCCGTCAGGGCTGCCGTCGGGGCGGGCCGCAGCCGGCTGATCCAGCAGCTTCTCGCCGAGGCCCTGCTGGTCGCGTTCATCGGGGCGGTCGGCGGCCTTCTGCTTACCATGGAAGGCGTCAGGCTTCTTCAGTACAACCTGGTCGAGAAGATGGAGGTGCCGAGCTGGTTTGACTTCCGGGTAGACCAAAGGGTTGTAGGCATCGCCGTTCTCGCCACATTCGCCGCGGGATTCTTCGCCGGCATCGTGCCGGCCTGGCAGGCCTCCAGAATCGACCTGAACGCGGCGCTCAAGGACGACTCGCGCACGGCTGCGGGCTTGGGCGGCAGCCGGCTGGCCCGCTGGCTGGTCGGCGCCCAGATCGCCTTTTCAACAATGCTGCTGGTCGCAGCCTGTGTCCTGACCCTGACCATCTACCAGACCCGCAAGGCCAACCTGCGCTATTAGCCGGACCGGCTTCTCACCGGCCGCATCGAGGTGCAGGAGGGCACCCAGCCCACCCCAGAGGCGAGGGCGCTGTTCTACCGCACGCTGCTCCAGCGCCTGCAGGCCGAACCCGGCGTGGAATCGGTGGCCGTCACCAGCCGCAATTTCATAGGCCCGGGAGTCTCCACCCAGGTGGCGCCCGAGGGCGCGGTCTTCGCCCACGACAACGACCGGCCGACCGTGTGGCTGGACGTGGTTTCGACCGACTATTTCAGGCTCATCTCGGTGAAGGCGGCGGCCGGACGCCTGTTCGACGCCCGAGAGCAGTCCAAGGAACCCCTCTGCGCGGTCGTCAACGAATCATTCGCGCGGAAGTTCTGGCCGAAGGCCGATCCGCTGGGCAAACGCTTCCGCAGCGACCAGACCAAGGAGGGTTGGGCCACGGTGATCGGCGTCGTGCCCGACCTGCAGATGCAGGGGCTGTTCGCCCCCCCGGGGCGCGACGAGGCCGGCTTCTACCTGGTGGAGGACCAGATGGGCTGGGGCTGGCTCGACCTCTTCGTCCGCACGAAGTCCGATCCCCTGCAGCTGGTGTCCCCCGTGCGAAAGGCCATCGCGAGCATCGATCCCAACCAGCCGATCCATTCCGTCGGCACGCTCACCGGCCAGACGGCCATGGCGCTGCGCGGGTTCAGCATCGTCGGCATAATGGCCGTGATCTTTGCGGGCATCACGGTCTTCCTCGGCGCTCTCGGCGTCTACGGGGTCACGTCGCAGACCGTGAGCCGGCGCACGCGCGAATTGGGCACCCGCATGGCCCTCGGCGCAACCATCGGGCAGGTGCTTCGGCTGGTGCTGCTGCAGGGCGGCCTGCAGATCGCGGCCGGGGTCGGGGTGGGCCTGGTTGCGGGCTTCTTTCTCACCCGACCGCTCGAGACCCTCTTTGGCTCGCAGATGGCCAACAACCCCGGAATCTACCTGTTCGTCTCGACCCTCATAGGCCTCGTCGGACTTGCAGCGCTTTGGATACCCGCGCGACGCGCGGCCCGCATCGACCCGATGGTCGCCCTGCGTTCCGAATAGCCTTCCGCCGGGAGAATCCCGCGCAGGCAGCGATCCGGTCTCGAGGCGCCCCCTGGAAGCGCAGGCTGGAATGCAAAACGGTGGGACACTTGGCGTGGCCCAATCCCGCTCCGGCTGTCCAGGGATGCCGTTGCCGATGCTGTGGGGATACCGATACCTGATGGCCGCCCCCTTAGGAACCCCTCTTCCCGCGCACAAGTCCACCCTGTCCGTGGTGCGGCGGGAACCGCCCCGGATAACGTCCCAATTCAGGGACTTCAAATTCCCAATTCCGACGAATTCACGGGTTGCGCACGACCCCATGCATTTGGCAACTGATTGCTGCCTTGCATGATACCAATGCCCCCTGGGACTGGAACGGCGCATGCTGATTTGACCATGGCGTCCACCAACCGACACGCCCCGCCCTTCAGATCGACCCGGCTGGATCAAACCCCCAATCCCAGAAGACATGCTCTCCGAGCTAGGCTACTCGTTCCGGCAACTCGTCAAGTCACCCGGCTTCACGATCGTGGTGATCCTTACCCTGGCCCTCGGCATCGGGGCCAACACCGCCATCTTCAGCCTGGTCAACGCGACGTATCTGCGCCCCCTGCCCTTCCCGGAGCCGGACCGCCTGATGGCTGTAGGTGAGCGCAGCAGCGACTGGGAGATGGGAGGGATCTCCTACCCCGACTTCCTCGACTGGCACAGCCAGCAGGATGTGTTCTCAACGATTGCCCTCTACTATCCGGAGGACGCCAAACTCAAGACGGCTGAGAGCGCCGAGCTCGTCTCCACCTGCATGGTGTCCGGTGACTTCTTCACCGTGCTGGGCCTCAAGGTCGCACAGGGCCGGGGAATGACCCCGGCCGACGACCGTGTCGGGGCGCCCCCCGCTATCTGGATTTCCTACGCCGCGTGGCAGAAATATTTCGGCGGCGACCCGAACCTGGTCGGGCGCCCGATCCTGCTGGACGGGCAGTCCGTCACCGTGGCCGGCATCCTGCCCGCGAGCTTCCGGTTCTACCGCACCTTTGAATTCCTGCGGCCGATCGCGCCGTTTGCCGAGCAGCACTTCCTGATGATGAGGGAGAGCCACAACAACATACTCGCCGTGGCGCGCCTTAAGCCGAACGTGACGGAGGCCGAGGCCCAGGCGCAGATGACGGTGATCGCACAGCGGCTAGAGAAGCTGTATCCGAAGAGCAACGCCGGCATCGGCGCGCACGTGATGTCCCTTCGCGAGCACCTCGGCGGGGACGCGCGCACGCAGCTCCTCCTTCTCCTGGGTGCGGTGGGGATGGTGCTCCTGATCGCCTGCCTGAACGTCGCCAACATGCTCCTGTCCCGGTCATTCGCACGGGAGAGGGAGATGGCGATCCGAACCGCCCTCGGGGCCTCGCGGCTCCGCCTGTTCCGCCAGCTGCTCATCGAAAGCCTGGTCCTCTCGTTGCTCGGGGGGCTGGCCGGCGCGCTGCTCGGCGTGTGGGGCTACGGCTTCGCGAGCCAGCTCATCCCCTGGGAGATGCGGCCGCTCGCCGAGGCTGCGGGAGGCATGGATTCCCGGGTGCTCGGGTTTGTCGCGGTGGCAAGCCTGCTTTGCGGCGTGGGGTTCGGCCTCGCCCCGGCCTGGCGGATGTCCCACGCCAACCCCAATGACGCGCTGAAGAACATGCGACGGAGCGTCCGCACCCTGTTCGGCAGGTTCCGCCTGAGCGACCTGCTGGTGGTGGCCCAGGTCGCGCTCGCGCTCGTATTGCTGGTCGGCGCCGGCCTCCTGGTGCGCAGCCTTCAGAAACTCCTTGAGGTCCCCTCCGGCATAAGGCCCGAGCGCGTCCTGACGCTCCAGGTCACCCTGCCGCCGACGGCGCAATTCCAGCGGGATCCCTACAGCTTCGCCACGTTCCACAACCGCATTGTCGATGCCGTGGCCACCCTTCCCGAGATCGAGACCGCGGCGGTTGCGTCGGGCCTGCCGTTCACATGGAACGACTCCACCATCTGGTTCTTCGTCGAGGGCCGCCCCGTGCCGGCGTCCGGCAAGTTCCCCAGCGCCAGTCGTCACACCGTGAGCCCCGACTATTTCAAGGCCATCGGCATTCCGCTGCTCCAGGGCCGGACGTTTTCCGGAAGCGAGAAGCAGCCGGTCATTCCCCCCGGCATGGAGTTCTTGCCGCAGAACCTGCCGGCCATCTTCAAGGGCGTGGTCTTTGACGGGATCGTCAGCAAGCGCATGGCGGACCTCTACTGGCCGGGTGAGAACCCGATCGGGAAGCGGTTCCGCCTCGGGTATCCCGAGATGCAACTGCCCTGGGTGCAGATCGTGGGCGTCGTGGGCAACACGACCCAGGACGGCCTGGACCGCGGGGATACGTCCGAGTTCTACCTTCCGCTGCGCCAATTCCCGACGCCGGAGGGCTATCTCGTGGTTCGCACCCGCATGAGGCCGGAAGAGGCGCTCGCCTCCATCCGCACGGCCATCCAGTCGGTCGCCAAGGACAACCCGATCCATGACGTCCAGCTCATGTCGGAGCGCATGGCCGGCTTCGTGTCCGACCGGCGGTTCAACATGAACCTCTTCGCCATATTTGCCGGCATCGCACTCGTCCTCGCCCTTGTCGGCATCTACGGAGTCCTGTCCTTCGTCGTGGGCCAGTGCACCCGCGAGATGGGGATCCGCATGGCGCTCGGGGCCCAGCGAGGGGACCTGCTACGGGGGGTGATTGCGCGCGGACTCCGCCTCACCGTTCCCGGCATCCTGCTCGGACTGGCGGGCGCCTGGGCCGTCAGCCGCCTCCTTCAGAGCCAGCTGTTCGGCGTGGCGGGCACGGACCCGTTCACCTATCTCGCGGGCGCGACGCTGCTGCTTCTAGCGGCGCTCTTTGCCTGCTATATCCCCGCCCGCCGCGCAACGATGGTCAATCCCGTGGATTCGCTGCGTGCCGAGTAGAACCCTCCCGGGAAGCACGATCGGGCGTCCCGCCGCCCAGCCGGTCCTGGCCCCACGGTAACTATTTCGAATTCGAGCAGTTTAGAACAATGCCCGCCAACCCGCGGATCATTTGCAGGCGTACGCCGCCGGCCTGCGCCTGCGCGGCGGCACCAGGATAGGCACGGTCCGGCATCACCAAGAAACCATGAACGACCTCCGCTTCGCCCTCCGTTCACTCGCGAAATCCCCCGGTTTCACGCTGATCGCCGCGCTAACCCTCGCCGTCGGCATCGGCGCGGCCACAGCGATGTTCAGCGCCCTGCGCGTCCTCGTCGTCGCGCCGTTCAGCTATCCGCATTCGGACCGAATCGTCCAACTCTGGTCCAATGACGGCCAGCCGCTCTCGTCCCCGGACTACCTGGACATCCGCGACCAGGCCACCTCGTTCGCGGAACTGGGCGTGTATAACCCGAGGGGCGCCAACCTCGGCGGTGAAAAGGCGCAGTCCGTGAGCAGCGTTGACTGCACGGCCGGCGTGCTCCGCGCGTTTGGCGTCCCCCCTGCGCTGGGCCGCTGGATTGAGCCTTCCGACGAGGAGAAGGGGGCGCCCCCCGTCGCCGTCGTCAGCAACGCGCTGTGGAGGCGTTCCTTTGCCGGCGATCCCGGCCTCGTAGGCCGGACGATCCGCCTGGACGGGGCCGATGCGACCGTGGTCGGCATCATGCCGGCAAACTTCGAATTCGCCTCGCCATGGATGCGTTCCGATGCCTGCGACGTCTGGACGCCGCTCAAGATCCAGCGCGGCGACGGCGACCGCGGTAGCCACTGGATATGCGGCGTGGGCCGCCTCAGGGACGGCGTCACTTTCGCGGCCGCCGGAGCCGAGATAAAGGCCATCGGCCTGCGCCTCAAGGCGGCCTATCCCGACACCAACACGGGAAAGCCCTTCCTCCTTCGAACGCTGAAGGCTGAGATGAACCTCTATGTCAGCTCGCGGGTGTGGATGCTCTTCGGCGCCGTGATCCTCGTCCTGCTCGTGGCCTGCGCAAACGTCGCCAGCATGCTCCTTGCCCGGAGCGCGCGCCGGCAGGCCGAGTTCGGCATCCGGGTCGCGCTCGGGGCCACGAGGGGCCAGGTTGTCCGCCTGGTGCTCGTCGAGAGCCTGCTCCTGGCGCTCCTGGGGGCCGTCGGCGGCATCCTACTCGCGGCCTTCGGCGTCCGCATTCTGGCGTCCGTCGCCCCGGTCACCGACACCCGCAGGGCCGCCATGGTGCTTGACGCTGGCGTGCTGGCATTCGCCGTGGCCGCGACGGCGCTGACGGCGATTCTCTCCGGGCTGCCGCCGGCCCTCGCGTCCCTCAGGCTCTCGGTCTCGGACCTCATGCGCAGCGACGGCCGGAGCGCAACCGGCTCTCGCACGCGCCACAACCTGCTCCGCGGCCTCATCATCGCACAGGTGGCCGTGGCCTTCACGCTTGCCAACGCCGCGGCGCTGTTCTCCGAAAGCTACTTGAAGGTCCTCACCGCCAACGAGGGCCTCGCCACCGAGCATGTGCTTTCCGCCGAGGTGAACCTGCGCGGAAGCAAGTACGAAAAGATCGAGGCCCGCACTTTATTCACGAATCAGCTCGCGGAGCGCACTGCGGCGCTGCCGGGCGTCGCGGCCGCCGGGGCCACGTCAAAGCTGCCGCTCGAGGGCGGCAGCAACATGAACATCCTGGTCAACGACGAGGCGTTCAACCCCGCGGGCAGTAGCACTCTGGCCGAGGTGTCCAGCATCACCCCGGGGTACTTCGATGCCTCCGGCATCAAGCTCCTTCGCGGGCGCACGCTAAGGCCCGAGGACGCCGGTGAGGACAACGTAGGCGTCGTTGTCAACCGGGCCCTTGCCGAGAAAGCCTGGGCGGGCCAGGATCCGCTCGGAAGGATCATACGGCCGAACACCGCCAAGCCGTGGTTTCACGCGCGGGTGGTCGGCGTGGTCGAAAACGTGAGGCAGTGGGGGGTTGAGTCGGATCCCAAGCCCGAGATCTACTGGACGCCCGACCGGGCGTGGGGCCAGAGGATCTTCCTGGTGGTCCGCTCGACTCATCCGGCCGCGCAACTGACGTCCCCGCTGCGGCGCGAGCTCGCCTTGATGGACCGGGACCTGCCGCTGGCCCGAGTTCGCACCCTTAAGGACGTGGTCCACGAAGCCACGCAGGGTGAGCGCGTTGTCGCCGGCCTGGTCGACTTCTTCATGGCCGCCGCCCTGGGGCTTGTCGCCGTGGGCCTCTACGGCACGCTTTCCTACCACGTTCTTCAGCGGACACGCGAGATCGGCATACGGCTCGCGGTCGGTGCGGAGCGCCGAGGCATCCTCGAGCTCGTCTTCCGCCAGGGATTCGGCTGGGTGCTGATCGGGGTGGTCGCGGGGGTGGCGGGCTCGCTGGCGCTGGGCACGGCGCTTCGCGCGATGGTCTGGGGCGTGGACCCGTTCAACACGACTTCGTTGCTCGGCGGCGCCGCCGTGGTGGCCGCGGCGGCGACCCTGGCGTGCTGGCTTCCCGCCTGGAGGGCGGCCAGGGTCGACCCGATCGTCGCGCTGCGATCGGATTGACGGGCGCGTCAGCCCGGCCCGTTCGGCTTCACGACAACGATCATGAAGGAGTCGGGCTTGGGAGACGGCCGCGAATTCGCGTCCGCCGGAGGCAGGAACTCCGCCGTCGGAAGGTAAAGCGTGTGGGTCAGCGGATCGATGCCCATGGTGCGCGCGCCCGCGGGCGTGCGCACCGTCTGGACGATCTCGAACTTGCCAGGAGACGATTCCCGCGCGACCGCCAGCGTGCCGTCGCGGCAGCTCGCGAAGGCGTCGCCGTCAAACTGGGTGGCGTCGACCCCCGCTCCAATCGGAAGGCCAGCGAGCACCTTGCCGTCGTCGGCGCTCATGACGATCAGCGTCTTGGGGTTGCGGCAGCCAATGAAGAGCCGGCGGTGTTCGCGGTCCATCGACATGCCCACGGGGGAGCCGCCGGGCGCGGTCGACCAATGGTCGACCACCTTCATGGACTTCGTGTCCACGACCGCCACCTGGGCCTTGTCAACGAGGTTGACGTACGCCCTTCCCTGCCGGTCCGCGACGAGGAATTCCGGCTTCCCCCCAAGTTCGATCGCCGCATCCGCATGACCGGCCGAGGCGTTGACGTCGGGCGAGATCGGGATCAGGACCCCCGCGTCTCCGCACACAAGGAGGATCCTGTCGCTGGCGGAGTCGTAGATGATCCCGTCGGCATCGGGCTGGACCGCGACCTTTCCAAGGACGGCGTAGGTCTTCAGGTCGAAGATGACGACCGAGGCATCCTCGCCGTCCGATATGAAGCCGCGGCCGGCGCGCGGGGCGAGAGCGACGCCGTGGTTGCGCTTCTGGCCCGCTATGTCGGCGACGGTGTTCCCATTCCCGGCATCGAGGACCAAGGTGTGCGTGGACCTGGGAACGAAGAGGAGCTTGTGCTCGGGGTCGACCGTGAGGTAGTCCCAGCCTCCCTTACCCCCGACGTGCAGGGTCCTGGAGACTTCATAGGTCGTGGCGCCTGCCGGCACGGAGTCGGAAGCGCGGACTTGCGGAAGGGCTGCGAGGCAGATCCCGAGCGGTAGCGCCGCGCGAAGCGTTCTCATTGTCGTCGTCATGATTGAAAAGGGGTTGGCGCCGCGCCTCGAACCGGAAAACCGACCTGAGACGGCCTCTTCCAGCCAGTCTTCCGATCCCACCCTGCACCCGCACCCTCAACTCGGCAAGGCCGCTGAGGTGATTCGCGGGATATCGCCTGTGCCGTGGACGGTGGCGCGGGTCTTCGCCCGAACCGGCGTTGTCCCGAGCGCCGAGACCCTTAGGGCATTGTCCCGGGTCCCCTGAGGCCGTCATCCCGTAATGCCCAATTGCAGCGCTGCTTATACGTTTCCCTGCGCACGAACCCTGATTGCTCCGCTATTCCGCAGGTGATGGTGTGCGTTGTGCCTTGGCGTTCTGGGGCGGACACCTCGTGCATCCCTATGAACAACCATCCTAGGAATCCGCTCCGCGCGCTGGCGGCGCTCGCCTTCCTGTTGCCCCTGCCTTCGCGGGCCCAGACCGAGTACGGCGTGGGAAAGCTCGCACAATACATGCAGTCGGGGCCCAGCACGGTCACGGCCAACCCGGGCGCGCCCTTCCAGTTCAACGCCTACTCGACGGCGCCGGGATCGTTCACTCTCCCGAACGGCCAGATCGACCAGCTCGACTACATCGCGGGTGACGATGCCTACGAGATCCTTCAGAACTTCAACACGCAGGCCGCGATGGACCAGGCATTCCCGTCGGGCACCTACTCGTTCTCAGCCTTCGCGCAGACCCAGGCGCGGCTGCCGCTCACGGGCGACCTCTATCCCCCGCCGCCCCAGATCATCAACGGGACCTGGAACGCGAACGGGCAGCTGGTCGTGGACCCGTCGAGCAGCTACTCGATCAGCTTCAATGCCTTCCCGGGATATGGCACCCAGGGGATGGCGGGGCAGGTCCTGTTCTCGGTCGACGCGTCTGTGGGCCCCAGCGGCCTCGACGACTCGTGGATCAGCCTCGATTCGCCTGTGGCGCCCACCGGCGCCATCATCCCGGCGGGCACGCTGGTCGCGGGCCAGACCTACGTGGCCGAATTGACCTATGCCATGGACACCCTCGTGGACGCGACCTCGGTCCCGGGCGCCATACTCCTGTCGACCTATGCGGGAATGACCAATTTCACCATCTATGCGCAGTCCCAGCAGGCAAGCGCGCCTGCCGCCACGAGACAGCCCTCTTCGCAGACTGTCGCGAGCGGATCCACCGTTGTCTTCAGCTTCTCCGCCAGCGGCTCGCCGCAGCCGAGCTATCAGTGGTACCTGAACGGCGCCCCGATCCCGAACGCGGTCCAGCCAACCTTGGTTATAACGGGGGCGACCGCGGCGAGCGCGGGCAACTACTACTGCATGGCGGGAAACGCGTCCGGCTCGGTGCGCAGCGGCACGGCGTCGCTGTCCGTCGTCACGACAGCGGACATCGGCCGGCTCATCAACATTTCGTGCAGGGCGCAGGTGGGAACCGGGGGCAACATCCTGATCACGGGCTTCGCCGTCGGCGGGCCGGGCACCTCAGGAAATGAGCACGTTCTGATCCGCGGGTCGGGACCCGCGCTGGTCCCCTTCGGGGTGGCGGGCACGATCGCGGATCCGCAGCTTGAGCTCCATTCCGCCAGCGGCGTGCTTGGCACCAACAACGGGTGGTCCGGAAGCGCCGCCATCGCGAGCTCGGCGGCCTCGGTGGGCGCATTTGCGTGGACCAGCGCGTCCAGCCACGACTCGGCCCTCCTTGAGACCCTCTCTACCGGGCCCTACACCGCGCAAATAGCAGGCCAGAACGGCGATACCGGCGTGGCCCTCGCCGAGGTGTACGACGCCACGCCTGCCGGCTCCTTCACGCCGGCTTCCCCGCGGCTGGTCAATATATCGGCGCGCGTCCAGGTCGGCACGGGAGGAAGCATCCTCATCGCGGGCTTCGTGATCGGCGGCTCGACATCGAGAACCGTTCTGATCCGGGCCTCGGGACCGGCCCTCGCGCCCTTCGGCGTCGCGGGCACGCTTGCCGACCCGACGCTCCAACTCTACGCAGGGCCGACACTTCTGAGCAGCAACAACGGATGGGGCGGCAGCCCTCAGATCGCAAGCGCCGCGGCGTCCGTGGGGGCCTTTGCCTGGAGCAATGCGTCAAGCCATGACTCGGCGATCCTTGTCTCCCTGCCCCCTGGGGCCTACACGGCCCAGGTCGTCGGGGCCGGCGGCGACACCGGCGTGGCCCTGGTTGAGGTCTACGAGGTCCCTTAATCGAAGAGGCTGAGCCGGGACACGGCGTAATGCATGCCGGACGCAGGGTACTCGTGCCGAGCTTCCCGAACGGATCTAGCCCAGAAGGGCATGCTCACGCTCAACCATTGTTGGGTGCGAATAATATACCATGCTGTAGGCCGGATGCGGGGTGAGGTTGGAGAGGTTGTTCTGCGAGAGCTTTCGCAATGCGCTGATCATCGGCGCGCTGGAGCCAACGGCGTTCCTGGCAAAGGCATCAGCCTCGAACTCGTTCCTGCGCGACAGCCAGTTTCCCGCGGGCGCGAGCCAGAATGTCACCAGCCCGCCCAGAAGGGCGACGAGGATGACGGTCGGCGCGAGCACCCCTCCTGGAAGGCCGAACGCGGCATTGAACCAGGGCGCCCGGGCCAGCCATGCGACGGCGGCGAGAGCCCCGAGCTGCAGGAAGGCCGACAGGTCCATGACTTTCGGGATGTGCCCGCACTTGTAGTGGCCGATCTCGTGCGCAAGCACCGCCTCGAGCTCCTCGGGTAAAAGCTGGGCCATCAGGGTGTCGAACAGCACAATGCGCCGGAAGCGGCCGAAGCCCGCAAAGTAGGCGTTGGAGTGCCCGGAGCGCCTGCTGCCGTCCATCGACTCGATTGCCCTCGCCCGGAAACCCGTGCGCTGGGCCAGGGCCATCAGCCTGGCTCGGAGGTCGCCTTCGGGCAAGGGCGAGAGCTTGTTGAACAGCGGCAGGATGAGCTTCGGATACAGGGCCACCATCAGCAGCTGGAAGCCAAAGACCAGGGCGAAGCCCCACACCCACCAGGACGAACCGGCCCGGTCTGCCAATGACAGCACCGCCCAGGCCAGCGCGAATCCGATTCCGAGCCCGATCAGCGCAAACTTGACGCGGTCGGCCGCCCATAGGCCAGGCGTGCTCTTGTTGAAGCCAAATCGCTCCTCCAGCCGAAACTGCGACCACCACTCCAGGGGCAGGCCCAACAGCCAGAGGGCAAACATTGTGGCAACGATGGAAAGAGCCCCGCACCATGCCGCGCCGGGTGCCAGGCCGTCGACCCCCGTCCAAAGCCACGGCAGGGCCCCGCTGAACAGCAGCGCAAGCAGGACCACCGCATCATAGGCCGCCACCACGGACCCGAAAGACCCTTTCGCCAGGGTGTACTGGACCGAGCGCGAATAGGTCTCGGCATCCATGATGCCCGCCAGCGCTTCCGGGCAGCGCAGCGCATTCCGGCGGGCCTCCACCCGGTTCAGCTCCTCCAGCACCAGCTGGGCAGCCAGGCGCAGGACCACCACCGCAAGCACACTGGCAGGAAGCCAACCCATGGCCTCACTTCATGCGCGTTTGGATGCACGCCAATCCTAAACCGTCGCCCAACGGGGTGCGCGCAGGGAGGCGTGCTCGGCCGGAAATCCTTCGTCGAGCATCAAAAGCTGCTCAATGCCGCCATAGCAGCCGATCACAGGTCGATCGATTGGGGCGGTTGAAGCCAGCAGGGCGGGCGGCGGCCCCTTCCGCGGCACACGGACCCTTGGGATCAGCCCTCATCCTCGCTTCGTTGAGCCCACAGCCATCCGGTTTCACTTGGGTTCAAGCTGCCTTAGGTCCGTTTCGCACCTGCCAATGACCCGATAAAGGCGGTTGATCTCCGCCATCTCGGACCGGGTCAGGCGCTTCTTCGGCACCGAACGGTCGGTGTAGAAGAACTTGGTCATCTCGTTGAACTCGAGATCGGTCCCTAGAAAGGCGATGTCGGGATGAAGGTTGGACGCCACATACTCGTACTTGGAATAGGGGAACTGCTGCGTCTTTCCTATATCCACCTTTTCGTAGTCGGGCATGGTGGCACCCGGATGAAACCATGTGCCGCTCCACCATGTGACGTTCATGCCGGCCTTGATCGGAACGGAAAGCGCCGGCTGGTTGACGATCTCCTTAACCCGATCGATGGCGTGGTTCATCTCCTCCTTGTCGGCCGCGATCCGCTCCGGGACGGTCAATGCCTTCGTCGAGGCACCCGTCGGCGCAGCCTCCGGCCTGGCAACGGCGCTGCTCGAGAGCTTCGCCTCCTCAGAGGGGCTGATCCTCCTTAGCTCCACGCCCCGATACCGCACCACGGCGTCCGCGCTGTCGCTGAACGCCCCCAGGCCGACGAAATACGATTCTTCGGGAAAACTGATCGAGGCGGGTGTATCGGCCCCGTCGAAGACCTGCTCGTCGTTGACGGATGCCGTAACCCGCCCATCGCTGAGCACGAGGTCAAACGAGTTGGATTTGTCACTCAGCACGACGTGCTGCGTGATCTCCCGCAGGGACCATCCGAGGCCAAAGCTGACGACGTCGCCTTCCTCGTCATGCCGCTTGATGCGGAAGCCGAACCAGTTGTAGGTCTCGATATCGGGCTGGCCGATCACGATGCCCGCCTGGAAATTGGTGTTGGATGAGCGGACGACATCAAAGCGGCCCCGCACCTCGAAATTCCCGCCGACCGGCATCTTCGGGAACAGCATGTGCCCCTTGGGCCCGTATTCCACCTCCAGGGACCCGTCCGCGGTCCTGTGAGCGTCGCCGAAGCTGTACACCCAGTTGGTGTCTTGGTCGCTTGCCGGCACCAAGCTGATCCATTTCCCTTCCGCGAGGTGCTGCTCATCCGTAAGCCGGGAAAGTCGGATCCGGATGAAATCCCTGGTGCGCTCGTCCGTAGTGTGCTTTGCATCGAGGTCCGAGAACATCCTGAGCGCGGCGACACGGTTGCCGGCGGTGCGGGCAGCCTCCGCCGCGGCGACTCCCGCGCCCAGCGGGCCCGTTCGCGCTGCGACCTCGATCGGCATCGATGACAAATCAACGCCCCAGCTGGTCATCGCCGCCGGAGCCAGCTTCCAGTCGAGGGCCTCCAGCTGCTTCCGGGCGACGTCGTAATGGCCTGCAAAATAGGCGACGGCGGCATATGAGGTTCGCCACCCGCGGCGGGTGTATGCCTGCGTCGGCTCCGCGACATAGCCCTCGTACATCTTCTGAAGGTCCGGCCAGATGTCCGGGCGGCCGAAGATCCGCTGACCAGGAGGCAGTTCCGACCAAGATTCCACATCCTCCACACAGTCAAAAAGCTTGCGCGGAACGTCGGTGTCGAACCGCCCTGTATTGAGGGCCTCCTTTCCCAGCGCCAGCTCGGCAGGCCCGCTGCCGTACCATCGCGGACGCAGGCCCCACCGCATGTTCTTCCAGGCGGCGGAATAGTCGATCTGGGCGGCGACGGCCCGGTCGAACCACGTCCGCATCTCTTCGAGGCCGGTGCCGCCCAGCGAGTCGTAGATCATGAGGCTGGGTGCCACGGGAAAATCAGGATGCATGGCCCAGGCTTCCTTCAGGCGCTTGCCTCCCTCCCCCAGGAGCCTCTTGAAGTTCGCCAACTGCTCGTCACTGACGGTGTTGATGCGCCCCTCGCCGCGCGCATCCCAGGCATCGACAATGTTGCGCTCACCGTCCAGGACGAGCGCCAGCCAGTGATAGGATGGCCCTGCCCGGGAGACGATATCGCAGACGGCGGCGTCGTTTCTGCTGAAGAACGTGTAGCCCCATGAGTCGATGAACAGCGAGGCGATATCCTGTTGGTCGCGGGGCTGAAAACTCCCGTCCGCAAAGCATTTGGAAAGGCGCGCCAGCGCCGAGGTGTTGAGCTCGCCCTCCTGGTCGTAGTCGTATTTCGAATCGTTCATCAGCCTGACGTCGGCGAAGAACGCCGGGTAGGCCAGGTAACCGGCTGAGGGGAACAGGGCCAAGGCCCGCTTGTAGAGGTTCACGCGGTCATACCAGTTTAGCGTGTTGGCAGCCACCACGGTGAGGACGAGAGGATCCGTGCATTTCGGATCGTGGGCCAGCCGCCCGCACTCGGCCTCGATGGAGGTCGGGCTGTCCGCCTTGGGTCCCTCCTCGTTTTGCTCGACGCAGACGCGAATGAATTCCTCCGTCGCGGGATCGGAAACCGGGTCGTGGACGCCGAATTTCCGGTATCCCTCGAGCCACTGGCGCAGATTGAACTCACGGGTTCGGACCTGGACATCCCGCTCCGTCGGCGTCTTGGCGACCGGCAGGGGCTTCAACGCGACCGCCAAACCGTCTGCGGACCGAGAAAAGCGCGACCTGATCGCCGTGCGAGCGAAATAGGCAGCGGCGGCAAGGGCGATCACGGCACCGCCGGCAATCAGGATGATTCTGGCTCCCCTTGCGCCCCTACTTGGCGGAACCGGGGAGAGCATCGGCGGGGAAGCACCCAGGCCTCCCGGATGCAGGACCTCATCAAGCAGTTGCCAGTCGGAGCCCGTGTCCCCCTTCACATGCTCGGCCCCGGTCAATTCGCCGGACTCCCGGCGAAGGCGTAGCTCCTCGAGTGTCGCTGTTCCCAGGTCTGCGTCCTCGCGGCGGATTCTGTAGGTCATCGGGGAAGGACATGGCTGGCGCCGCCATGTTCGGAAACCGTGACGACGGTGCCGCCTACAGGTGGGGTGTAAATGCGCATGAAGAGGGCTTTCATTCTATTGCGTCCCATGACATTTCGCCAATCCAAAGCCGTTATCCTTCGCGCCCGCCGCGCCGTGGTTTCAACACCTCTCTGTAGGTACGGGATTCCGTGTGTGTCACGGGCCTTCACCGCGTTCTTTGGCGTGGGCACCTTTGCAGAGCCGGATCGCGCTCCCAAGGATTTGGCGCAGGTCACAACAAGACTTCCCGTCCATGAACAAAGAGATGGTCGGGTGCTTCAAAACTCACCCTTTTTCGGCGGCGCTGGATTTATTACCGGGATAAGCGCCCGTGCGGTGTTATATGGGTGTCCGGCAACTCAAATTTTCAATTGTTCTGTCATCTGAAACGATGCCCACAAGAAATCTGGAAGCCCCGTCAAGCAGACCCGTCACCGAGTCGCTCAAGCCTCGAGTTGAGAGCAGCCCAGAAGCAAGAGAAAGCAGCAGCGAATTCGTCGGCAAGCGGGAACCCCGGGTTCCCTTGCCAATCTTGTCTCTCGGCTTTGCGGCCGTTGCAGCCGCCATCGCCGCATTCCTGCACCTTTCGCGGACATAGCCGATCGGGCAGTACCCAGAGCGCCTTTCACCGTCTCGATTCGACCGGTGTCCACCATCGAACAGCGTTCAGATCGCCAAAGAAATCTGGATCCCGTGATCAAGGGAGCCCACTGTCCGCCTCAGCCGAGGCTGGTCGCCCACTGACATGGATCCCCGGCTGCGGACCCGTTCCCCCAACCCCCTCAATAGCTCGACGTGTCAGTTTCCCATCAAAACATGAAAACGACCCAACTCATTGCTCGCCTCATCACGGCATGGATAGCCATGTCCACCATCGCATGTTTTGCCCAAAAGTCGCCCGACGTTGCCATGAATGAAACGGTCGTTCGCAAATACTACACCGCATACGAGACGAAGGACTGGCACATCCTGGAGCAAATTCTCGCTGACGGTTTCACCTTCACGAGCCCCGCGGGCGATGATCATATCAATTTGAAGCTATATAAGGAAAGGTGCTGGCCAAATTCAGAGAACACGCGGAAGTTTGATCTGGAAAAGGTCATCGTCGCCGGAGATGACGCCTACGTTACCTACAATGGCTGGACCAACGACGGTAGACTATTCCGGAACACGGAGCGTTTCAGGCTGAAAGACGGGAAGATAGTTGAGAACGAGTGTTTTTTTGGAACCGGCGTGAATTTCCCCAACAATCAGACGAAGAAATAAGCGCTGCGTCCAACATCGAGCGGCGTGCAATCTGACACGCCCAGGTTAAGTTTCGCTTGGCTCCTGCGACTGTGATCTTCGCGTCCGGATGAATAGACCCAGGGGTGTGCCGGCCCATGAGTTCATCGACATGCTCGTGGGAACGGTCGTGGACGTACTGCCGGAGCAGCTCGATGTAGGAGCGAATGGGACGACTCAAGGCCGTCGTCACTTGAGAGACCGGGCAGGATTCCGACATTCTTACACCTTTTCCCGACGAACGTTTGCCGTACATCCGTCTATTGGAGCCCTTGACTGCATTTTGAGTGAAGTCCGGCGCCTTAAGAATCGCATTCTCTTCCCGCACTCTAGTTCCGCCTGCTTCCCATCCATGCGGCAGGTGTTCCTGAACCCACCCTCTCCCGAACACCTCCGATTTGTTAAGGTATAGGCTACCAGATGGTAGAGACCACTGAGGAAGCGCTAATGTTTGCGTCCCTTGTGAAGAGTGGCAACCGGTGGATATTCGCGGTGGCTGTGATGATCCTATCAATTCCACTTCTTTATCGTGGCCCAATTCCGGCGGAGGTCGAACTTCAGGTCCCTGCAAAGCCAGATGGTGAAATGCTCATCAAGCCGCGAGTAGGCGGATTCCACGCGCCCTGCAGGCACCACCGTCGCAAAGTGCTCGCGGTCTCCTTTCCCGTCGCTCCCAAGAACCAGGATGACATCGCCGCTGGCCCTTTCGGGCTCCCATAGCCAGTAGCTTTGGTGGGGACAGACAGCTTTTGGCAGCCCAAGGCGCGGCCCGTAGAAATCTATCGCAGCTGCATCGCCATAATTGTTCGCAAAGATCACCGCCTTTGCCCGATCTGTCTGGGACAATCCGTTGAATGCTGCTGCGGTTTTTTGCGCCATCTCCTCCCACCCGAACTCATCGGCGAAATATTGGGGCAGTGCGCCGGTGGGCTGGTGCTCAAACTGCGGCGGCGGGTAGGAGAGGAACCTCTGATAACTCACATAGGACGCGGCAGGCAAGATCGGCACCATTATTGGCAAGATGATTAGGCTGAATCCCACGGTGCAGGCGACGTAGGCCCACCTTGCCGACCTCCACGGCCCTCTTGTTACGGCTTCAAGGGCGACGGAACCCGCTGCAAGAACCATCGGGTAGACCGGCGACACATAATAATTCTTACCCTTCAGGAGCATCAATGCCGCGAAGACGAACAAGAACGTGATGCCGAGGACGCGGTAGCGACGCCCGCGCGGATCGGCCAGCAGCCAAAGCAGGCCGCCGGCCCAAAGCGGGAAGAGCAGCGGGTTATGAACCATGGCCTGGTCGGCAAGAAAGGCCAAGGGAGGCCGCATCACGTCGCGGCCCGACATGCGGACATTATGCATCAATTCCAAGAACGGGAAGTCATGCCGGATCAGCCAGATCAGATTCGGGGTGAAGATCGCGATCGAGGAGGTGACACCCATCCAGAACCAGCGGCTGCCGATGAAATGCCTTGCCGACGTCGACAGAAGACCGACAACGATGCCCACGAGGAAGAACGCAATCGAGTACTTGTTCTCGAGGCCCACGCCTGCCAGGACCCCGAAAAGGAGCCAGAAACGGGGATTCCCGGCATTGATCGCCCTGACAACGCACCATGCGCACGCCGTCCATATCAGCGGCTCGAAGGCGTTCATTGTCATCCAATGCTGAAAGATCAGATAGTAGGGAACGAAGAGCACGGCAAGGGCCGCCAATGCCTGTGCAAACCGTCCGCCGCCCATTTCCTTCGCGAGGGCCCCCGTCAGCACTACCAACCCGGCGCCAGCGACGGCGGGGAGGAGCCGAAGGGCAAACAATGAATCGCCAAACGCATGCCGTGAGAACCAGGTGACAAAGGCAATCAACGGCGGATGGTCCACGTAGCCGGCTCCCAAATGCTCGCTGCAGGCCACGTAGTATAGCTCATCCCTGAACGGGCCGTAGCGTGAGGCGGTAAGGAGATGGAGGCACAGCTTCGCAGCTGCGATGCAGGCAACGATCGCAGGTCCACTGAGGCGCCCGCCAGCCTCGGCGGGCGCGATCGTCGGGGTTCTGGCGATTGAACTCATTCAGGGCGGCTCTCCCAAAGGAAATCAATAATTCGATACAAAACCCGGAGGGCGTTGAGATGTTACTGACAAATATATTCATTTCTTGCCCAGCGACGGCGGTCAGCCGCAACGACTAGATGGCGCGGCCGCCTCCGAGCTGCAAGCGTGGCTGCTTTCCATGTACGGACCCCTCTTGAAGCACCTCAGTCGCGCAATCCAAGGGAGTATGCACGCCGGGATTTCAAAAAGACGGGCCCGAAGCTTCAGGGACGCGCATGCTGACTGGAAATTCATCTTCCGCCGCTGCCATCGCAAGCGGGCGAATCCACCAAATTGGCGGCGCAAATGGAGGCAGCCTCGGCGGTTATCCTGCGGACGGCCGTGAAACACGCTCCAAGAGGGAAAACCTGCGCAGCACAGGCTCAAGGGGCTAGCGGGATGGCGCGGTGAGCAGAAATGCGGGCACGGCGGGATTTACAAAAAGTTAATAGAAAATCCTGCTAATATCCGGGATCGCAATGCAAGCATCCCAATCAATTCCCCCTCAGACAGAATATGACCTGACGAGCACCGAGCGTATCGTGGCGGCAGTTCTCTCCTTGAGCCAGGATGATCCATGGGCGGCCGGAGGGACGTCTGTGCTGAACGCAGTCGATCAGGAGATCGCGAGGTACCGGCCGAGCGAAGTGGATCCATTGATAGATGACTGGAGGACGAGCGAGTGCCGGGCGAAACTGCGCGCCGCGGAAATGGAACTGCGATCGGAGAAGTTCCGTGAAGAGTCGGGACTTCGGCCGTGGGGACTCCTGATAGGCACGGCCGGCGCGGTCGCGCTGACTGACGATGAGGGGAACTCCCCGCTGCACTGGGCGGCCGAGAACAACGCGTGGTACGCGGTCCCGGCGAAGGCAATGACAGCCGACGCAATGCTCCAGGTGAACGCAAGGCACGAGACCCCGTTCGGGATAGCGGCCAAGAGGCATGCGCTCCAGAACATCGCCGAGGATGCACTGAGAATGCTCGCGAGCTCGCGAAGCCGGGCGGGCGACACTCCGCTGCATCAGGCGGCCCGGGGCGGCTACCTCATGAGCCTGCCACAATGCCTTAAGGCTGATGAGCTGCTGGCCCTTGAGGACGCGGAAGGGTGCTCCGTTCTTGAGAGGCACCGCGCGGCCATTCGCCCGACGGGCTAGCGGATAGCGTCGAAGCCCGAGCGTTCAGGTGAGTCGCCCGGCTGGGTTGCGGATCATCGGAATGCGACGAAGGCACCGGCCTGCGAGGACGCACCCTTTCCTGGACTCGTTCACCGCTACGGATCCACAGGCCCCCCCTGACAGACCCCCCGGGGCGTCGGCGCCCTGCCCCTTTCACAAAAGGGACGCCTGATCTTGTCCAACGGGCCAAGTTCGGCATACATTGGCCCCAGGCTCCGAACGCAACTTCCCCAACCGTGAGATCGCCAAGTGAGCACAGCCTGAGGGTCTGCCTACTGCTAGGCCTGGCGGCCATTTGGGCGGCCCCGTCCGCCGCAGGCCCATTCAGCGCCATTTCCGTCAGCGAGGGGCTGACCGCCGTGAACTCGAAGCAGTTCAACGGCTATGTCCGGGCAAGGCTGCCGGACGGATCCTATCAGCCCGAGACATTCGCGTTCGGGGACGGGGGCCTGCTCCCTGTGCCGGCGATCGCGGGCCTGGTGTTCTCCGATCCCACGATCGACGGTTTGAATCTCCCAGGCATAGCGCGGATGCTCGCCGGGCCGCTCGCCAGCCAGAACTACGTGCGCGCGCTGGACCCGGAGGCGACAAGGCTCCTGATCGTGGTCTATTGGGGACGGACCATAGGCACGACCAGGATCATGGACGGGCCGACCAAGGACCGGATCAATTTCTTCAACGCCAGCCTGATGGGCTTCGATTCCGAGGCGCACCTTCTCGGGGAAAGCTCCGGCGACACTATTCTCGGCCAATTGGTCAGGAATGTCCACGCAGGCACGATGAGCGCCGTCGAGATGGACCGCTACTATGTCATCCTGCGGGCGTTTGATTTCCAGTTCGCATGGAGGCAGAGGAGGGCCAGGCTGCTCTGGGAGACGCGGTTCAGCCTTTCCGAGCGCCGCCACGACTTTGAGCGTGACCTTCCTTCCATGGCCCAGTCCGCCTCGCTGTACTTTGGCCAGGACAGCTACGGAATGGTCCGCATGCCGCCGGTGCCCGAGGGGCATGTCCACATAGGCGAGATCAAGGCAATAGACGAGGCCGATGAGGAGCCCGACGGGTCCGCGTCAGGCATTGCCGGCAATTGGCAGGGCATCACCCCCGGGTTTCCCCCTGTCATTGTCCGCGTCGACCAGGCCGGGAACTCGACCTTTGAGAACCCGGGCCAGCACGCGGTGCTGCCGGCGCGCGTCTCGGTAAGGGGAGACGCGGTGACGGTGACCGTTCCCGGCTGGGATGTGCTCATCCGCGGCACGGTCCACAGGGACCGCATCACCGGAACCATCTCGGAATATGGCGGCATGGGATCCCTGATCCTGACGCGGACGTCCAAGCCGGCGGGTGGAAGCGGAGCCGCAAAGGGCGAGGCGCCGCTGGATTGACGCCTGTCTGGCGGCGCCTGGACGGGGAGGCCGCCATTTCGCGTGACAAGCCGCGCCCCGCGGAGAAACTGCCGCCAATGCTCCAGCTAGGCAGACCGGCCGCCGTCGTCGCGTTTGTCCTGGCCGCATCACTCCGCGCGGGCCCCTGGCCCGAGGTCCAGAGCGACCTCGCGCCCGATCCGTCGGTCCGCTGGGGCGTCCTCGCGAACGGGCTCCGCTACGCCGTCCGGCACAACCCGGAGCCGAAGGGCCGGGCGTCCCTCCGGCTCCTGGTTGCCGCCGGCTCGATCGAGGAGCGCGAGAGCGAGCGCGGCCTCGCGCATTTCATCGAGCACATGGCGTTCCGCGGCACCCGGGAGCACCCCAACGGGGGTCTGACCACCGAGCTGCAGCGCCTCGGGGTCGGCTTCGGTCCCGACACGGCGGCCTTCACGTTCTGGGACCACACGATCTACCAGCTCGAGCTCCCCGACACCAGCGAGCCGACGTTGCTCGAGGGGCTCGGCGTCTTCCGGGAGTACGCGCAGGACATCTCGTTCGACCCCGGTCTCATCGACCGAGAACGCGACGTGATCCTGAACGAGCGCGACACCCGCGACACGCCGATGGCGCGGGCCGCGGATGCCAACATGGAGCTGCTTTGGCCCGGCTCGCTCCAGGTCCGACGCAAGCCGATTGGGCTCCCGGAGAACATCCGCCGGTTCACCCGCGACCAGTTCCTGGACTACTATGACGCATGGTACCGCCCCGAGCGGATGGCCGTGGTCGTCGTGGGGGACGTCGACCCGGACGCGGTGGCGAGGCTGATCGGCTCGGCGATGGAAGGCGTCAAGGCGCGGGGGCCCGCGCGCCCGGACGAGATGGCCCTGGCGCCCGCCGACTGCGGCAAGCCCGACGTGCGGGTGTTCATCGACCAAGGGCTTCCGGGGGCCGACTGCGAGATGGAGCATCCGTTCCCGGAAGCCACCGCCCCCGACACGCACGCGCGCCGGGTCGCGCAGCTCAGGCGGGCGATCGCCTTCTCCATCCTGCAGCACCGGGCCGCAAAGCTCGCAAAGAACTCCGACGGAAGATTCGTGGTGCCGGCGGCCGCCGTCTCAAACCCCGTTTCGGGATGGGCCCTGGCGGCCCTGGGCGCCTCCGGCAGGATCGACAACTGGAAGACGTTCATGGCCGACCTCGATCGCGAGCACAGGCGCGCGTTCACCTACGGGTTCACGGCGGCAGAGCTCGCCGTCGCGCGCACGTCGTTCGCAGCCGCATACGAGGATTCCGTGCGCACGTCCGCGACCTGGCACTCCGACTGGATCGCCGGCGCGATCGCCGGCTCGATCGTCAAGGGAACGGTGTTCGCCACGCCGTCGGCCATCCAGCGCGACCTGGAGGCCGACCTCGCGGCGACAACCCCGGCCGACTGCCTTGAAGAGTACCGGCGCGCGTGGACCTCTCAGTCCCTTCATGTCTTCATAGCCACAAACCCGACATTCCGGGTGACGCCCAGGGAGATCGCCGAGACGCTGAACACAAGCAGGTCGACGCCGGCGACCCGGCCGGCCGAGGCGGAGCCCGCCGCCTTCGCCTACACGGACTTCGGGCCCGCCGGGCGCATCGTGCGGTCGGAGCAGGTCAGGGACCTCGACGTCTGGGAGGCTGAATTCGCCAACGGCGTGCGCCTCAATTTCAAGGCGACGTCCTTCGAGGTCGGCTCGGTCCAGGTGTCCCTCCGGGTCGGCAACGGCCGCCTGTCGCAGCCGGAGTCCAAGCCCGGCCTCGATCTGCTCGCAAACGCGATCGTCCCCACCGGCGGGCTCGGCAAGCATGTCGCCGAGGACCTGCAGGACGTCCTCGCGGGCCATTTGCTTTCCGTGAACTTCGCGGTGGACAGCGACGCCCTGGACTTCAACGCCCGCTGCGCCCCGAAGGACCTCGGGCTGTGCCTGCAGCTCATCGCGGCGTACCTGACGGACACCGCGTACCGGCCCGACGCAATGGCCCAGGCAAAGGCGTCCGTCGTGAGCATGTATGCGTCGATCGCATCCTCGCCGGCCGGGCCGATCACGATGCAGTCGACGCGCGTGCTCTCCGGCGGCGACCGGCGATTCGGCACCGCGACGTTCCCCGAATTCGGGGCCCGAACGATCGCCGAGGTTCGCGACTGGATCGACCCCCAGTTCAGGGAGGGGCCCATCGAGCTGAGCGTGGTCGGCGACACGACGTGGGAGGAGGCGTCCGCCCGGGTCGGCGCCACCCTGGGGGCGCTGCCCCGGCGCACGGAGCGCTCAAGGGTGGTCTCGTCGCAGGTGCTCAAGGTCCCCCGAAGGCCGTCCAAGCCCGTCTTCGTCTCCACCACGGACCCGAGCCTGCGCCAGGTGGCCATCACTTGGTTCTGCCCCGTGCCCGACCTGAGCGGCGTCCACATGGAGAGGCGCTGCCGCCTGCTCGCGGCGCTCCTGGCCGAGCGCATGCGGGTCCGCCTCCGCGTCGAGCTGGGCGCGGCGTACGCCTTCGCCGCTGACTTCGAGCAGCTCGACGGCTTCCCGGACTTCAGCTTCTTCGTCGTGTACACCACGGTCGCGCCGGAGCACGCGCAAAGGACCGATGAGCTCATCAAGTCGGAGATCAAGGCCCTGCAGCGGGGCCGATTCACCGACGACGAGTTTGAGCGGGTGAAGCTTCCCTTCCTGACCAAGCGCGAGGAGGACACGCGCGACAACGGATACTGGAGCTACACGGTGCTGCGCGACGCCCAGCAGCGCCCCGAGCGGCTGGCTGCGGCGAGGGACCGGCGGTCGGACTGCGCCGCCATCGGCAAGTCCGACATCAAGACCCTGGCGTCCCGCTACTTCGACTACGCCAGATGGTTCCAGTTCGTCGCGTATCCGCAGGTCCGGTCCCCGGTCCGGCAGCCCGTCCGGCCCTTCGGCGAGAGCATGAAGTTCGGCACGTCCCACTGATCTCCGATTGTCCGGCTCCTGCGGATGGCGGCCGACCAGACCGCCCCTCGGCACAGCCGCCCCGTCTGGGGGGTTGACAAGGCCTTTCCCGGCTGATTGATAGACCCTTCTTTCCAGAAATGAGCACCACCGAGCAGAAGCAGCAGACCCCGACACCCGCGCAGATTCCCTTCACGGATCCGCCGGCCTGGGTGCGCTTCGTCACCGACACGGGCAAGATACTGCCGCGCAAGTACACCGGCCTGTGCGCAAAGCACCAGAGGGCCGTCACCCGCACGATCAAGCACTCGCGCAACATGCTGCTCACCAAGTGAGCCAAGGCTCGGCCAATCCATGATTGCCGGAGCTCAAAAAGCTCCGGCCTTTTTTTGCCCGGATTGCCAGAATGTCCCCCTCAACGCCGACCATGGCCAGATCCGCCAGGATTTACCGGGGCACCCCGCGCAACCTCGCCCTGCTCGCCCGGCGCCTGCGGGCGGGCGGCATTGTCGCGGTGCCGACGGAGACGGTCTACGGCCTTGCCGGTGACGCGACCCGCGCAGCCGCGTGCCGCAGGATCTTCGCGGCAAAGGGGAGGCCCCTTTACGACCCCCTGATTGTCCACATAGCCTCCCTTCGGGACCTGGCCCGCGTGGCCCTCCCGAATCCGGCCGCGCTCAAGCTGGCGAGGAGGTTCTGGCCTGGCCCGCTCACGATGGTGCTCCCGAAGACCGGCGCCGTGCCGGACGTGGCGACAGCAGGCCTGACGAGCGTCGCGGTCCGGATGCCCGCCCATCCCCTCTTCCGGCGGCTGATCCGGCTGGCCGGGGTGCCGCTGGCGGCGCCGAGCGCCAACCCGTTCGGCTACGTGAGTCCGACCACCGCGGACCACGTCAGGAAAAGCCTGGGCTCGGCGGTGCGCCACATCCTGGACGGGGGCCCCTCCAGGATCGGGCTTGAGTCGACGATAGTCGACCTGCGCGACCCGCGCCGCCCCACCCTGCTCAGGCCCGGGGCCATCACGCGCGCCGAGATCGCAAGGGCGCTCGGCACGCCCGTCAGGAGTTCCCGGCAGTCGCGCG
>Ga0265318_10000340_pt1 | contig 37181 bp, 28 predicted proteins | sample 4821metaG_FD_192431 | JGI IMG/M metagenome (GOLD analysis project Ga0265318, IMG submission 192431) | Rhizosphere microbial communities from Carex aquatilis grown in University of Washington, Seatle, WA, United States - 4-8-21 metaG | ecosystem: Host-associated > Plants > Roots > Rhizosphere >... | reverse complement strand
CCGCTCCGCGGGGCGAGGGAGTGAGGAGCGGGGTGGGGCTCGGCTTTCATCCGCAGGGATGGGCGCCACAGCCCATTGAGCCTCTCTTGCTCGCGCGGACAGGGGAGAAGAGCGGGGCGGGCTCCCGCCTCCCATCTCCCATCCCCTCGCCCCCGCGCAAGCGGGGAGAGCCAGGGAGAGGGTCCGTTCCCCATCCCCTCGCCCCGCGCAAGCGGGGAGAGGGTCAGGGAGAGGGGCCCACTTCACCGCAGGGCCGCAAGGTCTGCTTTCGTGGAGGGGAGCGAATGGTGCCCGCGCGCACCGAGCGCACGCGCCCCTGGGAACTGCCGCCATCTTCCGCTCACCAGCAGAGACACCTCGACATGAACACCCGTCTCGCTCGCAAGAAGACCGTCACCCTGTGCACCTGGCTCCCGCTGCTCGGGGCCATCGTCGCCCCGGGGCTTTCCCTCGGCGCGCCTCCAGCGCTGCTCGACGCGCCGCCGGTGCGCCCGCCCGAGATCCTCGAGCGGGTCGAGGCGGTCTACCCCGAGGAGGAGCTCGCCCGCGGGCCGTCGTCCACCGCGGATCGGCTGGCCCCGCGAACCGTGATCTTGCTGGTCACCGTGGACGTCTCCGGCGGGGTCGAGGACGTGTCCGTACTCGAGTCGGCCGGTGCCGCGTTCGACGGGGCCGCGGTCCGCGCCGCACGCCGCTGGCTCTTCCGCCCCGCGACGCGCGGAGGTCAGCCCATCCCGAGCCGCATCAAGCTCCCCTTTCGCTTCGACCCGCCCCCCACGCCCTCGCCGGTGCCACCCACCACGGCAGCCCCTCTCGCGTCGGCCCCCGGCGCCGCGCCCACCGCGCCAACCACCGACGCGACGGCCGCGCCCCCGCCCGCCCTCGACGTCACCGTGCGCGGTCGGCGCCTGGCCACGAGCCGCGGCGCCTCCGACTTCCAGATCCAGGTCGCCGCGCTGGCCCGGACCCCGCGCGCCAACGCCACCGAGCTCCTCGCGCTGGCGCCGGGGATCCTGCTCACCAACGAGGGCGGCGAAGGACACGCCGAGCAGATCTTCTTGCGCGGCTTCGACGCGCGCGAGGGTCAGGACATCGAGCTCTCGGTGGGCGGGGTGCCCATCAACGAGAGCGGCAACCTGCACGGCAACGGCTACGCCGACACCCACTTCATCATCCCCGAGCTGGTCGAATCCCTGCGGGTCCTCGAGGGCCCCTTCGATCCGCGCCAGGGGAACTTCGCGGTGGCCGGCAGCGCCGACTACGCGCTCGGGCTCGCCGAGCGCGGCCTCACCGCGCGGGTGACCACCGGCAGCTTCGGGAGCCAGCGCCTGCTCGGCCTCTGGGGTCCCGCCGGCGAGAGCAGCCACACCTTCGCCGGCGTCGAGCTGGCGAGGACCGCCGGCTTCGGCCAGAACCGCGACGCTGAGCGCGGCGCGGCCCTCGGACAGTACGAGGGCCGCCTCGGCGACGCCGGGACCTTCCGACTCACCGCACAGAGCTACGCCACGCACTTCCACTCGGCGGGCCTCCTGCGCGAGGACGATCTCCGGTCCGGCAGGGTCGGCTTCTACGACAGCTACGACCTCAGCCCCTTCGCACGCCAGCGCGTCCCCGAGGGTGGAGACGCCTCGCGCACCTCGCTGGCCGGTGATCTCGAGACCCGGACCGGAGACGCCACCTCGGCCCTGCAGGTCTTCCTCATCAAGCGCGACATGCGCCTGCTCGAGAACTTCACGGGCTTCCTGCTCGACGTGCAGGAGCCCCTGCAGAGCTTGCATGTCGAACGCGGCGATCTGCTCGATCTGAACGTGCACGAGCTCACCCTCGGATCCCGCGGGGCCACCCGGCTGCAGGGCGCCATCCTCGGTCACAGGCAGGAGCTCGAGCTCGGCTTCTTCGCGCGCGCCGACCAGTCGGCTGGGACCCAGCAGCGCCTCGAGGCCTCGACCGGCGTCCCCTACCTGACCGAGAGCGATCTCGTCTCGCAGCTCGAGAACATCGGGCTCTACGCCGACGCGGATCTGTCCCTCGCCCGCTGGCTCAGCCTGCGCGGCGGCGGCCGCGCGGATCTCCTCACCTACTCGGTCCTCGACAACTGTGCGGCCCAGAGCGTCAGCCACCCCTCCAGCACCAACCTCCCCACCGACCAGAGCTGCCTCTCGCAGCAGAGCTTCGGCCGCCCCCGCGAACCCAATCAGAGCTCCTCCACCTCCAGCCTGGCCCTCTTGCCGCGCGCCTCCCTCATCGTCGGACCCTTCCGCAACGTCACGCTCTCGGCCAGCGCCGGCCGCGGCATCCGATCGATCGATCCCGTCTACATCACCCAGGACGTCGAGACTCCCTTCGCCAGCATAAAGGCCTACGAGGCCGGCGCGGGCTATGCCGGCAGCCTGGCCCGAACCACCGTGGTGGCGCGCTCGGTCTTCTTCCAGACGGTGGTGGACAAGGATCTGATCTTCAGCGAGACGGCCGGGCGCAACATCCTCGGGGTGGGGACCACCCGCAGCGGCTGGGCGGGAGCCCTGCGCGTCACCGGGCCATTCTTCGACACCTCGGCCAACGTGACCCTGGTCCGCGCGACCTTCAACGACGATCACCAGGCGGTGGCCTACGTGCCCGGCAGCGTGGTCCGCTCCGACTCCGCCCTCTTCGGGGAGCTCCCGTTTCGTCCGGGGGGATCGGCGCTCCGCGGTTCCTTCAACGCCGGGGTGACCTTCGTGGGTCGCCGGCCGCTCCCCTACGGCCAGGTCAGCCAGTCGATCCTCACCATCGACGCGTCGCTGGGGCTCTCGTGGACGCACTACGAGCTCCGGCTCGCGGCGACCAACCTCCTCGACCGGCGGTACCGCCTCGGCGAATACAACCAGGCGTCCGACTTCCACAGTCAGCCCCAGCCGACCCTGGTCCCGGAGCGTTCCTTCACGGCGGGTGCCCCGCGCGCGATCCTCCTCGGCCTCGGCGTCAACTTCGGGGGGACGCCATGAATGATCCGCGCGCCCATCGTCCTTCCTGCCTGCTTCTGCCACTGCTGGCTGGGATCGCCCAGATGGGCTGCGTGGGCCAGACCGGTGGCACGGCGGTCGACTTCCCGGTGATGGCGGCCGGTCCGGCCACGGCCATCGCCGGGGAGCCGCTCACGTGCACGAGCGATGGTCCGTGGACCATCGCGCTCGGCCAGGCAGCCCTGCACATCGGCGCGGTCTACCTGAACCAGAGCCAGCCCGTCTCGGGGGGCCAGGCCACCGATTGCTACCTCCCGGGCACCTACGTGGGACAGGAGCTCTCGGGCCTCGACGTGGATCTGCTGTCCCCGGTCCTCGCGCCCTTCCCCACCCTGGCCCATGGGATCACCGAGCCGCCCGCGCTCGTCGGGCAGGTCTGGCTCACCCACGGCGACGTGAACACCATCCCGGATCCCGAGCCGGTGCTGCGGGTGGCCGGCACCGCCACCCGCGTGGGCGCCGCGGTTCCCTTCACCGCGGAGATCTCCATCGGTTCGAACCGCCAAGGTCCAGCTCCGAACGGGGCCGTCGCCGGCGGCGATCCCATCTGCAAGGAGCGGATCGTCACCCCCATCCCGGCGCCCATCACCATCGCGCCCGCGGGGGCGCTGATCCTCCGCGTCGATCCTTGCCGGCTCTTCACCAACGTCGACTTCGATCAGCTCCCGCCCGGGCCAACCCCAGGGACCTTCGCCTTCAGCGACGATCCCACCGCGCCGGACTACACCCAGCCCAGCACCAACCTCTACTCGAACCTCCGCAACACTGGCCCCTACGCCTTCTCGTGGGTGCCCGATCTCTAGCGAGCCCGCGCACGCGCTCGCCCACACCAGACAAAGGAGAGATCCGCCATGACCCGGAATGTTCACCTCGACGACCTCAACCGCTTCCTCTTCCACCTCCTCTTCCTCATCCTCTTCCTGGCCTCGGGCCTGGCGGCGATGGGCGCCTGCTCGTCGAGCGGCCAGCAAGCGGACACCCTCGCCGATGGTGGAACGACCACCGGATTCACCGCGCCCGCGGACCCGGGGCCGGGCGGAATCCTCTTCGCCGCCTCAGGGGAGCTCCTGGCCCTCACGGGCTACGCCTTTCCTCCGGCCAGCGACGGAGATCCGGTGTTCGTCGACGGGTGGCAGGTCGACTTCACGCGGCTCCTCGTGACCATCGACAAGCTCACCTTGTCGGCCAACCCGGTCTTCGTACCCGGCGATGAGTCCCGGACCGGCGCGCTGGTGGCCGAGGTCGATGGTCCCTGGGCCATCGACCTCAGCCGGAGCGATCCCCGGAACCTGCCCGGCAAGGGTGGCCCGGGCGAGCAAGCGGTGCCGATCGCGGCCCTCGGCAAGCAGAACCGGAACGGCAACCAGCCCTTCGCCACCGATGGCACCCGCTACGCCTTCGGGTTCGACGTGGTCCCCGCAGTGGCCAGCGCCCTCGCCGTGAACCTGGATGCCGCCGCCATGTCCGACTACCAGCAGATGGTCGCGGACCAGTGCACCGTCCTCTACGTGGGGACCGCGACCTTCAAGGGCGGCACGATCCCCGGCCACACCGACTGCAACGCCGGCGCCTACGCCAGCTGGCCGAGCACGGTCCACTTCCGCCTGTGCTTCAAGTCGCCCACGACCTACGCCAACTGCCAGAACCCGGACAACGATCCGGCCCGGGCGCTGGCTGGCGAGGAGCACGAACGCGGCATCGCCTTCCTCGCCGGCCAGTCGGTGGTCGGCCAGGTCACCATTCACACCGACCACCCCTTCTGGGACAGCGTCCTGCATGATTCGCCGGCGCACTTCGATCAGTTCGCCGCCCGCGTGCTCGGACCGGCGGCCGACGCGGGAGCCCCCTCCGTGACCCTCGAGATGACCCTGGGCGTGGACTACACGGCCTACACCGACGCCCTGGGCAGGCCTCTCGACTGGCGGTACTGCATCGATCCCCCCACCGACGTTCATCCGATGCTGAGCGGGCCCATGGCCTTCGATCCCCAGAGCGTCCCCCACGCGACCGGCGGGGATCCCGCGACGGGCCTGCGCGACTACCAGGACTTCGCGACCTATGACCAGAGCACACAAGGCCACCTCGACTCGGATGGCCTGTGTGCCGTCGAGCGACACTACCCCTCGCCCCCCTGATGAAAGAGGTGCCCACATGAACGCGATGGATACGGTCGAGAATCTCCTGCTCCGCACCGGAGCGACCTCGGTCCTCTGGCTGCTCGTGGGGCTCTCCTTCACGACGGTGGTGGTGATGGTCGAGCGGTGGCTCTTCCTGCGCACGCGCGGCGGCGATCTGCGCGCACTCGCCGAGGGCCTCGACGCGCGCCTGCGGGCGGGCGATCTTCCCGGCGCCCGGCGAGAGCTTGCCGCCAGCCCCGCGGTGGCGGCGTCGATCGCCGCCGCCGGGCTGCGCCTCGCCGGGCGAGGGCCGGCCGCCGCCGAGAAGGCCATGCAGAGCGCTGCCGCGCTCGAGCGTGGCAGGCTGGAGAGCCGGCTGGCCTTCCTCGGCACGGTCGGCAACAACGCCCCCTTCGTGGGACTGTTCGGCACCGTGGTGGGGGTGATTCACGCCTTCGAGGAGCTCGGGCGCGGCGCCCCCGGCCACGCCGGGGCCACGGCCGCCGGTCAGGTCGCGACGCAGGCGGTGATGGGGAGCATCGCCGAGGCGCTGGTCGCGACCGCGGTGGGAATCCTGGTCGCGCTGCCGGCCGTCGCCGCGTACAACCTCTTCCAGCGGCGGGTGAGCACGCTCCTGCGCGGGACCGAGGTCCTGTCGACCCTGGTGCTCGCCTACCTGATGCACACCGCCGAGCCACCCCACGCCCCCGCCCACGCCGAGGCGAAGCCCCATGCAGTCGGGTAGCTCCGGCGGCGAAGGTGAGATCATCGGCGGCATCAACCTCACGCCGCTGGTGGACATCACCCTCGTGCTGCTGATCATCTTCATCGTGACGGCCAAGCTCATCGTCACCCCCGCGGTCCCGCTCGAGCTCCCACGGGCGGCCAGGACCGAGGAGATCCAGGTGATCCTCTCGATCGTGGTCCCACGTCAGGGCCCGACGCTGATCAATGGCGCGGCCGTCGGCGGAGATGCCGCGCTCGTCGCCCGCATCCGGACGGCGCTGGGCCGGGACGCCGAGGTGCGCGCGGTGATCGACGCCGACGGCGCCATCCCGCATCGCCAGATCATCCACCTCCTCGATCTCCTGCGACAGGGAGGCATTGAGCGCATCGCGTTCGGCGCGCTGCCTCCGGAGCCGGGGCCGGCGGGCGACGGCGAGCCCGGGCGCAATGATCAGGGACGGTGACCGCGGCGTGACCATGACCCCGACGACAACCACCAGCACCAGCACCAGCACCACCACCGATGGCGCCGATCCATTCCGCTCCGGCGATCCGGAGGCGATCTCCATCTTCATCCTTGTCTTCGGCGAGGGCGGCGACCGATCACGGAGCGGCGCGCGGCGCCGCGCGGGGGCCGCCTTCGGGCTCGCGATCGCCCTCCACGGCGGGGTGCTCGCCCTCGCGCTCTCGGTGGTGGCGGGCCATCGGCGCGGGGGCGCCGTCTCCGCGGTGCCCATCGGCGCGCGGCTGGCCGACCCGCGGCCGATCGCGATCTCCCCGCCTCCGCCACGGCCACCGCCCCCCTCTCCCGCCGTTCCCGTGGACGTTGCGCGCGATCCCGTACGGTCACCGACGAGTGCGCATACCGCGAGCCGCATCGCCCGGTCGCCGCGCCCGGTGGCACCGGCCGCGGCGGCGACGGTCATGACCCGCACGGCCGACGCGCCGGTCGATCTCACCACCGAGACCTTCGCCGTCGGCACGGCGCGGGCCTTTCCGGGCGGGCCCACCGCCGGTCAGGGACGCGGCACGGACCCGGTCGCAGGCACCGTCGAGCTCCACGCGCGGGTGGCCGCAGCCGGCGCCGACGGCCGGGGGAACGGCCTGTCGCCCCAAGGCGGCCGTCCGGTGACGCTGGCCGAGGGCACCTGGGCCTGCCCCTGGCCGGCGCAAGCAGACGCCGAGCGCATCGACGCGCAGACGGTGGTGATCCGTGTCCGGGTTGGCCCGAGCGGAGTCGTCGACGCGGTCGAGCTCGTGTCCGATCCCGGGGCGGGCTTCGGCGCTGCGGCTGAGGTGTGCGCCCGACGAACCCGATTCGCCCCGGCCCGCGACGACGCCGGTTCGGCCATCGCCGCCTGGTCGCCTCCCGTTCGCGTGCACTTTTCCCGATGACCACCCCCAGGCGGCGGTGGTCGCAGCCCCCGCTCGGCAACCACCGTCGGCGACCACTTACGCTACCGGCAGTGGGTCCTCTGGCATCGACCCACTATTAGGGGTTGACAAGCGGAACAGCCGCCGCTACTTTCGCTCTCGTTGCTGGTGCACGGGGGCAGTCGCCCCGGTGCTGAAAAGGGAACCCGGTGCAAGCCCGGGACTGCCCCGCAGCGGTGAGCAGGAACGAAAGCCGTCAAGCGCACTGGGACCGTTCGGCCCTGGGAAGCGACGGCCGGTAGGAGCGCGCGTGTTCACGCGAGGTGCCTGCGAGTCCGAAGACCTGCCAGCGATCCGCGCGGAGCTCCCGCGTGGCTCAACCGCGCTCTCGGGGGAGAGCTGGCAGACCACACCCGTCGTGTGCGTTCCCGGCCCTCGCTCGAGCGGCGTCCATCCGAGGGAAAGATGGAGGAACGAAGATGCTGAGCTCAGTCGAGGAGAAGCGCCCTTCCGGTCAGTCTGTTGACCCGTCGCACCCGGCGTCGCGCGCCGAGTCCGGTTCATCCCCGCGGGCAACCCCCCCGGCGGCCACGGCGGAGGCCGGCCATCCGGCCGGCAGCTCGATGCGCGTGCGCAAGCGCAACGGAGGGCTCGAGGCGGTCGACGTCAACAAGATCGTGCGGGCGGTCGCCCGCTGCTGCGTGGGTCTTCCCCGGGTGGATTCTCTGCGGGTGGCCACCAAGACGATCAGCGGCCTTTACGACGGGGCCACCACCCGCGAGCTCGACCAGCTCTCGATTCGCACCGCGGCCGCGCACATCCTCGAGGAGCCCGAGTATGCCCGGCTGGCGGCTCGCCTGCTCTCCACCTTCATCGACAAGGAGGTCCGAAACCAGGAGATCCACTCGTTCTCGCAATCCATCGCCGCCGGAAGACGGCACGGTCTCATCAACGACCGCCTGGCCCGCTTCGTGGCCGAGAATGCCCGGAAGCTCAACCACGCGATCGAGCCGGAGCGCAGCGGGCTCTTCGAGTACTTTGGCATCCGCACGCTCCACGACCGCTACCTCCTGCGGAGCCCGGTCACCCGGGAGGCCATCGAGACCCCGCAGCAGTTCTTCATGAGGGTGGCCTGCGCCCTGTCCGACGCCATCCCCGGCGCGCTCGAGCTCTACCGGCTCTTCTCCTCGCTCGAGTACCTCCCGAGCTCGCCCACCTTGTTCAACGCCGGGACGGTGCACGAGCAGCTGTCGTCCTGCTTCCTGCTCGACTCTCCAGAGGACCACCTCGAATCCATCTACCAGCGCTATGCGGACATCGCGCTGCTCTCCAAGTTCTCGGGCGGCATCGGGGTGGCCTACCACCGGGTGCGTTCTCGCGGCTCGCTGATCCAGGCCACCAACGGCCACTCGAACGGGATCGTCCCGTGGCTGAAGACCCTCGACGCCTCGGTGGCGGCCGTGAACCAGGGCGGCAAACGAAAGGGCGCCTGCTGCGTGTACCTCGAGCCCTGGCACGCGGACGTCGAAGAATTCCTCGAGCTGCGCGACAACACCGGGGATCCCGCCTCGCGCACCCACAACCTGAACCTCGCCAACTGGATCCCCGATCTGTTCATGCGGCGGGTGGAGCGCGACGCGCCTTGGTCACTCTTCGATCCGAAGACCGTCCCCGAGCTCCCCGACCGGTGGGGAGCCGCCTTCGACCAGGCCTACGAGGCCGCCGAGCGCGCGGGGCTGGCGGTCCGCCAGCTCTCCGCGCGGGCGCTCTACGGGCGGATGATGCGCACCCTGGCCGAGACAGGCAACGGCTGGATCACCTTCAAGGACAGCGCGAACGCCCGCTGCAACCAGACCGCCCTGCCAGGCAACGTCGTCCACCTGTCGAACCTGTGCACCGAGATCCTGGAGATCACCTCGAGCGGCGAGACCGCCGTGTGCAACCTCGGCTCGATCAACCTCGCGCGGCACCTCGACGAGGCCGGGCGATTCGACCTTGCCCGACTGAAGCGGAACGTGCGCGTGGCCGTCCAGCAGCTCGATCGGGTGATCGACCTCAACCACTATCCGATCGAGGCGGCGCGGGCCGGCAACCAGCGCTGGCGACCGGTCGGGCTCGGGGTGATGGGGCTCCAGGACCTGTTCTTCGCGCTGCGGCTGCCGTTCGACGCACCCGAGGCCCGCGCGCTCTCGGAGCGCATCCAGGAGGAGATCTACCTGTCCGCGCTCGAGATCTCGGCCGACCTGGCCGCGGCGCACGGTCCGCATCCCGCGTTCCCCGACACGCGCGCGGCCCGCGGCGAGCTTCAACCCGATCTGTGGGGGGTGTCGCCTGCGCAAGCCGAGCGCTATGCGGCGCTCAAGCGCCGGATCGCCGAGGTGGGCCTGCGCAACGCCCTGCTGGTGGCCATCGCCCCCACCGCGACCATCGCCTCCATCGCGGGCTGCTACGAGTGCGTCGAACCTCAGGTCTCGAACCTGTGGAAGCGCGAGACCCTGTCCGGTGACTTCTTGCAGGTGAACCGCTTCCTCGTGGAGGATCTCGAACGCCTCGGCCTCTGGACGGGCGAGACCCGGGAGGCCCTGAAGCAGGCCAACGGCTCGGTCCAGCACCTGGCGAGCGTTCCGGCCGCCGTCAAGCACCTCTACCGGACGGTCTGGGAGCTCCCGATGCGCGGGCTCATCGACATGGCGGCCGAGCGCGCGCCCTTCATCGATCAGGGCCAGAGCCTGAACCTGTTCGTCGAGAGCCCGACCATCGGGATCCTCTCTTCGATGTACTTCCACGCCTGGAAGCGTGGCCTCAAGACCACCTACTACCTGCGGTCGCGGCCCGCCACCGAGATCGCCAAGACCAGGGCGCCGACGACGGCCGAGGCCGCGGCCGCCACGCCGCCGAATCCACCGTCGGGCGCCGCGCGCGACGCGATCACCGACGAGCCGTCCGTCCGCTGCGCGCTCGAGAACCCCGGGACCTGCGAGGCGTGCCAGTAGCGCCCCGGTTCCAGTCGACCACCCGCGACCCAAGGAGAGCCCATGCTTCTCGACCCTGGAAACAACCTCACCCTTCGGCCCATGGCCTACCCCCGCTTCTTCGACATGTACCGCCATGCCATCCAGAACACCTGGACCGTCGAGGAGGTGGACTTCTCCACCGACCTCGCGGATCTCGATCGAAAGATGACCGGCCCCGACCGACATCTGGTCGAGCGGCTGGTCGCCTTCTTCGCCACCGGTGACACCATCGTCGCCAACAACCTGGCCCTGAACCTGTACCGCCACATCAACGCCCCCGAGGCCCGGCTCTACCTCTCGCGCCAGCTCTACGAGGAGGCCTTGCATGTCCAGTTCTACCTGACCTTGCTCGACACGTACTTGCCCGATCCGGCCAGCCGAGCCCGGGCGTTCGCGGCGGTCGAGACGATCCCATCCATCCGGCGGAAGGCCGAGTTCTGCCTGCGCTGGATGGGCGAGCTGCAAGGTCTCGACGCCCTCGACGACGCCGGGAAGCGGCGGCGCTTCCTGCTGAACCTGATCGGGTTCGCCTGCTGCGTGGAAGGGCTGTTCTTCTTCGCCGCGTTCGCCTACGTCTACTATCTTCGCTCCCGGGGCCTCCTGCACGGCCTGGCGGCCGGAACCAGCTGGGTCTTCCGTGACGAGAGCGCCCACATGGCCTTTGCCTTCGAGGTCGCCCGGGTGGTCCGCCAGGAGGAGCCCCACCTGTTCGATCGCGACCTCATCGCCGCCGTGCACCAGATGCTCGACGAGGCCATCGCGTGCGAGAGCCAGTTCGCCGAGGATCTCCTGTCGGGGGGCGTGGTCGGCCTCTCGTCGATGGAGATGCGGCAGTACCTGGAATACATCGCCGACCAGAGACTCGTGACCCTCGGTCTTCCGCGGCGCTACGGGGCCCGCAACCCGTTTCCCTTCATGGATCTCCAGGACGTCCACGAGGTCACCAACTTCTCGAGCGCCGGGTCTCGGCCTACCGGGTCGGCGTCACCGGCGAGGTCGCCCTCGACGTCGCGTTCTGAGCAGGCGACCCGAGCGCGCGCATCGGGAGGATCGCCTGCTTGTTGCAAGGGCAGCAGTAGAAGAGGACGTTCGACGGGGTGGGCACGGGGATGGCGCTGCATCCAAGGGATGGGTCCGGCGCGGGGATCGCTCCCACGAGGGAGGAGGAGCCGAGGCAGGTCAGGGTGTACTCGTCCTGCGTGCAGGGGCTGTGGCACGTCCCGGTGACGACTGCGCCGTCGGGCGCCACGATGGTCCCGTCGGCCTCGACCGTGCCATCGTTCGGCACCAGGCAATCCTCGAACATGGGCCCCGCCGTGCACGCGCCGTGCTGTGGGGTGAAGGAATCGACGGCCGCGTCGGCCGGCCATCGACACGACGACCGGTCGCCTGGCGGGCTCGGGACGTCGCATGCCCCGCCAGCACCGGTCGAGACCGATGCGTCGGCCCCTTCCGCAGGCTCGTTCCCGGGGCATGCGCCATTCGCGGCTCGATCGGCCGAGGTCATCTCGGCGAGCGCACCATCCGAGGACGCCCGGTCGCGGCTGCTCTGGCATCCTGGACCGACGCTGGCCGCCACCAGCGTGATCCCGACGACGAGCCAGCTCCTCGCCGCATCAACCGCCGCTCTCCGGATAGGGCCGTCCATCCTTGTGAGTATATCCTGCCGGTATCGCCCGAAGATCGATCTCGGGATACTCGGTGACGTCCGCGTCGCGACGGGTCCCGATCTCGAGGAGCACGGCCTCGCGCTGGGTTCGGTTCTGCAAGTGGTGTCCGTTCGGATCGCCGGCCTTGAACCCGGCGCAGTCTCCCGCGGCGAGGACCTCCTCCCCCTCGTCGGTGACGAGCGTGACCTCCCCCTCGAGGACATAGACGAGCTCGTCCTCCTCGGTGTGCCAGTGCCGCTGGCTGGACCAGGCCCCCGGCCGCAGGCGCAGGAGGTTGACCCCCACCTGGGTCAGCCCGGCCGCGGCGCCGAGACGCCACCGCTTTCGATCGCGGCAAGGAAGGTCGAACGGCGCGGGATAGCCGCAGCCGGAGCGAATCGGGACTTCGTCGAGCGAGAGCTTCTTCATGGTGGCGCCATCCTCGATCTCGCCGGCCGGAGCGTCCAGTCCGCGGTCGATGACGGAGCGTGGCGCGACGAAGCTGGCCGAGTCCGGCGGCAAGGGCTGACGACCGACCTGCTGGTCATCGGGCACGTCAACGGAGCGCCGGAAGCATCTTCGCCGGGAGAGGACGGAGCAGCCGAAGCCAGGCTCCGATGGATCTGGAAGGGCCTGAGGTCGGTGGACCCTGGGGAATGCCGAGCTCACACGCGATGAAGTCCTCCTGCACCTGTGGGCATACCTGAGGCAGCAAGACCGTCCGCTCAACCACATCGTCGCAGGCCAGCCCAGCCGACCCATTGGCCACGATACATTCGTCGTAGGCCGTGGACGTCGACGGACAGACACTCGCCATGGCCACGCAGTCCCGGACGCAATCGTCCAAGGTTGGCCGATCCGGGCAGTCGATCTGCACCAAGACCCCACACTTCTCGGTGCAGAGTTGAGCGCCTACCCCGGATTCCGACTCGGCTGGGACATCGGTCATCGTCTCCGGAATGGTATCCGGATCGGTGTCCGGTGCCAGATCGCTGCCCCTGGGCGAATCTCCGACGTCGGCTCCGGAATCCAGGTTCGCCCATGAAATCGGCGGGGCGTCGCCTGGGATCGCGTTTGCCCCTGCCGTGCCATCGTTCGGGTTGCCGCTACACCCGCACAGCACGATCAGGCCGAAGAACCCATTCCGGCGGAGTCGCCGGATCATTGGGGAGCGAGAATGAGCGGCGCCGACGTGCACGAACTACTGATGTAGATCCGCAATTCGTTCCCGGCTGTGTTGGGCATCGAAGTCAGGTTCCCGATCGGGATGTCGAAGGGGACGTTGGAGCTGGGCATGGTTGGCATGAGCCTCGAGGCCTGACCCGGTAGAATGACCCACGCCTGGGTCGTATGGGACGGCATCAGCGGGATGTTCCCGGTGACCCGAGCGGCGAACGAAGGACTGGCGACGTGCAGGGTGCAGGCGCTGCAGGTCGGGATGGATGAGGCACAAGGAATACTGGCCTGAACCTGGACGGGTGGACCTCCCGTGGTGGCACACCCGCTAAGCCACGCAGCCGCCACGAAACCACCAAGAGCCCGACCGTGAACGCCAAATCTCCACATGTCTTCCGACCTCCTGAGATGTAACGGCGAATCTCCCAAATCTTCTCTCTCATTCGACCAGGAGGCGAAAACTCTGCGAAGTTCGTCCAACTGAATCCATGGCCGCCTGTCGGAACGCGCTGCCCATCGAGCGCTCTCCGCCGCTCCCCATGGTCTCGTATAGCCTGGCCACGAAGGCACGCGCGTCCCCGTCATCCACGTCACGCGTGGGTGCGACGACCGAATGGGTGCCTGCCACGAGGAACGCCTGAGCCAGCCCGACCATCGAGGTCGATGCGTCGGTTTGGGTGGACGCCGTCGCGGCTGCACGGCATGCCGAAAGGACCACCACGGCCGGAAGGTGCGGGAGGGCCAGAAGATCGCCGAGCTGGACGCGCGCGCCACCGGCCAGGACGAGAGCCGGCGAGCCACCGCCGCCGGAAGCAGCGGCCTGGGCATGCCCGCTGTAGTGAAACAAGCCAACGTCGGGGAGGAGCTGCAAGACGGTGGTCCGGTTGCCCGCGCGACGGTCGAGCCGGGTTATCGTCCACGACGCTCCGAGCGCCCGGGCGACGAGGTCCCCCTCCTTGGAGGCCTCCTGCAGATCCTCCGTCGGGTTGACGACGAGGAGGGCTCGACTCGACCTCTCCTCTGGGATCGGCTTGATGTCCGCCTTCGGCAGATCGAATCCATACACCACCTCGAACCTCGCCACCAGGGGAGCTCCCCTCCAGGAGACCGCGTGCCAGTCCAGGTCGTCGGAGCGACCGTAAGGCAAGAGGATCAACCGCCTGGCCCTGTTGAGCTCCGTCGAGAGCATCTCGAGCACGGCGGAGGCCGTCTTCGTCGAATCGAGCGCGTCGTCTCCGAACCGATGCGACCTGACGCCCTCCCGGGTTCGCGTGAACGCGATCCAGCTCCTGGCGGCCGGGAACAGGGCGATCTCCACCTCGTCGCTCGCCACAGCGGCGGGATCTCGAGATGACGTGCCGTCACCATCGACCAGCAAGCGGTAGGCGGAGTCGAGGGTCTGCCAGCCCTCCTCGGCGCGGGCTTCTCGGTCGGCCCGCACATGCCCGAGGGCCTCGCGTGGCACCCGCCAGTCTTCCATGGCCTCCTCCTCGATGGTGCGGCGAATCCGCGTGTAATGCTCGAGCGCGAGGTCCCATTGCCGTCGCGCCTCGACGGAGAGCTGTTCGATTCGGTCGGACCTGGCGGCGTAACGGGCTTCGAAGGCGCGAGCCGATCGGGCCGCCCACATCGCCTCGTCGGTCGCCTTCACGTCGACCAAGGCGTCGACGAGGTGGCGGACGGCCTCGGCGTGACGATTCAGAAAGCCGCCACCCTCGACCAGCGGCAGGCTCTGGAACATGCGCTGCTGGAGAGCCTGGGCAGCCCGCAACCGAACCACCGCCCCGCGATACCGGCCGAGCGCCCGCAAGGCCTCGCCAGCTCCGATTTCGGCGCGCAGGCGCTCGTTCTGCAGGCCGGCCGCCCGCGCGATCGCCGACTGCTCCTCGAAGCTCTCGAGAGCGGCTTCGGGACGTCGACGGGCCAGGTGCCACCTGCCGATCGCGTCGGCCTTCCAGGCCAGGGCCAGCGGATCCTTGGCCTCGGATTCCGCCCGCAAGAGCCCCACCAACCGGTCGGCGCCGGGCCCGTCGGTCGTGGCGATGGCGTGCCACGCCGAATCCACCAGCGAGAGCAGCCGACGGTGCGGATCCGGACATTCTGCCGTGGCAGCCTGCTCGTCGGCCAGGGCGGTCAACAGGCGCGCCTCCTCCATCGCCCCACTGCGGACGGTTGCCTCCAGCCTGGCCTCGGCTCTGTTGATCATCAGGGATGCGCGCGCGCAGGGATCGTCCTTCGACGGGAGGCCTTCGAGAATCGTCACGGCCTCCCCTGCTCGGCCCAGGACCACCAGGATCTGGGCCATGTCCTCTGCGACGTCGTTGCCGAGCCCGACCCTCCCTAGGCGCTCCGAGACCCGGGCCGATGCTCGATAGCTCGCGAGGGACCGGCGCAGATCTCCGACCTCTCGCTCGAGCATGCCCTCCGAGTAGGAGTACCAGGCCTTCCCCTCGGGAAACTGGTCCCGAGCCGCGACCAGCGATTCCAGGACCGCCCGCGCCTCCGAGAACCGCTGGCCCAGGACCGCCAGGGCCCAGATCAACACGGAGCCATCCTTCATCTCGTCGGACAGCCGACCGCTCTCTCGGTCGGCGGCCAGGGCGGCTCGCATGGCGATCTCCGCCTCCGGGAGCGCTCCACGAGCCAGCAGGACCCGCCCGTAACCGGCCTCCGCGACGGCCCGGACGCCAGGGTCAACCCTGCTGGCCATCTCCCTCAATCTGGCGGCGGCCTGGGTGTCGCCGCGCTTTCCTGCCCTCACCAGCCCGAGGATCTCGGTCCCCGTCGAAGGCTCCTCGACCGCGAGTGACCACACCTCTCGTCCATCGCTTCCGACGGCCGACACCCGGCGGGTCTGAGGAGGTACCTGGAAGACGACCTGAAGACCGTCTTGCAGCCAAACCGAATCGAGGGGCCTCATCGGCCGCCGATCGGCTGCGAATTTCCATGAATTTGCCTCCTCCCCCTTGGCCCAGATGGTCAGCTTTCGATCGGGTTCCAGCTCGCATCGAGGGCCCTTCTTGACCACTGAACATCCCGCCCATTCGACCCACGCCTCCGCGACCGAGCCCGTCCGCGTACGCCGGGAGGAAATCGGCCCGCGCCCGCACGCGCCGACCACCAGGGCCACGAGGGCGACCAGCGCAACGGTGACAAGCCGGGCGACGATGGAAGATACGACCCGCACGAAGGTGCTCTTCTCGCACCATACAGATGTGGGTTGGCTGCCTCAATGGTCGGTTGGCTGCCACCGGGGGCGGCTCCAGCGAGCCTGCGCAACTCATTCCGAGCTCCTCTCTCGTGGCCCCCGACGGAACAGCCGAAATCGGCCCCGTGCAACCGACGACTGGCGCCCAGACGGTGAGGTTTGTGCAGATGACCCGCGGGTGGCGCTCGCCCGTCAGCGCCTGGTCCCACGGGCGGTGACCCGTGCTGGCGAGTCGCGGACACTCGGGGATATGGCGCATCTCATCGCGGTCCAGGCTCACGTCACGAGGCGGTCCTTTCGTGTCCAACGCGGCCTGGCGTCTGGCGAGCTGCGGGCGGCGTGGTCGGCGGTACGGATGATGGCGTCGGCAACGCTCCTCATGGGGGCATGTGGAGGGCACCCCAGGTCTCTGCTGGGCTCGGGTGGGGTGGGCGAAATTGGGTATGCGGGCGCTGGCAACGGAGGGGGCGGCGGACGGCAAGCCCGTGACTGGAGCCCCGGGGCCTCGGGCGGCCAGGCGGTCGGAACCGGGGGGATGGCAGGCGGCACGGGTGGCTCGGGCCAGGCCAGCGGCGGTACCATCGGGAGCGGCGGCGCGGACGTCCCGACCGGTGCTGGTGGAGCGGCTGGACCTGACGTACCGCCCGACGCGGGACCCGCTGACTCCTCGGCCGCGGGAGGCGCCGGGGGCAGTCCGGTCGATCAGGGCTCGAGCCCGGACGCAGGCTCGGTCGCGGTGGGCGGACCGATCACGACGTCGCCTCAGCACCTCGACATCGGCGTGCACGATCCCTCGATGATCTGGAGCGGCAACCAGTACCTCCTGTTCACGACCGGTGGCACCCTGGCGATTCGAACTTCGCCCGATGACCTCCACTGGGCGGACGCGGGGAAGGTCTTCACGGCCGTGCCGGCATGGATCGCCGCGGCCATTGGCTCGGCCCCCGATGGGCTCTGGGCCCCCGACATCAGCTCCTTCGGCGGCACGTTCCACCTCTACTATGCGGGGTCGACCTTCGGCTCGAACGCGTCGGTGATCGGACAGGCCACCAGCCCCACGCTGGATCCCGCCAGCCCCCGCTACCACTGGACCGATCTCGGCCGCGTGGTCCAGTCCACCAAGGCGGACAACTTCAACGCCATCGACCCGAACGTCGTGCTCGACGCAGCGGGGACGCCGTGGCTGGTCTTCGGCTCGTTCTGGGACGGCATTCGCCTGCGCAAGCTCGACGTCGTCACCGGGATGCCCGCCACCGACGATCCCGTGTACCACCCGATCGCCTCGCGCGGCGGCGGCGCCATCGAGGGGCCGTCCATCATTCTGCGCGGTGGCTCCTACTACCTCTTCGTGTCCTTCGACGCCTGCTGCCAGGGCGCGGCCAGCACCTATCGCACCATGGCCGGTCGAGCCACGGCGATCACCGGCCCGTACCTCGATCGCTCGGGCAAGAACATGATGCAGGGAGGAGGCGACCAGCTGATCGCCTCCAGCGGCCGCTACATCGGCCCCGGAGGCGGCACCGCCTGGAAGAACGGAGCGACCTACCTGTACACCTTCCACTACTACGATGGCCAGGACGGCGGCATCTCGAAGCTGCAGATCCGCCCCATCGGGTTCACCCAGGACGGATGGCCCACCCTCGGCGCCCCGCTCTTCCCCTGACCGACTCACGAGCGCCGGGGCCCGGGAAATTCCGGTGCGCCGGGTGGCTCATGCGACGTCCTCCTCGTTCGCCGGCGCGAGGACTCTCGTCGCGGTGGCCGGCAGGCTCGGGATCAGCCAGCGGAACAGCAGCGTGGCCGCGGTGGCGCCCAGGCCCTGCGCCAGGATGAAGCCTGGCGCGTCCGCGGGCCGGATCCCTGCGAAGGTGTCCGAGGCCGCGCGCGCCAGCGTCACCGCCGGATTGGCGAAGGAGGTCGACGAGGTGAACCAGTAAGCCGCCGTGATGTAGGCCGCCACCGCGAAGGGCGTCACGCCCGGCCGGGACCGGGAGCAACCCCAGATCACCGAGACCAGCCCGAAGGTGGCGGCGAATTCGCCCGTGAGCTGGCCCATCCCGGAGCGGGCGTGGCGAGACAGGCTGAAGATCGGGGCATCGAACATCACGTGGGCCAGCGCGACGCCCACGAAGGCCCCGAGCACCTGCGCCAGGACGTAGGCGGGGACGTCACCCCAGCGAAGGCCACCTTGACTCGCGTCGGCCACCGTGACGGCGGGATTGAAGTGCGCCCCCGACAGGCCTCCGAAGGTGGAGATCAGGGCGAAGAGGCCACCGCCGGTCGCCACGGTGTTCGCGAGGAGCGCGATGGCGACGTTCCCGCCGGCGAGCCGCTCGGCCATGATGCCGGAGCCGACCACGGTGGCGAGCAGCATGGCCGTCCCGAGGGCCTCCGCCACCGCCCGCCGCGCAAGCGAGGGTCGACCGGAGTGCCCCCGCGCTGCGGTCACCGCTGTCCCCTCCTTGCGCCTCACGGCGCCCGCCTGCGGATGGTCGTGGTCACCGGGGGACAGCAGGCCGCGCCGTCGCCCGTCGCCGCCAGGCACGCGGAGAGCGCCTCGAGCAGTTCGATGACCTTGGGCCTCGCGGCGGTGGGCAGCCGTTCGAACACGTCGCCCAGGACCTCTCGCTCGCCACAGCGGAGGGTCTGCAGCGCGCGCTGCCCCTCGGCGGTGAGATGAACCCGAACCACGCGCGCGTCCTCCGGGCTCCGGCCCTTCGCGAGGTAGCCATTCCGTTCGAGGAGCGTGATGTTTCGACTCATGGTCGAGAGGTCGACGCGCAGCTCGGCGGCCAGCCGGCCAATCGTGGCGGAGCCGGGGGCCACCTTGGAGGCGGACCCCGAAGCGGGCTCCGAAGCGTGAATCGCGCGCAGGGTCTGGAACTGCTCGAGCGTCAGATCTCCGCAACACACCTCGGACGCCTGCCGAGCGGTGACCTGGCGAGCCACCTCGGACAGCAGCTCGGCGAACCGTTCCTCGTGACCCACGCCATTGCTTGTACCCTGCAACTGAACGCCGGTCAACGCGACGGATTCGGAACGCAGGTGTAGCATCCGGTGAACTCGTGCTGAGTCAATCTGAGGGCCCACCGGCCGGACCCCATGCTGTGAAGGGATCTCGACGCATGCGTATCGCTTCGCCGCGCGGGCCGCGCGCCCGCACGATCGCCCCCCCCACCCTTCGGACAGCCCGGCTGCTGCTCCTGGCGTGCGTCGGATGCGCGCCCCCTCTCGTCACCCTCGATGGAACCGGGGGCGTCGTGGGGGCGACCGGCGGCGCCACCGTCGCCATCGGGGAGAACGGGGGAGCCACGGGAGCCGGAGGCAGCGAAGACGGGCTCTCGACCGGCGGGACCATGGGAACCGGAGGCGCGGCTTCCGGATCGGGCGGCCGCAGGGCGGGGACGGGGACCGGCGGATTCTCGAGCGGCGGCGGGGGCGGCGCCGCGGCCGCCGGCACGGGCGGCACCACCGGCAACGGCAACGGGAACGGCAACGGGAACGGGAACGGAAGGGGCGGTTCCGCGAGCGGGACATCGGGGAGCGGTCGTGGTGGGGCCCCCAGCGCCGGCCCGATCGGCAGCGGCGGATCCCCCGCGACCGGCGGCGGAGGGGGGACGAGCGGCAGGCCAGGCGCGGGGGGATCGCTCGCGGCCGGGGGCGGGTCGGCGGCCGGGGGCGGAACCGCCATGTCGGGGTGCGCCGGGAAAGCCTACAAGCTGTGCGACGATTTCGAGTCCGGCACGGTCGGCGCCCTCCCGGACGGCTGGACCCTGTTCAAGGGCTACGGGAAAGGCTCGCCGACCGATCAGGCCATCGCGACGGACGAGTCGCACTCGGGCTCGCAGGCCCTGAAGAGCATCGCGGCCTCCCAGGGGGCGAACCGGGTCCAGTACGACCTGACCGGGCTCGGCGCGACGGCCAACAAGCACTGGGGCCGGATCTTCTACAAGGTGCAGGATCCCTCGGCGGTGGACAGCGCGCACCCCCTGCACACCACCTTCGTGAGCCTGACGGGCGGCACCTCGGAGAACCGCATCGTCGACACGGTCGAGACCCAGGGCGCCCACACCCACCAGTGGCTCTTCAACAACCCGAACGACATGGGCGGCACCAGCTCGGCGTACAGCTGGACCTTCGACGGCGCCTGGCACTGCGCCGAGTGGTACGTCGATCTCGGCACCAAGAGCTATCGCTTCTTCTCCGACGCGATGGAGGTGACCAAGCTGGCGTTCACCAACGGCGTCAACAACCAGATGCCCGCGGCGTACATGGCCGTCGTCCTCGGGGCCACCTACTACCAGACCGACGCGCTGACGGGTCCTTTCACCATGTGGATCGACGATCTCGCCATCGACGACAACCAGATCGGCTGCGACTGAGTCACCTGGCTCGGAGCCTCATGCGGATCGCGACCTGGAACGTCAACTCCCTGAACGCCCGGATGGAAAAGGTCCTCTGGTGGCTGGAGCGCGCCCAGCCGGACGTGCTGCTGATGCAGGAGACCAAGCTGGCGGACGCGGCCGTCCCCGGGGAGCCCTTCACCCGTCTCGGCTACGAGCTCGCCCACCACGGCGAAGGCCGATGGAATGGCGTGGCGATCGCCAGCCGGGTTGGCCTCGCCGAGATCGTCACCAACTTCGGCAACCCCCTCGCGGTGCCCGCGGCCGCGGCTGGTGGAGGCGAGGCCGAGCCCGCGGTGACGAGCGGCGGCGAGGCCGGGGACGAGCAGCCGCTGCGCGAGGCCCGCATGATCGCCGCGCTCTGCGGTGGGCTGCGGGTGGTCAGCATCTACGCGCCGAACGGGCGGACCGTCGGCTCACCGTTCTACGAGGCCAAGCTGGCCTGGTTCCGGGCACTCTCGCGCTGGCTGCGGGCCAAGGCGCGCCCCGACGAGCCCCTGGTGGTGGGCGGCGATTACAACGTGGCCCCCACCGACGACGACGTGTGGAGCGCGGCCGCCTGCCATGGGGGTACGCACGTCTCCGCGCCAGAGCGAGCGGCCTTCCAGGACCTGTGCGGCTGGGGGCTGGTGGATGCCTACCGTCGCCTCCACCCGGAGAAGGGCCGCTATTCCTGGTGGGACTACCGCGCCGGAAACTTCCACAAGAACCTAGGCATGCGCATCGACCACCTGCTCGTGACCCGCGGGGTGGCCGAGCGCCTGACCTGGGCGGAGATCGACCGCGAGGCCCGCAAGGGCAAGCCCACGCCGTCCGACCACGCTCCCGTGCTCATCGACGTGGATGAGCCCGGCCGTCCCCTCGACGCGGGCTGGACCGGCGCGACCGAACGGATCGCCGCCCGACGGGAGTCATGAGCGGGGAGGTGGTCGGAAGGAGGGGCCTCCCCCTCCCCGGCCGACGCGCGGCGCGCGCGCCCGGCCGAAGCCCGTGCCGGTCTACCCTCCTCGTGCTGCTCCTCGCGGGCCTCGGCTCCGCCGCCTCCCGGGGACCGACCGCCACCGCGGCGCCCGCAACGCCCGCGGAGCTGGTGGTGTTCGAGGCGTCTTCGCTCAGGGATGCCTTCGGGCGCGTGGCGCAGGTCTTCGAGAAGGCGCACCCGGGGACGAAGGTCGTGGTGAATGCCGCCGGGAGCCAGGAGCTGCGGGCGCAGCTCGAGCAGGGGGCGGCGGCCGACGTCTTTGCGTCGGCGGATCGGAAGCACATGGACGCGCTCGAGAGCGGGGGGCTGGTCGCGCGATCGGTGGTGTTCACCTGCAACGAGCAGGTGGTGGTCGTCCGGGCGGGGCTCATCGGATCCATCAGGACCCTCGCGGATCTGCCGCGCGCGGAGCGGATCGTGGTCGGCGCGCCCGAGGTCCCGATCGGGGCCTATACCCTGCAGATCCTGAAGAAGGCGGAGGGCCGGTTCGGGGCGGGGTTCGCCGAGCGGGTCGAGGCCCGGGTCGTGTCCCGCGAGCTCAACGTGAGGCAGGTGCTGGCCAAGGTGGTCCTCGGCGAGGCGGATGCTGGCGTGGTCTATCGGAGCGATGCCATCACTGTCCGCGACAAGGTCCGCGTGCTGCCCATCCCGCCCGAGCTCAACGTGACCGCCCGATACCCGATCGCCGCCCTGAAGAATGCCCCGAGCCCGGAGCTGGCCCGTCAGTGGATCGCGCTCGTCACGTCCGCGGCCGGAGCCGAGGGACTGCGCGACGCCGGGTTCGTGCCCTGCCCCACCCCCTGATCGTCCCGCCCTCGACCGAGCCAGTCCGCGTTGCTCGTGCTGACTGGCTCTAGTACCGAGGAGCAACGAAGCCAGGGACGAAGAGGACCGGCGACATATTCAAGAATTCACCTTTCCAGGGGACTAGGCGGCGTTCTCGGCCGCCGGCTCGGGCGCGTGGGCGGTGGCGATTTCGCGGGCCAGGAGCGCGGCGGTCTGGCGACAATCGAAGATCCGAACGGCCTTCGAGCGCGCGGCGGCGCCCATCCTCCGACGAAGCTCGGCGTCCTTGCCCAGCTCCGCGAGCCGTCGAAAGATCCCGTCGACATCCTCCTGTTCGACCAGGAAACCGTCCACGCCATCCTCGACCAGGTCCGGGGTTCCACCGATCCGGGAGACCACGCCCACGCAGGCGCAGGACATCGCCTCCATGACCGACACCGGCGCCGCCTCGCCGAGCGCGACGCTCGGCAAGAGGAAGACGTCCGCCTTCCGCAGGAGCGCGAGGACATCCTCCTCGGAGATGGTCCCGGTGAAATGAACCGCGCCTTCGAGGCCGAGCGAGCGGACCTGGGCCTCGAGGGCCGCCCGGGCTTCACCGCCGCCCGCGATGGTGTAGCGAAATGGCACTCCGGCGTCCTCGAGGCGGCGCAGCGCCTGCAAGGCGAACCTGTGTCCCTTGTTCGGGTGAAGGCGCGCCACGGTGGCCACCTGAAGCGTTCCCCCATCGCCTCCCCTCGCGCCGGGCACGGCCGTGAACCGGTCCGTGTCGACGCCCATCCACAGGACCTTGACCCGGCTCTCGGGTACACCGAGCTCGACGATCTGGCGCTGCAAGGGCCGGGTGACCGCGGCGATGAACTCCGCGTCCTTGAACTTCAACGCGTGATCCCGCCCGTACACCGCGAGATCGCCGTGCAGCGTCACGCTGTACGGTGGCCCGCCCATGCGTCGCGCGAGCGCGACGAGGTGAGCCGCGCTGGCCGCGGAATGCACGTGGATGTGCTCGACCCGGTGCCGCTCGCAGATCGCCGACAGCTCGAGTGCGCAAGCCAGCAAGGCCATGTGCTCGAGCCGCTCCCGAGCCCTCGATGCGCTGAGCGCCGCGAGATAGCCCACGGCATCCGGGAGGCGCGGCAAGGCGCGCCAGCCGCCGCGCCAGCTTCGCAGGGTCGGAGGATAGACGTAGAGGGTCTCGCGCCTCGCCTCCCCTGCGAACGCATGCCGACAGGCGTCGGGATCGGGCCGGCGGGTCGAGAGCAGGCGGACGTCATGCCCCATGGACCGCAGGGCCCGGGCCTCGCGCCAGAAGAACGCGTGGGTCTGGGTCGGAAACTCCGGAACCAGATAGCCAATCCGCAACGCCCACTCCTCTGGCAGGTCGTCCGAGCCCACCTCGGGGCCCACAGCGCTCTGCCACCTCACCAGCTGCGTTTCACGATCATCCCAGCTCGGGGTGATCCAGACAAAACTCTAGATGGCGAGGTCCCGCCCGTCAATTCACCGGCGGTCCCCGGCTGTCCCATCCGGCTACCGCTCCCGGAGCTCGTCGATCGCCTCGGCCATCTCGGCGCGCACCGTGGGGTCGCGCTCGTGATGCAGGGCGAGGTGAAGCGCAGCGAGCGCCGCCGGATCGCCGAGCTCGGCCAGCGAGTCGGAGGCGATCCGCCTGACCTCGCGATCTGGATCGTCGAGGGCGGGCGCGATCTCGGGGACGACGTCGGAGGTTCGGCGAGAGGCCAGCTCGTCGATGGCGTCGGCCCTCAGCCACGGGTCGGTCGAGGAACGCAAGATGGCGGCGAGCTCGACCCTTTCGCGTCCCCGCAAGGCTCCGCGCGGGGAGGGGAGCGACGAGCTGGCTTCCGCTTGCCACCCAGAGATCTCCTCCCCGGAGGAACCAGAACCACCGAGCGAATCGGCGCCCGGCGCTCCGAGATCCGCCGCCTCCGCCTCCCTCGAGCCACCCCTCTGCCCCGACCCCGACGCAGATGCGCCGCTCGGCATCGCGCGTCGGTGGTTTCCCCGGCCGGCGCGCGGCGACCGCTCGCCACCCGCCTCCCCACCGGCCGGCGCGCTCGCGGCGGGCCGCTCCCCGAGCGCGCCGGGCCGCTCCCCGAGCTCGTGCGGCTGATGGAGAAAGAGGACGCCGAGCAGGAGGCAGGCCCCGAATTCGCACAGGAGGAGCGCGCGGACGAAGCCCCGCGGCCGGGCTCGTCGCGTGTCGCGCGTGGCGGTCCCCCTGGTCATCGACGATGTCCTGGTCGCCGCGATCGCACCCTCGGACGATGGTCTCAGTACCCGCCGAGCAGGGCCTTCGAGATCTTGAAGAACACATCCGTGTTCTTCTGGAGGCCCACGAACTGACGGTAGATGCCCCGGTTGGTGGCGAAGGCGGACACCGGGATGTCCGCGGCGGTGTGGACCGCCTGGGTGTGGCCGACCGCCTGCCCACGGAGGAAGAAGCCGCTCGCCTTTCGTTCCAGCCGGTCGGCTGGCTCGACGCCGTATCCCTTGGCGCCGAGCTCGCCCTTGATGTCGTTCGGCAACAGGCTGTCGATGATGGTGGTGGGGTTGGTCTGCCAGCTCTCGAAGCGATCGCCGCTCGCCCCGTAGCCGATCAGCAGCTTGCCGTCGACGTCCATGGTCCGCGGGTAGCCATCCGGGAGGATCTCGTACTGCGGAAAGGAGGCGAGATCGTAGGTCCCGATCACCTTCTGGCGCGCCGGCACCACCGCCGGATCCAGCACCGCCGCGTCGGAGGGCAAGGTCGCGAGGGCCGCCACGCCGCCCGTCAGGGCCCCGATGACCGAGAAGCCGGAGCACTCGTGGTCGGACAGCACCAGCACCAGCGTCTCCCCGTCCCGCTCGGCGTACTGCCGCGCCAGCGCGATGGCGCGATCGAGCTCGAGGGTGTCGACGATGGCGCGCTCCGGATCCATGGCGTGCGACTGCTTGTCGATGTGCGCACCCTCGACCATCAGCACGAACCCGCGGCGGCTCCTGGCCAGCACCGCCAGGGCGGCCTCGGTCATCTCGTCGAGCATGGGCTGGTTGGGCGCGTGGTAGTCGTCGACCAGGTAGCCCGTCGCGCCCGGCAGGGGAACGCCCCGGCGCTTGGCCAGCTTGTCGAGGGCGACGTTCATGTTGCCGTAACCGAAGAGGCCGAGCAGCTTCCTCGGGGCGCGGTGCGCGCCAGCGGAGCGCACGGCGTCGAGCTGCGTGGCGTCCTCGACGTACGTGAACCCGGCGCTCTGGAAGGCCGCCAGGGTGTCGCGCGCGGGATCGAGCGCACCGGCCGCGCTGGCGGGCAGGTGCCAGCCGGCGAGCAGATCCGCGGGCAGCTCGTCGTAGTCGTTGGCCGCCGCGCGGCTCGAGCCGAACTGTCCCGCTGGCAGGAACCAACGCCGGCCACCGCCGAGGAGCACGCGCAGACCCGTGCCATGGTCACCCTTGTCGTTCGCGTCCGACTCGTCCAGGTACTGGTCGATGATCCCGGTGCCGTTGCCCCGCAGCAGCGTGTGCACGGCGTTGGCGGCCGGGGTGGCATCCTCGATGTCCGCGGTGGTGACCAGGCCGAGTGCCTTGCCCTGGGTGCGGTGGAAGTACTCCGAGAGGTACTCGACCCGGGGGGCGTAAAAGGGGTTGCTCACGTTCGCCGGCCACACGCCCTCCTGGTTGTTGTTCTGGTGGTTGCCGGTGACGTAGCCGGACATTCCGGGAGCGGAGTCCGTGATGATGCTGTTGAGCGAGTGGGTGGTGACGAAGCCGGTGCCCGGGAATTGATCCATGGCCAGGAACCCGGCCGGATCGCCGGCGGTGACGCCGTAGCGCACGAGGCGCGCCGCCGTGCGGTGGGCGACGCCCATGCCGTCGCCCAGCATGATGATGACGTTCTTGGCCGGCCGGCGGTGTCCCCATGGGTTGACCACCGTGAAAGAGCTCTTCACCTCGACGCTGCCGGTGCCGTCGGTCAGGGTCGCCGTGATCTGGTGCGGGCCCTCGTCGTCGTCGCTGAAGCCGCGCAGGTTGAAGCCGCCGAAGCCCGCCGCCGAGATCCCGTCGGTGCTGGTGGTGCCTTGCTCACCCGACGTGAAGGGGACGATCCTTCCGTCGATGGCGAGGGTGGCCGAGAACGGTCCCGTGCCCTTTCCCTCGACGCGGAGATCGAAGCGCTGACCCTTCAAGAACCGGGCGCCGGAGGGGGGCGTCACGGTGACGCTGGTGGGCGCCGCCAGCGCGCCCGCTTCGAAGCTCGCGGCGAGTCCGGCGAATCCCGCCAGGCCGATCACGGTCCGGGTCAACGACATCACCGCCTGCCTCATCACGATCCTCCTTTTTCGCCGAGCACGATACGAACGCGGGAGACGGTGCCGTCGGACTCTTCGCGCGCGCCGAGGTCGAGTGTCCCTTGGACCTCGATCCGACCTGGCACGTAGACCTGGACCGCGGGCGTGGTGGCCGAGCCGCCCGCTGCCGCCGACGCCGCGGCGGGGCCCACGACGCGCACGGCGTCCGGAGGCAAGTCCGCGCTTCCCCCGCCGGCCTCGTCGCAGTCGACCTGGCGCCGCGTGAGGTAGAAGCCGCCGGCCGCCGGCGGGATCTCCATCCGCGCCATGAAGCCGATCATCCGCACCGGTCTTCCCGCGGCGGCGGCCAGCCTGGAGGAGGGCACGTCACCGCGCGGACCGCCGGGCAGGAGATCGTCGAAGTCGATGAGCGGCGCGGGAGACGCCCCGGCCCTCCCCCGGGTCCCGGAGGGCCCGGGGGCCTTCGGGACCGCTCGGGAGGACAGGTCAGGCGAGGTGGCCATCGACGGAGCAGCCCAACCCGGACGCGATGCAGGTGCGAGCGTCGCCCGGGCGCACCCGGGTGATGCGAGAAGTCCGATGGCGATGGCGATGGCGACACCCTTGCCGTTCACGGGCGCGGTTGTAGCGGAGGGGTCCTTCCGCCGGGTGGCGGCTCGGCGACGTTTTGAAGACAACGCCGTGCACGGCGCCCCCCGGACTGCGTCCGTCAGGGGCGTCGAGCGCCGGGTCGCTGCACCTTGCAACGGCGACCGGGCGTGGTCTCGCAAAACGCAGTCCTCGACGGCCGGGCCGGGCCACCGAAACGCCGGTTTCGTCGCGCCTTTCGAGCCTGGTCCGCGGGCACTCGGCATGCAGTGCTGGCGGCCGCGCCATGGCGGCGGTCCTCAAAGCCAAGCCCGGTCTGACCCTCGATGGTCGCTTCCTCCTGCTCGAAGAGCTGGCTCGGGGCGGAATGTCCACCATCTTCCTGGCCGAGGATCTGGAGAACCGCCCCGCCCGGGTCGTGGTCAAGGTCCCCTTGCCGATCTTCTCGAGCGGCACCGGTGCCTGGTCCATCTTCCAGCGCGAGGAGGAGATCGGCCTCGCGCTCGACCATCCCTGCGTCCTCAAGTTCGTGCGGCTCGACACCGACACCGACCCCGACCACAAGCGGCGGCGGTCGTACGTGGTCACCGAGTACGTCGAAGGGCGGACGCTCGCCGACCTGATCGCGGAGCGGGCGCCGCTGCCCGAGCGCGAGGCCCTGCGCATCGCCAGCCGGCTCTGCGCGGCCGTGCAGCACGTCCACGACCGAGGCTTCGTTCACTACGATCTCAAGCCCGCCAACGTGATGCTGGGTCGGGACGGTACCCTCCGGCTCATCGACTTCGGGTTGGCCCACGCCGCCGCGACCGCCCGGTTCGTGCTGGCGGGCCGGCCACCTCCCATCGGCTCGTCCGACTACGTGGCGCCCGAGCAGATCCGTCGAAAGCGCGGCCGCCCGAGCGTGGACATCTACGGGATCGGTGTCATCGCCTACGAGATGCTGACGGGCCGGGCGCCGTTTCCCGGCGACGATCCCTTCGCGATGGCGAGCGCCCGGGTCCTCGGGGATCCGCCCGCGCCGCGCCTCCTTCACCCTCGAATCTCGCGCGAGGCCGAGGAGATCGTCCTGCGCGCGCTCCGGCGGGACCCGCTCGAGCGGTACCCGAGCGCGGCGGCCATGCAGGCGGCGCTGGACCGGCCGGAGCGGGTCGACGTCTCGAACCTCTGCGACCGCCTGGTGCCGGTGACACCAGGGCGGAGGCGGCTGCGCATCGCGCGCACCGTCTTGCTGGTCGGGGTGCTGCCGGTGGCGATGCAGGTGGCCCTCTTCCTCGGGCTGTGGGGCTACCTCGCGAGCAGGCGGTAGCCGCCCGGGCGCGCTACGGCCCGAACAAGGGCATGAGGGCCATGAAGAAGCGGTCGGCCACCTTCTCCGCTCCCACGTCGTTGAGGTGGGTGCCGTCCCGCGTGTCGATGCCTGGATCGAGGCCGGTGTACAGATCGACCGGGGTGATGGGGGACTGCACCGTGGTGTTCTGCGCCGCCCAGGCCACGATGGCGGCGTTGAGGGCCTTGGTATCCTCCACCGCCCTCGTCATCGGTGTGTGCTGGGCGTTCATGAACTCGACGTCCGGGGTCACCCGGCGGGCCTGCTCCAGGGCAACGCCGTAGTTCGAGATGATCCCCGCCACCGGCAGCGCCTGGAGCACGTCCGCGCCGCCCACGTGCAAGAGCACGATGTCGGGCTTGTTGGTGGTGAACCAACCGGCGATGTCGCTCATGGTCCAGTTCGTGACGAGGTTGCTGTTCTCGCCCTGCATGTCCTTGTCGTAGCCCACGACACCACAGTCCGGGCCCTGGCTCACGCCGCCCACGAAGTCGATGTTCGCGAGGCCCGCGTCCCGCAGCTTCTTCCACAGGAAGGCCCGCCAGCAGGTCCCGATCTCGTTGGACGAGCCAATGATGAGGATGCGGACGGCCTGGTTCGCGCCGAACTTGCGACCGGGCATGGCAACCGCGCCGGCGCCGCCTGGGGCGCCCGTCCCCGGCAGGCCCGAGGAGCCGCCTCCCCCGAGGCTCGCGGCGCCTGCACCTCCAGGGCTGCCGCTCCCGCCTGATGCACCGCCGCCGCTCCCACCGGAGGAGGGCCCGCCTCCGACCGGAGGTACGCCACCGCTCCCGCCGATGGAGCTGCCGCCGCTCCCCGCGGCCACCCCCGGCAGGCCGCCGCTGCCGGCCGACGGACCGCCCCCGCTGCCGCCCCCGCTGCCGCTGCCAGGCATCGCGGCGCCACCCGTCCCCGACACGATGACCACACCGGCGGCGCCGGCGCCGCTGGGCTTGACCGGATCGCTGCCAGAGCAGGCTCCCACCCAGACGATGAGTGGAAGGAGGAGTCGACGGGTCTTCAAGGCGTCACCTCGGGTGGTGGGCAAGGTGTTCGGCGTTCCTTGCTGATTTGTCCGCTGGTTTCCCGCTGGTTTGTCCGCTTACTTGTCAGCTTCCTTGGCCGCTCCGATGGTCGTCCGCCAGGTTGGACGCTGGCGCAGGCCGGTGGCCCAGGCCTCGACCCGCGGGTGGGCGCTGACCTTGCTCGCGGCCTCGGTCAGGGCGAGATACTCGAGGTACGGCAGAAAGCAGATGTCGGCGATGGTGAGCTGATTGCCCGCCAGGTAGGGCCCCCCGGCCAGCGCCTTGTCGAGGACCTCGAAGGCCAGATCCAGGCCCGCGGCAGCGGTCTTCAGGACCTCCGGCGTCTGCGCGCGCTTGAAGACGGAGTGGTAGATGAACTTCATGGCATGCGGCGCGAAGTTCTCGGTCTCGACGCTGATCCATTGTTCCATGCGGGCCCGCTCGCGGAGATCCCGGGGACTGAGCGGGCCGCCGGCCTTGGCGTCGATGTAGCGCGCGATGGCCCGCGCCTCGTACAGGACGAAGCCGTCGTCGTCGATGGTGGGGATCTGGCCGAAGGGCTGGCGCGCCAGGTGGGCTGGCTGCTTGTGCTCGCGCTTCCCGAGGTCGATGACCTCGAGCTCGAACGGCGTGCCCGTCTCGCGGGCGGTCATCAAGACCTTGCGTGTGCAGGTGCTGCCGGGACTGCCGAAGATCTTCATCGGTGGAACTTAGGACCAGGGCGAAAATAACTCAAGCAGCCTGGTCTCCCTACCAGTCGCGGAGGACCCTGGAGTCCGTCCGTCCGTCCGGGCGTCAAAGGTGCGCGATGACGACCAGCGTCTCGGCGCGACGGAGCACGCACGCGAGCGCGCGCTCCAGCGTCTCCGGATCGAGCGCCGCGAAGCTCTCGTCGAGGACCCGCACCGTGAGCGGCTGCAACAGCGAGCGGGCGATGAAGACCCGGGAGCGCTCGCCCTGCGAGAGTTGCCACCCGCTCTCGCCCACCACCTGCCCGAGCCCTGATGGCATGCGGTCGAGCAAGGGGCCGAGGCCGAGCTCGCGGAGGACGGCCTCCGCCTCGCGCAGATCCTCGCCGCGTGGAGGCCAGCCCCGCCCGAGCAGCAGATTGAACGCCAGGCTGGCCGAGAACACGTGGTTCTCGTGAAACTGGGGTGCGGCCCCGACCTCGGCCCGCCAGGCCTCGACCCCGAGCCGGCCCTGCTCCACACCGCGATAGGCGAGGGATCCGGCGGTCGGCCGGCGCAGGCCGCAGAGCAGAGCCGCGAGCGTCGACTTGCCGCCCCCCGACGGACCTTCGAGGAGCACGCGATCCCCCCGGCGAATCTCGAACCCACAGTCCTCGAGCACGGGCACGCGCCGTCCTGGATAGCGAAAGGCGACGTGACGCCCCTCGATGAGCCGTGTCCCATCCAGGCTCGGAGCCTCCGCCGGCGCCACCGCATCGCCGTCGCGCGCATCGCGACGGGCATCCGTGTCGGCTGCCAGCTCCGCCCGCGCCAGCATCGGCGCCTCCTGGGGCGCCTCCGGGGGCGCGAGCCGCACCAGCGGCGCGAGGTTGCGGGCCGCGATGGCCGCGGTGCCGAGCGCCGGAAAGGCACGCGCGAGCCCGCGCAGCGCCCCGTAGACGAGGAGCACCCCCCCGAGGCTCACCACCATCCCCCCGTGCTCCGGCGGGCCGCCGCCCTCGAGCGCGGCGTGGGGGGACACCCCGGCCGCGAGCAAGACCGGCGCCAGGAGCGCGACCGCGGAGATCAGCCACCCCCGGGGCAGAACCACCGCCAATGCCGACACCGCGCGATCGAGCGCGCGGCTGGCCTCGGCGTATTCGGCGAGCGCCCGGTCTTCTTCGAGGTGCCACAGCTCGGGTGGCTCCTGCGCGACCACGGTCCGCTGCCCGACCAACCTCTCGACGAGATCGTGCGTGAGCCGGAGGCGCAGCGCCGACCAGGCGCCGAGCGCTCGCCACCCCCGCGCGCCGAGCCACCCCGCGATGACCGCCCACGCCGCCGCGAGGGCGAGGAGCCATCGTCCGGCGGCACCGAGCGCCGCGATCCATAGCCCGGCGCCGAGGTCGACCATCCCCGTGACGGCCAGGAGGCCACCCCCGAACACCAGGGATTCGATGGACTCGAGGTCGACGATGCTCCCGAGGAGCTGGCCAATCCCGGCGCTCCGGGTCACCGTCGTGTCGAGGCCAAGGATTCCGTGCATCAGACGATCCCGCATCACCGCGCCACCATCCACCGCCAGCCGCCCCGCCGCCCACGACGACATCAGCCGCGCCACCACCACGCCCGAAACCACCCCACACTCTTTCCAGCCAAACGCGGGGCTGCCGGCCACGACCGCGTGCCGGCCGACCATCCACCACAGGAGTACCAGCAACGCCACCTCCGCCCCGTGACCCACCAGGGCCGCGCCGAGGCGCGGTGCAGCCCCCGCGCCCCGCAGAGCTCCCCAGATGGTCGGGCGGCCACGCGTGAGACGAGCTCCTTCGGCCACCCGAACGTCCCCGATGGCCTCGGCCAGCAGAGCGTCGCGCACCGTCGCACCGCCTCGTCCCGAAAGTCCGGCGCGCCGGATTGTCGCCTCGATCCCGGTGGCGACCGCCGCCTCCACGGGCCTCGTCAGCCAGCCGAAGAACGCACCCGCGGCGACCCGATGCACGGCCCCGTCTGGCGCGAGCAAACGGACGCGATGGCGCCCGCAGGCCACCACCCCGAAGAGGGGACCCTCGACGCCGCCCGCGCCCCCGACCCGCAACACCGCCGGCGCCTCGAGGCGTACCCGCCCGCGCCCGCGCCCGCCGGCCACCGGCGCCACGTCCGCGTACGTGAGCTCGAAGCCGAGGGTCGGGCCGCGCACCTCGATTCCGGACGCCACCGCCAGACCGGTCTCGAGCTCGGCCCGCCGGGCGGCCGGCCACCGGCAAGCCTCGATGTCGATCGGGTCGGTGGTCAGGGAGGGCCTCCCACCACGCGTCCGTCCCGCAGGTGCATCCGGCGCCAGACGGCGTGCGACCACGACGCCTCCGCCACGCGCGCCTCCGCCTCAGCCAGCCGGGCATAGTGGGAGCCCGGGCGCGCCAGCAAGGCGGCCGGGACGCCGTCCTCGACGATCTTGCCGCCGTCGAGCACGAGGACGCGCGGGAACCCTGCCGTCTCGGCGATGTCGTGGGTCACGCACAGGAGGGTCGCCGCCCCCCACCACCGACGCGCGCGCAGGAGCAGGGCGCTGCGCTGCGCCCGCGGGAGCCCGCGGAATGGCTCGTCGAGAATCGCGAGCCGCACGCCCGGGCGCAGAAGTCCCCGGCCGAAGCGCACGCGCTGACCCTCGCCGCCCGAGACCAGCGCTCCCGCTTCACCGAGCACCGTGCCGAGACCCTCGGGCAGACGCCCGACCACGTCGGCGAGGGCGGCCGCGTCGAGCGCGCCGTCGAGCCCGGCCGGTGGTTCCGACGACGGCCCCTCGGCGAGCCCGTAGGCGAGGTTCTCCGCCAGCGACCGATTCCACAGGTACACCGCTGGCTCGACCCACGCCGCTCGCCGGCGCAGGGCCCGGAGCCCGTCACCATCGAGGACGGCGCCGTCGACCCGGAGGACGCCCGTGGACGGGACCTGCCAGCCAAGCAACAGGCCCACCAGGCTCGACTTGCCCGCACCCGAGCTCCCCACGATCGCCACGTGCTCGCCGGGGCCGATGCCGAGCGCCTCGATCTCCAGGATCGAATGCCCCCCCGCGACCACGCGCAGATCGTCGATCCGGATCGAGGCGCCCCCTTGCACGGGCGCGTCCGCCGCCGCGGCGAGACCAGGGCCGGACAGCGGCAGGGGGTCGGCCTGGGCGTCGGCTCGTGCCTGGCCCCGGTCGGACGTCTCGTCGGGGGCTTCGAGCGCCTCGATGAGCCGCAACGTGAGGTTGCGCTGGGCCGGAATCCGCTGGACCAGCTTGCCGAGTTGCTGGCCGAGGGCCGGCAGCGAAAGCGCCCAGTAGACCACCAGCAACGCGCCTCCCGGATCGACCGGCGGCCCGGCCGAAAAGAAGCGCTCGAGCAGCCACACCACGAGCCCGAGCCCGACCAGCGCCTGCGCGGCCTCGGCCAGGAGCGCGCCACCGAGAGCACCGCGCGCCGCGCGCGTCCAGGGCCGCAGACGATCCCCGTGCTCTCGCGCCAGCGCCGGCTCCGCGCGGTGGGTCCGGGCGGCCACGAGACCGAGGAGCCCGTCGAGATGAAAGCGCCCGAGCGCGCTGGCATGGCTGCGCATCTGCAGATCCCGCTCGGCGACGAAGGGCGCCGCCAGCACGGGGATGACCAGCATCGACAGCGCGACCGCCAGGACCAGCGGGGCGCTGCGAGGCACGAGCCAGGCCAGAGCCCCGGCGATGAGTACGAGCTCGAGCGCGGTCCGCGCGACGTCCGCCACCAGCGCGGGAAGCTCACGCAGGCGATCGAGCTGGTGCGCGCGCGCCGCCAGATCGGAGACGGGGCGGGTCTGAAAATAACGATCGGCCAGCCGCGGAATCTTCCGCCCGAACTGCCAGCGCAGCCGCCCGTCGAGGCGCGTGCCAGCGGCGCAGAGCCCGCGCCCGAGCAGAAGCTCGAGGGCGCCGAGCGCGACCAGGAGGGCCAGCATCGCCACCAGCGGGAGCTCGACCGACACGGCGCCCGAGCCGACCCGCGCCAGACCGGTGAGCGCGGCGCCCAGCAGGCCACCTCCCCGACCGACGCCGAGATCGAACAGCGTCTGGAAGAGCAGGCCCTCGGCGACCGCGCCGACCGCCAGCAGCCCGACCCCCGCAGCGAGCGCGCTCCACAGCCAGGGCCCGTCGCGGGCGAGCAGTCGCGCCAGCGCGGCGCCCGGGCGCGCGGGCGGCTCCTCGACGGCGGCGCGCAGCTCGATCGGCAGCGCCGCGCGATCGGCCTCGTCGAGCCGAGCCGCCCCCGCCACGCGCAGCAGGACGGCGCCGCGGAGCCAGACCTGCGGCGTCCCGTCGGGCGCCGGTGGGGCGGGCCGGGCGATGGCGTGCAAGCTCGCCTCGCCGACCGGCGCCGCCGGAGCCCCCGGTGGCTCCTCCCTCCGTCCAGTGACCGGTGCGGCCGCCGCCAGCGCCTCGACCAGCCTCGTCGCTCCCGGTCCGGTCGCCACGGCCCTCGCCCCGACCAGGACCGCCACGGTGCGCGCGGCGGCATCGAGCGCCGCGATCGCGCTCCAGCCCGGCTCCGCCAGGGCCCGGGCTATCGGTGCGTCGGGATCGCTGACGCCGAGCGCGCGCAGCCGCCGGGCGAGCGGGCCGGTGAACCCCGCGCTCGCGGCCCAGGCCCGAAAGGCCTCTTCCGGGACCGCCATCTCGTGACGGTGGACGCTCTCGAGAAACGACGCGCGCCGCACCCAGCGCCGCCCGCGCGCCGGATCCATGACCTGCACGAGGGCGCCGTGAGCCCGCCAGGCCACCACGAAGTGGGTGAGGCCAGAAGGCGCCTTGACCAGCACGATCGCCGGCAGAGCCTCGGCCTCGGGGATGAGGAGGTGCTCGACCGGCAGCATGATCTGCTCTGCGTCGAGCCCGAGGCTGACCGCCAGCGTCTCCAGCCGATCGATCGACGTGCCGTCGACCGCAGTCTGACAAGCCTCGCGCAGCCGGCCGTAGCCGATCGGGACGCCGAAACCCTCGAGCAGGCTCGCCAGCGCCGCCGGCCCGCAATCCATCGCCGAGGTCTGGATCACCGGCGGGACGAGAAACCGCCGCCGGGGCTCATTCGGTTGCGACGACGGCAACGACGACATTCGTCACTCTAGATGCCCTACCCGAGCGATTGATGCAATCGGGGACGTGGCTCGCTGCCGCTCGCACGTCCCCGCGCCCCCCTCGCTCCGCCCGGCAAAGCCGCGACGTTCGCCTGTGCAGGCGGGAGGTGAACAAGATCCGTAGCGGCGCGGCCCCGGAGTGAACTGGGCCCCTCCCTGTCCCTCCCCCTTCGCGGGGCGAGGGGATTGAGAAGGAAGCGGGCTCGTTGGCAGGAGAGACACTTCTTGGAACGGCTCATGCCCCAGTGCCGCGTGGTCCATGCGGTGAATCGCAGGTTGGCTTTGCCAACCGGAGACCGCACCAGCAAAGCAGATCCGGGCCCGCCTCTCGTCGTCCCCGGGAGGGGCCCGCGGGGAGGGGGCCTCCCCTTCCCGCGAGCGCCGTAGGCGCGCTAGAAGCTACGATGGCCCGCCGCCAGCCGACCGCCTCCGGGCGCGCTTCCCGGTCCGCCTCTTCCCACCCCCGGGCGCTCGCCGCTGCCATCGCCAACCATGAGCGCGCCATCGCCTGGCGGATGGCGGCCAGGCTCGGCCCGGCCGAGCGGGCCTGCCGGCGCGCGCTGGCCGGATACCTGGCCACCGAGGGTCCGCGGCATCCTGACGTCGCCAATGCGCTCGTGGATCTCGGGGCCATCCTCGAGGCGCGCGATCGGCCGCGCGAGGCGGCCCGGTGCCACCGCCGGGCCCTCGGGATCCTCACGGCCCGGCGGGCCCTCGAACTGGATCTGATCCGGCTGGCGGTGCATGCCCGGCTGGCGCTCGCCGGGCTCGACCGAGCCCGAGGCGCGCTCGGGTCGTCGGAGACTGGCTACCGCCGGGCGCTCGGCGACATCCGCCGCCGCCTGCCGGCCGGCGACCGCCTGCTCGCCCACGCGCTCAATGGCATGGGCGTCCTGCGCAAGGCCGAGGGTCGGTACGCGGAGGCGCTCGCCTATTACCGCCGCGCCCTCGCCCACGTCGCCCGCGGCGACCGAACGATGATCGCCACGCTTCATCACAACCTCGGAGGCAGCGAGCACGCGCGGGGCCGCTACGCGGAGGCGGAGGTTCACGCTCGACGATCGGTTCGGCTCAGAGACGCTCTCGTCGGCTCCGATCATCCTGCGCTGGCGGCCGACCTCGCCGCCCTCGGCGCCATCGTCGAGGCCCGTGGGCACCTCGACCAGGCGGCGGACCTGTACGCGCGGGCCCTCGCCATCTTCCGGCGCGCCCTCGGCGGCCAGTGCCTCGAGGTCGGGCTCACGCTGGCAAGCCTGGCCGGGATCGAGCAGCAGCGGCACCGGATCGCACGTGCCCGCGGCCTGTTCACGCGGGCTCTCGCGATCCTCGAGCGACTCCTCGGGCGACATCACGCCGACGTCGCCCTCACCATCAACAACCTCGGGACCCTCGAGCGCGACGCTGGGAACGGCCAGCTGTCCGACCGCCTGTTTCGTAGGGCGGTCGGCAGCTTCGAGCGGACGCTCGGCGGGCGTCACGCTTACACGCGTGCCGCCCGGCGCAACCTCGGCACGGGCAGATCCCTCAGGGTCAAGAGAGTCCGACGGGCGCCCTGAGCACCGAGCGGGCGGCGACGCCGGTCAGGCCGCAAGGACGCGGTTGTGGTTCTGGGAACCGAACCCACCGGCCTTGACGTTCGACTTGACCTTGATCCCGCTCGTCTTCACCAGTCGGTTGTGGTTCTGGGAAC
>Ga0265318_10000336_pt1 | contig 37298 bp, 30 predicted proteins | sample 4821metaG_FD_192431 | JGI IMG/M metagenome (GOLD analysis project Ga0265318, IMG submission 192431) | Rhizosphere microbial communities from Carex aquatilis grown in University of Washington, Seatle, WA, United States - 4-8-21 metaG | ecosystem: Host-associated > Plants > Roots > Rhizosphere >... | reverse complement strand
CCCGCCACGCTCGTCCAGGTCGCGAAGCTCGGATCACACGCCAGGTTGGTGTCCGACGGCGCCAGGTTCGCGTCGTCCGCCGCCAGCCACCCCGCCTCATGGGATCCGGGGCTGGCGCTGTCCGCGAGCCCCTGCCCCCCGTCGAGGTGCGCGTGCTTGCCAGATCCCGCGGGCGGCCTGAAGCCCGCCCCTTGGTTCCACGCCCGCACGAATTGACGGAACCGGCCCACCGTCACGTCGTACTTGTCCAGCCGAAAACCACTCACCGTGGCGGGATCCGCCAGCCCGGTCGCCCCGCCGCCGGTGTTGGTGTACGTTCGGTCGTAGGTCCCTCCCGACACCTCGAGGCTCATGCAGCAGCTCTCGCCCGCCGCTCCGCAGCTCGTCGTCCCCGCCGCGGGCACCTGGCAGCTCGGCGCCTGGGGAGGCGACGCGGTGCAGGGGCCTTGACCGCAGGACGGCGGCGTCCCGCTGCACGCGGCCTGCCCCGACGCGCAGGCGCAGGCGAGGACGATGGCGAAAGCGCCGGACGGAGCGCGTCTGAGTCGCAACATGAGGTGCCGGTTCCCGCCTGCCAGAGGGGCAGCCTGGTAGCCGTTTCGCGCGCTGCCCGGGTGCCCGCGAGACGGCAGAGATGACTTTATATCACCGGTGCTCGCCGCCTGCTCTCATCGTATTGCCCGCGCCGCGTTCACCGGATCGCGCGGGCGGCGCCCTCGGCGCGTCGTTGCTCGGTGACGTCCATGTTCACGCCGGTCATCGTGAGCGCCCGTCCGTCCGCGCCGTAGCTCGTCCGGGACACCGCCTTCACGTGGCGAACGTCCCCGTCGGGGAGAACGATGCGGAATTCGCTGTCGAACTCGCCCTCACCTCTGATCGCGGCCCCGATCTGCGCCTCGCATCGCGCCCGATCGTCCGGGTGCAGGCTGTTGGCCCACAGGGCGTAGGGCTCGGCGTCGGGCCCGCGGGCGTGGCCGTAGATGCGATACATCCAGTCGTCCCAGGTCAACGAATGCCGCAACACGTCGAATTCCCAGATGCCGATGCCGGCGCAATCGGTGGCGATGGCGAATCGCTGATTGGCCTCCTCGAGCTCCCGCCGGGCCGCCTCCAGCTTGGTGGTCCGGTCCAGCACCTGCTGCTCGAGGCGGGCGTTGAGCTCGAGGATCACGCGATGTGACTGCTCGATCTTGTGCGTCGCCTCGCGCAGGGCGCGCTCGTGGCCCTGGCGCTCCGTGATGTCACGCGCGGCGGCGACGACGCCCTGGACGATCCTGTCGCGGTCGCTGAAGGTGCTCGCGTTGTAGGAGACCACGGTGAGCTTCTCATCCCTCGAACGGATGGTGAGCTCGTAGTCCGTGATGTGGCCCTCCCGCATGACCCGCTGGATCGCCGCCTTGGCCTGCAAGGGCTCGGTGAAGTGGTCTTCGGATGGACTGCCGATCAGCTCGTCGCGGGTCCGCCCGGTGATCACCTCCATCTGCTTGTTGACGTCGGTGATCGATCCCTCCGGATCCGTGGTCATCAGCGCGTCGATGTTGGATTCGATCAACGACCGGGTATAGAACTGCTGATCTCGCAGACGCTGGCCCAGCAGGTTCTGGCCCGTCTCGGCCTGCTTTCGTGCGGTGTTGTCGAGCACGAAGCAGACCCCTTCCCTCGCGTCGTCCTCGAAGCTGGCCGCCCCCACCAGCACCGATACCCGTGCCCCATCCTTGCGGATGTATTCCTTCACGATCGGAGCGCAGACCCCCGTGGCGGCGATCTCGCCGAGGGCTGCCCGGTCGAGGTCGGCGTACTCGCCAGGCGTCATCGCCGCCCAGTCGATGAGCCCGGCCTCGAGATCCTCGCGGCTATAGCCGACGATGCGCAGAAAGGCATCGTTGGCCGAGGCGATCTGGCCGTCGACGTTCCAGAACATCACCCCTTGCGCATTCGAATCGAGGAGCCGCCGCAGGCGGGCGTCCTTGCGCTTGCGCTGGCTGATGTCCCGGATGAAGCCCAGTCGGATTCCATCCGGCATCTTGGTCGCGAGGGTCTCCGCATCGAAGAGCGACCCGTCCTTCCGGCGAAACTGCCACACCTGATCGTACTCGGACTTCCCTGCCACCAGATCGAGCGGCAGACCGATGCGTGGGGGGTCCGTCCGGTTCACGCACTCCGCCAGGGACATGCCCACCATCTCGTTGCGGGTGAACCCCATCATCAGGCACATGGTGGGGTTGACGTCGAGGCAGCGGTTCGCGGAGCTGGCGACGATCAACCCGACCGGTGCGCACTCGAAGAAGGAGCTGTAGATTGCCTCGCTCCCCGGGGGGGCCGTCCCCGCCTGCTCGTCTGCCCCCGCCAGCTCGCCCCCGTCGTCGGTACGCAGACTGGTCATGTCGTTGGTGGGGGGTGGAAGTGGGGGAGGCCGGGCGAAGTGTGCGCTCTGCCCATTCATCGGAACCTTCAGCGGAAACTTGATCGGCGCGACCGGGGGCGGGGCCCACATGGGCCCTCGGCGGCGATAGGCTATATCTGCTGGGAATGGTGCGTGGGGATAGCCAGGTCGAACCCGAGGGTCACACGGTGCCCGGGGCCAAGGCCGCGGGGCCCGCGGGGGCTCGGCCCGCGCCCGCGGGGAGCGGCGTCCTCGACAGCGTCCTCGATATCCGGGGGCTGGGGGGCCTGGACGAGGCCGAGGCCCTCCGGCGGTTGCAGGCCGAAGGTCCGAACGAGCTGGCCGCCAGGCGCGAGCGTACCCTGTTCGCGATCGTCCTCGAGGTCGTGCGGGAGCCGATGTTCCTCATGCTGGTCGCGGCGGGGACGGTGTACTTGCTGCTCGGCGAGCCGTCCGATGCGTTGATGCTGCTCGGATTCGTGTTCGTGGTCATGACCATCACCATCGTCCAGGCCCGGCGCACCGAGCGCGCCCTCGAGGCCTTGCGGGATCTGTCGAGCCCGCGGGCGCTCGTGCTCCGGGGCGGGACGCGGCGGCGCATCGCCGGCCGCGAGGTGGTGCGTGGCGATCTGGTGGTCGTGGTCGAGGGCGATCGCATCCCCGCCGATGGAATCCTGCGCCAGGCCCTGCACCTGTCCGCCGACGAGTCGCTCTTGACCGGGGAGTCGGTCCCCGTGCGCAAGGTGCCGTCGGTCGAGGCGCAGGTCCTCGCGAGGCCGGGCGGTGACGATCTGCCGGCGGTCTTCTCGGGCACCCTGGTGACGGACGGTCAGGGCATCATCGAGATCACCGCGACCGGCCCGCGCGCCGAGCTCGGGAAGATCGGCAAGGCCCTCGCCCAGGCGATCTCCGAGCCCACGTTGCTCGAGACCGACACCCATCGCGTCGTGCGCCTCCTCGCCATCGCGGGGCTCGGGGCGTGCGCCGTGGTGGTGGTGGCGTTCGCGCTGGTCCGGGGCGGCGGCCGGGATCTCGCCCAGTGGAAGCAGGGCTTCCTCGCGGGGATCGCCATGGCGATGGCCATCTTGCCCGAGGAGTTTCCGGTCGTCCTCACCATCTTCCTCGCGCTCGGAGCCTGGCGCTTGTCCCGCGGCCGGGTCTTGACCCGACGGATGGCAGCCATCGAGATGCTGGGCGCGGCCACGGTGCTGTGCGTGGACAAGACCGGCACCCTCACCCAGAACCAGATGACCCTGCGGCAGCTGGCCAGCGTCGGCGAGGCCGCCAGCGCCGGCGCCGGCGAGGCCGTCGACCTCCTCGGTACCCTCGCGGACGGGCTCCTCCCCGAGCGCCTGCACGGTCTCCTCGAGCACGCCATCCTGGCGAGCCGGCGCGATCCGTTCGACCCGATGGAGCGCGCGCTGCACGAGGCCGGCGACCGCTTCATCCGGAACACGGAACATCTGCACCCTGGCTGGTCGCTGGCCCGAGAGTATCCCCTCACCCCGGGGCTCCTGGCGGTGAGCCACGCCTGGCGGACCGGCCAGGACGACGAGGTCGTGGTCGCGACCAAGGGGGCGCCCGAGGCCGTCGCCGAGCTCTGCCACCTCGCCCCGGCGGCCCGCGACTCCCTCGCCCGTGAGGTCGGGATCCTGGCGGCCGAGGGGCTGCGGGTGCTCGCGGTGGCGCGGGCGACCAGCCGCGAGGCGTTGCTGCCGCAGGAGCCGCGCGCGCTCACCCTCGAGCTCGTCGGTCTCCTGGGCTTCGAGGATCCGCTGCGCCCGACCGTGCCGGCGGCGGTCGCCGAGTGCCAGGCGGCGGGCGTGCGGGTGGTGATGATCACCGGCGACTACCCCGCCACCGCGGCCAGCATCGCCCGACAGGCGGGGCTCACCGGGTGCGAGGCCGTGCTCACCGGGCCCGAGCTGGCGCGGCTCTCCGAGGCCGAGCTCTCCCTCCGGGTCTCCGAGGTGCGGGTCTTCGCCCGGGTGGTCCCGGCCCAGAAGCTGCGCATCGTCGACGCCCTCAAGGCCAAGGGGGAGATCGTGGCCATGACGGGCGACGGGGTGAACGATGCCCCGGCCTTGAAGGCCGCGCACATCGGCATCGCCATGGGCGGTCGGGGAACCGACGTGGCGCGCGAGGCGGCCTCCCTCGTGCTGCTCGACGACGACTTCTCGTCCATCGTCGAGGCCATCAAGCTCGGCCGCCGCATCTACGACAACATCAAGAAGGCCATCGTCTTCATCGTCGCGGTCCACGTCCCCATCGCCGGGCTGTCGATCGTGCCGGTCTTCTTCGCCGACTGGCCGCTCCTGCTCTTGCCGGTGCACATCGCCTTCTTGCAGCTCATCATCGATCCCTCCTGCACGCTCATCTTCGAGTCCGAGCGGGCCGAGGCCAACGTCATGCGACGACCGCCCCGCGATCGCGCGGTCGGGCTGTTCTCGCGGGAGACCCTCGGCATCGCCCTCTTGCAGGGCGGGAGCATCCTCGTCGTCTGCCTCGGGGTGTTCCTGATGGCGCGCCGCGAGCACCCGGTGGACGCCGCCCGGGCCCACACCTTCGTGACCATGGTCGTGGCGTTTCTGGTCGTCATCCTGGTCAACCGATCCTGGACCGAGTCCGCCGTCGCCATGCTGCGGGTCCGAAACGCCGCCGTGGTCTGGGTGCTGGTGGAGGCGACCGTCCTGCTCGCGGTGGCGGTCTCGCTCCCGATCGCGCAGCGCCTCTTCCACTTCGCCCCCCTGCACCTCCCCGACCTCCTGCTCAGCCTCGCGGCCGGGCTGCTGTGTGTCTTGTGGTTCGAAGGCGTGAAGCTCGTGCGCGGGCGGCGCGACCGGGGCCGGGTTCCCAGCCGAGAAGGACGGTCGGCGCCGGCCGGACCATGAGGGTCACGGCGGGCCGGGGTCGACGCGTGGCCAGGGGCTGCTTTGCATGATAGTCATCGGGCGATGGACCACAGCGTGACGATCGACCAGCTGCGACCGAGGTTGCTCGCCGCGGTTCGCCGAACGGCGGCCCCGGGTCAGGTTCCAAGCGTCTTCGGGCCAGCGCTCGACCTGGTCTGGGCGTTTCTCGGCAAGCACAAGGGCCTGCGCACCGACGGCCACAACGTCTTCCTGTACCATCACGTCGGGCGGCCCGAGGCCGGCATGCCGATCGACTTCGGAGTCGAGGTCACCCGGCGCTTCGAGCCGGAGGGCGAGGTTCGTTGCGTCGAGACCCCCGTGGGGGAGGCGGCGGTGGTCCGGCACCGCGGCCCCTACGGGGGGCTCCCCGAGGCGCACACCGCGCTCCGCGCCTGGTGCGCGGCGAACGGGCGGGTGATCGGCGCCCACAGTCTCGAGGTCTACGGCGACTGGTCCGATGATCCGAGCACCCTCGAGACGACGATTCAGTACCTCCTGCGCTGATCCGTGAGCATCTACTACGCGACTGGTCTTCCGTCGGTCCCGGTTGGCGGCGTCAAGCAGGTCTTCCGGCACGCGCAGGTCCTGGCCGAGGCCGGGTGGGACTGCCGGGTTCTCGGGCTCTCCACCTCCAAGGCACCCGGCTGGCTGACCTCGCGCATCCCCATCTCCACCGTTCGACGGACCCGAGTCCGACGCCTCGGCGATCGGCTGGCTCGGGTTCATCGGCGGCTGTGGCCCGGGGATCTCGATCCGCTGTCGGAGTTCGACCACCCGCGAGGGGTCGAGATCCTCACCGAGGGGCAGCCGGGGTCCGTCCCCCTGAGGTCGACCGATGTCCTGGTGCTGCCCGAGCACCTCGGGATGTCGCTGCGGCGACCTCGCGTCGACTGCCGCACGGTCATCTTCAATCAGAACGTGCACTACATGTTCTCGGGGCTGAGCCCCGGTGGCTCGGTGAAAGGCTCCCTGTGCGCGGACGAGTCCGTGCCCTCGATCGTCGTCTCTCAGCACAACTACGAGTGCCTGCGTCACGCCTTTCCCAACCGGGAGATTCACCTCACGAGGAACGGGATCGACGGGAGGCACTTCTTCTTCGAGCCGGCGAAGAAGAAGAAGCAGCAGATCGCCTACATGCCGAGGAAGCTGCCGAACGACCTGGCCCACGTCCTCGCCATGCTGGAGCTGCGTGGCTGCCTCGAGGGCTGGAGCCTCTGTCCGATCGACGGGGTCTCCGAGGGACAGGCGGGGCAGATGATGCGGGAATCCCTGGTCTTCCTCTCCAGCTGTTCCATCGAAGGGTTCGGGTTGCCCCCCCTCGAGGCCCTGCTCAGCGGCTGCGTGGTGGTCGGCTACACCGGGATGGCCGCCGGGGAGTTCCTCGACCAGGCGACCGGATTTCCGATCGCGCAAGAAGACCGGCTGGCCTTCGCTCGGCAGGTCGAGACGTTGCTCGCCGAGCTTGCGGCCGAGCCCGATGCCTACCTGGCCCGGGCGGCCGAGATCGCCGCACGACTTCGTGACGAGTACTCGCTCGAGCGCGAGCGCGCGGCCATCTTGAAGGCCTGGAGACAGCTCGCCCCGGACCACGATCCCGAGCGGACGCCCTGACGCCGGCGGGTGCCGCCGCGCGCGCCTTGGTCAAGCGGGTGCGGGGACCGCGAAGCAGTTGGTGTCCACGTCCCGCTCGAACCGCCGCTCGACCACGTAGCCCACCTCCCGCAGGAACGCCTCGAAGCCGGGCATGTTGGCCGGGCTCACCTCGATCAGCATCCTCGGTCGACAGCGCGCGATGAGCGCGCGGGCGCCCTCGAGCAGACCGAGCTCCATGCCGTCGACATCGACCTTGAGGAAGTCCACGTGCTCGTGGATCTCGGCGTCGAGGGTGGTCAGCTCCACCTCCACCCCGATCAGGTTGATGCGCCCCGATCTCTCGCCCACCGCCTTGTGATGAAGGACGAGCTCGGTGTGGATGTCATCCCCGTCGTTCAGCAGGCAATTGAGCTGGGTCTGGCCGATGCTGCGAACGTCGGCGTCGAACGCGATCAACCTGGCGGGGGCGAGGTTCTTGAGGAAGAACACCGTGTGGTTCCCGACCATGGTGCCGACCTCGAGGACGACCGGGGTCTTCCCGAGCGCGTCGCGCAGGAACCGCAGCTCCGTGAGCTCGGTCAGGGACCCACCGGAGTGGACCACCGCCGCCTCCATGGCCTGCCCGTTGAAGCAGCTGAGCGCGAACCGGTAGGGCACACCATCGACGGTGAGCGCGACCTGCTCTCGGCCCTCCATCAGGTTCTCGGCGAGGATCCGGAAGCTGGTCAGGCTCTCGGGGCGCGGGCAGCTCGCCAGGCCCGCGGACAGCGCCAGGTAGGCCTCGGTCGGGCGGCCCGCCGTGAGATGGGCCATCCCGAGCAGGCGGTAGCCCGCCGCCTGGTGCTTGGCGAGGGCCACGACCCGCAGCGCATGCGCGATGGCCTGGTCGGTCCTGCGGTCGACCCACGCCGTGAAGCCGAGGGCATACTCGAACCCGAGGTCGTTCTTCAGGGTCGAGCCACACCGGCTTCCGAGCGCGAAGGCGGCGGCGAAGTGCGGGAAGTGATTGCCCGAGACGATCTCCACCACCAGGTCCCGGATCGCCAGGGCCGCGCGCGGATCCGCGGGATCGGCGGCCTCGGTGGCCAGCAGCCGTCCCACGAATGGGTCGGCCCCGGGCGCCTCGACCGCAGGATGATGACTCACGGTTCCATGGTCGGCTGCCCGCCGGGCGATCTTGAGGGCCTCGTGCCAGCGGGGAGCGCGCGCCGGCGCCGCCCGAGGGGCGCACGCTCAGCGGCGGTGGTCGTGGTCGCGCCCGCGGTCGAAGTCGCGCCCGCGATCGTGGTCGCGATCGCCCCAGCCCCCGCGCCGGTGATCACAGGCACAGCCGCGGTAGTAACACCCCGAGAGCAACGCGCCGACCGCCAGGAGCACGCGAAGGTTATCGCCCGGGGTGCGCCGGGTCCGCTCGGGCTTCCCATCCGACTTCATGCTCATTCATCTGGGGACGAATGTCCCGAAACGCAAGGGACCGGGGGGAGCCCACGCAGGGCTCGAGGCCTGGCCGGGTCGCTGGCACGGGTCGCACCGCGCTACCATGGCGCGATGTTCGAGTCCGCCGAGGTCGGCCACGCCGTCGACAAGAAGACCTTCCAGAGGGAGGAGAGGACCTTGCGCACCCGGCTGCTCGAGGCCCAGAGCCAGCTGCGCGCCCAGGCCCGCTTCCCGGTGCTGCTGCTCATCTCCGGGGTCGACGGGGCGGGCAAGAGCGAGACCCTGGCCCAGCTCTACGAGTGGATGGATCCCCGATATCTGAGCACGCTGGCCTTCACCAAGCCGTCGGACGAGGAGCGCGAACGACCGTTCATGTGGCGCTACTGGCGGGCCTTGCCGCCGCGTGGACGGATGGGCACCTTCGCAGGCTCGTGGTACTCGGGCCCGATCGCCCAGCGGATCGGCGGCGAGATGTCGCGGGTCCAGCTCGACAAGCGCCTCGACGAGATCAACCGCTTCGAGGCCATGCTGGTCAACGAGGGTGCGTTGCTGCTGAAGTTCTGGCTGCATCTCACCCGCGGGGGACAGAGGCACCGGCTGCGGCAGCTCGAGTCCGATCCGCGCACGGCCTGGCGGGTGACCAAGGAGTCCTGGGAGCGGACCCGCACCTACGACGCGCTCCAGGACGTGGCCGGTCACGTGCTGCGTCTGACCAACACCGCATGGTCCCCCTGGAGCATCGTCGACGGCACCGACGATCACTACCGCCACCTGCGCGTCGGCCAGGAGCTGCTGGCGGCCCTCGAGCGGCGCCTCGGCGAGAAGGTGGCCAGCAAGCACGTGGTGGCCCCCCCGCCGGTCGCCCGGCCCCCGGACGAGCGCAACGTGCTCTCGGCGCTGGAGCTCGACCGAAAGCTCCCGGCGCAGAAGTACGAGCTGCAGCTGGCCAAGTGGCAGGGGAGGCTGGCGGAGCTCGCGCGCCACAAGGCCTTCTCGCGCCGCTCGCTGGTGCTGGCCTTCGAGGGCATGGACGCCGCTGGCAAGGGGGGCGCCATCCGCCGCCTGACCGCCGCGCTCGACCCGCGGCAGTTCCAGGTGGTCCCCATCGCGGCTCCCAGCGAGGAGGAGCGCGCCCAGCCCTACCTCTGGCGGTTCTGGCGCCAGCTGCCGCGCCAGGGCCACGTCACCCTCTTCGATCGCTCGTGGTACGGGCGCGTGCTGGTCGAGCGCATCGAGCGGTTCTGTGACGAGGCCGACTGGCTGCGGGCCTATGCCGAGATCAACGACTTCGAGCACGAGCTCGTGAGCTCGGGGATGTTCGTGCTGAAGTTCTGGCTGCAGATCGACGAGGAGGAGCAGCTCCGGCGTTTCAAGGGGCGCGAGAAGGTCGAGCACAAGCGCTTCAAGATCACCGCGGACGACTGGCGGAACCGCGACAAGTGGAAGCAGTACCAGGACGCGGCGGTCGACATGATCGATCGGACCAGCACCGGGCACGCGCCCTGGATCGTGGTGCCCGCCAACGACAAGAACTTCGCCCGCGTCAAGATCGCGCGCGCGGTGGTCAAGCACCTCGAGGCGGGCCTCGACCTGTGAGCGAGAGCCCGCGCCCCGGCTCGGGCGGCCTTCACGCCTCGCGGGTTGCCTGGACCCGCAGCTCGAAGGTGTAGCGGCCGCGCGCGTCGCGGAGCCACAGCTCGTCGGGGCCCGGGGACATCTCTTCGAGGTGAGCGACCCCGCCCCGCGCGTGGTGGCGCAGGAGCTCGAGGGCGAAGGGCGAGGTCGTATCGACCAGGAAGGGCTTTCGCTCGCCGGCCACCCGGGCGAAGACGAAGCGCGGAAGCCCGAGGTGGAGCCGTCGTCGCTGGAACTCGACGAAGAGCTCGAACCCGCGGAGCTTGCCCCAGGTGGCCGTCGACAGGGTCCAGGCCTCGCGCTCCAGGGTCGCGGCTCCGAGGTCGAGCCGGGGGCGGTGCGCCTCCGCGGGCTCACCGAAGACCGGCTTCTTCACGAGGGCGTGCCCGAGCGCCGCGAAGGGAGGGTGCAAGGTCAAGTCGGCCAGCGGCAGATACAGCCGCGCGGCGCGGCCATCCGGGAGCGTCAGCACCGGGCCGGTCTCGCCGAGGGCCACCCGCAGGTCGGCCGCACGGAAGATCGACTGTCCGCGTCCGGCGAGCTCGGCCACGGCGTGCGCCACCCGGGGCCCCGGGAACGCGTAGAAGCCCTTGTTGTGGCGGCCGGCCGCGAGCTCGACCAGTGGAACCGGCTCGCCAGCCAGGAAATCCGCCGCGACCCGGTCCAAGCGCGCGCGATCCCCGTCGGCGCAGAAGGTGAACAGCCAGCTGGGGGTGAGGAGGTGGTGGTGCAGGCGCGATAGCAATGGCCGCGGGGCCCCGCCGCTCGCCGGCCAGGCGAGACAGATGTCGGGCAACGCAAACCGGCGTCCGGGGTGGCTCTCCCCACAGGCCGTCGCGGACACTTCATGCACGTGCACCCTCTCGGGGTCGTGCGCCAGCGGACAGGGCGGCAGATCGATGCGCAGCCCGCGCAACCGGGCGGCGTAGGCCGGCAGGCTCGAGCTCTCGGAGGAAGCAGGCCAGGTCCCCCGCACCCCGTCGGCGCATGCGTCCTGGAACCGGTCGCCCTCGGCGGCCGAGAGCTCGAGCAAGGGAGACACTGCGGCGCTCAACCAGGCCGCCGCCCGCGGGGTCACCCGCAGCCGGAACGGAGAGCCGGACTCCTCGTTCAGGATCAACCGATCGGTGTAGACCCGCCCACCGGCGCGCCGGGCCGGCAGGCCGGTCAGCCCGGCGAACAGCGCTTCCATCTCGGGCAGGAGCCTCCGGCGCTCGGAGAGCGCGGCCGTCTCGAACCGCCCGCGCAACCCGTCGATGCGGTCGAGCTCCGTCATCCAGCGCGATCGGGCCGGGCTCGGTGGCAACGCGGCGAGGGCCGCGCGCAGCTCCGCCAGGGTGTCGGGCACGTCGCTCCGAAACCAGATCCGGCGCACCAGAACCCCGGCCGCGAAGAGCGGAAAGGCCACCCGCTCGACCTCCTCCGGCGCCTCGCCGAGGAAGAGGCCGAGCTCCCGCGCCTGGCCATGCTGCTCGACGGCCGCCAGCAGCCGCAGCTCGGCGTCAGAGAGCGGCCGCACCCGATCGATGGCTTCACAGCGCGCCACCCGGGCCAGCGGATCGACCTCGAAGAGCGGGTTTCGACGCATCGGCAGCGCCTGCCAGATGGCCGGCTCGGTGGCGGCGCGGCCGGCCAGCGCCTCGACCGCCCAGTAGGCGATGAAGGTCCGCCGGCGCGGTCGAGCGGGCAAGAACGTGAAGCCGTGGGGGGAGCCGTCGGGAGCACCCTCACCATCGGGCGGCGCGTCGTCCCCAGGCGGGCCGTCCTCGACCCGCCCGTAGCCCATCGGTCCGAAGAAGCTGGTGGTCTCGTTCTTGGCGCACAGTCGCTGCAGATAGGCGTAGATCCGACGATCAGCCCGTCGACCAGCGCTGTCGTCGGGGGGCAAGGGACGCTCGTCGAGGTGGCGAACCCAGACATTCTCGAACATGTCCGGGCTCGACAGGAAGACCGCCTCCTGGATCGCCGGCTCGGCCGCACGCGCGTGCAACCGCTCGCGCAAGCGCTGGTGCTCGACCGCGTAGCGCCCCGCGAGCCGCTCCCGCTCCGCCGGGCCGAGCTCGCCACGGATCAGGCGCTCGACGTCGCCGAGGAGCTCCGCCGACACCCCCAGCTCCTCGACCCACTCGAATGGAAAGCCCGCGTGCCGCAGCACGAACAGATCCGACAGGGTCCAGGGTCTGGCGGTCACGGTCAAACGTTGACGAGGTCGAAGGGTCGGGTCAGCTTGTGCCGCGGAGGCCCGAGGGCCTCGACCACGTCGGGTCCGGCTCCGGACCGCAGCGCCTCGGGCAGGGGCAGCCCCGCCAGCGCGTAGGTGGAATTGGCGGCCAGGCAGGCCCGGGCCTCCGAGAAATCGTGGCCTCCGCGCGCGACCTCGAGGCCCGCCAGATCACGCGCCCGGTGCAAGCAGTCGCCGGCGGCCCCCGCCAGCTCGGCGGCCCGACCATACCAGTCCGCGGCCGCACCGCGCGCGCCGCGGCCGAGCGCGAGCCGAGCCAGCGCGGCCGCGATGGTCTCGCCATTGAAGATGTCCCCGGTGCGCTCGGCCTTCGCGAAGGCCGTCTCGAACGCGTCGGCCGCGCCAGCCGGATCGCCTTGGAGCGATCGCAGGACCCCGAGGCGAAAGGCGTGCACCTTGTCGGCGTTGTCACTGCCGAGCTTGCGGTTGAGCGGCTCGAACGCGCGCCAGATCCGGGTCGCCTCGGCGAGATGGCCCTCGGCCTCCGCCAGGACGCTGAAGTTGGAGACGAGGTTGGTCTTGAGGTGGGTCGCCGACGGTCCGTCGATCCCGTCGATGCACGCGAGCGCTCGCTCCTCCTCCTGGCGGGCGCGATCGAGCTTCTTCTCCATCACGTAGGTGAGCGCGGAGAGGTTGCGGAGCCAGGCCTCGGGCAGGCCGGCGACGGCTCGCGGCTGGTCCGCGAGCGCAGCCAGGCCGGCGTCGATCTCGCCGCGGGCCTGGTCGAGGCGACCGAGTCGCTTGGTGAGGGCGACCGCTCGATGCATGTGCAGATCGGCGAGGCAGCCCGGGGACAGGCGCCGCCCTCCAGCGCCGTGGCCGGCGTCGCCTTGCAGGCCGCGCGCGAAGGCGTCGAGGGCATCCTGCGTCTGCCCGGCGAAGGCGGCGGTGACGCCGAGGTGCAGGTGAAACTGAGCGCGCAGATGGTTCGGGTCGTCGAGATCGCTGCGCTCGAGCTCCAGCATCGGGATGGCGAAGCGCGGGTCGTCCTCGGCGTCCCAGGCCGCTCGCAGGGCCGCGCCGTCGAGTCGTCGCCCGGGGTGGTCGCGGTCGAGGAGCGCGAGGCCGGTCTCGGCCGCCAGCGTGGCGCCTTCGTAGTTGGTCGAGAAGAAGCAGGCCCGCACGGCCAGCAGGGCCGCGGCGAGCCGCTGTGCGAGCGACGCGCCACCATCGACCACCTGGCCGAGGTAGCGACCCTCCAGCCCGTCATCGAAGTGGCCGGCGGCGCGAGCCTGACCACCGCCGCCACCGACACCGACACCGCGTGCGAATCCGGTCGCGTCGAGCCCATCGAGGGCGCGAGCCCCGTCCCTGGCGGGCAACGCCCCCCCTTGCCAGCTGGCGCGCAGGCGCCGCGCGATCTCGGCGCGGTGGGCTGCCCGCGTCGCCGCAAACGGCTGCCCGGGTTCGCGATGGGACGTGGACCAGTCGCACAATTGCCAGCGCGCCGACCTGCCGTTCAGCCGCGCGAGCTCCACGGCGTGCATGAGGCCGCGCAGGCTGACCAGATCGCACGCGCCGGTGTTGCGCAGGCAGAGCGGTCCATCGAGGGTGCGGACGGCGGCGACCACCACGTGGGCGGCGAGGTTCAGCACCCGGTAGGTCTGCTCCGACTCACGGAACAGTCGGCGCTGGTTGGGGGCATCCGCCAGGTCGAAGAGCTCGCGCCCGGCCGTCTCGGTCCTCGCCGCCGCGCCGCGCGCGCTCGAGGGAAAGAGCCAGGCCCACTCGGCCCTGGCCTCGGGCAAGGTGAGGTCGGGGATCGCTTGCGCCAGCGCCTGGATCAGGCGGCGCAGCCCGGAGAACGCGACGGGGAGCGGAGCGCCGAGGTCAACCTCCAGCGCTGGCCGAGGCGCCGCGCCCGGACGTCCGGGGTGGATCTGGACGTCGACCCCCTGGGAGACCATGGTCACCCCAGGCGGAGCTCGAGGAAGGCCATCGTTCGCTCCCAGGCCAGCGCGGCGCCGTCGGCGGAGTACACCTCCGGTCGGCTCGGGTCGCAAAACCCGTTGTCCGTGGCGTAGGTGTGGAACTCGTGAGGGATCTGCTTGCGCCGCAACGCCAGGTCGAGCTCCTCGACCCGGGCGGGAGAGCACTTGGTGTCGCGTGCGGCGAAGTGACCCTGGATCGCGAGCGCCGGGTTCTCGACCGTCACGTCCTGTGGGATCCCGTAAAAGGTGACCGCCGCGGTCAGCTTCGCGACCGAGGCGGCGGCGACCAGGGCGGCGGCTCCGCCCATCGCGAAACCGAGGATCCCGACCGGACCACCCTTGACGTGGTCCGCGAGGGCACCAATGGCCAGGCCGAGCTCGATGGCCACGCGGTTCCAGGCCAGCGTCCGGGCCAGCCCCTCGGCCTCCTCCCGGCTGCGGGCCACGCGCCCTCGATACAGATCGGGCGCGAACGTCAGGAACCCCCGATCGGCCAGGTGGGCGGTCACGGACTTGGTTCGGTCGGTGAGACCCACGAAGTCATGAACCACCACCACAGCCCGGCGAGCGCCGCGGGCGGAGTCGTCGAGGTGGCCCGGGAGCTCGCGACCGCCGGCATCGATCAAGCGACGCTGGTTGGTCTTCTGGTAGGTGCGCGCCGAGCCGTACGCCGGCATGGTCCGCCTGCCTACCAGCTCTGGTGGGCCGGGATCGCCCTGGTGTTGGCGGCCCCTTCGATCTGCTGGAGAATCTTCTGCAGGCTGGCCAGGGCGTCACTGCCGCCGGCCTCGTTCGCCGAGCCAATCGACGGCGCGGGTTGTGCCTCCTGAACGGGGCCCACGCTCCCGATGTCCTGGCCCGTCCCCTGTCCGATACCGCGCATGCTCGACATTCGGAAAACCTCGCCTTCTGGAGGCACCTCGGCCGGTTCCTGGCGATTCTTGAGCCTCACCTCGCAGGAACGCCGTCCGGGCAGGGGGAGGTCCTGGGGCGTCGGCGTCGCGGCGCGATCCTCTCAGTTTCCCGCGCCCCTCGAGGTGTCGAGTGGCCGCTGTGCGGCGGATCCCCCCGAGGTGCCGGTGCTCGGTGCGTTGCCGGCGGAGTGGGCACCAAAGCCGATGTCGCCGGGGACGATGACGCCGTTGCGGCTCGAGGGGACCACCGGAAACCCACCGTCCTCGGGCGGGTGCAGGGCCAGCGTGTCGGCGGGCTGCGGGCGGACGGGCGGGGTGCTCGACTGGGTCGGGGCGCATCCGTGCGCCGCCATCGCCGCGCCCAGCAGGAACCCCAGGGTCACGCCGAGCGCGGGCCCACGCCGGACGTGGCTGGAAGATTGGCTCATCGGCTCAGCATGGTCCGGTCCCGGTGCCCGCGCCATCCTCGCCATCCTCGCCATCCTCGCCATCCTCGCCATCCTCGCCATCCTCGCCATCCGATCTGGGCCGACAGGATGGGGCGGTCGTGGAGGCGGTCTCACCGAGTTGCGCTGCACGCATCAGCAGGTAGGTGCGCTCGGCCGGGCTCGTGGTGCGCGCGGCGGCGCCACGGTAGTGCACCATCGCCTGGGGGTGGTCCCCGGACCGCTCGAGCAGGTGCGCGCGGACCGCGTCCAGACGGTGGTGGCCGCACAGGCGCGGATCCCGCGCGAGCGCATCGAGCCGCATGAGGCCCGCCTCCGGACCATGAACCATTGCCGTGGCGACGGCATGGTTGAGGGCCACCATCGGATTGTCGGACATACCGAGCAACAGGGCGTAGAGCGCCTCGATCTGCGGCCAGTCGGTCGCCTCCGCGCTCGGCGCCTCGTCGTGCAGGGCCGCGATCGCCGCCTGAAGCTGGTACGGCCCCGCCCGGCCGCGCGACAGGGTGGCCGAGACCAGCGCCACGCCCTCGGCGATCGCCTGGCGGTCCCACGAGGTCCGGTCTTGCTCGTCGAGCGGGATGAGCTCGCCCCCCGGTCCGGTGCGCGCCGCGCGCCGCGCGTCGGTCAGCAGCATCAGCGCCAGCAGGCCCGACACCTCCGCCTCCCCGGGGAGGCGGTCGTGCAGGGTGCGGGTCAGGCGAAGAGCTTCGCCGGAGAGGTCGGTCCTCACGAGCTCGGGCCCGGTGGTGGCGGCATACCCCTCGCTGAACACCAGATAGAGCACCTGCAGCACGGCATCGAGGCGTGCGCCGAGTTGCTCGCCGCTCGGCATCTGGAAGGGAGCCCCGGATTCCTTGATGGTCTGCTTGGCCCGGCTGATCCGTTGCGCCATGGTGGCTTCGGGAACCAGGAACGCCCGGGCGATCTCCGGGGTGGTGAGGCCCCCCACCGCGCGCAGGGTGAGCGCGATGACCGAGGCCGGCGACAGCGCGGGGTGGCAACACATGAACAAGAGGTCGAGGGTGTCGTCGCGCTCGGCCGGCGCCGCGTCGTCGAGGGCCAAGGCGATCTGTTCGTCCGCCGGCACCAGGCTGACCACCAGCTCCTCCCGGTGACGGCGCGCCGTCTCGGCGCGGATGTGGTCGGCGATGCGTCGAGAGGCCACCCGGATCAGCCACGCGCTCGGGCTCTCCGGCGCGCCGTCGAGCGGCCACTGCGTCGCGGCGGCGATGAGGGCTTCCTGGACCGCATCCTCCGAAGCGGGGAAGTCTCGGTAGCGGCGGACGATGACACCCAGCACCTGCGGCGCCAGATCGCGCAGCAGGTGCTGGATGTCGATCGCCGAATGGTCCGACGCCGAGGGCATCGAGCAGGTCTACCAGGCAAGGGCGGTCAGGGGCGGTCCAATTCGGAGCGGTTCATCGGGGATGTCCATCGGGATGTCCATCCGGATGGGCAGAGCGATCAGGGCAGATCTTTCGGCGGTGCGCTCATGACCTCCCGCACCTCGATCGCCATGTTCAGGGGCGCACCGCCCTTTCCCGGTGCGGCCGAGGCCTCTGCGGCGATCTGGTAGGCGCGTTCGGGGCTCTCGACGTCGACGATCCAGTAGCCGGCCAGGAACTCCTTGGACTCCGGGAAGACGCCATCGGTGATGGGTCGGCCGTCGCTGCCCGCGCGGACCCGCTTGGCCTGATCGGGGCCGGCCAGGCCTTCGGCGGCGACCAGCTCGCCAGCCCCGGCCAGCTTCTGCGCGAAGGTCTTCATGAATTCGATGTGTCGGCTCAGATCCTGGCGCGGCCAGCTGGCGACCTGATAGGGGCCGCCGCCCGGCGTATTCATCATCAGAATGAACTTCATGTTGGGCTCCTCGTCTTCCACGGGGTGAATGGTTCAGGGTTCACCGAGAGGTCGGAGCCGAGGCGCCGACTTCGACATCCGGGGCGATCTTTTTTTTGGTTTCGGCGCCGCGACGTCAGCGCCCGGGTCCTCGGCGGTCCTCTGGCGGCCGATGTCCGGGGTCGGCGACGCCCCGCCCCCTCGAGCTCGCGCCGCGGGCGCTGCGATACATCCCGGGAGCCATGCCCATCTCGCGCCGGAAGGCGCGATTGAAGGCGAACTCCGATTGATAGCCGACGCTGGCCGCCACCTGCGCCAGCGCGTCCGTGGACTCGCGCAACCGGCGCCCGGCCAGCGCCATCCTCCAGCGGGTGACGTACGCGAGCGGAGGAACCCCGACCAGCGCCGTGAAGCGACGGGCCAGCGTGGCCCGCGAGGCGCCGATGCTGCGCGCCAGGGCGGTGAGGCTCCAGCTCGCGCGGGGATCGGCATGGATAAGCGCCAGCGCCCGCGCGATGCGGGGCTCGCGCAAGGCCCCGAGCCAGCCGCCCTCCCCCTCGGGGAGCCCGCCCGTCCAGGCCCGCAGGACGTGGATGAACAGCAGGTCCATGAGCCGCGCGGTGGCCGCGGCCGCGCCGGGCGCCGCGCCACCGGCTTCCGCCGCCAGCTGGGACACGGTGGCCCGCAAGGACTCCGAGGCGCGATCCCCGGGGATGTGCAGGACCCCGGGCAGCAGCGACAGCAACGAGCGTTCTCCCTCGGGTGCGAGCTCGTATGCGCCGCAGACGAGGCGGGTCGATTCGCCCGATTCGGGGGTCCCGGGCCCCGGACCAGAATCAGGCCCAGCACCCCGACGATGGCCAGTCGCCGCGGCCTGTCGCCGGAGGGTCTCGGCGTACCCGGTGGCGCGGCGGGTGGGGGTGTCCGCGAGCGTGTGCCGCCACCCGAGCGGCAACAGCACGACGTCGCCCTGAAGGAGCGAGAGCGGTGGGCCGCGCTCCGGTCGCAGCCAGCACGCGCCGCGGACCACGACGTGGAAACCGGCCTTGACCGTGCCCCGGGGCGGCCGCTCGAAGGACATGCCCCAGGGCGCGTGCAACTCGGTCTGGGCATAGAGGAGCCCCCCGATGCGCAGGGCGGAGAACACGTCGGCGAGGACGTCGAGCGCCACCCACGGAGGATGTCTCGGTCGCCGGGCGCGCACAACTCGGCGGCTCGCCCGGTGAGACGATCGGACAAATAGATGAGCCGTCCGGCCCTGGCCGCTGCCGCCGACCGAAGTTAGGACCTGTGGGTCAGGCAGGACCGAGGCCAGGGACCAGGCCAGGATCTAGGCCACGACCGACAGCACGGGACGGACGAAAGGCACGAGACATGACGACGACCAGAAAGACCGCACGCGGCGCCATCGAGGTGAAGGCGTATGCATCCTTGCCCTACGAGGCCCCGCCAGAGGGCCCCGCCTTGAACGAGCTTCACGTCACGGAGGCGTTCACGGGGGGCGTGGTCGGGCAGGGCGTGGCGCGTATGCTCCAGGCCCTTGGCAAGGACGGCGCCGCCTCCTTCTGCGCCATCGAGCGGGTGGAGGGGACCCTCGATGGCAGGCGGGGGACCTTCGTCCTGCAGGACTCCGGGACGCTGGCTGGTACCACGGTCAAGGGAGCGTGGTTCGTGGTCCCTGGCTCGGGGACCGGGGAGCTGGTCGGGCTGCGCGGGGAAGGGACCTTCGAGGCCGAGCTCGGGGCGCACGCCTCGTATGTCCTCGACCACTGGTTCGAGTGAGCCCGGGCGCCGACGCGTCGGTGACGGTGATCGTGACCCGGACCGTCCGTCGCGGCCGCACCGCTGCGTACGAATCCTGGCTGCGCGGCGTGGGTGCCGCGGCCGGCGGCTTCGCGGGACACCTCGGGCTGACGGTGCTGCGCCCTCCAGCGGAGGGGCGGGAGTACACCCTGGTCTTTCGCTTCGATACGGTCGCGCACCTGCGCGCATGGGAAGACTCGTCGGTTCGCCGGGTGTGGGTGGCCCGAGCCGAGGCGCTCTGCGAGCGCGCCCACCGGCAGCAGGCCATGGGGCTCGAGGCTTGGTTCTCGCTGCCGGCGGGAAGCGACGGCGGTCGCGGGCCACGAATGCCACCCCGCTGGAAGATGGCGCTCGTGAGCTGGCTCGTGGCCTTTCCCATGGTGCAGGTGCTGAACGGGACCCTCGGCCGCTGGATGGCGCCCGTGCCGGGGGTGGTGCGCGGGGCCGGGGTCGGCGCCGGCCTCGTCCTGATCATGACCTACGCGGCCATGCCGCTCGCCACGCGGGTGTGTGCCCGCTGGCTCTACCCCGCCGAGCGGATCCCGCCGATCTCGCCGATCTCCCGTCCGTGAGGGACGGTGTCCTGCTTCAGGTACGGCAGCAAGAGGTCTCGGGGCCCTCGAGGAGGGGCCCCGCCTCACGCGCGAGAGGCGCTGCCGGGCTCGGCCATCTTGCGATGCTGCTCCGCCATCAGGCCCGAGGGCATGAGGCGCGCGATGGCCGCGCGGAGCTTGTTGTTCCAGCCCGCGATCACCTCACCATCCCCGCGCATCATGGCGTCGAAGCCGAGCTTCGCGACCTCGTCGGCCGGTTGCTTCTTGCCCGCGCCAACCTTGGTATCGAGCATGTCCGCCCGCTCGAAGAACTCCGTCTCGGTGGCTCCGGGCATCAAGCAGGTGACGCTGACGCCCGATTTTTCGAGCTCCGCGCGCAGCGCGTAGGCAAACGAATCGAGCAGGGCCTTGGTGCCATTGTAGACGGCCTGATAGGTGCCGGGCATGAATCCCGCGATGGAGCCCGTGATGAGGATCCGCCCCTGGTTCCGCTCGCGCATGTCCTGTCCGACCCGATGGATGAGGTAGAGCGTCCCGGTCACGTTGGTGTCGATGACCCGCCTGATCTGTTCGAAGTCCTGATCGAGGAACGCATGTCCGAGCCCTCGCCCGGCGTTGGCCAGCAGCGCCGACACGGGCCGATCCGCGGCCGCGGCATACACCGCGTCGACCCCGTTCGTGGTGGCGAGATCCGCCCGGAGGTGCTCGATGGTTCCAGTGGTGTCCGCGCGCAGGCGCTCGACGGCGGCCTCGATGGACGGCTCGTCGGCGACGGCGAGGACGTCGAATCCTCCGGCCAGGCAGCACCTCGCGAGCTCGAACCCGATTCCCGAGGACGCACCGGTCACGATCGCATAGGGACGCGCGGTCCGTCCGGAAGAGGCGGTCGGGGCGGTCGATTCGATACTGGTCTTGACTTCATCAGCCATGGCAATACCTCCGAGAGTGCAGTGAGACCAAGAAACGTCGAGATGCTCGAGGACCGGAAGCACCGAGAGATACGATGGAGCAATCCGCATGCCGGTGTCGGGCGCACGGACGAGCCGGGCCCGGACCCCATCCCGACGAATCCTGGTCGCCGCTCGGTGACAAGGGCGGGGCGCGAAGAGAAGGTGTCGAAACGCGTTCCCGCGAGGAAAGAGCTCTCCCAGGTCCAGGGCCGCGGGGTCACCGGCCGGGCATGAGCGACGGTGGGGTCGATCGAGGGGCTGGGCGCTCGGTTGGTGGGCGCGGGTCGGTGTCGGGGGCGTCGGTCTCGTGGGTGAGCGCCTCCGGGTCGGGCGCCGGCAGGGCGTGAGAGGTCGGAACGATATGGGCGCCGCGGCGGATGGCGGTGACCCGGGTGAACTCCGCCCCGAACAGGATGATCTGCGAGGAGTAGTAGACCCACACGAGCAAGACGGCCAGGGAGCCCGCCGCTCCGAACGGAGAGCCCACGCTGGCCTTGCCCACGTAAAGACCGATCAGGAACTTGCCGAGCTGAAAGAGCAGCGACGTCGCCACCGCCCCCACCCAGACGTCCCGCCAGGCCATCTTCACGTCCGGCAGGATCTTGTAGATGCTGGCGATGAGCGTGCTCGTCACCGCCAGCGCCACCACGTAGTTGAGCAGGTATCCGAAGATCACCCACCCCGGGATGAAGCGGGAGAATGCTCCGCCGAGACCACTCAGGGCCGCGCTCAGGACCAGCGAGACGAGCAGGAGGAACCCGAAGGCCAGGATGAGCCCGAAGGACAGCAGCCTCTCCCGCACGATCTCCCTCACCCCTCCTCCCGGTCTCGGCTTCACCTTCCAGACCGTGTTGAGGGCGTCCTGGAGCTCGATGAGGACGCCGGTGGCGCCGAGCAGGAGGGTGACGAAGCCGATGACCGCCGAGACGATGCCGTGCGCGGGCTTGCTGGCCTTGGCCAGCATGGTCTGAACCACCTCGGCGCCGTCCGTTCCGAGCAGCCCGCGAAGCTCGCCCACCAGGCGCCCCTCCGCGGCGTCCTTTCCGAACACCAGGCCGGCGATCGAGATGACCAGGACCAGCACCGGCGCCAGTGAGAACACGGTGTAATAGGAAAGGGCCGCTCCCAGGCGGGGCGCCTTGTCGTTGCTCCATTCCTTGAACGTCTGCGAGACCAGGCCGCGGCCGAGCTCGACCCATCGCTTCACTCTTGTAGACACACCTCGAAATGTGGGACGGAACGACGCCTCCGCAAGGCCAGGGTGACCTGCGCGATCCATCAGGCCCTCGGGCTCGCGCCCTCAATCCTCCCTTCGCACCGTGCGCGCCATCGCCTCATGGGCCTCGACGAAGTCCCGGAGGGCTTGGAACCAGATGACCTTATGCGCGAACCCAGGAAAGCTGGCGTTCAGGCCACTCGGATTCGGGACCACGAACACGCGCGCGCCCGCGATGCGGTCGGGCTTGGGGCCGGCGCCGTCGCTGCGGTCCAGGCGAAAGAAGATCCGATAGATGGTGAGGCCCACGAACGCGACGACGCCCGGGCGCAGCCGGTCGACCTTGCGCGCGAGCGCCCGCCGCCCGCGGGCCAGCTCCGAGGCGGACAGCTCGGCGGCTGAGCGCGTCGGGCGCGGGCACAGGTTGGTGAGCGCGATGCCGAAGGTGCCGAGCGTCTCGTCCTCGGAGAACGCCAGCAGGCGCGGCGTCAACCCGGATGCGTGCAGGAGACGCCAGAACGGATTGCCGTTGCCCGCGAAGTGATGCCCCTCGGTCCCCGATCGCAGGCCCGGGTTGATGCCGACCAGCAGCAGGCGGGTCGGCCCGAGGCCGGGGCCGGGGAGGACGTCTTTCAGGCGGGGCACGCTGCGCGTGAAGTCTTGGCGGCGATCCGGGGAGCGTCAAGGCTCTGGCGATTGCCGGCTATCGGCCGCGTCCGCGGCGCGCGCGAATTTCCCGACGGATGTCCCATGTCCACACGGTTCGGCGTCACAGGGCCTTCCCCGGATTCAGGATCCCGTGCGGATCGAAGGCCGCCTTGATGCGGCCGAGGAGGGCCCGCTCGGCCGGGTCCAGCATCAGGCCGAGGAAGTCGCGCTTGAGCGAGCCGATGCCGTGCTCCCCCGAGATGGTTCCTCCGAGCTCGACCCCGGCCCGCAGGATGGCATCGAAGGCGGCGAAGGCCCTGACCCTCGAGGCGGGGTCGGACGGCTGGAAGACGATGGTAGGGTGCAGGTTGCCGTCCCCGGCATGACCGAAGGTCCCGATGACGAGGCCCTGCTGGTCCGCGATGCGCTCGATCCGGCGGATCATCTCGGGCAAGGCCGGCTGGGGAACCGCCACGTCGTCGAGCAGCGTGGCGCCGAGCCGCTCGAGCGCCGGGAGGGCCGCGCGCCGGGCGGCCAGCAGGAGCTGTCCCTCCGCGGGATCGTCGGTTTGCAGGACGTGGCCGGCGCGGTGCTGGTGCGCCAGCTCGGCGCATGCGGCGATGGTCTCCCGGGCGTCGGCCGCGTCGCTCTGCACGAGGATCAGCGCGGCCGCCGTGGTGTCGAGATCCATGTGGGTCATGGCCTCGACGGCGGCGACGGTGGTGCGATCCATCACCTCGAGCAGGGAGAGATCCGCGCCCGCGTCCATGGCCACGATGGCCTCCGCGGCGCTGTCCAGGGTCTCGAAGAAGGCCAGCAGGGTGGACGCGGGACGTGGCGCGCGCAGCAGGCGCACCGTCGCCTCCACGATGACCCCGAGGGTCCCTTCGGAGCCGACCAGCAGCCGCGTGAGATCGAGCCCGGCCACGTTCTTGGCCGCCAGGGAGCCGGTGCGAAGGATGGTGCCGTCGGGGAGCGCGACCTTGAGGGCCGCCACGTGATCGCCCGTCACGCCGTACTTCAGGCAGCAGGCGCCCCCGGCGTTGGTCGCGATGTTGCCGCCGATGGTGGAGATGTTGCGGCTGGCGGGGTCGGGCGCGTAGTAGAGGCCCTGCGCCGCCACCTCGGCCGCCAGCACCCCGTTCAGGACCCCCGGCTCGACCACCGCGGTGCGCGTGGCGGGATCGATGCGCAGGATCTGGTTCAGCCCGGCCACCGAGAGCAGGATGCAGCCGTCGCTGGCGTTGGCGCCCCCGGCCAGCCCGGTGCCTGCCGCCCGGGTGACCACCGGGATCCGCCCGGCGTCGGCGAAGCGCAGGGTCCCCACGACGTCCGCCACCGACCGCGCCCGCACCAGCGCGCTGGCGGTCCCGGCGGGGGCGAGCGGCGCTTGATCGCGCGAGAACGCCGACAGGATCTCGGGGTCGGTCTCCACGGGACAGGGGGCAATGGCCCGAGCCAGGGCCGGGGCCCAGGGGGTGAGCGTCATCGCCGCGCCTGGGCCAGGTAGAAGGAACGAATGTGTCGGGTCACGAGGCCGCGTGCCAGCGCACCGCGGCCGGCCTCCACCGCGCTGAAGATGGCCTGATGCTCGCGCCGCAGCCGGGCCATGGCGCGCTTCGGATCCTTGACGTGCAGCAGGGCCTCGCCGAGGTGGGCGGCGATGGCCTCGCGCAAGACCCCCATGACCAGCGGAAACGCGGCGTTCCCGGCCGCCGCGACCAGGCCGCGATGAAAACGCAGATCCGCGTCGCGGAAGGTGGGGATGTCGATCCCGGGGTCCTGCATGGTCGCCAGCGCCGCACGGGCCGGCGCGAGCGCCCCTGCCGCGGGTGGCCCGCCACGCGCCGAGCCCGCGGCGGCCGCCTGCTCGATGGCGGCCCCTTCGATCACCAGGCGCAGCTCCACCAGGTCGGCGATCGGCACCTGGCCGAGGCGGATCACGTTCTCCATGGCCTGCGCGGCCGACACCAGGGTGTGCGCGGCGGAGATCCGGGGCCGCTGGGTCGACACGGTGTCCCCGCCGGACAACAAGCCTTGCGCCTGCAGGATGCGCAGCGCCTCGCGCACCGTCGAGCGCCCCACCCCGAGGCTGGTGGTCAGCTCCTTCTCGCTCGGGAACGCGCTCCCCGGCGACATGCGGCCCGACACGATGGCCTCGCGGAGCTTGCGCGACACGATGACGCTGAGGGGGGCACGATCCTCGATGCGGAGCCCGAGCTCCGCGAACTTCGGCGGCGCGGCGGTCATGAAATGAGTTTAGCCTCTTGCCTGCTTGTATGACAAGCTCCTTGGCAGACGCAAGCGGCGTTCGCTCCCGCGGCGCCGGTCCCCAGTCGACGAGAAGGGAGAGACCCCATGAACCTCACCATCGATCCCGCCACGACCGCCCTCGTGCTCATCGAGTACCAGAACGACTTCACCTCCAAGGGGGGCGTCCTGCACGACGCCGTCGCCCGGGTCATGGGCGAGACCCACATGCTGGAGAACACCGTCAACCTGGTGGCGGCCGCCCGCCGGAAGGGCGTCACCATCATGCATGCGCCCATCACCTTCGCCCCCGGATATGGCGAGCTCAGTCGACATCCCTACGGCATCTTGAAAGGTGTGGTGGACGGCAAGGCCTTCGTCCAGGGCTCGTGGGGGGCGGCCATCGTGGACGCGCTCCGCCCCGAACCGGGGGACATCGTGATCGAGGGGAAGCGCGGGCTCGACACCTTCGCCAGCACCAACCTCGACTTCATCCTGCGCAACAAGGGCATCAAGACCGTCATCCTCGGTGGATTCCTCACCAACTGCTGTGTGGAGTCGACCATGCGGACGGCCTACGAGCACGGCTTCCAGGTGCTGACCCTGACCGACTGCGTGGCCGCCACCTCGACCGAGGAGCACACCAACGCCCTGAAGTATGATTTTCCGATGTTTTCGCAGCCGGTAGCCTCCGCCGATCTGATCGGCCGCCTCGGCTGACATCCTCGGGCCGCTCCCCGCGGGCTGGCCCGGGCCCGGACGCCGTCCCCCGCAGGATCTGCGCGTCCGGCGCACGGAGGTGCTGACTCTGCGGCGGGCCGGCGGCCCGGAGAGCCTGGCCGCTCCGCACGGGGCGCTGGTCCTGCTGTGGCACGACTCCTGCTGCCGCAGAGGGCATGAGCAGCACCATGAAGATCATTTACGGAACGGATTTCTCGGCGTCCACCTCCCGCACCGGCAGGGTGGCGGCCAGCCTGGCACGCAAGCTGGGCGACGGGCTGGTGGTCGCCCACGTGGTGGATCCCCCTTCCTTCTTCACCATGGGCGTGGGGGCCCTCGAGGAGCCCATGATGCGGGAGATAACCGCGAAGGCCGGCGAGCTGGTCGCGTCGGTGGCTGCCGGTCTGCGGATGGTCGGAGATCGGCCGCAAGATCTCCTGATCGAGCAGCGGGTCCTGGTGGGCCAACCTGACGAGATGCTGGCGGAGCTGGCCGAGCGCGAGGGAGCCCGGATGGTCGTGGTGGGGACGCACGGGCGAAACGGGAGCTCCGCCCTGGGGCGGCTGTTCGTCGGCACGGTGGCCGAGCGGCTGGTGCGCAGCTGTCGCCGCCCCGTCCTGGTGGTGCCGGAGGAGCCGTCGGCGGCTTCCCGGCCGAATGATCTCGACGATCGGGCTCGCCCGCTCGAGATCACCGTGGCGATCGATCGAGGCGTGGCGTCCGGCATGGCCCTGGACTTTGTCCGGACCCTGCAAAAGGTGAGTCGCTGCGCAGTCTCCTTCGTCCACGTGTTCTCTCCGGCGGCGGAGCGCACGCGGCTGGGGCTCGAGCCAGATCTCGGGGGACCGGACGGCGATGCGGATATCGTCGCCATCCTCGAGACCGAGCTGTGCCCCGCGATCGTGGACTTCTCGGATTCCGAGCGACGGACCCTCCGTTTCATCGCGAGGCGCGGCGACGAGCCCGACCCCCTCGGTCGGGCGGCCGCGGCCAACCACGCGGATCTCCTGGTCGTGGGCTCGGCGCTGACTTCGCAAGGTCGGTCCGCTCGGTCTCGCGCCCTCGACACCGTCCGGTCGGCCTCGGTTCCCGTCCTCTCGATCGGCAGCGCCCCCTCCGACCTCAGCCTCGCGCGCTCGTCGCTCGGGTGGAGGTCCGTGCTCGCGGCGACCGATCTCTCGCGCGAGGGAAATGCCGCGGTGGCCGAGGCGTACCGCTTGCTCTCGGGGACCGGTGGGGTCGTCGAGCTCTGCCTGGTGCAGGATCCGGAGCTTCATCCTCGCGCACCCGAGAACTGGGCGGAGCTGCAAAAGCAGCTCTGGAGCCTGGTCCCCGCCGCGGCGGAGCCGCATGGGATCGTGACCCGGACCTCGGTCCTCGAGGGGCGACCTCCCTCCGAGAAGCTCCTGCAAGCCGCCGATCGCCTGGGTGTCGATGCTCTGGTGCTCGGGGCGGGCCACCGCGGGGGGCTGGCGCGGGCGCTCATGGGATCGATCGTCGACGCGGTGATCAGTCACTCGTCGAAGCCGGTGGTCCTGGTTCCGGCTCCGCGCGCCGATCGGTAGGGCGGGCAGCGCTCGATGTGGGCGATCTCACGGAGCCGTGACTCGCGGCACGCCAGAGATCCGCCCTTCCGGTGATCCAGCGCGGCTGATGCGAGGTTGATGCGAGGAAGTGGCCGTTCTGCAACCGGCTTCCCCGGGGTGGGCGCGTATACGAGACCCTTCATCAACCCGGGAGATCACCATGGCCAGGATACACATCGTCGCAGGGTTCGCGCTTCTCGGTTCGAGTCTGGGTCTGCATCCGGCGGGAGCCGCGCCCCGCGGCGCCGAGCCGACCAAGGATTGTGGCGCGCCACAGGGTCACGAAGAGGAGGCTCGGCGTTCCGACGCCGACGACTTCGAGCACATCTTCCTCATCATGATGGAGAACCACGGGACCGCCGAGATCATCGGGAACACGGCGGATGCGCCGTTCATCAACCACCTGGCGTCCCATCACGGCCTCGCCTCGAACTACTTCGGGGTCACGCACCCGAGCTTGCCCAACTACCTGGCCCTCTTCTCCGGGGATTTCCAGGGCATCTGGGACGACTGCAAGGCCGGCCCGTCCGTGACCTGTGCGCCCGAGGAGTTCGTGAGTGATTCGGGCGACGCGACCTCGGCGGCCTCGTTGACCCCGGTCGAGGTGGCGAGCGCGACCGCGACGCCCCACTGGTTCGATGGGCGCAACCTGGTCGATCAGCTGGAGGCCAAGCACCTCACCTGGAAGGCCTACATGCAAGGGCTGCCCTCGGTCGGCTCCGACGTGGAGTATGCCCCGGTCGATACCGTGGCCGGGGTGGAGGTGCCGCGCAAGCTCTACGCTCAGAAGCACAACCCGTTCATGTACTTCAGCGACATCCGTTCGCGGCCGGAGCGGGTGGCGCGCATCGTTCCGTTCTCGGACTTCGATCGGGACCTCGCCTCCGGTAAGATCGCCGACCTGGTGTGGATCAGCCCTGACCAGTGCCACGACATGCACGGGGTCTCGGCGGCCAACGCCGCGGCGGTGGGCATCCCGGACTGCGCGGCGCCGGACAGCGGGCTCGACCACAAGGTGATCGGGCTCGGGGACGCCTTCGTTCGCGCCACCGTCGAGAAGATCGAGCGATCCGCCGCCTGGAAGCACAACGCGGCGATCGTCGTGGTGTGGGACGAGGACGACTACGCGGGCTTCGCGGGCTGCTGTGACAGCCCGACGGGCGCCGGTGGCGTGGTGCTCGGCGGCGCCAACGCCCCGGCCATCGTCATCACCTCCCGGCAGCACCACCCGCGCGCGGTCGCCGCGCCCTTCAATCACTACTCCCTGCTCGGCACCATCCAGCACCTGTGGCATCTCGGCTGCCTCGGCAACACCTGCGGGCTGTCGGGTCGGCAGCTCATGACCGACCTGTTCCGGCCCTGACCAGCGCCCGGGTCGGTTGAATCGGGGATGTCTCGCCGGCGGCACGGCGAGGCATCCCGCCACCCGGAGAGATCTGCCAGGGTGGGAGCCGGCTTGCGAAGACTTCGCGCCCGCAGGCGTGCGGCGGACGTCGCGAGATTGCAACCACACCGTCGGAGCCCCGAGACAGGGCGCCGCCTACAGTCCCGGCGTCGTCTTCCTTGAACCCAACCGTCTCACCGGAGGCCTGATTCCATGACCATCGACCGCCGCAAGCTCTTGCAACTCGTCGGGACGGGCGCCGCCGCATCGGCGTTCCCGCCCAGCATCAAGCGCGCCCTGGCCATCCCTGCCCACCACCGCACCGGGACCCTGGCCGACGTCGAGCACGTCGTGATCCTGATGCAGGAGAACCGATCGTTCGACCACTACTTCGGGACCCTGCGTGGGGTTCGCGGATTCGGGGATCCGCGGGCGGTCACCCTGCCTTCCGGCAAGTCCGTGTGGCGACAACCGAGCGCCAGCGGCGAGGTGTTGCCGTTTCATCCCGACGCGCCCGACCTCGGCCTTCAGTTCCTCGAGGACCTGCCGCACGGGTGGACCGACACGCACAAGGCCTGGAACGACGGCAAGTACGACCAGTGGGTCCCGAGCAAGGGTGCCACCACCATGGCCCACCTCACCCGGGCCGACATCCCCTTCCACTACGCGCTCGCCGATGCCTTCACGGTCTGCGACGCGTACCACTGCTCCTTCCTGGGGGCGACCGATCCGAACCGCTATCACATGTGGACCGGCTGGGTGGGCAACGACGGCGCGGGGGGCGGTCCGGTGCTCGACAACTCCGAGGCGGGGTACGACTGGTCGACCTACCCCGAGCGCCTGCAGCGCGCCGGGGTCAGCTGGAAGATCTATCAGGACGCGGGCGCCGGCCTGGATGCACCCAACTACTGGGGCTGGGGCAGCGACGCCTATATTGGCAACTACGGCGACAACGCCCTGCTGTATTTTCATCAATATCAGAATGCCGAGCCAGGCAGTCCGCTCTTCGAGGGGGCTCGGACGGCCACCAACATCTCGGCCGGGGGAACGCTCTTCGATCTGTTCAGGCAAGACGTGCGCGCCAACACCTTGCCGCAGGTCTCCTGGATCGTGGCGCCCGAGGCCTACACCGAGCATCCAAACTGGCCGTCCAACTACGGCGCCTGGTACGTCTCGCAGATCCTCGATGCCCTGACCGCGAGCCCGGAGATCTGGAGCAAGACCGTCTTCTTCCTCATGTACGACGAGAACGATGGCTTCTTCGATCACGTGGTGCCGCCGACCCCTCCGGCCTCGCGCGCGGCGGGCCTGTCGACGGTGGCCACCACCAACGAGCTGTTCGCGGGCAACGCACGCTACGCGGCCGGGCCTTACGGGCTCGGGGTCCGGGTCCCGATGCTGGTGATCTCCCCCTGGAGCAAGGGCGGCTGGGTCAGCTCCGAGGTCTTCGATCACACGTCGCTGATCCGGTTCATCGAGCGCCGGTTCGGACCACAGCATCCCGGGCTGGTGGAATCGAACATCACGCCCTGGCGGCGAGCGGTGGCCGGAGATCTGACCTCGGCCTTCGACTTCAGGTCGTCGAGCGCCGCGTGCGTGTCGCTCCCGAGCACGACCGCCTACGCCCCGCCCGATCGGGTGGCGCATCCGGACTACGTCCCGGCGCTCCCCGCGGTGCAGACCGTGCCGCGGCAGGAGCCGGGGTTGCGGCCGGCGCGGCCGGTCCCCTACGACCTCGACGTGCGTGGGAAGCTCGACCTCGGGGAGGGCCGCCTCACGCTTCGCTTCGCCAACACCGGCAAGGCGGCCGCCGTCTTTCAGGTCCGGGCCGCGAGCGGAGCGCTCGGCCCGTGGACGTACACGGTCGGGGCCGGCGACGCGCTGTCGGACGCCTGGGGCGCGGCGGAGCTCGGAGCCGGAGGGTACGATCTCTCGGTGTACGGACCGAACGGTTTTCTGCGCAGGTTCAAGGGAGCCTTCAGCGACGGCGCTGCGGGCGCCGGCGCGGGTCTCGAGGTCGAGTCCAGCTCTCGCGGAGAGCGCCTGGAGCTGGTGCTCGAGCTGCGAAATCCCGGGCCGGACGAGGCCAAGGTCCGGATCCTCGACGCCTACACCGGTCGGGTCACCCGCCACCGCGTCGGGGCGGGCTCGGGCCTGACCCGGCACTGGCCGCTCGAGGCGTCGTTCGGCTGGTACGATCTCACGGTGGAGGTCGACGGCGATGGGGGGTGTGGATTCCTCCGGCAGCTGGCCGGGCACCTCGAGACCGGCCGGGACAGCATGAGCGATCCCGCGTTCGGTCGCGGCGAGTAGCCGAGTCGAGTCGAGCCGAACTGGAGCTTCCTCGTCCTCGTGTTCGTCCCAATGCTGGAAGCGGCGGGAACGAGGACGAGGACGAGGACGAGGACGAGGACGGGATCGAGGGGCGCTCAGTGGAGGTAGGCCTGGATGGCGTCGTACCAGGTCTGGCCCATGATGACGTAGCCGGCGTCGTTCGGGTGCAGCCCGTCGTGCATCAGCGCCGTCTTGTAGCTGGGGTTGGCGCTCATCGCCGCGTACATGTCCACCACCAGAATGTGCTTTCCGGTGGCGGTGCGCGCCTGGACCAGGCCGGGGATGGCGGCGTTGTAGGCCACGACGTCGAGGTTGGTCGTGTCGCTGGCGGTGGGGACGATGCGGGCCACGACGATGAGCGCGCTCGGCGCGTCCGCGGTCATCCGGTCGAGCAGTGCGCCGAGCCGGGTCGGGGCGCTCGCGAGATCGATCGCGTTGTTCACGTCGTTGGTCCCTATCATGAGCAGGATGATGTTCGGCTGGCCCAGGCTGATCCCTTGGTCCACGAGAGGGGAGATGCCCATCCGGCCGAAGGCGGGCTCGTCGTCGATGGTGTAGTGGGGATAGCCCTCGTGGCTCTTCGGGAAGGTCTGCCCCGCCACGGTTGCCGGACCGTTGGCGTTCCGGCCGACGAAGGTGAGGTGCTTGGAATTCGTGACGGCGAGACGGAAGAGCTCGACCCGGTACCCCCCGCCCGAGGAGCCGGTGCCCTCGGTGATCGAATCGCCGAGCGGCATGACCGCGCAGCCGGATCCCGTCGCCGGACACGGCGAAAATGGACCTCCCGAGCCTCCTGCCACCGATCCCGCACCAGCGTCCACGGCTCCCGGCGCGCCTCCGCTTCGCCCGCCCGAACCCGGCACCCCGCCGGTGTCCGAGCCGCTCGTCGAGCCAGGGCTCCCGCCGAAGACGGGGTGTCCTCCGTCGGCGCCTGCGCCTCCGCCGGGGCCACCCGCACCATCCCCTGCGTCGACCGGGCTCGGCGGTCCCACCGAGCCACCGGATCCGGCACGTCGGGGCGCGGTCTGCCCCCCCGCCTCTCCGCGCGCCCCCCCGGTTCCCGTCCCACCCGTCGTGGTGGTGGTGTCCGGTGCGCCCCCGGACCCGTGCCCGGTCGCGGCACCGGATGAGCAGCCCGCCACCGTGCCGAGCAGCGCGAGGATGATCGCGACACTCTGGGCCGGAAGGCGTGTGGACATCGACATGAGGCGCCCCCTTCGTCCCGCGAGCGGCCCTGGCCGTGCGGGGGCTGGTGACGAACGAACCGCCGACTCGGTCAGAACGCCAGGGGGCCGCCAGCGGAGTTGTCCGCCAACCCCCATGACGTCAGGCTGGTCTGACCCATGAGATTCGCGAAGGTCAGCAGCAACCGCTGGTGGTATGGGCTGCCGGCGAACGCCACGTAGCGACCGGTCTGCAGCTGGCCCGCAGCGCGCCCCGCGATGATGAACGGCATGTCGTTGTGGGTGTGGGCCTTGCCGTCCGAGCAATCGCTGGCAAACCACGCGATCGAGTTGTCGAGCGCGGTGGAGCCCCCCTCGTTGATGGCCTTCAGCTGGTCGAGCAGGTAGCCGAACTGCGAAAAGTTCCACCGATCGACGCTGAGGAGCTTCGTGAGGTAGTCGGACACTCCCCGCTGCTCGCCGTGCGAGATCGGGTGGTGGGCTTCGGTCATCGGGGCGCCGTTGTAATTGAGCCAGCTCATGGCTGGTCCACTCAGGCCACCCTGGTCCAGCATCATGGTGACGATCCGCGTGACGTCGAGCTCCACCGCCAGCGCGATGAGATCGATGTTCATCTTGGTCAACGCCGGAAAGTTGGCGTCGGTGAGGGCCACCGGAGCGCCCCCGGTGAACTCGGTCTTCGCAGCCTGGCAGGTGGCCACCGACGCGGTGTCCGTCACGGTGGACTGCAGGCGTTGCTCGATGCCACGTACCGCGGTCTCGAGGCGATCCAGCTTGGTCAGCTCGTTCGCGCCAAGGCCGAAGGACCGGCGCAGGGCGCTCGAGTCGGCCAGGACCGAATCGAGCACACTCTGGCGGCGGAGATTGATCAAGGTCTTGGCGGCGTCGGTGGCCGCCGGGGCCGCGGGCGAGCAGTTGCCGAGGACGCCCTGAAACAAGCGGGTGTAGACCGCATAGGGGTCGTCGTTGTACGCCTTGTAATTCCCGGTCTGGTCGTAGGCCAGCCACTTCGAGGGCCTGTCGCGCTGGAGCCGCGTTCCGAGCAACAGCGACGGCTCCGGGGTCGCGGTCCCGATTTGCCGGGCGAGGTACTGATCCATGGACTCGCCGAGGGCGTAGGGCGGCGTCTTGTAGTCTCGAACCTTGTTGCCGGTGAGCAGCGACACGGCGCCGTTGTCGTGATCGTCGCCGCCGTAGCCCCCGTAGATCTGGATCCCCTTGGTGATGATGATGTCGGCCAGGTGTGGCTTGAGCGCATCCAGGGTCTGACCGTCGACGTTGTAGCTCCCGCTGGCCAAGGTGCCGGGGTTGCCGATGGGAAAGTACGTGTCCTGGCGCACCCCACTCGCGGAGAAGAACGTGATGAAGCGCTTGATCGGCGCCGCCTCGGCGCGCCTCTGCCGGAGGAGAGGGTAGGCGAGGACCCCGGCGGCCCCGAATCCCTTGATCAGTGAGCGTCGGCTGAACGCCTTCATGGTGCGGTCCTTTCCCGGAGCGCGAACGCGGTGGAACTGACGAGCTGGGGAACCAGCGCACCGATGTTCCCGGTGGCGCTGAGCTGCTGGTAAGCCTTGATGATGACCGGGTCGTCGGTTGGCAGCTCGGCCCGGCCGAAGACGTAGCGGAACGCCTGCCGGGCCAGGCACGCCTGCACCTCGGGGCTGGTGGCCATGGTCTTGAACATCTGCGTCGCGTCGTTGAAGGGGGCCTGGGTGTAGGTGGTGAACGAGAGGGCGCCGGTCGCGTCGATGGGCTTGCCCTGGTCGTCGGTGGTCCGGTAGCGACCGATCGAATCGTAGATCTCGAGCGCGAACCCCGGGGGGTGCAGCATGCTGTGGCAGCCCGCGCAGGCGGCGATGTCCTCGATGGTCGAGAGCCTCTGCCGGGAGGTTGCGTCCGGCGGCAACCCGAGCGCCGCGAAATCCGGGAACGCGACCACGATACCCGGCGGAGGAGACAGGGACCGACACAGCAGTCGATCGAGCACGAACTTCCCGCGGAAGATCACCCCCGACAAGGCGGGATCGGAGATCATGGCGAGCACGGCCGGCTGGGTGAAGAGGCCCATCCGCTGTCCGGGGGGCAGGGTCGTCAATTGTCCCGCCGGCGCCGTGGCCTGCAGTCCGTAGAGGCTGGCCTCCTTCGGGTCGACGAAGCTCTGCTGGAACGAGAGGAGGTCGGCAAAGCTCCCCCCCCGCTTCTGGAGGATGTAGTCGATGAAGGTGCTGGTCTCCGTCAGCATGGCCTGCTTCAGGTCAGGCGTGAACTCCGGGAACACGAGGACATCCTTCTCGAGGCCGTTGAAGCTGGCGAGCCCCGACCAGTCGATGAGGAAGCTCTTGATCCCGTCCTGTCCCCGGGGGGACGCCATCAACCGGGTCAGCTCGCTCGCGAACACGTCGGGACGCGCCAGTGACCCATCGGCCGCGTGGCCGCGCAAGGTCGCGTCCGCCGGGCCATTGGTGATGGAGTACGACAGGGCCTTCGAGAGCTCGGCGGGCGTCAGGGACACCATCGGCGCGGGGCTGGTCGCCTGCGGTCCGAGCTCGGTGCGGAACACCACGGACGGCGACATGAGGAGCGCGAGCAGCGCATCGTCGAGGGCCGCGCGCGGGCCCGCGGGGCCGGTCAGCTTGGTGAACACCGCGAGGGCCGAGTCGATGGTGGGCGTGGCCACGCCCTGCGCGATCGCGCCCACGCTGGTGAGAAAAGTCCGGGCACAGTCCGCGTTCAGGGCTGCGACGGTGCAGCCCAGCTTCGCCGTGATGGCCGCCTGCTGCGCCAGCAGCTGCGCGCGCAGATCCTCCTCGAGGTTGGCGAAGGACACGTCGGAGATCGCGAGATCGGTCGCGTCGTTGAGGAAGTGATCCTCGCGCACGGTCGGCAGCAACCGCGGCATGGCGATCGGCACCCCGAGCGCGTCGCTGACGGTGGTGATGTACTGCTGCGGAGTCAGCTGCCAGATGCGGGTCGGGGTCAGGCCCGGGGTCGCTGCTCCTCCCGGAAAGAAGGCGGTTCCGTCGGCGACGCCCGTCCCGGCCCCTGGGCCGGAGGCTGTCCCTCCCGGCGTGCCAACTCCGGACGACGATCCCGAGGAGCCGGTTCCGCCCGCGGGCCCGGCGGAGGCGGACCCCGAAGTGCCGTTTCCCGAGCCCGAGGATGACGACCCCGGTGAAGAAGACGAGGAACCGGCGCCCGTGCTCACTCGGCCAGTACAACCGGCGCTGGCTAGAAAGACTCCCACGAGAATGCCAGTGGCAGGCGAGAGCCAACCCACCACCCCGCTCCTCCGGTCGTTCCTGGCGCTGAGCGCAACTTCATCCCCGAATCGGTCCAGTTGCTTCTGGCACATGGTGCAGGATGGTATGCCCGCCATGTGGGTCCGGTCACCTCCCTGGTCCTAACGCTGCCGGCGCACTAGGGTCGGGTAGGTAGGTCGGTTTCGCCATTTTCTGATGCGGGTTCGCGACCTTCGAGATCCCGTCTGGACTCAGCGTCGGCGGACCACGACCTTGAGCTGCCGGGTCGCCGCGAACTCGGGCTTGGTGGCGGGCTCGGCCCGCACGACCATGAAGGTGTCGCCGGCCATCTTCAGCTCGGTGTCGACCGTGAACGTCTCGGGGAGGCGCTCGAGCGGCATCCGGGACGACGAGAGGATCGCGCCCGAGCCCTGGTCGAAGAATGTGACGATGACGATCCGGCGTCCGAAGTTGAACATACGTGGCAGCCTGTTCGGCCGTCGTCACGTATAGCCGACATCCGCCGGACGGGCACCATCCACGGCGGGGCGCGGGACGGGCGGCTGTTGCGGCGCGCGGAGGCGCGATAAGGTCCCGAGGTGGCGTCGCCCCCCTCCATCCCTCGGGCGCGCCGCAACCGACCATGGCCTTCTTCCCAAACTACTCGCCCGACCCGGCCGGCGGCGACCTGCCGGTGGCGCTCACCCGGCGGAAGCCGAGCTACCCCATCTCGGCTCCGCTGCGCGGCTACCTGTCGCGGTACCGGCGCGAGCTCGAGCTCCCGGTGAGCTACGAGCGACTGAGGAGCTTCGATGAGACCATCCCGGTCGCCGACGATCTCGGGCACGACACCCTGTGGGAGAGCGTCCTCTATCCGCCCGACGAGATGGCGACGCTCAAGGAGGATCTCAAGTACATCTATGCGCTGCTGAAGGTCGACGGCGATCTCTCGGTGATGGAGCACCTGTACATCGACCGGGTGGACTTCTGCAGCTTCGGCAACTCGATGCCCTTCCGCATCCGCATCGTGAACAGCATCAACGAGAACCCGGACTACTTTTACATCAAGCGCGCCGACGCCTCCCGGGTCTACGGCCTCGAGCTCGAGCACCTCCTCTCGCCGAACCGGCTCAACTATGTCACGCACGCCTCGACCCTCATCGAGGAGCACATCGCCGGTGTTCCCGGGGACGTCTTCATCAAGCGGTGGCTCGGTAACCGCGAGATCAAGCCGATTCGCATCGCCAAGGAGCTGGTCAAGTTCAACGAGCGGTGCTTCATCCGCCTGCTCGGCGACATGCGCAGCTACAACTTCGTCGTGGTGCTGACGCCCGACTTCGAAGGCTGGCAGGTGCGGGTCCGGGCCATGGACTTCGATCAGCAGTCGTACAGCGGGGGGCGAACGTTCTACCTGCCGCAGTTCTTCAAGGACAACCTGCCCCTGGTCGAGTTCTGCACCCGTGAGCTCGACATCAAGACCGCCTACCAGTACCAGCGCGAGGAGCGCACGTTGCTGATCCAGCGCGCCGAGGGCTCGGGGGGCCGGCTCGACCTCCTGCTCGACGCGATGGCCGACGACCCGATCGCGCCCGAGGAGAACGTGATCCAGCTGCGGCAGGGGCTGGCCGAGCACTTCCACGCCGACAGCTACCTGCGCTGCGAGTCGATGGGTGCCCTGGTGCGCGAGAACCTCCGCCAGCTCCGCGTCTAGCGCTCGCGGGAAGGGGAGGACCGGAGCGCGGGAAGGGGAGGACCCCTCCCCGCGGGCCCCTCCCGGGGACGACGAGAGGCGGGTCCGGATCTGCTGTGCCGGTGCCGTCTCCGGTTGGCAAAGCCAACCTCCGATGAACCGCATGGAGGGCGTGGACCCGGAGCATGAGGCAACCTGAGACCGAGCCCCAACGCCTTTCCTATCCCCTCGCCCCGCGTGAGCGGGGAGAGGGCACCACTTCATTCGGGGCCGCATCGCGTGGTACCTGGTTCACCTCCCGCTGTTCAGGCGAGCGTAGCGCGGCTTCGCCGCGCGGAGCGAGAGGGGCGCGGGGACGTGCGAGCGGCAGCGAGCCACGTCCCCGATACAATCGACTTCATTCGG
>Ga0265318_10000334_pt1 | contig 37469 bp, 28 predicted proteins | sample 4821metaG_FD_192431 | JGI IMG/M metagenome (GOLD analysis project Ga0265318, IMG submission 192431) | Rhizosphere microbial communities from Carex aquatilis grown in University of Washington, Seatle, WA, United States - 4-8-21 metaG | ecosystem: Host-associated > Plants > Roots > Rhizosphere >... | reverse complement strand
CCAGCGCGACCGCCCACGCCCATGCCCATGCCCATGCCGCCGCCTGCGCGACCGCCCATGCCGCCTCCCATGCGGCCACCCGCGCGACCGCCCATGCCCATGCCCATGCCCATGCCGCCGCCTGCGCGACCGCCCATGCCCATGCCCATTCCCATGCCGCCGCCCATGCGACCACCCATGCGACCGCCCATGCCCATACCCATTCCCATGCCGCCGCCCATGCGACCACCCATGCGACCGCCCATGCCCATACCCATTCCCATGCCCCCGCCTGCACCGGGAGCGGCGCCCATGTCTCCGCCGGTGCCAACGGTCACAGCGATGGATCCGCCCGACCCGAAGGTCGTCGCGCCGCCGGTTCCACCACCGAAGGTGAATCCACCGGTGCCACCACCGAAGGTCGAACCGCCGGAGCCGCCCCCGAACGTCGTTCCGCCCGAGCCACCACCGAAGGTGGTGCCTCCAGAGCCGGTCTTGCCCGTGCCAACCGCCGAGGCGTCGACGTCGCTCGGGGTATCACTGCTTCCACCACAACTTATGACGCCGATGGCCACGATGCTACAGGCCGAGAACCAGACGACCGATTTCCGGGAGATCAGAGTCATTTCGTGCCCTCCAGTGTGAACTGGGGCGTATGTGGAGGGAGGTGCGCGATCCTTTCAAAAAAAAGAAGCGCCCCTCACTCTTTCCGTGCGATGGGTCCGTGTCGCGCGTCATTGCCCCCTAGGGACAGGGGGTCGGACCGTTCTGGCTATATGTGATCTCGACCGCATCGGTCGTGACCTTCTGGAGCTGCACGCACGCGGGACCGTGAACCTGGATCTCCTGGACGGGCTGAGCCGGATCGTTGCTCGAGGACCATCCACCCTCGGCGAGCATCCCCGTGGGATCGTATTGAATCAGCTGTCCCGCGATGCGCAGGGTCAGGTGGTCGAACTTGAAGGTCGGCCCGCGCGGATCGGTGATGAGATCGATCGCACAATAGGTCGTGCGCGCCAGGTACCCGAGGATCGTGTCGAGCGCCATCTGAAGGTCATTTCCGTCCGCCACCGGGAAGGCTTGATAGGTCGTGCCCCCCTGGTTGGCCATCGCCTTGAGGCACGCCGCCGGGTCGGTGCCCTTGTCCACCAGCGCGATGACGTAGGTCTTGATGGGCGGAAATTTCTGACTGTTCCCGTAGGTGCTGTTGGTGGCGGCCATGCACGGATCCTGCGCGCCGTCTTGCGGCCCACAACCCGGGGGGCCATCCGCGATCAGGATGGCGGTGAACTTCTTCCCATAGTCCCCCGACATGGGAGCCTGAAAGTCACCCGAGAGTGCATCCATCGCATCCTTGATGGGACGGTTGTCGCCGAGGAGGCACCCGGCTGCCGTCGGACCTCCGTCGCAAGGCTTGAGGGCCAGCTGGATGGCGTTCGACGTGTCGGTGTTCGGTCGAATGGGCGTCGCGGAGGCCGTGCAACTGCTGGTCGCGTCGCTGGGGTAATCGAGGTATCCGAAGTGGATGGCATTCGGATAGCTGGCCATCGCGCCCATCAGCTTGGCCTCGACGGCCTGGATACGGGTGGTCCCGACCCCGAAGGGGGCCGCCATCGACGCGTTCCTCCCGACGACCAGCATCACGTCGCTCGCCCGCAGCGGCCGCGGGTAGACCCGGGTCACGCACTCAGCCTGGGATGGCGGCGGGGGCTGCTGCTGCCGCGGCGGGAACGGCATGTTCGGAAATGAAGGTCGCCCATCGCGATCGAACGCGTCTCGATGCGAGTCGACCCCGGCGTCGACGCCGCCCCCCGCGCCCGAATCGACCAACACGATCGTGCCCGCGCCCGAATCGCGCACCGAGCCCCCGGTGGCTCCCCCGCCCGTCCCCGCGGACGCCAGCGAGCCGGTCGATCCTGCCGACCCAGTGCCGCCGACCGACAGCTCGAGGACCGTCCTTTGCGTGCAGCCCGCGCCTCCGACCGTCACCGCCGCGACCGCCACGAGCGCGGCGGTCCGCGCGAGCAGCCGGGGTCGCAATGGACTTGCGGCGCGAGCGGCCCGGTCATGGCGACGCATCCGCTCCACGATCTAATTCGGCGCGGCCCCTCCGGGCTCGAGCGGCGCGCCGCTCATCAAACGTTGCGCCTGTGCCCGGTAACGTCCATTGGGAAACTTCTGAATGTAGGCCCGCATGGCCTCCGAGCCCGGGCCCGAGCCTGGGCTCTTGCGGAGCAGGCAGATCGCTCGATGAAAGGTGACCTCGTCGAGGATCGCGCCCCGCGCCCGTCCATCTCCCAGCACCTCGTCATACGCGTCGATCGCCGCCTGACACTCGCCCCGCTCGCGCGACAGGTCACCCACGAGGCGCGCCATCTCGGGATGTCGCTCGCCTTCGGGATAGCGGCGAATGAAATCGGACGCCTCCGACAGCGCGCCCGACTTGTCGTCGAGCGCCATCAGGGTCTCGATGATGGAGAGATCCGCCTCGATCCGCAGCAAGCCTCGAGGGTTACGCGCCCGGTAGAGCCGCCAGGTGGCAATGGCTTCCCGGGGTTGTGACAGCTCGTCGCGGTACAGGCGACCCATCTCGTACGCGGCGTCCTCGCCAACCGGGCCACCATTTTCCACCAGCTTGCGGTAAAGGCCGAGGGCCTTGCGGCGCTCGCCGGCGGCGCGCGCGACCTTGGCCTGGCTCAAGAGGGCGGCGACCTCCGGTGCGGGCGGTGACACCACCCGCGCGGTGGGCGCCGTCGGTCGTGCCACGATCGGATCAGGGCTGGTCGCGCTCGGTTCGAGGCCCGCCCCCGGACCGTTGTCGTCGTTCCCGAAGTGGCTCGTCCCGGACGGACCCAGGCTGGCGGCAGCGTTGTCACCGGGGCTGCCGAGGGCGAGGGTCACGCCCGCCTCGTGCGCCGAGCCCGACGGCCCCACGGTCGGCGCGTCGTGCCGGCGGCCATGCGTGCGCGGATCGAGCGGGTGGGCTGACCCGCGGCTCTGAATCGCCACCGGGGCCCGGAGAGTCGAGCGACGAGACTCTTCGCCCGCCACGGCGTCCGGATTCCGCACGTCCTGCCGCGCGCCGACCGAGGCGCCCGAGTGATCAGTTGCGGTCGCCGTCTCGGTCGGGGCGGTCCAGCCCTCGCCCGCATGCAGCACCGCGAGGGGCGCTCTCTCTCCGGTGCTCCAGACCTGAACCACGCCTTCCTCCACGCTCACGTGGACCCGCGGGACGGCGGGGGCGTCCGTCACCTGCACGGCGAAGCGGGTGCCCACCACCACCACTCGGTACCCCTGCGCGGCCACCACGAACCTCTGTCCGGGCGGCTGGTGGGGCACATGGAAGCGGACGTCTCCCGCGGCGACCGTCGGCTGGTCGTCCTTGTCGAGCGACAGGATGGATTCGGAGTTGAGGGTGACCGCGGTGCCCCCACGCAAGGAGAGGTTCAGGATCTCGCCCCGGGCGGTCCGCACCGTCGCCGGCGCCACCAGGACGGACTGCTCGTCGTGCCGGTCCCCGGGCCCGTATTCATTCGAGGTAGAGGCCTGGCTCGCGAGGAAGCTCCCGACTCCGGCGTCTCCCTGGCCCTGGCGGCCATGTGAGTGGACCGCCAGCATGATGATGGTCGCGGCCGCCACGGTCCCCGCCCCGACCAACCAAGCCGACAAGGCCCACTTCCACCAGCTCCGCCAACCCCCGCCTCTCGTCCCGGCCCCGGCGGAGGCCGGGATCGCATCGCCAGCGATCAAGTCCGGGGCCTGGGCCAGACGCGACCACACCCGCCGCAGGGCCACCTCGTCGGCCTCCCGCTTGGCAGCCTCGTCGAGGGCCTGCCTCAGCTCCCTTTCGGCGCCCGTCACCGCGGGATCGAGCCAGCGGCCTGGCTGCCCTGGCTGACCCCGCTGATCCGATCGTCCCCGGAGGCTCATGGCCGCTCCCCGATCTCGTCGATTCCCGACGCGGGGTCGCCTCCCGACATCGATGCCGGGTGTTCCGCCGCGTGGCCTCCGGCGGACGTCTTGCCCGCCCGAGGCGCACGGGCGCCGGACACCAGCGGCGTCGCGGATTTCTCGGACTTGGACTGGCGGTCGACCTTCATGCGCTCGGCCATCTTGGTGAGCTCGAGCCGCGCATGGTGGAGCCTCGACCACACGGTGTTGGTGGGGCAACCCACGATCCGCGAGATCTCCTCCACTGGAACGCCCTCGAGCTCGAAGAGCACCAGCACGGCGCGCTTCTTCGGGTTCAGGCGCTCGAGCATCCGTTCGAGCACCAGGGCGCGTGCGGTCTCCTCGGAGGGATCGGGTCCGCTCTGCGGCGGCGGCTGACCGTCCAGCAAGGTCGCGATGGCCTGACGCAGGCGCTTCTTCTGGATGAGGCGGCTCGTGGTCCGCGAGGTGATGCGGTAGATCCAGGTGGACAGCTGCGAGTCTCCGCGAAAGGAGGGCAGGCTCCGGTAGACCGCGATGAAGACGTCCTGACAGGCGTCCTCGCGATCGCTGTCGCGAATGCCCATGGCCGACAGGAACCGATAGACCTGGGAGGCGTGGCGTTCGTAGAGGCTGCGCCAGGCGGAGCGATCCCCTGCGCAACAGCGGGCCACGAGCTCGCCGTCACTCAGCTTGCCGCTGGTGGCGGGGGGAACGCGATGTAGGCCGGGTGTATCCATGAGATCGGGCGCCCTTCAGGAGTTTGCCACGAGGGAGCCTGTACCGGGATTAGTGAAGCGCAAAGCGCCATCTTCATCTAAAAACAAAACCAGTTTCCACCGCCGCACCGAGGTAGGCGCGCGGCGTACTCAGCAGATCGGGCGAGTATTTATCGGGCGAGTATTGGACATTGAGGGCATACCTGGCGATCGCCAGCCCAAAGCCGCCACGGATTCGCAGGAAGAGGAGCGATCCGATGGCGACGCGATAGCCGACCGCGCCATTCACGGTCCAGTTCGTCAGGAGCATCGCGTCAGTGGTCGTCAGCGTGTCGGGCCCATTCATGGCCACCACCTGCCCGTGAGCCCAGTCCGCCCCGAGCTCGACGATTGGCTCGATGATGCCCGGTCCAGCATCGAAGCTGGCCGCGGCACCGAGGTGGAATGCCATGCGGTCGAGCTTGGCGCTGCCCGCGGTCTTCGTCGCGTGTTGTTCGGGCACGATGCCGACACTGGCAGTCAGCGATACCGGGACCCGCAGCACCCCGAGCCCGATCGCGGCGCCGACGTGGCCATCGTAGGTGCCCGCGTCCCCGGTTTGCACCCCGCCCCCGACGTACAGCTGCCAGGCGCGTCGGGGCGGCACGAGGCGGGTCCCGGCCGTCGTCACACCCGGCGGCAAGGGCGACAAGCCCCCCGGAGGACCAGGACCGGAGTCTGTCTGGGCGTCGTAGTCGCGGAAGTCGAGGAAGCGCTCGACGATGGCCGCCAGCGCCTCGGCGAGCGCCACGCACTCGTCGGCGTCGCCACGGACCGCCGTCGGCAACGAGCGGCGGAGCTGCACTTCCCCGTGGGCATCGACGAGCGAGAACCGGACCAACGTGGCGTCTGGCGCGATCTCGAGCACGGATCGCAGCACCTCGCGCTCGGGTGGCCAGAAGAGGGGTTGCGCAGGCACGGTCGCCTCGGGCAGGCGGGTCCGCAGCGCCTCCGCGACCTGCGTGGCATTCGGGCAGCCACTCTGCGGCGCGACCGGCACGGCGACGAGCCGGGGGCCCGCCACGGCGAGCCCGATCACCGCGGGCACGATGGTGACCAGGCTCGTCACCCGGGGGGCATCCTCACCGCTACCCGGTGCGCGAGCGCCCGGATGCCATCCGCGAACACCGCCGGCGGCGGCAACAAGCTCACCACCACGTGGCTATCGCGCGGAAGGTCGAAGAAATAGCCCGGTTGCACCAGGACACCATCCTCGGTCAGCAACTCCGTGGCCCAGGCCTCGTCGGACTGGATGGCCGGCAGCCGCAGGATGGAGAGCCAGCCGCCCTCCGCCGGCAGGGCCGTCACGGGGCTCGGTGGGGCCAGCGTGTCGGCCAGAATCCGCCGGTTGGTCGCCAGGCGCCGCGTGATCGCGGCGCGCCGCCCGGCCCCGAGCTGGAGCAACTCCGGGAGGGCTTGTTCGGTCGGGGCGGCCACCGGCAGGTAGGTGTCGAGGATCAACTCGAGGGCATCAATCGCAAGTCGCGTCGTCTCCGGGGGGCCGCCGAGCGCGATCCACCCGAGCTTGAGGTGCGGCAGGCCGCAGCTCTTGGACAGCCCACCCAGGCTGAAGGTCAGGCAGGCGGTCGGGGTGGCCGCGACGCTCGGGACGTGCTCGGGGTCTGGCCGGGTCACGAAGTCCCCGAAGACTTCGTCCGAGACGATCGCCATGTCGCGCTCCGCACAGCGGGCGTCGAGTGCCGCCAGGGTGTCGCGCCTGAGCACCGAGCCAGTCGGGTTGTTGGGCGAGACGACCACCAGCGCCCGGACGCGCTCCCCGTGCAGCCGGAGCGCCTGGTCCAGGGCCGGGAGATCCACCTCCCAGCGGGCGCTGCCCGCGTGGCCCATGTGGCCCGCGTCCTCCAGGCGATACGGCAGCGTCTCCACGCCCTCGAGCCGGGCGAGATAGTCGAACAGCGGATAGCTCGGCTGGGGGACCAGCACCCGATCGCCTGGATCGCAGAGCAGCTTGAAGAGGAAGGAATACGACTCGCTCGAGCTCGTGGTCAGGACCAGCCGCTCCGGATCGATCACCACGCCCCGCGTGGCCAGCGCGTCGGCGGCCACGGCCCGCCGCCCCTCCGGCGATCCGCCGGGCGCCGGGGTGTAGCGGGCCAGGCAGGCCATCGCGGCTCGCCCCAGCGCGCCGGCGAGCTTCGGACCGTCATCGAAGAGCTCGACCGTCGTCGGATTGGTGGAGGTGAGGTCGAAGCGCAGACGGCCGGCGGCGCGGGCCACGGCCTCGACCTGCGACAGCGGGTTCTGGGTCGTGTTCCAGTCGAGGCGCCGAGAAAGCCGGGGCGGCACCCGCCGAATGTATCAGAACCCCCTGTCCTCGGCGGGCGATTGGCGCGCGCCCCCGGTCGCTCCTATGATGTCGACACGCGGCATGGGAACCGACCTGAGATACCTCATCGGAGAGCGCTTGATCGTTCATCCGCGGCTGAAGCAACAGCAGCTCTACACGGCGCGCTCCGAGATCGAGCGGCTGGTGGCCGACCTGCCGCCGCTGGTGCCCTTCCAGCAGGCGCAAGCGGTTGGCGGAAGTGGCGGCAGCGTGCGCTACCAGGACGCGGACTGGATCCTCGACTGGGATCACCGTCTTCCATCGCGCAACGCCATCTTGCGCCTGGGCGCGTACTATTCGACTGGCCGGCGGGACGAGGCTCGGGCCGTGATCGATCAGAAGCAGGCCGAGATCGCCAGGGCCGACCTGTTTCCGGAGTTCGACGTGGCGGACTTCGGGGGCATCCCTGGCGACGAGGTCTACGAGGCGGAGATGGAGATCGGCAGCCCCCCGGCCCGGCTGCGCCTGGTGAGCGACTGGCGGCGTGAGGTCGATCCGGTGTCGGCCGAGCGGGCGGTGGCCATCGTGCGCGCATCCCAGTCGTTCAAGGAAATCCAGGCCCGGACCGCGATCCGGCCCCCTGGGCTCGGGGATCTCGAGGCGGCCGAGTGGACGCCCCCGTGTGAGAGCGGACATGCCCGATGGGGGATCGACGTGTGGTACCTGCTGACCTACAACGGCATGGTCGGAGAAGGCCGGGCCTTTCTGGTCGACCACCACGAGGGACTGGTCATCCGCGAGCGCGACTTCCAGTTTCGGGCCGGCTGATTCGGACGGCTGGCTGGCCCAATTCCATTGACAGCGCGGGGCGGGTCAGCCCAGATCGAGCCGCCATGAGCCAGCCGACGTCCGCGCTTCCGTCCCCGTCCTCCACCCCCGACGCCCCGCTGCTCCCGTTCCGCCGCGTGATGTGCGCGAACCGGGGCGAGATCGCCATCCGGGTGTTTCGGGCCTGCACCGAGCTCGGGATCGAGACCGTCGCGATCTTCTCCGAGGAGGATCGGGTGCACCTGCACCGCTACAAGGCCGACGAGGCCTACCTGGTGGGCCGCGGGCTCGAGCCGGTGGCGGCCTACCTGGCCGAGGACGAGATCGTGGAGCTGGCCCGGCGCCAGCGGGTGGACGCCATCCACCCCGGCTACGGGCTGCTGTCCGAGCGCGCGTCGTTCGCGCACAAGTGCCGCGCCGCCGGGATCAAGTTCATCGGCCCCACCCCCGAGGCCATCGAGGCCCTGGGCGACAAGGTCGCCGCCCGCAGGATCGCCGAGCTGGCCGGGGTGCCCATGGTGCCCGGCACCCCGCGCGCGGTCGCCTCGTCGGCCGAGGCGCGCGCCTTCGCGGCCCGGGTCGGCTATCCGGTGTTCGTCAAGGCGCTGGCCGGTGGTGGCGGACGCGGCATGCGCGTGGTGCGCTCGGACGCCGAGATGGACGAGGCGCTGGCCCGCGCGCAGTCGGAGGCGCGCAAGGCCTTCGGCGACGACGCGGTCTTCATCGAGAAGCTGGTGGTGCGGCCGAAGCACATCGAGATCCAGATCCTCGGCGACGAGCACGGCAACCTGGTGCACCTGTTCGAGCGCGACTGCTCGGTCCAGCGCCGCCACCAGAAGGTCGTCGAGTACGCCCCCGCCTGGTCGCTGCCCCTCGAGCTGCGCGCCCGCATCGCCGAGGACGCCCTCAAGGTCGGGCGGCAGGTCGGTTACACCAACGCCGGCACGGTGGAGTTCCTGGTGGCGGAGGACGGCGCCCACTACTTCATCGAGGTCAACCCGCGCATCCAGGTCGAGCACACCGTCACCGAGGTGATCACCGGCCGCGATCTGGTGCAGGCGCAGATCCACGTGGCGCAGGGGCGACGGCTCTCCGATCCGGCCATCGGCATCGCCGACCAGGCCGCGATCGAGCAGCGGGGCTTCGCGATCCAGGCCCGCATCACCGCCGAGGATCCGCAGAACGATTTCCTGCCCGACACCGGCAAGATCAACGTCTACCGGCCGGCCATGGGGCTCGGTATCCGGCTCGATGACGGCTCGGGCTACGTGGGTGCGCGCGTCTCGCCGTACTACGACTCGCTCCTGGCCAAGGTCACGGCCTCCGGGCTCGACTGGCAGTACACCCGCCGCAAGCTCATCCGCGCGCTGCGCGAGTTTCGCATCCGCGGGGTCAAGACCAACGTCGCCTTCCTCGAGAACGTGCTCAACCACCCGACCTTCGCCAGCGGCAAGGCCCACACCACCTTCGTCGACGAGACCCCGGCGCTCGTCCGCTACAAGCCGCGCAGCGATCGCGCCACCCGCATCCTGCGTTACATCGGCAGCATGGTGGTGAACGGGCACCCCACCGTGCGCGGAAAACCCAAGCCGAGCCCGGGCGCCCTCACCAAGGAGCCGATCGTCCCTGCGCTCGGGGCGCTGGGCCCGCCCACGCTCGGGGCGGTGGGCGCGGGCGCAGGCGCGGGGCAGGCCCCTCCGCGCGGGACCAAGCAGATCCTGGACGAGCAGGGCCCCGAGGGCATCGTGCGCTGGCTGCGGGCGGATCCGCGGGTGCGCCTCACCGACACCACCTGGCGGGACGCGCACCAGTCGCTGCTCGCCACCCGTCTGCGCACCTACGATCTCCTGCGCATCGCCCCCGCCACCGCCCAGCTCTGCGCGCAGCTCTTCTCGCTCGAGATGTGGGGCGGCGCGACCTTCGACGTGGCCTATCGCTTCCTCTCCGAGGATCCCTGGAAGCGGCTCGACGATCTGCGCGCCGCGGTCCCGAACATCCTGTTTCAGATGCTGGTGCGCGGCGCCAACGCGGTCGGGTACACCAACTACCCGGACGACGTGGTGCGCGGGTTCATCGAGGAGGCGGCCGCCGGCGGCATCGACGTGTTCCGCATCTTCGACGCCCTCAACGACGTCGACAACATGAAGGTCGCGATCGAGGCGGCCCAGAAGACCGGGCGCATCGTGGAGACCGCCATCTGCTACACCGGCGACGTCAGCGATCCGCGCCGGACCAAGTACGACCTCGCCTACTACGTCAAGATGGCGAGGGAGATCACCCGCATCGGGACCCACATCCTCTGCATCAAGGACATGGCGGGCCTGCTCAAGCCGCGCGCCGCCACCATGCTGGTGAAAGCCATCCGCGAGGCGGTCGACGTCCCGGTCCACCTGCACATGCACGACACCTCGGGCAACGGCATCGCCTCGTACCGGGCTGCCGTCGACGCCGGGGTCGACATCATCGACTGCGCCGTGGGGTCCATGTCCGGGATGACCTCGCAGCCCTCGCTCGAGTCGCTGCTGTTCGCGCTCGAGGGGAGCCCGCGCGATCCCCGCATCGATCCGGCGCCGATCGAGAAGCTGTCGGTCTACTGGGACACCGTGCGGGACTGGTACGCGCCGTTCGAATCCGGCCTGAAGGCGCCGGCCTCCGACGTCTACCAGCACGAGATCCCGGGGGGGCAGTACTCGAACCTGCGCGCGCAGGCCGAGGGGCTCGGCCTCGGCGCCCAGTCCTGGGAGGCCGTCAAGCGGGCCTACGCCGAGGTGAACCAGCTCTTCGGGGACATCCCCAAGGTCACGCCGTCCTCTAAGGTGGTGGGGGACATGGCCATCTGGATGGTGAAGCAAGGACTCGATGCGCGCGGCGTGCTGGAACGGGGGCCCGAGCTGACCTTCCCCGCCTCGGTGGTCGACTACATGCGCGGCGGGCTAGGCCACCCCCCCGGCGGCTTCCCCGAGCCGCTGCGCTCGTACGTGCTCAAGGGCACGGCACCGATGAACGGGCGCCCGGGCGACACGCTGCCTCCCTTCGACTGGAAGGCGGCCGAAGCCGAGATGACGACCCTCGCGGGTGGACCGGTGACCCGCCGGGACGTGGTCTCGTTCGCGCTCTACCCCAAGGTCCTGCGCGATTACATGGAGCACCGCGCGCTCCATGGCGAGACCTCGGTGCTGCCGACCCCGGCCTTCTTCTATGGGCTGCGGGTGGGGGAGGAGGCGTGGATCGACATCGAGCCGGGCAAGACCCTGATCGTCAAGCTGCTCTCGGTGGGGGAGGTGGAAGCCGACGGGGCGCGCCAGGTGACCTTCGAGCTGAACGGTCAGCCCCGCTCGATCCGGGTGTTCGACGAATCGGCCAAGGTCACCGGTCCCAAGCGGCGCAGGGCCACCCCCGGGCGGCGCGGTGAGGTGGCGGCCCCCATGCCGGGGCGAGTCATCGATCTCGTGACCAAGATGGGTGAGAAGGTCACCGCCGGGCAGAAGCTGCTGGTCACCGAGGCCATGAAGCTCGAGACGGTGGTGAAGGCCCCGGTGGACGGCCTCGTGCGCGAGATCGTGGCCGGCGCGGGCGAGAGCATCGAGGCCGGCGATTTGCTGGTCATCATCGAAGAGCCGGTCGCGCCCGCGTAACGACGAAGCGCGACGGGATGCGCTGTCACACCCGGTCATGACCTCGCGCCTCGGGTCAGCTCACCGACATTCTGCCGTGGTTGGCACTACAATGGCGCGCGCATGGGACAAGGAATCACCGTCGTCGGAAGTTTGAACGCGGATCTGGTGGTGACCGTGCGCCGCCTCCCGGCGGTTGGCGAGACGGTCACGGGCCATGATTTCGCGGTCTTCTCCGGGGGGAAAGGCGCCAACCAGGCCTTCGCGGCCGGGCGCCTGGCGGCGCGCGCGACGCCGGCGATTCCCGTGCGCATGTTCGGGCAGGTGGGGAACGACACCTACGGGCCCTGGCTGCGGCAGAACCTCGCCGACGCCGGCATCGACGTGACGCACGTGGGGTGCGATCCGGCCTCGCCGACCGGGCTCGCGCTGGTGGCCATCGATGCGGCTGGGCAGAATCAGATCATCGTGGTGCCGGGCGCCAATGGGACGTTCAATCCGGGCGGGCTCACGCCCCTGCACCACGCGCTGGCGGAGTCGGCGGTGGTGCTCTTGCAGCTCGAGATCCCGCTTCCCACCGTGCAGACCGCGGCGCGCATCGGTCGCGAGGGCGGGGCGACCGTCGTCCTCGATCCTGCGCCGGCGCGGGTGATTCCGGACGGGCTCCTGCGATCGGTCCACTATCTCACGCCGAACGAGACCGAGCTCGGGGTGCTGACCGGGGCGGCGCCCCAGGCCACCTTGCGGCGGGGTGAGGCGGTCACGCGCGCGCGCCAGCTGATCGCACGCGGGGTGGCCAAGGTCATCGTCAAGATGGGCCGCCAGGGCGTGCTGCTGGTGACCGAGACCTCCGAGCAGCTGGTACCGGCCTTCCCCGTGGAGGCGGTCGACACCACCGCGGCGGGAGATGCCTTCAATGCCGGGTTCGGGTTCGCGCTCGCGAGGGGCGTGGCCGAGCTCGAAGCCATCCGCTTCGGAGCCGCCGCGGGCGCGGTCAGCGTGACCCGTCCCGGCGCACAACCGAGCATGCCGACCTTGGCCGAAGTGGAAGCGCTGCTCGGAAACTAAGTGCCCTGCGCCGCGCCACATAGATTGGCGGAACGGTTCGCGGGGCCGCGTGCGTGGTCGTCTGCACGGGCCGCCGCCTTGACCGCTGCCCTCATCGCGGCTCCCGCCTGTCGGCGGGGCCCACCGGATGCTCCGGCGGAGCCTCCCCCGGAACCTTCCGCGGAGCTCGGGTCGGATGCGAATGCCAGGGACGCCACCGGCGCGGAGCCGCCGCAAGGGCAGCCCGTCACCGGCAAGCTTCTGCGCATCGCCCTCATCGCCAAGAGCGCGTCCAATCCATCGTTCCTTTCGGCCAAGACGGGCGCCGAGGATCAGGCCCACGAGCTCTCCGCCAAGCTCGGCCTGCCCATCGAGATCACCTGGCTCACCCCATCGCAAGAAGACGGCCGCGTGCAGGCCCAGCGCATTCGCCAGGCCGTGAACGAGCGCTTCGACGCCATCCTCATCTCCTGTTCCAACGACCCGCGGGTGGTCGAGGCCATCGACGACGCCGTGGCGCGCGGGGTGGCGGTCATGACCTTCGACAGCGACGCGCCGACCTCGCGGCGCTTCTCCTACTGCGGCGTCGACGACGAGCTGATCGGCCGCCAGGTCATGATCGAGCTCGCGGCTCTGTTGCCGAGGGGTGGGGGCGCGGCCAGGGCATCGCCGAGGGGCGCCCGCAGGTCCGACAAGAAGGCTGCCGGCGCCGGCAGCGGCACGAGCGCGCGCACCGACACCGGCACCGGCAGTGGCACTGGCACTCACAAGGGCGACAGGCACGACCGGCGCGAAAAATCCGCCCAGATCGCGGTCCTCGCCGGCAACCGCGATGCCCCGGAGATGCGCCTGCGCATCCGCGGCTTCATGGAGGAGGCCGCCACCCGGCCCGAGCTCGAGATCGTCGGCGTCTTCTCGCACGCGGAGACTGCGCAGGATGCCGCGGCCGAGCTGCTGCGGGTCTCGTCGGCCTACCCGAAGGTGACGGGCTGGGCGGTGCTCGGGGGCTGGCCGCTCTACACCAAGTCGCTCCTGGCCGAGCTGCAGCCCGGGTCGGGCAAGACCCGGCACCGCATCGTCTCGGTGAACGCGCTCCCGCCGCAGCTCGTGTACGTCGAGCGCGGCGTCGCGCCGGTGCTTCTGGCGCAGCCGACGTACCTGTGGGGTGCGGTCGGTGTTCAGACCATCGTCGACAAGCTGGTGCTCGGAAAGGCCGTCCCCCCCATCGTCCCGCTCGATCTCGTGCGGGTCACCGCCGACAACCTCGGAGCGTGGGCCCGACAGCTCCGCGCGTGGGGCTTTGGCGACGTCCCCGAGGAGTACCTGCAGCTCAAGTGAAGCGCACAACGTTGTTTCCGATGGAAACAACCGAGGTCGGGATTTGGGCGCTATCACCAGGAACGGCGCCGCTAAGTTCTGGTTGTTTCCAGTGTGTTTCTCCTGCATTTCCGCGACGGTAATTCGTCGATTGTAGGGTGGAGAACGCTTTACGCCGACTGGTGGCTGCGGTTAGGGTGTGCGCCAGTCAACCACACTAGTTTTCAGGGGGTTTGAATGCGACTTTCCGCATGTTCCGCTGCTCTCGTTCTCTTGTTCTCCGGCACCGTTTTCGCGCAGGCGCCCGCCGAGACGCCCGCCCCACCCGTCAACGCACCTCCCGTGCTTGCGGACGCTCCTCCAGCCGCTGCCCCGGCAGCCCCTCCCGCGGCGCCGGCCGCAGTCGCCGCAGCCCCGGCCGCAGCCCCAGCGGCCCCCGCTGCCCCGGCCCCTCCGCTGTGGTACAGCATCCTCCGCTTCGAGGCCCTGGTGGATTCGTACTACCAGTACAACTTCACTGGCTCGACCACGGACCCGAACAATGTCCTCACCGGCCGGACGTTCGACGTCACGTCCAATAGCTTCTCTCTCAACTTCGCCAAGGTGGCGATGCAGCTGGACGTCAGCCCGGTCACCCTCCGGATCGACCTCGGCTACGGCCACACGGGATTCGTCATCAACTCGCTGAACAGCAGGGGCGCCTCTGGTCTTCCCATGTCGGCTGGCGCATCGCTGTACGGCAGCGCGTTCCTCGTCGAGCAGGCCTTCTCGTCGCTCGCCCTCGGACCCGTGACCCTTGACTTCGGTAAGTTCGTGACCACCGCTGGCGCCGAGGTCAACGAGGCCAACAAGAACTGGATGTATTCGCGCTCGCTGTTGTTCTACACGATCCCGATTCTCCACACCGGCGCCCGCGCAACCTTCAAGGCCAGTGACCAGTTGACGTTGCAGGCGAGCTTGGTCAACGGCATCAACAACGACCCCGACAACAATGGATGGAAGACGGTCGGCCTGTCGGCCACGGTCACCCCGGTGTCGACCACGAGCATCATCGTGACCGACTACTTCGGCAAGGAGGGACCCCAGGGGACCGAGGGCGACGTCAAGAACACCCTCGACGTCGTGATCTCACAGACCATCAACGACAAGTTGTCCCTCAACCTCAACGTCGACTACGTGAAGCTGGGGAGCAACTATCTGGTCGGCGGCGCACTCATGGGCCACTATGTCCTCAGCGATTCCCTCAACTTCTCTGCCCGGGCAGAATACGTCAAGGACAAGAACGGTACCTTTGTGTCCACCCTCGCCGATACCAATTACTACGAGGGCAGCGTCGTGGCCGCCGCGCCTTTCGCCGGTCACCTCGAAATCCGCGCCGAGGTCCGCGCCGACTTCTGCAAGGACAAGGTCTTCATCGACGGCAAGGACAACCAGGTCACTGGCACCGTCGCCTTCCTCAGCTACCTGTAACCCAGCTGACGCGTTTCCAACCTAACCTAGCCTAAAAACTGGGGCCCTCCGGGGCCCCTTTTTCTTTTCCGCAGCCTGCTCGTGGCTTCAGTCTTCGGGTCACTCGCCTCGACGCGGAGGCACGCCGTGATGTCGCGGGGGACGCGATCCACACACGCTACCCTTCCCGCTGGCCCCCCTCGAACTCGAACTCGAACTCGGCCTCGCTAGTGCACCGCCGTCGAAATAGCGTCAATACCGAGGCCGGCTCGGATCGTCGGCCGAATATGATGCTATTTCGACGGCGGTGCACTAGCCTTCCGGATGCCTCCTACAGGACCTTCTTCAGGAACTTGCCGGTGTAGCTCGCCACCACCCGCGCCACGTCCTCGGGGGTGCCCTGGGCCACGATGTTGCCGCCGCCCGGGCCCCCCTCGGGTCCGAGGTCGATCACCCAGTCCGCGGTCTTGATGACGTCCATGTTGTGCTCGATGACGATCACCGTGTTGCCGGCGTCGACGAGGCGGTTGAGGACGGCCAGCAACTGCGCGATGTCCGCGAAATGCAACCCAGTGGTGGGCTCGTCGAGGATGTAGACCGTCCGCCCGGTGGACTTCTTGGCCAGCTCCTTGGAGAGCTTGATCCGCTGGGCCTCGCCGCCCGACAGGGTGGTCGCCGACTGCCCGAGGCGGATGTAACCGAGCCCGACCTCCCGCAGCGTGTCCAGCTTCTGCTTGACCTTGGGGATGTTCTCCAGGAATTCCCCCGCCTGCACCACCGTCATGTCGAGGACGTCGGCGATGCTGGCGTTGCGGTACTGCACCTCCAGCGTCTCGCGGTTGTAACGCCGCCCACCGCAAGCCTCGCACTCGACGTACACGTCCGGCAAGAAGTGCATCTCGATGCGCAGGATCCCGTCACCCTGGCACGACTCGCAACGCCCGCCCTTGATGTTGAACGAGTAGCGCCCGGGCTTGTAGCCGCGGGCCTTGGATTCGGGCAGGTTGGCGAACAGGTCCCGGATGTGGGTGAACACGCCGGTGTAGGTCGCCGGGTTCGACCGCGGGGTCCGCCCGATCGGCGCCTGGTCGATGTCGATGACCTTGTCGATGTTCTGCAGCCCATCGAGGTTGCCGAAGGGCTCGGGGGCGTGCTTCGACCCGTGGAACTTCTGCGCCAGCGCCCGCAGCAGCGTGTCGATGACCAGGGTCGACTTTCCCGAGCCGGAGACCCCGGTCACGCAGGTCAGGACGCCGAGCGGAAACGACACGGTGAGGTTGCGCAGGTTGTGTCCGGTGGCCTTCTTCAGGGTCAGCGCCCGCTGCGCCGCCGAGCGCCGGTGCTTCGGCACCGCGATGGACTTGCGCCCCGACAGGTACGCCCCGGTCAGCGATTGGGGGTGGTTGGCGATCTGCGCCGGCTTTCCCGCCGCCACCACCCGGCCGCCATGCACGCCCGCCTTCGGGCCCATGTCGATGACGTAGTCGGCCGCGCGGATGGTGTCCTCGTCGTGCTCGACCACGAGCACGGTGTTCCCGAGATCGCGCAGCCGGAGCAGGGTCTTCAGCAGCCGCTCGTTGTCCCGCTGGTGCAGCCCGATCGACGGCTCGTCGAGGATGTAGAGCACGCCCACCAGCGAGCTGCCGATCTGGGTCGCGAGCCGGATGCGCTGCGACTCCCCACCCGACAGGGTCGACGCCGTCCGGTCGAGCGACAGGTAGTCCACCCCGACGTTGATGAGGAACGACAGCCTGTCGCCCACCTCGCGCAGGATCCGCCCCGCGACCTCCCGCTGCCGGGGCGAAAAGTCGATGTGGGCCAGGAAGTCGTGCGCGTCGCGGATGGTGAGGGCCGTCATCTCCACGATGTTCTTGTCGCCCACGCGCACGTTGCGCGCCTCCTTGCGCAGGCGCGTCCCGCCGCACTCCTCGCACGGCGTCTGGGCCATGTAGCGGTGGAACTCGTCGTAGATGGCCTCGAAGTCCTGGTCGCTGGTGCGTCCCTGCTCGCGCCGCCGCCGCTCGTATTCGTCGAACCGGCGCTGCAGGTTGGCGATCACCCCCTCGAACTCCTTCTTGTACGAGTGCTTGCGCCCGTTCTTCTCGAAGGAGAAGTCGACCTCCTGGCCCACCGACCCGTGCAGCACCAGCTTGCGCGTGGCGGCCGGCAGCTTGTTCCACGGGGTGTACAGGTCGATCTCGAAGTGCGAGGCCACCGACTCGAGGAGCTGCTGGAAGAACGAGCTGTTGCGCCGCTCCCAGGGCTCGATCGCCCCTTCCTTCAGCGACAGCTCCTCGTTCGGGACGATGAGCTCCGGGTCGAAGAACATCTTGGCCCCGATGCCGTCGCAGGTGGGGCAGGCGCCGGCCGGGTTGTTGAACGAGAACAGCCGCGGCTCGACCTCGGGGTAGCTGATCCCGCAGGTGGGGCAGGCGAACTTCTCGGAGAAGGTCAGATCGTCACCGTCGAGCGGCGAGATCTTGACGATGCCCCCCGTCAGCTTGGCCGCGAGCTCGATCGAGTCGGTGAGGCGCTGGCGAATGCCCTCCTTGCGCACCAGCCGGTCCACGAAGATCTCGATGGTGTGCTTCTTGTTCTTGTCGAGCGTGGGCGCGTCGGCCAGCTCGTGGAGCTCCCCGTCGATGTTGGCGCGCACGAAGCCGTCCTGGCGCAGCTTGGCGAGATCCTGGGCGAACTCCCCCTTGCGGTCGCGGACGGTGGGCGCGAGCACCGAGAACCGCGCGCCCTCCGGCAGCTCGAGCACCCGGTCGACCATCTGCTGGATGGACTGCGAGGTGATCGGGGCGCCGCAGCTCCAGCAGTGGACGGTCCCGACCCGCGCCCACAGGAGGCGCAGGTAGTCGTAGATCTCCGTGGTGGTCCCCACGGTAGAGCGCGGGTTGCGCGAGCCCGACTGCTGCTCGATCGAGATGGCCGGCGACAGCCCCTCGATCGAGTCGATGTCGGGCTTCCGCATCTGGTCCAGGAACTGCCGGGCGTAGGCCGAGAGCGACTCGACGTAGCGGCGTTGACCCTCGGCGTAGATGGTGTCGAACGCCAGCGACGACTTGCCCGACCCCGAGAGCCCGGTGATGACCACCAGCTTGTCGCGCGGGATCTCGACGTCGATGTTCTTGAGGTTGTGCTCGCGGGCTCCCTTGACGACGATCTTGTCCATCGGATGGGTGACGAGCTCGGGAATTGGCAAGGATGTGGTGGGCGCTTTCAAGGGTCTCGCGATCTCGGTGAAGGGATTCGGAGCGGTTGCAAAATTATCACAGCGCCGGCCAGGATTGACCAAAGAACGCCGGTGGCATCCGTCGCAGTAGCACCAGGCCCGACGCGCAGCGCAGCGCAGACAGGCGAGCGGTCCGTGTCTCCTATCGCGGGTGGCTGAGGCGCAGCGCGAGATCGAGGGCGGCCAGGAAGCTGGCGGGGTTGGCCCTGCCTGTTCCCGCGAGGGCGTACGCGGTGCCGTGATCGGGGGAAGTTCGCACGAAGGGCAGGCCGAGCGTGATGTTCACGGCCTCGTCGAAGTGCAGCAGCTTGACCGGGATCAGCCCCTGGTCGTGATAGAGGGCGACCACGGCGTCGAACTCGCCCAGCGCCGCCGCGCGGAAGACGGCATCCGGTGGGTAAGGTCCAGTGACCACGGCTGGCCAGCCCGTGGCCGAGAGCCGCGCGCGCGCCAGCGCGATCCCCGGCGCAACGATGCGCGTTTCCTCGTCTCCAAAGCGCCCGGACTCTCCAGCGTGCGGATTGAGCCCGGCCACCGCCACGCGCGCGCGCCCGATGCCGAACTGGTCGACCAGCGCATGCGCGGCGAGGACGGCGGCGCGTGCGACGTCCTCGGGGGTCAGGCGCGCCGGAACGTCACGCAGCGCGAGGTGCGTGGTGGCCAGGACGATCCGCAGCCGCGGCCCGGCCAGCATCATGGCGAAGTCGGTGGTCGCGGTCCGGGCGGCCAGGAACTCCGTGTGCCCCGGGAAGGCAAACCCCGTGCGCGCAATCCAGCTCTTGGAGATGGGCGCGGTGCACAGGGCGCGAATCTCGCCGGACAGCGCCGCGGCCGTGGCGCCTTCGAGGTAGGCCATCTGCGCGAAGGCCGAGGCAAGGTTGGGTTGCCCCGGCCGGATCCGTCCGTCGGTCGGGTGGTCCGAGGGTCCAATCGTCCGGATGCGGGACCGATCCGGCAGCGGGACCCGCATCGCGCTGGCCGCGGCGTCGAGGATCGCGGCGTCGCCAAACACCAGCAGCGGCGCATCGGGCCGCGTCGCCAGGGCGTGTGCCACGATCTCGGGCCCGATCCCGGCTGGATCGCCAAGCGAGATTCCGACTGGCCGCTGCCCTCTGTCCGCACTCATCGGCACGCGTCATCATAGTACATGCGATTTCCGGGCCCTGTTGCCTCGTCCTCGTCCTCGTCCTCGTCCTCGTCTTCCCTCGTCTTCGTTTCCGGTCCCGTCCGGTGCGCGTACTTGGGACGAGGGGGAGGACGAGGACGAGGACGGGCAAATGACCTGGGCGCCCGCGGGCCGAAATAAACGTTCTCGTCGCCGCGTCCCAGATGCATGCCGCTCGTCGCGCTGTCCTTGGTTCTGGGCACGCTCATCGCCATCCCACACGCCGGGGGGATGTGTGGAGAGTGGGAAGCCGGGCGGGGAGGCTCGGTGTCGGATCTGGCCTTCCTCGAGCGGGCGAGAGCCTTGCGGCTGGCGCGCCCGACGCGCCTCCCCCTCCAGTTATCTCCGCAGGCTCCGCACACCATCGGGGCCAGCGAGCGGGCGACCTACGACGTGCATTACGGGGTCCTCGGCCGGGTGGGCGAGCTGACCTTGTCCTCGGAGGCGCCGGCGCTGACCGCCGATGGCTTGCCGGTGCTGGCGCTGCGGGCAGAGGGGGCAGGGGCCGTCCTCGGGCTCGGGCGCTTCCAGCGAACCATCGACAGCGAGTTCGATCTGCGTCGTCGGGCCTCCTCGCGCTGGCGCTCCACGCGGCGTTCGGTGGGGCTCGCCTCGGACGAGACCGTCAGCGACTCGGTGGTTCACCAGGCGGGCGACAGCCTGCTCATCCAGCGTCGCAAGGCCCCATCCCCCGCTCCCACCGCGCAAGAGATCCTGTCGCCCGCCGGTGTGACCTCCGACCCGCTCGGGCTCATCTGGCGGCTTCGCACCCAGGTCCCGAGGCCTGGTGAGCGGGTGGTGCTGCAGATGCTCGATGGCATGGCGCTGTGGCGGGTCGAGGTGCGCGGGGTCTCCGGGGGGCCGGTCCTGGTGCCCGGCTCCCCGGGGCGCCTCGGAGACGAGCTCGATGCCGAGCTCACGCCCATCCTGTACAACGGCCAGCGGGACCCGGCCCGACCAGACCGGCGATTCCGGCTATGGCTCGCCACGGATACGAACCACGTTCCCCTGCGTCTCGAGATGCCCATGGGACCGGCGGACGCGGTCCTGATCCTCAAGGAGGCACACGTCGCTCCGCGCGTCCCGCGCGCGCCCATCGCCCCGCACGCCAGGTGATCGCCGGTGCGCCGCCGGGCGGCCCGGGGCCTTACTGGGGCGCGCCGGTGCCTGGCGCGCGCAGCTTGTAGCCGACGTGGCGCACGGTCTCGATCATGGCGCTCCCGGGGCCGAGCTTGGCGCGCAGCCGGCGGACGTGGATGTCCACGGTGCGCGTCCCACCCGCATACCGGTACCCCCAGACGCGGGACAGGAGCTGCTCCCGCGTGAACACCCGCCCCGGACGTTCGGCCAGGAACTTGAGGAGCTGAAACTCTTGCCGCGGCAGCTTGAGGGCGCGCCCGCGGAAGGCCGCCTCGACCGCCACCGCGTCGATGACCAGATCGCCGATCTTGATACGCCCCGCGGCACGGAAAGACGACATCCGCCAGTCGAGCTGTCGGATGCGCGCGTAGAGCTCGGGGGCGACGACAGGGGCGAGCACGAAGTCATCCGCACCGGCCTCCGGGTCGAGGCCGGCAAGCCGCGAGACTTCGACGCATAGCAACACCGGGACATCCGAGAGGGAGGCCACTTCGCGGACCCGCCGGATGGCCGCCCGCCCCACCTCCAGGTGCGCGCCGGCATCCACGACCACGACCGACGGGCGGGTGAGCTCTATGTCCTCGGGCAACTGGTCGATGTCGTAACCGACGGTGACGACCTCGCATCCTAGGTCATTCAATGCTGAAGCTGGCGAATCAGGTTCCGACACGGCCGTCGTCGGGTTCGACGTGACCACAAGGGCTCTCATGTTTCGAGAACAGTATCAGGACCTTGGTTTCCATCTGGAAAATATTCGAGATTCGTGGTTGAGATTTCCGCGCCGAAACATTTGTAGGTTTTGTTCCGTCACGGCGCTTGGCGTCCCCGGGGCGAGATGCAATACTCGAAAGTGATGGACGACTTCCACTGCTCCTTCTGTGGGAAGCGGCGACGCGAGGTGAGGAAGCTCATTTCGGGTCCGCGCGTGTTCATCTGCGACGAGTGCGTGGCGCTGTGCAACGACATCATCGCCAAGGAAGAGGCGGCCGAACGCCCGAAGTATCCGCGCCCGCGCGAGATCTACGACGAGCTCAACCGATACGTGGTCGGCCAGGACCGGGCCAAGAAGGCCCTGTCGGTGTCGGTCTACAACCACTACAAGCGCATCGGCCAGTTCGGCAAGGCAGGGGAGGTCGAGCTGCAGAAGGGCAACATCTTGCTGCTCGGCCCCACCGGGTGCGGCAAGACCCTGCTGGTGCAGACCTTGGCCAAGAAGCTGGACGTCCCGTTCGCGATGGCCGACGCCACCACCCTGACCGAGGCGGGGTACGTCGGGGAGGACGTGGACAGCGTCATCAAGTCGCTCTACCGCAACGCCGGCAATGACGCCGAGAAGGCCAGCCGCGGGATCGTCTGCATCGACGAGATCGACAAGATCGCGCGCAAGGGCGGGGGCCCCTCCATCACCCGGGACGTGTCGGGCGAGGGCGTGCAGCAGGCCCTGCTCAAGATCCTGGAGGGCAAGCAGGCCTCCATCACACCGGATGGGGCGCGCAACCGCCCGCAGCAGGAGCTGATCCAGGTCGACACCACCAACATCCTCTTCGTCTGCACCGGTGCCTTCAACGGCATCGAGGAGCTGGTGCGGCGGCGGGTGGGCGATCGCGGGCTCGGGTTCGGGGCCAGCATCCAGAAGTCCGAGCAGTCGAAGAACGAGCTGCGCACGATGACCCGCACCGAGGATCTGGTCAAGTTCGGGATGATCCCCGAGTTCATGGGGCGTTTGCCCATCATCGTGTCGGCCGACGATCTGGACGTTGACATGCTGATCGAGATCTTGTGGAAGCCGAAGAACGCCCTCGCCAAGCAGTACGAGCGCTTGTTCGAGATGGAGGGCGTGAAGCTGCGGTTCACCGAGGACGCCCTGCGGAGCGTGGCCGAGGAGGCGGGACGCCGCCGGTCCGGCGCGCGCGGCCTGCGGGCGATCCTGGAAGAGGTCATGCTCGACGTCATGTACGAGATCCCGTCGCTCACCGGCGTCACCGAGTGCGTGGTGACCCAGGATGTGGTGGTTTCGAGGGGGCGACCTCAGTTGGTCCGCGAGAAGAAGGCTTCCTGAAATCGTCCTCACCACATCCGAACCGAAGTGAGCGGGCGCCCGGGCGAGCGGCTGGGGGCGCCCGAGGCCCGCTCATACAACAAGGGAAAACTTATGCTCAATCAGAAGGAAAAGGCCGAAATCCGACGCGTCCTGGAGGAGCAGCAGCGTCGCCTCTCGCGGACCAGCCAGAACGCGCTCTCGTACTCGATGAATCACGAGCGGAACATCGGTCGGGATTCGATTGACGAGTCGATGGAGGAGGAGATCTTTTCGACCGAGATGCGCCTGCACGATCGCGAGAAGTTCCTGCTCAACAAGGTCTCGAAGCAGATCGCCCGGCTCGACGCCAACGAGATCGACGTCTGCGAGGACTGCGGCGAGACCATCTCGTTTCGGCGGCTGATGGCGCGCCCGGTGACGACCCTGTGCATCGATTGCAAGGAGCAATCGGAGCGTGAGGAGGCCGCGGCGGCCCAGACCGGCCGGGGCGGCATCACCGACGCCGACATGGGTGGAGGCGACAACGAGAAGGTCCCCGTCGGGATCGAGGATTAGCGCCGAGCCGGCGCCGAGCTTCTTTGGACGGAAGCTCGGCTCCGTGTCGGTCGTGGGGCGCAGCTTCTCCGTCGCCCGCGCTTGGTCGCCCGCGGTGGCCGCTGCCGGATTCGGCGGCGGTGATTGCCGGACCCTTTCATCTGAGGTAGGTTGGTCGCCGAAACGGCGGATGTGAATGGCCGATAGCCGATATCGAATCACCGAGCGCGTAGCTTCGGGCGGCATGGCAGAGGTGTTCAAGGGGGTGGCGGAGTCGCTTCAGGGCTTTCGCAAGAACATCGCCATCAAGCGCATCCTTCCGGCGCTGACCCAGAACAAGAAGTTCGTGGCCATGTTCCTCGATGAGGCCCGGCTCTCGCTGTCCCTGCAGCACGCGAACGTGGTCCAGGTGTTCGACATCGGCCACTCCGAGGACACCTACTTCATCGTGATGGAGTACGTCGACGGGGTCGACCTGAAGGCGCTCATCGAGTGGCGGCGGCGGCTCGGCAAGCGGTTGCCCTTGGCGGTCACGCTCAACATCATCAACGAGATTTGCAAGGGTCTGGCCTACGCGCACGAGCTCGTGAACCCGGAGACCGGAGGCCCGGTGGGGATCGTCCACCGGGACATCTCGCCCCCGAACGTCCTCATCTCGCGGCAGGGGGAGGTCAAGGTGGCGGACTTCGGGCTCGCCAAGGCCACGAGCCAGCTCGAGACCACCGAGCCCGGGGTGGTCAAGGGCAAGATGAGCTACCTGTCCCCCGAGGCCGCACGCGGCGAGGAGGTGGACAGCCGCTCCGACATCTTCTCGGTGGGGATCTTGCTCTACGAGCTGCTGACGGGGAAGCGGCTGTTTTACGGCGAGACCGACTATCAGACGGTCGAGCTGGTGCGCAACGCCAAGATCCCGCCGATCCGCGCGCAGAACCCGGACGTGGAGCAGGAGCTCGAGGACGTGGTCCGCAAGGCGCTGGCCCAGAAGGTGGAGGACCGCTTCCAGAGCGCCACCGATCTGCAAGAGGAGCTGGCCAAGTACAGCTATTCGCGAGGCCTCAAGGTCATCTCGCGCGACGTGGCCGACCTGGTGCGGGCCTGCCTCGAGGATCGCGCGGCCGAGTCGGGTGGGCGGCGGCGGGCCGGCAACATCCTCGACACCCTCCTGCAGGACGAGATCAACAAGTTCACCTCGGTGGACTTCGAGGACCCGAGTGCCCGTCCACAAGTGGACGAGGACGGTGAGCCCATCGACTTCGGCGACCAACATGGCGACCGAGACCGCAACCGAGACGGGACCTGGGATGGCAACCGAGACAGCAGCCTAGACGCCAACCGCGACAGCAACCGAGACAACAACCGAGACAGCAACGATGACGGCTTCGTGGATCCCCGGGCCTGGGCCGGCGAGACCACGACTCAGCCAGTGCTGGGGAAACGCCCGCGGCCAACCGGCAGCGTTCCGCTCGAGGATGCACGGATGGCCGGCAAGCCGAAGGTGCTCTCGCTTGACGCGTTCGTGCGGCAAGAGCGGGCCCCGTCCGCCGGAAGCGGCAAGAGCGGAGGTCGCTCCGGGAGCCGGAAGACGACGGGCACTGTCCCGGTGCCCCCCGCGAGCGGGCGGCCGGAGCCGTCGGGGCCGGCGAAGCGGGGACGGCCCGAGAGTGGGACGCCGGAGGTGGCCGATCCGCTGCTCGACCACACCCCCGGGCCAGAATCGCTGGCCAGCGTGCTCGAACCGTTGCCAGTCGCTCCCGCGAGCGTACGGCGCGCCGAGGCCATCAGCGCGCGGAATCGGATCTGGAAGATCGTCGGGCTGGTGGTGCTGGTGGGGATCGGAGCGGCGGCCGCCGCCACCGCCCTCACCCGGCATGGGACCAACTCGGCAAGGGCGCTCCAGAGCCGCAAGCCCTGATCGCGTCGCACTGCACCCTCCCACCAAGACCCTTGATCGTTGACGTGATCGTGGCCGATCCGTAGTCGTGGCCGTGCACGTGCACGTCAACGATCACCGGGGCGGTCACGGCCACGACCACGTCAACGTCGACGAGAACGATCACGGGTCTGGGCCGGCGCATCGCCGGGCCGCCGGCCCGCTCTCAGCGCGGCGGAGGGGCCGCCGTTGACGGGTCCGGCAGCGGGCGCATGGGCTCCGTCACGAGCGGAAAGCGATCCCCGCGGGTGCGCACCTGCTTGAGGCAGAGCCACTCGCCGTCGCGGAAGGCCCAGGTCTGCGCGACCACGGTGTGGCGCAGCAGAGAGCGGGCCTGGTTGTACCAGGTGAAGTCGACGCTCACGTCCGCGCCATTGCCCCCGTCGGTGAAGGTGATGGCGGTGACCTCGTAGTCGGCCATCTGAAAGTCATCGCCGAGGTCATCGAGCCGCGCGAGGAAGGTCGCCACCTCGGCGGGTGGCAGGTGGGGCGCGATCTGCGCCGTTCGATGCCACCTCAGCCCGTCGTTGTATTCATGGGCGATGCGAACCAGCCCATCCTGACGGCTCTGGCTCGGGGTGTAACACCCGGCGGTGATCGCCCCCCAGCCGCAGGCGACGAGCACCACCTCGATGCCGGACAGGGAACGGGGACTCGACATTGGACAGGGCTCCCGGAGAGTGTACCGCTTCCGGACGGCGGATCACCCGCCGCGCCGGAGGACCTTGCGGAGCTTGGCGCGGTCGGTGGGGCCGAATTCGCCGAGCCCGATCAGGCCGCCGAGGTAGACCGCCGTCACGAGCCCGGTGATGGCGAGGCCCGTGAGCTTGCCCCCGAGCGGCAGGACCCTCCCGAGGAGGACGGCGGCCGCCCCCGACATCACCACGCGCCCGATGGTGGCGAGTGGGGCGCTGCCGCCCATGCGCATCCGGACGTAGACCACCGACGCCACGAGACCGAGGGCCATCCCGAACGATGCGGCGACCGCGGCGGCGGTCAGCATCTCGGGGCCGAGCGCGGCGCGGGGCACGAGCACGAAGGCGGCGGTCACGCCGGTCACCACCGTCCCGGCCATCAACGAGAGCGCGGCGATGGCCCGTCCGGCGGCATTCAGGATGGCGCAGGTGACCGCCAGCAGCGCCAGGCAACACTCGCCCACCACCAGGATGGGCAAGGCCCGCGCCCCCTCCGCGTAGGCTGCTGGATACAGGATGGCGACGAGGGCGCCCGGCCGCGCGCCGAGCGCGAGGCCCATGGCGGTGGCCAGGATCAGCGCGTAGCGCAGGGTCTGGGTGACGTAGGCGCGCGTCGCGGCGCGATCTTCGGCGAAGGTCGACCGCGAGACCAGCGGGAAGATCACGAAGGTCACGACCAGCAGCGCCTGGTAGGGCAGGAGCGCCAGCGTCCGGAGGGCCTGGTACTGACCGGCCAGGGCTGCCGCGCGCGCCGGATCGACCTGGCCAGCGAAGCGGTGCAAGAGGGGCTGGTCGTAGAGGAGCTCGATGTTGAGGAAGAGGTTGTAGGCCCCCACGGCCAGCATGAACTTGACCAGGCGGCTGACCGGGAAGGTGGACGCGGACACGGACGTGGAAGCTCCGGCACCGATCACCTTGATCGCGACCACCACGATGAACAGCGCGGCCAGCACGAAACCCGCGAAGGCCCCCGCGACGCCGGCCACGGCCGCGCCCCCCAGCAGGAGCACGGTCTTGGCCACCGAGAAGGTCATGTCGAACCCGGCCTGGGTCCGGAAGCGTCGGCGGCCATTCACCGCCCCGATGAACACCGCGTAGATGGCGTAGAGGAAGGGGATGGCGGCGGCGATGCGGAAGTAGCGGACGTAGCCGGGCGCCTTGACGAAGTCGGCGATGACCGGGGCGCCGAGGAAGAAGCCGAGCCCGAGCACGGCCCCCACGACGATCTGGATCTCGAGCGCGGCGCGCGTCACGGCCGGGGCGCGCTCGTCGTCCTCGGCCGAGAACTTCGACACCGATTGAATGGTGGCCTGCACCACGGTGTTGTTCACCATCGAGATGGCGCTGTTGACGGCCCCGAAGGCGCCGAGGCCGGCGGCGTTCACCAGGCGGGCGAGGACCACCTGCTGGATGAAGCCGCTCAGCATGAAGAAGACCTTGGCGACGCCGATGAAGAGGGCGCCCCGTCCGGCCTCGACCGCGCGGTCGGGGGCCGCGGCGGCGGGGGCGGAGACGACCCCCGGAGCCGACCCGGTGGGGACCGCCGGCGAGGTCGGGCGGACCGTGCTCATGCGGGTGACCCTTCCACGGCGGAGGGCGAGGGGGGCGAGGCGGGAAAGGCTGGCGGCATGCGGGCCGAGACCACGCGGTCCACGCCGCCGAGATCGCGCCGAACGCGCAGATCCGTCAGCCCCGCGTCGACGAGGAGCTGACGGGTCGCCTCCGCTTGCCCGGCGCCGATCTCGAGCACCAGCGCTCCGCCCGGGGCGAGCAGGCGCGGCGCGGTCGCGACCAGGCGGCGGACCAGCGCGAGGCCGTCGGAGCCGCCGTCGAGGGCGAGGTGGGGCTCGGCGCGGACGTCGGGGGAGAGGCTCGGGATGTCCATGGTGGGAATATAAGGAAGGTTGGCCACGACGAGATCGAAGGGGCCGTGCGCGGCGAGGGGCAGGGCCAGATCGCCCTCGAGCCAGATGACGGGGATCGCGTGGCGCTCTCCATTGGCGCGGGCGACGGCGAGCGCATCGGCGGACACGTCGACCGCGAACAGCTCGGCGCCGCGCAGCTGCTTGCCGATGGCGAGGATGATGGCTCCCGATCCGGTCCCGACGTCGGCCACGCGCGGCTGGACCGTCCTGGCGACCTCGACCTCGACCTCGGGCCGGGTCCTGGAGCTCGCCGTATCGGCCTCGCCGTCGGCGGGCGGGATCTCCTCGCCGGGCTCCGCGGGAGCCTGTTCCAGGTCCTGCGGAGCTTCGACGCTGGCCACGGTCCGCTCGCGCCAGCGCGCGAGCGCCTCGTCCACCAGGGTCTCGGTGTCGGGGCGGGGGACGAGGACGCGCGCGTCGACCGCCAGCTCGAGCCCGAAGAACTCCTTCTTGCCCACCACGTACGCGACGGATTCGCCGTTCTGTCGGCGGCGCACGAGCTCGCGGATGTTGGCCAGCTCATCGGGCCCGAGCGGCCGCTCGAACTGCACGTAGAGCTGCACGCGGCTCGTGCCGAGGGCTGCCGCGATCAAGACCTCGGCGTCGAGCCGGGCCGACGGGAGCTGCCGCTGCTGGAAGCGGGAGGTGGTCCAGCGCAGCACGTCGAGCAAGGTCCAGCGCCCTGGGGCTGGGTCCCGGTCCCTCGGTCCTTCGCTGCCCGCCATCAGCGCTGGGGCGGGTTTGGAATCGCTGCGTTCACCTGAGGCCAAGGGGTGCAAATTGTACATGCCGCCTTGGCCCTGGGACCGATGTTTTCGTTGCCGTTGACCGGCGTCATCAGCCCCCCCCCTTCGACTCTGCCAGCCAGCGCGCCCAGGTCTCGGGCTCGAAGCCGAGGGTCGCTCCGGCCGTGCACCGGACGATGGGGGTCCGCAGCAGCAACGGATCGTCGAGCAGGGCCTTCTCGACGCGCGGTCCGGTCGGTGCCGAGGAGGTGAGCCCGCGCTCGGCATAGCGCCGCCCCGTCCGATCGATGAGGATCTCCATGCCCCCGAGCCGCGCGGCGACCGTACGCAGCTCGCCGGGCGACAGCCCTTTCTGGGCGAGATCGATCGACTGGAAGCGGATCCCGCGCTCCTTGAAGAAGCGCTCGGTCTTGCGGGTGTCGGGGCACTTCTTGGTGCCGAAGACTTGCCAGTTCATGACGACGACAACGAAGACGGCAGTAGGCTGCGGCTCGGCTGCGGCTACTTCATGCGCAGCCGCTCCACGGGTTGGCCGCCGCACAGATGTTGCTCCACGATCTCCGGCACGTCCTCGGGCTTGACCCCGCCATACCAGATCTGCTCGGGGTAGATCACCACCGACACGCCGCGCGCGCACTGGTCGAGACACCCGGCCGCGTTGGCCCGGATGGTGCGCTTCAAGCCCTTGTCGTGGAGGATGCGCTTGAAGGCATCCCGCACCTCGTCGCCGCCCTTGCTGGCGCAGTCGCCCTTGGGATCGCCGGGCGAGCGCCGGTTGACACAGATGAAGACGTGCTTTTCGAGGTGCGGCTCGGCCATGGGTGGTCCTGCCATCGTACCCCATCGCCCATCGCGCACCAGCTCAGATCCGGCCCACCTCGCCCTCTGGCAGCCACCCTTCGAGACCGTTGGCGAGGCGCACCCGGACCCAGCCCTGATCGCGCTCCTGGATCCGCACGCGCAGACCGGCGTGGACCGCGAAGACCGTGCGGTAGTTGGTGTCCGCACCTTCCTTGACGCTGGCGGCGTCCGGGAGCACCACCGCATACGGCGTTCGTTCGAGCTGGACCCGACCGAGCAGGATCGCCCCTGTGCACAGGGCGGCCACGGCGAGCGTCCCGGCCAGCACCCCGAAGGTGGCGGTGGGGCTGACGTGCGCGACCTCCCCGGCTTCCTCGGCCAGACGCGCCTGGCGGCGCGCACGCAGCCACAGCCCGAAGCAGGCGAAGAAGCCGAGGTAGAGGCCCACGAACGCCCAGGTCTCGGTGCTGGGCGAGAAGAGCATCACGAGACGAATCCACCCCGGCTCGCGTTCGGCGCCCTCGAGCTTGTCCTGCACCCGCCGGTCGGCCAGGCGCCGCGCCTGCTCGAGGTTGTATCGGGCGTCCTCGTGATCGGGATCAAGGGCGAGGGCGCGCTCCCAGGCCCAGATGGCGGGGCCGAGGCGGCCCTTGCGGAAGTACGCGTCGCCCAGGTTGAACGCCAGATCGGGCGAGACCACCTGCTCCTGCTGCAGGTGCTCGTAGGCCGAGATGGCGGCCTCGTGGTCCCCGCGCAGGTACGCGTCGTTGCCGACCTTGAACGCATCGTCCAGCCGATCGGCGCGCGCGGACCGCCCGAAGAGCAGCGACGCGAGCCCGAACGCGAGCCCGAGCGACAGGGGCCCGCGGACCCTCGGGGGCGCGGGCCCGCCGGCGCCCCCCGAGATCTGGCCACACCGCCGACTCATGGGCCCACCGCCCCGGGGGTGGCCTTGTCCGGGGGCCCCGCATGGCCGCTGGCGCGCATCGGCGGACCACCCAGCGCATCGAGCAATCCACTCGCCTGCCGGAGCAGGCCGTCCATCAGCGAATCGGGGTCGCCGAGGGTCCCCGGAGCGAACCGCGCGCGGTCACAGGTCTCGAGGGTCTCGACCAGGCGCCCGCTCACCTCGGGGGGCACGCCGCTCGCACCCAGGGCCGCGCGCAGCTCCTCGGTCGACAGGCCCCGCGCCGAGCGTCCGAGGCGCGCCTCGAGCGCGACGTAGACCACCCGCTCGAGCTCGGCGAAGAACGGAGCGGCCTCGTGGCGTCGGCGGTGGCCCTCCGCCGCCGAGAGGTGGCCGCGCGCGCGCTGGCGGCCGAGCCGCTGGCGCCTCCCTTCCGTATCGGCCAGTCGACGTTCCTGTGCCCGCACGCCCGCGAGCGCGAGCCCCAGCAGCAACGGCGGCAACCCGAGCAGCCACCCGAAGCCGCGGGTGTGAACGAGGCGGGTGCCGATCTGGCGCCCGAGGCCGCGGGTGCGAATGGGGCGAATGTCATCGGCGATGACGTTCTCGGCGTGTGCCTCCTCGCCCGCGGCGGGGGCGGCGGCGCCAGCCGGGCTGCCCGTGGCGGTGGCGCCCCCGCCGCCGATCGCGCGCAGCGTGAACCCCGGGGCCACCGCCCGCGCATAGTGCTCGGCGTCGGGATCGAAGAACGCGAGGCCGAAGGGCGGCACCTCGACGCTCCCCGCGCGTTCGGGCAAGAGCAGGATCTCCGCGGACTTGGTTCCGGTGACGCCGGTGCTGGGATCGATCACCGTCGTCACGCGCGGCTCGTAGACCTTCCAGCCCGCCAGCTTGGGCAGGGTGGGCAAGCCGACCTTGCGCAGGTTCCCCCTCCCGGCGATCTCCACGGTGAGGGTCACCGCATCTCCCACCCCGACGTCGTTGCGGTCGACCCGCGCGGCCAGCGTGAACTTGCCGACGTTCGCCAGATCGAACCCCGGCGGGCGGCCCGCGACCGGCAGAGGGGCGACCTCGATGGTGGTGCTCGCCGAGCGGACGTGCTCGGTGACCCCCGAGCCGAAGAAGTCCATTCGCGACAGGTTGGCCTCCATCGGCGTGATGCCGAGGTGCCCTTCCTTCAGCGGGAAGATGGCCTTCTTGAGGATCGCCCCCACCTGGTACGGCCGCCCGCCCATCATCTCCTGGGTGAGCACCAGGCTGCCGCGCCGCGATGGCGTGGTGACGTCCTCCGTCCAGAAGCCTTCCATGCGTGGCTCGACCACCGTGTCGTACTTGTCGCGAGGCTGGCTCATGTAGAGGAACCAGGTCGCGCCGATCGCCTCGCCCACATAGGCCCTGGTCTTGTCGGTCACGAGTCGGATGAAGCTCGCTCCTTGCGCCGCCTCGGGCGGGACCGCCCCGGAAGGATCGGCGGCTGTCCCGGGCGCCCCGGCGGCGGTCGCAGGGGGGGCGTTCGGCGCGCCGAGCGGGGGTGGCGCCCCGCTGGTCGCCGCGCCGCCGCCCGTGCCGGCGCTGATGGTGGCCACGCTGGAGCGGAATTCCTGGCCGTTCACCTTGATGCGCGCGGGGCCGATGGACACCGTCCCGGGACGCGTGGCGGCCACCTGGTACCGCCAGCTGTAGGTGGCCTCGACGATCATCCCGGCGGCGCCGAGCTGCATCTGGGTCGACTGGTTGGGCGCACGCGCCGCCTGCAGGATCCGGAGACCCTTGAATTCGGGGGGGCGGTAGTCGCTGACCTCGTCGTTCGAGATGCTGAGGTTGACCTGGACGACAAACGGTTCGCCCACCGCGACCTGGTTCTGTTCGACCTCGATCAGGAAGCGGGGTGGCTCGGCATGGGCCGACCGCGCCCCGGGGCCGGCGAGCAGGGCGGCGCCTGCGCCGACCAGCAGGGCAACCCATGCAGCGGCCAGGTGGTGGGGAGCGGGGAATCGCAGGGACATCGATCACCAATCCCGCGTCGGGGGAGCTCGCCGCACGGCGCGCAGCAGGGCGCGCTGCTTCTCGAGATCCTTCGGGCTCTTGTCGAGGCCGTCCAGCGCCGACTCCATCTCGCGCTCCTCCGCGGACTTGTTTTCGGCGGGCGGAGGTTGGTCACGCGGCTCGTTCTGGTTCTTGGCGTCGTCGGTGGGAGGCTTGGGCTGGTCCTTCTTGTCGTCGTCCTTCTTCTTCTGGTCGTCCTCCTTCTTCTGCTCCTCCTTCTTCTGGTCGTCCTGTTTGGGTTCGTCTTTCTTCTGGTCCTTCTGGTCTTGCTCCTTCTTGTCTTTGTCTTTGTTTTGGTCCTTGTTCTGGTCTTCCTTCTTCTTGTTCTTGTCGTCCTTGTCCTTCTGATCCTTCTTCTTCTGTTCCTCCTCCCGCTGCTTCTGCAGCGCGAGCTCGGCGTTCCACTTGGCCCGGGCGTTCCTCGGGTCGAGGGTCAACGACCGCTTGTAGGCCTCGAAGGCTTCCTTGTACTTGTCCTTCTTGAAGAAGGCATTCCCGAGGTTGTAGAAAGCCGCCGACTTCAGCGCCGGATCCCTGGCCTCGGTCGCCCGCAGGAACTCCTGCGCGGCCTCGTCGAAGCGCGACAGCGCCGCGAGGGCCGTCCCGCGGTCGAAGTGCACGCCCGGCTCGGCGGCCTGCTCCGCCGCGGCCTTGTCGTACTCTCCGAGGGCCTCCTCCGCCTTTCCGGACTTCATCAGGGCGTTGCCTGCCTCGACCGGGGCGCTCCTCCGCTCGAGCGGTTGCCAGGCGCCGAGGACCGGCAGGAGGGCCACCCACCCCACGACCTCGCGCCAGCCCCTGGGCCCGTCCCGCCCCACCGCGGGCGGGGTGCCGGTCGCGTGTCCTCCCGTCCCATGTCTGCCTTTCATGCCCCGCCCTCTCCCGCGGCCCGGCGCCGCGGCGACCGGGCGTCGCCGCCGCTCGCTGCTCCGCTCGCCCCTCCGCTCTCCTTGGCCTGCGGGCGCCGCGCGGCCGGGAGCGATCGGCGCGGCCGGCGGTCGCTCATGCAGGCTTCCGCCACAAGGAGCAGGAAGGCTGGAAAGAGCAACAGCTCGTAGATGTCATCGTATTCCTTGATCACCCGCGCCTCGTTCTCGCTGCGCTTCAATCCCGCCAGCGCCGCCTCGACCTGCTCCACGCCGAAGCGCTTGGAGTCGGCGTGAAAATATTCGCCCCCCGTCGCCCGCGCCACCCGGGTGAGCATGTCCTCGCCGAGGCGGGAGGTGACGTACTTCCCGTCGCTGTCCTTGACGTACCCCGAGATCTGCCCGTCCTCGCTGAACTCGGGGATGAGCTCTCCGGACCGGGAGCCGATCCCGACGGTCATGACCTTGATGCCGAGCTTGGACGCCGCCTCGGCCGCCTCGAGCGGCTCGCTCTCCGTGTCCTCGCCGTCGGTCAGCAGCAAGATCACCTGCGAGCGGCCGGCCCCCGGGTCCTGCCCGTCTCGACTCCGCAGCCGCGTCAGAATCTCGGTGCTCGCCTGCAGCGCTCGCCCGAGCGCCGTGCCCCCGACCGGCATGTCCCATGGCGACAGATCGCGCCAGAACAGCTTCAGGGCCGCGTAGTCCGTGGTCGGCGGGTAGGTCAGGGTCTCCCCCGCGAAGGCCACCAGACCCACCCGGTCACCCGCCAGGTGATCCATCAGGCGCTCGAGCTCGCGCTTGGCCCGTTCGAGGCGGGACGGATACACGTCCTTGGCCAGCATCGACTTCGAGAAGTCGAGCGCCACCACCAGATCGAGCCCCTGTTGCCTGGTCAGCTTGGCCCGCCCCCCGGCCTGTGGCCGCGCCAGGGTCAGCCCCAGGAGCCCCAGCGCCAGCACCACCAGGCCGGCCCGGACCGCCTTGCGCCCGACCGAGACCCCGGCCATGAGCCGGGCGATCATCGGCGCCTGCCCGAGCCGCGCCAGCAAGCGCCGCCGCAGCTGGAAGCTCTGCGCGTAGCCGAGCGCGGCCACCGGCACCACCAGCAAGAGCCACAGGAGCCGTGGATCACCGAACCGCATCAGGGAAGCCTCCGCCAGCGCAGAAGGCGCATCGCAATCTCGAGCACCAGGGGGACGAACCCCAGCCACACGAACCTGGGGAACAGCTCGCCATAGAGGACCCCACGATCCTTGATCCGGGATTTCTCGAGGTCCTCGAGGATGCTCTGGAAGTTGCGGGCCAGCGCCTGGGTGTCGGTCGCGAGGTAGGGGACTCCCCCGGTGGTCGAGGCGATCTCCTCGAGGAGCTTGGGGTTGACGGGCTGCTTCTGGCGCATTCCCATCGCGACCTCGGGGGGCGCCGGCGCGTCGGGATCGTTGTCTCCGGCCAGGATGGTGTAGACCTTGACCCCGAGGGCCCGCGCGTAGCGGGCGGCCTGGATCGGCGAGATGTTGCCCGAGTTGTTGTCGCCGTCGGTGAGCACGATCATCACCTTGGTCTTGGCGTCCGAGTGCCGCAGACGGTTCAGCCCCACGCCGATCCCGTTGCCGATGGCCGTCCCGCGCCCGTCGATGATGCCCACCTGCAGCTCGCCGAGCATGCGCAGGAACGTGCCGTGATCGAGCGTGAGCGGGACGTGGGTGTAGGCGTCCTTGGCGAACACCACCAGGCCGATGCGATCGCTCGGGCGGCGCTGGACGAAGCGCTCGATGACCATCTTGGCGGCGTCGAGCCTGTTCGGGGTGAGGTCGGTCTCCTGCATCGAGCCGGAGACGTCGAGCGCGAGCACGATGTCGATGCCCTCGACCTCGATGTCGTTGTTCACCCGGGTGGTCTGTGGTCGCGCCAGGGCGACCCCGACCGCCGTGACGGCCAGGACCCGGAGCACGAGCGGGAGCTCGGCGGAGCGCGCCACCCAGCCCTGCCGGCGCCGCCCGAGCTCGCCCGCGCGCGGGTGTCGCAGCGCCACCTGCAGGTCGCGCGGGCGCCAGAAGGTGCCCCACAGCATGAGCCCGATCGCGATCGGGATCAGCGCCAGGGCGCCCGGATGGGCGAAGCGAAACCCCTCCGCTCCGCGCACCAGCCAGGCCACGACCAGGGCAGCCAGGGTGAACACCCCCGCGAACAGGGCGGTCGGGATCGAGGGCGCGCCTGACGCCGGGCGCCCCGGCGGCACATCAGATCGCACCCCGGCCTCCCGGCTTGGCAACGGTGGGGCCCATGCCGGCGTCCACCGACGCGGCCCCGGCTTCCCCGGCCGCGACGACCACCCGCGGCCGCGTCGACTCCACGATCCGGATGGCGAGCTCGAGGGTGCCGCGGGCCTCGGTGGCGCTCGGTGAGACCTTCGCGAATTTCACCAGGTCGCAGGCCGACAGCCAGCCCTTGATCTCGCCCATCACCAGATCCCGGCTGGCCCGGCGCCCGAGCTCGGCCATCAGCTCGTCGGTGGTGAGCTCGAGCGAATCGAAGCCGAAGCGGGCGCCGAGATAGTCGCGGATGATCTCCGAGACCGCGAAGTAGAACGGGCGGTTGTCGGCGTTCTCGAGGAAGCCGTAGGTCCCCAGGCGATCGAGACGGTCCATGGCGATCTCGTGGGCGGGCCGCGGCGGCGGTCCCGGGCGGAGGTGCACGCGGCTGCGCAGGCGCCGCACCACCAGCCAGGTGACGAGGGCCCCGAGGGCGGCGGCCCCGAGGGCCCCCGCCACGTAGAGCAGGGTCAGGTCGCGCTTCATGACGGTGACCGGCTCCGCGTTCTCCTTCAAAGCCGGCTCGGGCTCGTTGGCGATGAGGCTGGCGATCTTGACCGGCTGAGGCTCGGTGCGGACCTGGCGGACGCCTCCGCCCCGCGCCAGGTAGGTGACCTCCACGCCGGGGATCTTGAAGGCCCCGGGCTCGTACCCCGCCACGTGCAGCACGAACTCCCGCCGGATGCGCCCGCCGCCGAGATCGGCCTGTGACTCGCTGCGATCGAGCAGCGAGAACGGCGCGAGGTTGAGGACGTTGGGCAGATTCACGGAGATCCCGCCCCGGGAGATGGCGGTGATGGTGAGCGTGATGGGATCGCCCACGTGCACCTGGCTGGGCGAGATGCGGGCGCCCACCGAGGGCGCGTCGGGATCGGCCGCCTCCGGGGAGGGCGGTGGCGCGGCCGCGGCCTCCGCGGCGCTGCGGTGGGGGTCGGCGCCGGCCGGCGCGCCCCCACCCCCGGTCTCCTGCGCGCCGCCCGACCGGCCGAGCGCCACCACCGCCGCGAGCGCCATCGCGCCGAGGACGAGACGCCAGAGGCGCAATCCCCATCCGGCCGCCGGTGTCCGCGCCCGGCGGGTCAATGTCGCATCCTCCGTGCCCGGGCGTCGAAGAAGGTGGTGAGCGCCGGAAGGTACGGTCGATCCGTCCGGACCCGGATGGCATCGAGATCCAGGCGGCGAAAGAGCGCGTCACGCGCCACCACCGCTTGCTGGGCCTCGCGCTCCCAGGCCCGCGCCTCTCGCGAGGACGTGTCGACCAGCACGCGCTCGCCGGTCTCCGGATCCTCGAGCTCGAGCAGACCGACGGGGGGCAGGGTCTCCTCGAGCGGATCCGTCACCGCCACCGGGATGATGTCGTGACGCCCCACCGCCACCCGCAGCGCCCGCTCGTAGCTCGGCTGGGGGGCGAGAAAGTCGGACACCAGGAACGAGACCGCCCGACGGCGGGCGATCCGCCCGAGGAACTCCAGCCCCGCCGCGAGCCGGGTGCCCGGGTGCCGCGGCTCGAAGGACAGGATCTCGCTGATCACGCGCAGGACGTGCTTCTTGCCCTTCTTGGGGGGGACGAACTTCTCGACCTGGTCGGTGAAGATGATGAGTCCCACCCGGTCGTTGTTGCGGATGGCCGAGAACGCCAGGATGGCCGCCAGCTCAGCCGCGAGCTCGCGCTTCTCCTGGTCCCGCGAGCCGAAGCGACCGGAGGCCGACATGTCCACCAGCAGCAGCACGGTCATCTCGCGCTCTTCCGTGAAGAGCTTGATGTACGTGTCGTTCATCCGGGCGGATACGTTCCAGTCGATGAGGCGGATGTCGTCCCCCGCCATGTACTGGCGCACCTCGGAGAACGAGATGCCCCGGCCCTTGAAGACCGAGTGGTACTGGCCCGCCATGCGGTCCCGCACCAGGCGCTCG
>Ga0265318_10000333_pt1 | contig 37539 bp, 29 predicted proteins | sample 4821metaG_FD_192431 | JGI IMG/M metagenome (GOLD analysis project Ga0265318, IMG submission 192431) | Rhizosphere microbial communities from Carex aquatilis grown in University of Washington, Seatle, WA, United States - 4-8-21 metaG | ecosystem: Host-associated > Plants > Roots > Rhizosphere >... | reverse complement strand
CGGCGCCCGGCTTCGGCGTCGAGGAGCACCAGCTCTCCGCCGGCCCCGGCTGGCCATCCCGGGTTGAGGTACGCCACCGCCGACACGATCCGGGAGCGCGTGTGAAGGTGGCGATCGACGTGCACCGCGTAGGACGTGCCCGGCAGGTGATGGGCGTAGTGCGCCTCGAAGGCATCTAGCCCGAGGAAGAGGCTCCGGTTGAGGGAGATCCGCAGCTCGTCCATCAGGCGCAGAAAGGCTCCCCCCGCGGGCATGTCCGGCTCGAGCCAGCAGACCGAGCCCCCGCGCGTTCCGAGGTCCTGGCGACTGTCCTCGCCGCGACCGACCCGCGCCGGGGAGAACGCCGCGCGCGACAGCAGCTCCTGCGCTTCGGTCCGCAAGGCCTGCCAGCCCGCCTCCGGGAGCCCGTCCGCCATGACGGAGAATCCCTGCGCCGTCAGGTCGGCCGCCGCACGCTGCCAGTCGTTTCCTGGGATCGTCGCCATGACGGGATCACCTGCGACGCGCGAGGACCAGGCTGCGGAGGCCGAGCGATGCGAGGGCCGCGATCGCGATCCGATCGAGCGTGCCCGCATCGCCCCACGGCCGGTGCAGCGCCGAGGGGGCGTGCAGCGCCGCATAGGCATGGATGAAAGGCAAGGCGAAGCCGAGGTAGGTGAGCACGTAATAGATTCCGACCGCGGTTCCGCGGGCGCGCGGCGACACGCGCGTGCCGATGTCGACGAGGCCCGTGGTCATCACCAGCCCGTAGCCCGCCCCCTCGAGGACCGCGACGGCGAAGACCCACCCTGGCGCCGCGGCGGCGACGGCGCGCGCGCCGAGCAAGATTCCGAGCGCGCCGAGGCCGAGGCCGAGCAACCCCGCCCGCACCCCGAGGCGTCGGGTCAATGGCTGCACCGCGACCCCGCTCGCCAGCGTGGTCACGATGACCAGCGCCTAGTACAGGACGGGTCGCGCGACGTGGACCCGCAAGATTCCCGGCAGGATGGCCATCGTCACCGCCGCGAACCCGAACGCCCAGGGGGCGACCGGCAACAGCTCCGCGAGGATGGCCCACTCGCCGAGAGCCAGGCCACCCACGGTCGGCGGGCTCGCCCCGGCCACCGTGGATCTTCCACCGGCGAGGACCCGGGTGACGACCGACGTGACGACCGGCGCGGCCCGGCCGCCTCCATCCGGGACCCGGCGAACCCCGGCCAGGGCCACCAACGCGACCCCAGCGTGCACCACGTACGGCAACACCATGGGTGCCGGCGCGAGCTCGGCGATGAGCCCCGAGACGAGCGGGCCGAGTCCAAACCCCGCCGAGAGGGCCAGAGTCGCGCGCCGCGCGCCGTTCTCGGTCGACGTGAGGTCCTGGACCCAGACACTGCCGGGGCTCATCACGGATCCCATGGCGAGACCGTAGAGCAGGCGCCCCGCCAGCAGCACGCCGAAGCCGTGGGCCCCGAAGGCCAGGACCAAGCTGGCCGCGATGGCCAGACAGGCCGCCGGCAGGACCAGCGCGCGGCGACCCAGCCGATCCGAGAGGCGTCCGGCCAGCACCAGGCCTGGCACGAGGCCGATGGCATACGCCCCGAACAGGATTCCGAGCGCCGAGGCCGACAGCCCGAGATCGCGCCGGTACACCACCAGCAGCGTCGAGAAGTGGTTGGCCCCCCATCCGGCCGCGAAGAGCAGGACCTCGACCCTGCGATTCGGCCCAGACGTCACGGGCAAGACACCGCGCCGCGGGCGGACCCAAAGGCCTCCCGCAGGCTCCGCGGACTCGCGCAACGTCGCTGCATGTGGTGGCCGACCCATGAATCTGGCGCGGATCGATCCCGGTGGCAACGCCGCTCGCCTGCGCCGGGCCAAGAGCGGGGGTGTGGAGGCAGGCAGACACGGAAAACTGGGTTAGTCTTCCGCCCCATGATGTGCGTCCGTGTCTGCAAGATCGAGCGACGAGTCCGCGAAGCCTCGAGGCCACCGTGCAACCGCTGACCCCCGCCGGCAACGATGCGGTCCAGGGACTGGCCCAGCGCTACCGGGTCAGCACCGACGCCGTGATCACACTGCTCAACGCCGTCTCGGCGGGTGGCGGCTCGATGGCGCAGTTTTATCACCCCGAGCTCGGGGGCGGCGGCCAGTGGATGCGCGGCGGGATGACCATGGTCGGGGACATGTTCAACCACGGTCTCCAGGCCACCGTCGCCGGGCTGTGCTCCGAGCTATCGAGCTTGCTCAATTCCCACCAGATGTTCGCCCCTGCGCCACCCCCCTCGGGCACGGGCACGGGTGGCGGCGGGATGGGTGGGTTCGGGAACGCCTGGTGGCCCGCCGACCTCGGCCATCCGAGCTCGAGCGGGGGGCAAAACGACGCCCGCTACGCCTACTTTCCCCAGAGCCGACGCCTCGCGATCCTGCGCAATGGCCAGGTGACCATCCACGACACCCTCGACCACCAGATCGGTGGGGTCCAGCAACAACAGGGAGGGAGCTCCGGCTCGCTCTCCTTCTCCAGCCAGTTCGGGACCTTCACCGTCGACAGCTTGCCGGTGGTGTCGGGAGGGGCCCCTGCCCCGCAGACCTTCGCGCAGGCGCAGGCACCGGCACCGTCCCAGCCGGCGCCCCAGCCCCAGCCCCCGCCCGGGACCTTCGGGGGCGGAGGTGGTCCCCCGCAGACCCACGCGGACATCCTCGCCACCCTCGAGAGGCTGAGCGCGCTTCAGCAAAAGGGCATCCTGTCGGACGACGAGTTCCGGGCGAAGAAGGCCGACCTCCTCAGCCGTCTGTGAGCCCAGCCACGGGCGAGGATCAGGGGAGGTCGAAGAGCAGGATCTCGGCGTCTCCCGACCCGGATTCGATGCCCCACACCGCGAGCGCCCCGGCCCCCGAGGGCAGTGCCACGCCGTCGCCTTCGGCGAGGGTATGCTCCTGGAAGCGGGCGGCGCCACGCGCGACGTGAAGGTAGGCGAAGCGGCCGGGGGCAAGGTCGTAGGCGGCGGTCTCTGTGGGGCCCACGACCGCGATCGACAGCGAGACCTGCTGGTGCAGCAAGAGCGAGCCGTCGCGACCGTCGGGGCTCGCCACCAGCCGGAACCGCCCGCGGCGATCCGCGGTCGGAAACGACTTCTGCTGATAGCCCGGCGGCAGGCCGGCCTTCTCGGGCACGATCCAGATCTGCAGGAAGTGGACGGGCAGCTCGTTCGAGGCGTTGGCCTCGCTGTGCCGCACGCCGGTCCCCGCGGTCATGAGCTGCACGTCGCCCGGGACGATGGTCGACCCGGTCCCGAGGCTGTCGCGGTGGCGCAGCCCGCCCTCCAGGACCACGCTGATGATCTCCATGTCGCGATGGGCGTGGGTGGGAAAGCCTCCCCCGGGCGCGACGCGATCGTCGTTCAGCACCCGCAATACCCTCCACCCCATGAACCGAGGATCGTGGTAATCGCCAAACGAGAAGGTGTGCCGGCTGTCGAGCCAGTCGATCTGCGTGTGCCCCCGTTCCTTGGCGCGTCGGATGTCCATCGTCCTGTCCAAGCTCCTGTCCATGATGCGAGCATAGCCACGATCCGGCCCGCGCGCCGCCCCTCGCGTGGTGACGCTCGGGCGCGCGTCACCAGGGCAGTCGCTCGCCGTTCGCGTGCCAGAAGCTGCCGGAGGTCTCGAGCGTGAGGGCGTCGATGCGGGCGAGCAACATCTGGGCGGAGTCGGCGGCGCTGACGTTGCCGGCGTAGCCCACCATCGCCGTGCGCACGAAGCCCGGATGCAACAGGGCGACCGCGATGCGGCGGGCCTGGAGATCGCGCGCCAGCGACATGCCCATGGCGTTCAGGGCCGCCTTGGACATGCGGTAGCCGTAGTAGCCGCCGGAGGTGTTGTCGGCGATCGAGCCCATCCGGCTGGTGATGAGCGCGATCTTCGAGCCGGCCTGCAGGTGCAGCGTGAGATCGCGGATCACCCGCAGGGGCGCGATGGCGTTGACGGCGAGCTGCTCGGCGACCTGGGCGAGATCCAGCTCCGGTCCGATGCGCCCACCGTCGTCGCGCAGGATGCCGGCGTTCAGCACCAGCACGTCGATGCGGCGGTCGAGGCCGATGCGGCCCGGCAGGGCCGCGGTCGCCGCATCCGAGGTCACGTCGACGCCGTCCACCACCTCGATTCCAGGGCGATCGAGCAGTCCCTCGAGCTCGGGCGAGGAGTGCCGGCAGGTGGCGATGACGTGGTCGCCGCGGCCCTGGAAGGCGCGGGTCAGCGCCAGCCCGATTCCGCGATTCGCCCCCGTGACGAGTACCGTTGCCATGGCCATTTACATGACACCGCCGCGCGGCGGGAGCAAGCCACTCCCGACCGGCAAGAGCCTCCAGGCCTCACGGGGGGCAGGGCATGCCGTCGGCGGTGCACGTCTTGATGATGAAGCTCGTGGCCGTGGGATCGGACACGGCGACGGGGGCCTGGGCGCACGTGCTGAGATGGTTGATTGTCACATGGTCCAGGGTGACCGAGTTCTTGGGCATGCCAGGCTCGCCATAGATGGCCGCGTCGCCGTTTCCTCCTGCGTAATCGACGGTCGCGTACGAGACTTGTGAGCCCGTCACCGTTCCTGGGAAGAACTGGAGTCCATACCAACCCTGTCCGGTCACATCCATGGCCATCGACGTCAGGATGATCGGAGCCTGGGCCGTGCCGGTTGCGAGCAGCTTGCCGGTTCCCATGTTCCCAACCAAGATGGCGACGTTGTCAATGAACAGGAGCGTCGTGCCGCCTTCGATGGTGAGCACACCACCCTTCTCGACTGCGATTCCGCCGACATCATCGATCATGTACGGGCTGCAGGCTTTGGTCAGGGTCAGGCCCTTCGGATAGTTCGTCGCATTCACCGAGCCACCCGCAAAGGCGCAGGAGCCGCTGCCGCCGCCCCCGCCCCCGCCGGTCTTGCCGCCGGTTCCCCCCTTGGTCCCACCGGCCGCTCCGCCTCCGCCGGTCGCGCCATTCGCGCCGCCCGAGGCCGCTCCGCCGCTGCCCGTGACGCCGCCGGTGCTGGCCTTGCCCCCGCTGCCGGTCACGCCCCCCGAGGCGACGATGGCGCCGCCCGTACCGCTGCCGCCGGTGCCGGTCGCGCCGCCGGTTCCACTGCCACCGCTGCCGACCTTGCCTCCCGTACCGCTCGCCCCGCCACTCGCTGCTGGGCCGCTGCTGGTGCTGCCACAGGCGAGCAAGAAGAGTGGAGCCGCCAGCATCGACCAGGAGAGGAATCGGGGGGAACGGGTGATCATGGGTGCCTTTCTTTCGTGCGACCGAGGCCACGTGCCGGGTCGAGACGGCAATACCGTACACGGGCCAACTCCGCCAGCCGCGCCAGGCATCCTAACGTCCCGCGCGCCGAAGCGGTAAGGCCAATGCCTCGGACCTCGGAGCGCGGACCGGCCGTCGCGCCGCACCCCGCCCTGCTGCGGCGATCCGGTCAGCGCGGGGCGCGGCGGCGGTGGTTCGGGCCCGCGGGGCCAGGGCGGTGGTCCGGGCGTGGCGCCGGCCCTCCCGCTCGCGCCGGCGCCGGCGCGGGCCGCGCCTCCGGGCGGCCGGGTGGGGTCGTCCTGGCCTCGGGCCCCGAGGTCGTGGTCGCCCCGCCGGATCGCGCGGGGCCCGGCGCACCGGCCGACGCGGCGTGCGGACGCTTGCCGCCGCGTCCGGCCCGTCCGCGCTCGGCGTCGCGTCCGCGGCGCCCGGGGCCGCCGCCACCTCCGCGCGCGGCGACCGCTCCCACCTCCGGACCCGTGACGAGATCCAGCGTCCCGCGCGCGAAGTGCTGAAACAGGGCGTCGCCACAGTCCGCGAACCGCAACAGGCGGGCGTCGAAGCGCGCCAGGTGCTCGGTCACGTTGCGCAGATCGCGGCGCAGGATCTGCCGGGCATTGTTGTTCCCCGACACGTCGACCACCTGGGGAAGATCGATGATGGTCGGTCCCCCGGCCGCCATGAGGACGTTGTAGGCCGACAGATCGCCGTGCACGCGCCCGGTCGCGAGCAACTTCTTCACCTGGGTGAAGACCTCGAGGTGCAGGGCCGTTGCCTCCTCGGGCGAGTACGGGAAGTCCGCCAGCCGCGCAGCCGGCGCGCCCCGCGCGTCGACCACCAGCTCTATGAAGAGCACGTTCTCGTACAGGAAGAACGGCTCCGGGACCCGCACGCCCGCGTCGAAGGCCGCCCGCAGCGCCCGGAACTCCATGTCCTGCCACCCTTCCTCGAGCAGGCCGCGCCCGTAGCTGGTCTTGTTGGTCATGGCGCGCCGGTCGCGCGAGTTGCGGGTCTGGTTGCGGCCCTCGACGTAGCTGGCCACCTTCTTGAAGGTCCGATCGTCGCGCGCGCGATACACCTTCGCCGCGCCCAGGTGTCCCGCCCGCTCGACGACGTAGACCGTGGCCTCCTTGCCGCTCATCAGGCGGGCGTGCACGGCGTCGATCACCCCCTCCTCGACGAGGTGTGAGAGCCCATCGTCCTTGGGTGCACGGCTCACGAGAGCCGCTCGCGCACGCCGGCGCGCCCGGCCACCGCCACCGCCTCCGCCTGCGTGCTCCAGCGCAGCAGCGCCGCACCGTCGTCGTCCGTCGGCGCGGCGTTCACCACCTGCTCGGGTGGCAGGCCGGCGCGCTCGGCGTTGAGCGCGGCGTAGCGCGACCGCTCGAGCTCGCTCGCCTGGTGGGCATCGCTCGTCAGCACGAAGCGGAGCCCCGTCCGCCCCCGCGCCCGCCGCAGCGCCTCGACCGACAGATCGAGCCGCGGCAACCCGCCGTTCACTTCGAGCGCGGTCCCGGTCTCCTCGGCCGCCGCGAACAGCACCTCGTAGTCGAGCTCGATCGGCGGCCGTCCCCCGATCATGCGCGCCGACGGGTGCCCGATCATGCGCACCGCCGGGTCCCGCATGGCGGTCACGATCCGCTGGGTTTGCGCCTCGCGTGTCAGGTTGAAGTGATCGTGCACCGACGCGAGGCAAAAGTCGAAGCCTCGCCGGAACTCGAGATCGTAGTCGAGCTCGCCCGCCGGGCCGATGTTGAGCTCGACCCCGTGCAGGAGGCGCAGGCGGTCGCCGAGGGCGGCCTGCAGCGCGCGGATCTGCTCCCGCTGCGCGAGCAGCGCCTCGCGCCCCACCCCGGACAGCGTGCCTTCGGCGTGGTCGGTGATGGCGAGGACCCGGTAGTCGCGCGCGAGCGCCGCGGCCACCACCTCCGCCAGGGTCGAGCGCCCGTCCCCCGAGACGTCGGTGTGCACGTGAAAGTCGCCGCGTATGGTCCCCATCGGGCGCGGCAACGTGCCCGCCTCGGCCGCCTCGATCTCGCCGGCGTCCTCCCGCAGGACCGCCGGGATGAACGGCAACCCGAGCGCGCGGTAGATGTCCTCCTCGGTCTCGCTCGCCACCACCCGACCACCCTCCAGCTCCGACAGCGCATACTCGTTCAGCGTGAGCCCGCGGGCGAGCGCCCGCTGGCGCAGCGTGATGTTGTGTCGCTTCGAGCCGGTGAAGTAGAGCCAGGCCGCGCCGAACTGGTGCGCCGCCACCACCCGCAAGTCGATCTGCGTGCCCCGTCGGGTGACCACGCTGGTCTTGGCGGCGCCGCGCCCGAGCACCCGGTCCACCGCGGGCGCCGTCACCAGCGCCTCCATCACCGGCTCGGGGTCGGCGGCCACGACCAGGATGTCCACGTCGCCGATGGTCTCGGCGAACCGTCGCAAGGAGCCGGCGAGCTCCGCCCGCGTGACCCCCGGCACCTCGGCGAGGCGAGCCACGAGGCGCGTCGCGAGGGGCAAGGCCACCGAGATGGGCGTGCGCGCAACGGCGCCCTCGGCCTCGAGGCGCGCGAGCGCCAGCGCCAGGTTCTCCTCGGATCTCGGCCCGAAGCCCTTCAGGGTGCGGAGCTGGTGCTCGGCGAGCACGCGACGCAGATCCGCGATCGATTCGACCCCGAGCTCCGCGCGCAGCCGCTTGAGGGCCTTCGGCCCGAGCCCCTGGATGCGCAAGAGCTCGACCACGCTCGGCGGGTGCTTGCGGCGCAGCTCCTCGAGGCGCGCGACCTTCCCGGTCGCCAGCAGCTCGTGGATCTTCTCGGCGGTGCTCTTGCCGATGCCATCGATGCGCTGGAGCTCGGCGGCGGTCAGACGGCCGAGGTCGGTGGCCTGGGCGGCGATGGACTCGGCCGCGCTCTCGTAGGCCCGCACGCGGAAGGATTGTGGGTCGCCCTCGTCGACCCGGGTGAGCTCGGCGAGCTCCTGCAGCATCTCGAGGACGTCCTGCTTGCTGTCGGCCATGGTCCGTGGTTGTACCTCATGACACCCCGTTCGTGCCTGTACCCGTCCTCGTCCTCGTCGCCGTCCTCGTCCACGTCCCACGATCGACGCGAACCCGAATGGTCCGGTGACGGCGACGAGGACGGTGCTGAGGGACCGAGTTGGTTCGGTCAGTTCGCGGCGACGGTGGGCTTGGCGCAGGCGAGCCCGAAGGCGTCGAGGTTGTCCCCGGCACGCAGGCGCGTGGTGGTGGCCACCTCGCCGGTCGGACACTGCACCGGCGTCAACGCCGTCCCCCCCGTTCCCCCGACCGCGGACACGGTCGAGGTGGTGGCGCCGACGGACAGCGCCGCGCCGGTCGTCGCGCTCGCCGTGGAGGACAGCGGCGCGCAGGTGAGCACGATCTGGTCGACCAGCAGCCCGGCCCGCCCGGAGTAGCCCACCACCACCTGGTTGGCGGGACAGTCGCGGGTGAAGGGTGCGGGCCCAGCCGCGCCGCGCGTGGGCAGGGTCGCGCCGGCCTTGATTGTCACCGTCGCGCCGGAGATCTGGAGCACCCCGCAATGCCCGGCGATCTGGCGGTTGATCGCCGCCGTGGTGGTGGTGGACGTGCTGCCTCCGAGCCCGGTCAGCACCTGTCCGGCCGGGCACGCGTCGTTGTATGCGGTCCCGCCGGTGAGGTTGCCGGCCTGGGTCGTGCTGTCCGAGCCGACCAGCACCGCCGAGCGGGTGGTCGGCGCCAGAGGGGCCGCCAGGGTCACGGTGAGCGCGCTGCCCGCGCTCATGTTCCCGAGGGTATCCTTGGCGCAAAGGCGCGCGTAGAGGGCCCCGGCGACGGTCAGCGTCTGCGTGTAGGTCGTCGCGGTCCCCTCGTAGGCCACGGTGCCGGACTGACAGCCCACCGCGATGGCCGCGGTGGTGCCGGTGACCAGGCGGTAGCCCGCGATGCCCGACCCCGCGTCGGTGAACCCGGACCAGGTGAAGGCGGCCTGCAGCCCGGTGGCCGTCGCGGTCAACGTCCCGCCGACGGGCGCCGTGGTGTCGAGCACGATGGAGGCGCTGGCGGGCGACGCGCTGGCGGCGCCGGCGGCGTTCTTCCACCAGGCATTGACGGTCTTCTTGCCGTCCCCCGTCGAGAGGGTGAATGCGAGCGCGCTCGTGCTCGGGACCCAGCTCGTGCAGGTGGAGGCCTCGCTCAGGCACACCTGGGTGGCCGTGCCCGTGGTGACAGCCAGCGTCGCGCTGATCGCCGTGGTCTTGGTGAAGGCGGCCTTGGCGTTGAGGGCGATGGTCCCGACTGGGGCCGGTGGCACCGGAGCGGTCAGGACCACCGACGCCGCGCTGCCTGCGCTCATGTTGCCGAGGGCATCCTTGCCGCAGACGCGCGCATAGAGGGTGCCGGCCGCGGTCAGGGTCTGGGTGAAGGTGGTGGCGGTGCCCTCGTAGGCGACGGTGCCGGTCTGGCAGCCCGCCGCGATGGCGGCGCTGGTGCCAGTGACCAGCCGGTACCCGCCCATCCCCGAGCCCGCGTCGGTGAAGCCCGACCAGGTGAAGGCGGCCTGGAGGCCGGTGGCCGTCGCGGTCAGCGCCCCGCCGACGGGGGCGGTCGTGTCGAGGACGATCGAGGCGGTGGCCGGCGCGGCGCTGACGGTACCCGCCGCGTTCTTCCACCACGCATTGACGGTCTTCTTGCCATCTCCCGCCGAGAGCGTGAAGCCGAGCGAGGCCGCGCTCGGGACGAAGGTGGTGCAGGTGGAGGCCTCGCCGAGGCACACCTGGGTGGCCGTGCCGGAGGTGGTCGTGAGGGTGGCGGTGACGGCCGCGGTCTTGGTGAAGGCGGCGGCGGCGTTGAGGGAGACGGTCCCGACCGGGCCGGCGGTTGGCGCGGTGGGCGCGGGCGATGCGGCCGCGCCGTTCAGCGAGGCGAAGAGATCGATGCGGGGCTTGGTGATGCCGTTGCGCGGGTCCTTGATGGGCACGCCGTAGGTCGTGAGGCGGGTGACCGTGTCGGTCGGAGACTCGGACGGAAAGGCCGAGCGCAGGACGGCGATGGCGGCGGCCACGTGCGGGGTGGCCTGCGAGGTCCCCGACATGGTGATGCCGGCCGCGGTGATCTGCACGCCGGGGGCGAGCACGGTGAGGAAGGACGACGAGCACGAGAAGCAGGCGATCTGGTCGGGCTGGGTCGTGGCATCCCCGCAGGTCGACCACTGCAAGCCGCCGAGGTTGGCGGCGTGAACGGCGCCGACCGACACGGCGTCGGGGGAGCACGCCGGGCTCGAGATGGCGTTGGTGGTGCCCGAGTTGCCGGAGGCCACCGCCGAGAGGATCCCGGCCGCGCGGGCCTTGGCGATGCTGACCGCCAGGGCGTCGGTCGGGCAGGTGGTGGTGGACACTCCGCCGCCGAGGCTCATGTTGATCGAGACGATGTTGTACTTGGCCTTGTTGGTGATGGTCCAGTCGATGGCGGTCATGATGTCGGTCGTGTAGGCGCCGCTGCCGGTGAACACGTCGAGGGCGGCGATCTGGGCCGAGGGTGCGACCGAGTGGACGATGCCCGACACGTTGGTGCCGTGGCCGTTGTCGTCGAGGCTGTTGTCCTGGGCGGCGATGTCGGCGGCGTAGACGATGGGGCACCCGGCCGCTCCGGCGGCGGTGCAATTGAAGGGCGCACGGGTGTAGTCGGCGCCGGTGTCGAGCACGGCCACGGTGGTCCCGGCGCCGAGCTTGCCGGCGGCGGCGGCCTTGGGCTGGTTGATGAGCGTGAGATCCGCCGGATCCGTGAGGAGGGTCAGCTGCTCGTTGGGGACGATGCGGGCGACGGCCGGATCGCCGGCGAGGGCCATCAGGGCCTCGGCCGAATCGACCCGCAGGTGCATGGCCGGCAGGTTCTCGAAGCTCTTCACGGTGGCGAGGCGCTCGCCGGCCATCCGCCCGAGCAGGCTCGCCTTCGCGAGGTTCAGGCGCGACGCGAAGGCGCGCATGCGGGCATCGAGAGGCTGGACGCCGGAGATGGGCGCGGCGGGCTCGCCCGCCACCGGAGGGAGGTCCGCCTCCTCGAGGAGGAGGATGACCTCGCCGGGAGCGCTCGACTGCTCGGTGGGCAGCAAGCGAGAATCGATCTTGGCGGCGGCGGGCAGCCGGGTGGGAGCGCCGAGCTGCAGCCCCGCGGACGCGGCGGCGACCACGGCGGCGGTGGATGCGGTGGACGCCACCGCCGCGGAGGAAGCCGGCAGGGCGGCGAGCGCCTCGGCGGCCCCCCCGGAGCGACCGGCGGAGCCGAGCTCGTCGGTGGCGGCGTCGGGGGGGGCGTCGCAGGCTCCGGCGAAGAGCGCGCAGGCTCCGAGCGCCAGGCCGCGCCACGGGTGAGCCACGCGGTGCGAGGACGAGAAACGTCGGCGAGCGCGGTCGGTCTTGAAGCGTTCCATGATGTCTCCTTCGGAAACCCGGCTGACTCGGAGAGTCCCGTGGCTTTGCGTCCCCCGGTCGCCCGGGGTTTGCCGTTGTCGAGAGATTATTACTGACAGGAATTAGTATTTGTCATTACCTATAAAAGTGCAACAAAGAAAATGTCCCGGCTGGCGGGCCCGGATGACGCCCCTCGGCAACCCTGGCCCGACTGGCTCGCACCTCAGACTGGAGATCGGGCAGGACGTCGACCAGTCCCGCGGCGAGGAGCACGCGGCGGCACCTGACCAGCTCACCGCCACCGAGCCTCACCGAGAGGCCGTCGTCCGCGATGGGCTCGATGCGCTCCACCGGGACCTCCCGAAACGACACGTCGTACGGTCGGAGCGGTTCGCGGGCGATCCGCCGGAACTCGGAGGGCGTCGTCCCGTCGCGCGTGACGACCAGGCCGACGAGAATGGAAATGACGGTGTGATTCTTCCTCATGACATTGCCTCCCTTTTGGAAACTCGGGCCACATCGTCCCGAACAGGTGTCCTTGCGCGCCATCGCCGCGTCCGCGTGGGTCGTCGAGAGGCAGCGCCGAGCACCGGGTGAGGACCCTCGCGCGACCGTCGAAGCCCGCGCTCTCGGACGCCTTGGCCGATCGCCGACGAGGTGGCATGCTGGCGTCGGCGCATGAGCGGAGACGCGTCAGATACGACCGGGACCGGACCCCTGTCTCAGGCGGGCGTCGAGCTCTTGGTTGCGAACCACCGTGAGTTTCTCCGCTTCGTGGAACGGAGAATCGGCAACCGCGCGATCGCCGAGGAGATCGTGCAGGAGGCGTTCGTGCGGAGCCTCGATCGGGGTGACGAGATCCGCGAGTCGGTGGTCGGGTGGTTCTACCGGGTGCTGCGGAACGCGGTGATCGATCGCCAGCGCCGTCAGGAGGTGGCTGATCGCCGGCTCGACCAGTTCGCGGCCGAGCTCGAGGCGCGGGGTGAAGACGCTGAAGAGCTGGCGGGCGTCGTCTGCAGTTGTGTCGGTCGGCTGGCGGATTCCCTCAAGCCCGATTACGCGGACGCCCTCCGGCGCATCGAGATCGAAGGCATCAGCGTCAAGGACTACGCCGACGCCGCCGGTATCTCCGCCGGCAATGCCGGGGTCAGAATCTTCCGCGCCCGCGATGCTTTGCGGAAGCAGGTCGCGCGCTCGTGTGGGACCTGCGCCGAGCACGGCTGCCTCGACTGCACGTGCAGCGCCCCCCGCCGTTGATCCCCCTCGCCCGGGGGAGGATGCGGTTCGGCGCCCTTCACGTGGTGGCCGGGGCCGCCAGATCGTTGCGGCCGCGGAGGTCGACGGCCATGGTCGCGTTGGAGGGCGTCAGCACCCGCGCCTGCTCCTCGGCCACCCTGGCGCGGCTGGCACGCCACCAGGCGAGGGCCGCGGCTCGGTCGTAGCGGTGGGCGGCAGAGCAGCCAAACCGCCAGGGCCGGCGCCAAGGTCAGCAGGTGGAGGAGCTCGTGCGCGGCGCCACCGCTCTCCGGGGAAGTGCCGTGGTTGGCCAGGTGCGTCACCAGCGAGCCAGTGCCCATCACGGCCGCCAGGACGAGGACGGCCCCCGCCAGCCACGCCACCCGGTCCTGAATCTCGCGGGCGGAATCGGTGGTATTCACCCCGGCTGCGTTGGTCGAAAGACCCATACCCGAGGGCTCACCCAAGGTGTCGATGACACGGCAATTCCGGGCACCCCAGGGCGAACGTCCTCGGGGTCGGCATGGGCATCGCAGCCTTCGCCGAGGGTCGAGGCTGACTGGATTGGCTCAGCTCAGCTCAGCTCGGCTCAATTCGCGCCGTAGCCGCGCCACAGCCAGACGAGCGCGTCGGGCAGGGCCTGGGCGCGGACGCGGTCGTCGCAGTGGCCGGCCCCGAGGGCGTAGACGAACCGATAGTGGTAGCCCTTCGTCGCGAGCGCGGCGGCCATGTTGCGGTTGGCGATCACCCAGTTGAGGTGCTGCGACTCGGGGGTGGTCGCCCCGTTGTCGTCCTGCCCGACCTCGAGGAAGACCCGCAAGGGCCTGGCCGGGGCGCCGAGGATCATGCTCGGATAGTCCCAGGCCCCGTCGGGATGGGCAGCCTCCGTGGCGGCGTCGGATCTCTGGAGGTCGACGAAGGTCCCGGAGAACGTCAGCAGCCGGTTGAAGTCGCCAAACCATCCCAGGCCGAACGCGGCGGGAGCCCCGGAGCTGCAACCGTATGCGCCCCTCCCGTCGGGGTTGCTCGTGAGCTTGAAGTTGGGATACGCCGCGCGCAGGGGCGCGTGGCTCAGCACCGCCGGGAGGACCTCGGTGGTGATGTAGCGCCAGTATCGATCGGACACCGTGTCGTACTCGAGACCGCGCTCGCTGCCCGGTCCGTCGCCCCCCCCCGCCGCCACCCCGATGATGACGAGCGGCGGGACCCGACGCGCCGGTGACGGGTCGACGACCAGGTTGTCGACGGCCGTTTGCAGCGGGGCGTAAAAGCCGTCCTGCGAGACCATGAACGGCGCGGCCACACCGTCGACGTACTGGCTCGGGACGTAGACGCGGATGGCCCGCGTGAAGGTCCTCGGGGTGTTGAGGACCGCGTCGGTTCCGGGGAAGATGTTGCTGCTCGCGGAGCCGAGGGTGAAGCTGAAGGTCATTCCGTGAGGGACGTTCTTCATGGCGAGATCGGGCGAGCTCGTGAACGTGGGGCCGATGGTGAACATCCCATCGCCGTCGTCCGGGCCCACCGGGGGCGCACCGCCCGAGTTGCCCGCGCCGCTGCTCCCGCCCGACCCCGACCCCGAGCCCGTGCCCGCGACCCCGCCGGAGCCGACCGACCCGCCGGAGCTCGCGCTGGCGCCGCCCACCCCTCCCCCGTTCCCCGGCAGACCCTGCCCTCCGGTGCCCGCGCCGGCCGCGCCGCCGTCCTGCCCCCCGGATGCGGGCGAGACGCCCCCCGAGGCGGCCGGGGCACCGGCCACGCCGGCTCCTCCGGTCGCCGCCGATGCGCCACCGCCGCCACCGTCCGAGCCCCCCGAACCACCCGCCGCCGGGATGCCTCCGCCGCCGCCGGCGCCGAGCAGTCCGTCGATGCCGCCCACCCGTCCCCCCGAGCCAGGAAGCGGGGTGGCACCGCCGGTCGCGAGCGCGCCAGCCGAAACCCCGCCGCCGCCGCCTCCTCCTCCGCTCTTGGGCCCGCCTGCGAGGCCCCCGGCGCCGCTCCCCGGACCGCCCCCGCTGGCGGTCGCCCCTCCTCGGCTCCCGGCTCCCGGGCTCGAGGACGCGCAGGCCCCCACCAGCAGGACCAAGCAGACCAGGGCGGTCACGACCGCCATGGGTGGCCAGGCTCCCCGCCGGTGCCCACGAAGCTGGCATGCATCGCCGTGTTCGACGGCGCCCCGTCCGATGATCCGACCAGCCGGTCTGCCAACCATGTTCACCGTCCTCGTCCTCGGGTTGGGGCTCCCGGGGAACCCATCTTCCGATCTTCCTTCAAGAGACGATCATCCCCAGGTCGGGGGACCTTACTCGGTCTGCGTCGACTCCGTCCCACGCGTCTTCCGTGTTCCGTGCCACGCCTCATGCCTCGTCGCAGCCATGAGCGCAAGATCCGCTCGCGGTCGTCCCTCGGGCGAGCGGTCAACCCGCTCCTAGGCGCGCGGGAGGGCCACCGACGACGGGCGCAGGCCGTGGCGGCGCACCATCCGGTAGAGGGTCGACCGGGCCACACCCAGGTGCCTGGCGGCGCGGCTCATGTTCCAGGCGCTCTCGGACAGAGCCCGCTCGGCGGCGGCGGCCTCGCTGCGGGCCAGAAGATCTGTCGCGTGGGGGTGGGTGATCGCGCCGTCCGGGAAGTCGGCAGCCATCCCCGCCGAGGCGTGAAACGGCTCGGTATTCCCCATCCGGGGGCCGAGCAGGCCTGGAGAGGCGACGGCACCGGCGACCGCGGCGCCGCGCGCGCCCGCGCCGGCGGCGACCTCCGCCGGGAGGTGGTGGGCGTCGACCGTGGTGGCGCCTTCGGACTCGGCCACCAGCAGGGCCACCTCGAGGATCGCCTTGAGCTCCCGCACGTTGCCCGGCCAGGGATAACCGGCGATGGCCCGCCCGGCGGCCTCGCCGAGCTCGAGCGGGCCCGAGGCCCTCGCCGCGGCCCCACTTGCCCGGCCGCGCGCACGAAGGAGGTGCCCTGCGAGGGCGGCCGCATCGGTGCGCCTGCGCAGCGGGGGCAAGCACAAGGTCGCGCCCTTGAGACGGTAGAAGAGATCCGGGCGGAAGGATCCGCACGCCACCAGCCCAGGAAGATCGCGGCACGTCGCGCACAGGATGCGGGCGTCCGTGTGCTCGGTCCGGACAGCGCCCACGCGTCGGAAGGTCCCCGTCTCGAGCACCCGCAGCAGCGCGATCTGCATGGGCGGGGGCATGTCCGCCACCTCGTCGAGGAACAAGGTCCCGCCGCGCGCCGCTTCGAGGAGGCCGGCGCGCCCGGCCCGTTCGGCGCCGGTGAAGGCGCCGGGCGCGTATCCGAAGAGCTCGCTCTCGAGCAGGCCCGGGGCGACGGAGCCGCAGTTGATCGCCACGAACGGACCCGCGCGGCGCCCGCTCGCCGCGTGAATGGCCTGGGCGAACAGGTCCTTGCCAGCCCCCGTCTCGGCGAGGAGCATCACGGGCACCACGCTCTCGGCCAGCCGGCGCGCCCAGCGCTTGGCCTCGATGACCACCGCGTCCTCGGCAAAGATGGCGGCAAACGCGTCCGCGACGCCCACGCCGGCGCTTCGCACCCCGCCAGGCGCGGCCTCGAGCGGCTGGGTGGCGGTGCTCACGCCGAGCTCGGATGCCCTGGGCGAGCGGGCCGACACGACCGTGCGGGTGATCGGCTCGAGCTCGACCAGCACGGCCAGCGGGACGCCCCCGGCGGACTCGATGGGCTCACCGTGCAAACGAAAGCTCTGCCGGCCGATCTCGACGATCATCCTGTCGCTTCCGCGCTCGTCTGCGTTGGCGTTCGCGCTGTCGCTGTCGCTGTCATTGCCACCGCCACCGGCACCGCGATGCCCTCGGCCACCCTCCCCACGCGCCTCGTCGAGGATCCGCCGGAACGACGACCCGAGCGTCTCGAGCGCGGGTGACCCGACGGGATCCACCCCGAAGAGGGCACGCGCCGCCGGGTTGGCGCGGACCACCCGACCCGGCGCCTCCACCAGCACCGCCGGTCCCCGGAGCCGATCGAGGGAGTTGAACACGATCCGCCGCACCGAGGCGCCCGCACCGGCATAGGCCCGCACCCGGACGATCTCCTCGAGCGCGAGGGCCGCCTCGGCCACCGCCACCGCCAGGCTGGGATCCGTGACCTCGACCATCGACGTGGCATCGAGCACCGCGATGGGAAGGCCGTAGAGCCCACGGATCGGCGCCGCGTAACAGACGAGGCCATGGTACGGCCGCGCAAAGTGTGCACGCCCGCGGACGGTGGTTGCGCGGTTCATCTCCGCCGCCGTGCCGATGGCGTTGGTGCCGCGCAGCGCCTCGCTCCAGCACGCCCCCTCCATGAGCCGCAGGCGCCGCGCGCTGTCCGCGAACTCGCCGCCGCCTCCCACGTGGACGATCACGCCTTCCGCGTCCGCCAGCAGCAAGACGTGCTGGCTGGCGGCCGCGCGCGCCGTCACCCGCGCGATGACCGGCTCGCCGAGCGAGCGCAGGACCTCGACCGGCTCGGCGCGAAGACGCAGGGCCTCCCCGCGCAGCAGGTGCTCCTCCGGGGACGCGCCGAGCGCGGGGGCACCGAGCGCACGGGCCCGGCTCCAGCACGCCGTGAGGTCACGCGCCGCGGGCGGACGCCCCACCGCCTGGAAGGACTCCCATGCCCCCTCGGCCACGTCGTCCAGGATCAGGGGACCGGAGCTGTCCATGTGAACCATTCTGCGCCGAGTGGAGCGGACCGCAACGGAAAGTGCAGCGCCGTTTCGCAACGATGCACCTCCTGTCGCGTTTCGCTGCAGCCGGGCGCGGTCCGCTGACCCGCGCCCAGCCCGCGAGGCGCCGGAAGCGCGCGCGGCGGGCGAGGTCGAGAGCTGGCACGCCTGCTGCTACCTCCGAGGTCTGGGGTGAGGTCGCAGGTCGTCTTCCGCCCAGGGTCGGGCGTGGACGGCCCACCCGCAGGTTGAACCCTCGAATGAAGGAGAACGGCCATGCGCTACGCACGTCCCAACACGCCCGGATCGAAAGTCAGCTTCGAGTCGCGCTACGAGAACTTCATCGGGGGGGAGTGGGTGCGGCCGGTCCGCGGCCAGTACTTCGAGAACGTCACGCCGGTCACCGGCAAACCCTTCTGCGAGGTGGCGCGCTCCACCAGCGAGGACGTGGAGCGGGCCCTCGACGCGGCCCACGGCGCGCGCGTGCGGTGGGGCAAGAAGCCGGCCGCCGAGCGGGCCGTGATCCTGAACAAGATCGCCGACGTGATGGAGCAGAACCTCGAGCTGCTGGCGGTGGCCGAGAGCTGGGACAACGGCAAGCCGGTGCGCGAGACCCTGGCGGCCGACCTGCCGCTCGCCATCGATCACTTCCGGTACTTCGCGGGTTGCCTGCGGGCCGAGGAGGGCTCCCTGGCCGAGCTCGACGAGAACACCGTGGCCTACCACATCAAGGAGCCGCTCGGCGTGGTGGGGCAGATCATCCCCTGGAACTTCCCGCTCCTGATGGCGACCTGGAAGCTGGCCCCGGCGCTCGCGGCCGGGAACTGCGTGGTGCTGAAGCCCGCCGAGCAGACGCCGGCCAGCATCATGATCTGGGCCAAGCTGGTCGGGCACCTGCTGCCGCCGGGCGTGCTCAACATCGTCAACGGGTTCGGGGTGGAGGCCGGCAAGCCCCTCGCGCAAAGCAAGCGCATCGCCAAGGTCGCGTTCACCGGTGAGACCACCACCGGCCGCCTGATCATGCAGTACGCCTCCGAGAACATCATCCCGGTCACGCTCGAGCTCGGCGGCAAGTCCCCCAACATCTTCTTCGCGGACGTGCTCGACAAGGACGACGACTTCCGTCAGAAGTCCCTCGAGGGCTTCGCGATGTTCCTGCTCAACCAGGGCGAGGTCTGCACCTGTCCGTCGCGGGCGCTCATCGACAAGAAGATCTATGGCGCCTTCCTGGAGCTCGCCACCGAGCGCACCGCGCGCGTGTCGCCGGGCGATCCGATGGACACCGACACCAAGCTCGGCGCGCAGGCCTCGAACGATCAGCTGGAGAAGATCCTGTCGTACATCGACCTCGGCAAGAAGGAGGGCGCCAAGCTGCGGCTCGGCGGAGAGCGGGTGCGGCTGGCCGGCGACCTCGCGGGCGGGTACTACGTCGCGCCGACCATCTTCGAGGGGAAGAACAGCATGCGCATCTTCCAGGAGGAGATCTTCGGGCCGGTGGTCTCGGTGACCAGCTTCGACGGCTTCGACCAGGCCATCGAGATCGCCAATGACTCGCTCTACGGGCTCGGCGCCGGGGTGTGGACCCGCGACCAGCAGACGGCGTTCCGGGCCGGACGTGCCATCCAGGCCGGGCGGGTGTGGACCAACTGCTATCACCTCTACCCCGCGCACGCGGCCTTCGGTGGCTACAAGCAGTCCGGGATCGGACGCGAGAACCACCGCATGATGCTGGACCACTACCAGCAGGTGAAGAACCTGCTCGTCAGCTACGATCCCAAGCCGATGGGATTCTTCTAGACGAGACGAGACGAGGAGATCCTGCCATGCCTGCCTCCACCCCGATCCCCGATCCGGAAGCGCCTGTCCCCGATCTGCAGGCAGGCACGGAGACAGGCATGGACTCCACCCTCGAGGCCACGCCCGCGGCCCTCGCGATGATCGCGCGGCTGCGGGGCTTGCATGGCCCGCTCATGTTCCACCAGTCCGGCGGATGCTGCGACGGCAGCTCGCCCATGTGTTACCCGGCGGGGGAGTTCCGGGTCGGGGTCCGCGACGTGAAGCTCGGCGAGCTCGGCGGCTGTCCGTACTACATCGGCGGGGCGCAGTACGAGCTCTGGAAGCATACCCGGCTCACGCTCGACGTGGTCCCGGGCCGCGGGGCCGGCTTCTCGCTCGAGGCCCCGGAAGGGGTGCGCTTCCTCATCCGTTCCGATCTCTGCCGCGTTTGACCAACGGAATGGTCGGGTCGGCGCGGCGGCGCGGCGAGTGGGGTCAGCGCGGCGATCAGCGCGCCGGGGCCCTCACGAAATCGATGAACCCGCGATCGACGTCGGTGTGGACGAGCTCGACCCGGATCCGATCGCCGACGTCGAGGCCCTCGAACCCGCGCACGACCTTCCCCTCGGTGAGCGGGTGCTCGATGCGCACCCAGGTGCCCTTCTGCGAGGCTCCGGTCACGATCGCGTCGAAGCGTTGTCCGATACGAGGGGCGAGCAGCAGGGCGGCGGCCGCCTTGCTCACCTGACGCTCCACCTTGGCGGCATTCACCTCCTGGGCGGTGCAGTGCGCCGCCAGGGATCGGAGCTCGTCCTCGGTGTACGGCGGGTGGGCGCCGCCCGCGGCCCCGCCCGCGATGGCCGAGACGAGCAGGCGCTGGGTCACGAGATCGGGAAAGCGTCGGTTGGGGGCGGTCGAGTGGGTGTAGTCCGTGACCGCCAGACCGAAGTGGCCCTCGGGCGCCTGCCCCGGAAGCTCGAGCACGTACTCCCCGCGGCCGAGAAGCTTCACCACCGACAGCGAGAGCTCCGGGAACCGCCCGGGATCGGCGCGGCGCCACTTCGAGAGCGCCCGTCCGAGAGCCTTGCCATCGGGCATGGCGGGCAGCTTCTCGCCGAGGCCGGCCGCCAGGGCCACGATGCGTTCCCAGCGCTCGGGTGAACGCAGCACCCGGCGGAGCGACGGGTAGCCACGCCCGGCGAGAAACCGGGCGGTGGCGCCGTTGGCGGCGACCATCAGATCCTCGATGAGCTGCTTGGCCCGGTTGGGAAGGTCGGGGCGCAGATCGCGCAGCTCGTCCCCTTCGAAGACCGCCTCGGCCTGCGCCGTCTGCAGATCGAGGGCCCCGTTCTGGTCGCGCCGTTCACGCATGGCCACCGCCGCCCGATCCTGCAGACGCAGCTGGGCGTCGAGCCCCGGCACCTCGGCCAGGGGCGCGGGCGGGGGCGCGCTCCCCTCGAGCCACGCCCCGACCGAAGGGTAGGCCAGCTTGGCGCGGTTCCGCACGGCGGCCCGGTACACTTCCGATTGCGTGACGGCGCCGTCGCGATCCACCCACAGCTCGACCACCACCGCCAGGCGATCCTCCCCGGGCCCGAGCGAGGTGAGGTCGGTGGACAGCCGCTCGGGCAGCATGGGGAAGATGGCCGCGGCGGTGTAGACCGAGGTGGTGTTGTTGGCGGCGTGCGCGTCGATGGCCGAGCCTCGGGCGACGGTGGCCTGCACGTCCGCGATGGCGACCAGCACCTTGATCGCGTCCCCGGGCAGGGGCTCGGCCACCGAGAGCTGGTCGAGGTCGCGGGAGGTGTCGTTGTCTATCGAGACCCACAAGCGGTCGCGCAGGTCACGGGCACCGAGGACCGCGCGGGCCGCCTGGTCATCGACCGCCGGGGCGCCAGCGATGGCCTGGACTTCGCGGAGCGCCTCGGGAGAGAAATCCGGGAGCAGGCCGCGCTCCCGCATCAGCTGGTGGGCAATCGATTGCAGTCGGTTCATGGCCACATGCTACCGGATGACACGGACCCTGGCCCGGGGCCCAGCAGCACGCGCCAGACGTTGATCGCGGGTGTACAGATCGGCCGCCAGCCCTTCCGCCAGCGCGAGATAGACGCCATCATAGGCCGTGATGCTGGCGCGCATCTCGAAGACCCGCCCGAGGAGCGGGAGGTGCGGATAGCGCTGCAAGGGCAGATCGCGGAGACCGCCGAGCGCGTCGAGCGCCGCCTCGGTCGAGATGGTTCGGTGGCGCACGAGCCGCCGCAGGACCTGGCTGACCTCGACATCGAGCAGGTGCGGAACCGCCAGCGCCCGCGCGTGGCGAAGGACCAGCCGCTCGATCTCTCGGACCTGTGGCACGACCACCAGCAGAAGGTCGACCACGACCGAAGCATCGAGGACGATCAGCTGCGGCCTTGGCGCAGCTCGCGCACCAACCGGGCCGAGTCGATCGACGAGCTTCGCCTGATCGATACCGGTGCGCGCGCGCGGAGCCGTTCGACGACCTCCTCGATCGAGGGCCGGTTCGCGACCTGGGTGATCTCGGTGAGCAAGAAGTCCGACAGGCTCATCCCGGCCTTCAGCGCCCGCATCTTCAGCGATCGATGCACACCGTCTGGAACGGACCTGATCTGCACCATCTTCGGCATGCTCCGAACATGCGCGCATACAATTTGCATGTCAAGCCCAGCTCGACCCTGGAGCGCAGGACCAGTAAGATGCGGGAATGGAGACGTCGAGCCTCGAGCACCAGAACGATCCGACACACCCGCGGTGGCCGGACGGGAGCCGGTCGAGCTGCGCGGTGCGATCCGGTCTGACCCGGGTGAACGCTCCTGCGGGCGCCGGCATGATGGTGGCGATGGCCAGCCTGGCCTCCGGTCTCGCGGCGTGCCGTCGCCCGACCGCGCCGCTGGGGGGCGGGGCCGCGCGTGCGGCGGCGCGGGTAGCGGAGCAGGACGCGGAGCATGAGGTGATCTTGGCGGCTGGCCCGCTCGACGCGCCCATTCCGGCGCTCGGCCCGATGGGCGGCCTCACCGTGCGGACGACCGGTGAACGTGCGCAGCCACGCCAGGTGGTGGTGTTGCTGCATGGATGGGGCGCCTCCGGCGAGGATCTGGTCCCCCTCGGCGAGGCCCTGGCGGCCCCCGGGCGCTTGCTGGTCTTTCCCGAGGCGCCGCTCGCGGGGCCCTGGGGCGGGCGCGCGTGGTGGCATCTTGATCTGGTGGCGCTCGAGGCCGCCCGGGCCAGCGGCCAGGATCGCGATCTGCGCGCGACCGTCCCGGTAGGGCTGCCCGCCGCGCGCGCCTCGATCCTCGCCTTGCTCGACGAGCTCGAGCAGCGCACGCGGCTGCCGCGGTCGGCGGTGATCCTCGGTGGCTTCTCCCAGGGTGCCATGCTGGCCGTGGACGCGGCCCTGGCGTCGCAGCCGCATCCTGGGGCGCTGGTGGTGCTCTCGGGGACCCTGGTCGCGGAGGCGGAGTGGACGGCCGCGCTCGCCGCGGCCCGGCCCCCCATCCCGGTGTTCATGAGCCACGGGCGCGTCGATCCGGTGTTGCCGTTCCGGCTGGCGGAGGCCCTGCGCGAGCGCGTCGCGGCGGCCGGCCACCCGGTCACCTGGGTTCCGTTCGGCGGCGGCCACGAGATCCCGCGCGCGGTCCTGGCCGCGCTCGCGTCCTTCCTGCCGCGCCCGTGATCGAAGCGCGCGCGCCCAGGCTCGAGGCCGCACCCGCTCCGCTCCCGGCCCCGCGGGTCAGGGAAGGCCGGGCACGTTCATCTTCAGCTCGCGGACCGGCTGACCGAAGCCCACAACCAGCAGGGTGGTCCCATCCGCCCCGCCGAACGCGAGGTTGGTCCCCCCCTGGACATAGGCGCCGATCCGCTGGCCGGCGGCGGTGAAGATGCCCCCGGACACGTAGATGTTGCCGGCGCAGTCCACCGCCATCCCGTCCCCGCCGAAGCCCATGCTCCCACGGTTCGAGGGCGCACCCGCGGGATCCAGATCCCAGACCGCGGCTTGCCCGAACGTCAGCACGTAGAGCTTCGACTGGTCCGGCGACAGCGCGATGCCGTTGCACGCCCCCGGCGCGATGAGCGAGATGGCTCCGGTCGGATCGATCCGGAACGTCGCGAGCCCCACGCCCGGTGTCCGCCCCCCGAGCTCGAACTGCGGGTTCGTGAAGTAGATGGTCCCGTTGGTGTGGATCACGAGATCGTTCGGGCTGTCGAAGGCCATGCCCTGGTAGTTGTCGACCACGGTGGTGCCGAGCCTGGTCTTCACGTCGAAGAGCACGAGCGAGCGCGACTGCTGACAGGCGGCGAGCAAGTTCCCGTCGGCGGTCACGGCGAGCCCGTTGCATCCGACGCCCTGGATGAAGAGCTCGCAGGCCCCACCCGGCGTGTACTTGATGATGTCGCCGCCCGAGGCCTGCTGGATCGCGTAGTTCGAGAAGAAGAACGCGCCCTGGCTGGCGACCCAGGTGGGGCCCTCGTTCGAGTCGTAGGCGAACGGGAAATCCGCGCACACGCTCGCCGACGACAGCATCATCGGCGCCGGGAAGGGACCCGCTGGGCAGCCCGACGCCCCGACGCCGCGGCCGACCGGCGCGACATTCGGCGGGCCCATGCCGACCGGGGGCGCGCCCTCCGACCCGGCGTTCGAACCGGCGTTCCCCCCGGGCGAAGCCGGCGACGGCGACGCTGCCGCGCCGCCCGATCCGGTCATCGGTCCGCCGTTGGTGCCGGCGGTGCGGCCCCCGCTGGCCGTGGTCGGACTGCCGTCGCCGCCGCGCGCCCCGGGTCCTGCCGCGGCCTTTCCCCCGGTGGACACCGCCGCGGTGCCTCCATCGGGGCTGGCCGGCCCTCCACCGGTCCCGCACGACGCGAGCCAGGCCCCGCCGACGACAGTCCACACCGCGATCCTGCCCGCCGCGACTCGCCGCTTCCGCTCCTCGATGCTCGCAGCTCTGATTGACATGGGTTCTCCTTGGTGCGCCGGTCACGTCCGCGCACGTCAAATTGCGTGACCGAGACCGTGACTCTCCCTGGTTCTCCCGGGCTCCTTCGGTGGTGAACCATCGCTGCGGAAAGGTGACCGAGACTTTGCCGTCCCGACATTTTCCGGAGGATGGACGGCGCTATCAATGCGCCCCGCAATGAGGACCCGAACGAGCCTACATCAGGCGACGCCCATCCCGACCCGCACCCTCGGGCCGGGCGATCGCTTGGGGTTCGCTGGAGGGGCCTTGGCCGTGGCCACCGCCGCGCTGGTTGGCGGGCTCGCGGCGGGATGCGGCCTGACCGATCCGCGGCCCGCCGCCTGGGAATACATCTCTCCGGCGATCTTCGAGCCAAACTGTGCCACCAGCAGCTGCCACAGCCGGGCCGCCGCGGTCGCCGGACTCGACTTCTCCGATCCCGACCGCGGGTACACCAGCCTGACCGGGCTCTGGGTCTGGATCGTCGATCCGAACGGAACCCTGGCGGAAGGGTGCCGGCCCATGGACGGCAAGGTCTTCTGCCAGCGACAACACCGGCCCCTGGTGACGCCCTTCGATCCCGCCCAGTCGCGGGTGGTGAACATGCTGCGCGCACAATCGGCGCCGCGCATGCCGCCCGATCGGCCCCTCCCCGAGGCCGACATCCGCCTCGTGGAGCGGTGGATCCTGAACGGTGCGCGCAAGTCCTTGACGGTGACCGACGCGGCTGCGCCTCGTGACGGCGGGGCGACCGACGCCGAGGCCGGCGGAAGCCCGGGTCCTGCCAGCGACGCCGCCGGGGCCGGTGGCGACGGTTCCGCCGCCCCGGCGGACGCGCTGGTGCACCCTGACGCCGCCGGCGGCGCTGGCGGCGCCCCGGTGACCGGGACCGTGGATGGCTCCAGCAGCGACCAGGCGCAGGGGTGACCATCTCGAGGACATCTGCCGGCCCGGCCGTCGTCTGGCGCCTCCTCGGCCTCGGCGTCCTCGGCGTCCTTGGCGTCGGGGCGCTCCCGGCGCGCACCGCCCTCGCCTATCCGCAGTGGCAGTTCACGAGCGGCGCCGCGCGCTGCAACCAGTGCCACTACGATCCGGCGGGCGGGGGCCTCATCACGAGCTACGGCCGGGACGCCGACGGAGACGAGCTCTCGACCTGGAACGGGGATGGGGCCTTCCTGCACGGGGCGGCTCATCCCCCGGCGTGGCTGTCCCTCGGCGGGGATTTTCGCGGAGCCTCGCTGGTGAATGCGGTGCAGGACCCCGCCGGTCCGACCTACGCGACCTTTCCCATGCAGGCCGATCTCCACGCTCGGGTGATGCTCGGCCGCGCGATCTCGGTCTACGCCACCGGCGGCTTTCGCGGACAGACCCGCGATCCGAGCGATCCCGTCCCGACCCAGAACTACCAGCCCATCGACAGCTCGCGCCTCATCTCGCGCGCGCACTACCTCATGTGGCAACCCGAGGTGATCGGCCCCTACGCGCGGGTCGGGCGCTTCTTCGCCCCGTTCGGGCTGCGCCTCGCCGAGCACGTCACCTACGTTCGGCGCGACCTCGGCTTCGATCTGCTCGAGGAGACCTACAACGTCTCGGGAGGCTTCGTGCACGAGGACGCCGAGCTGCACCTCACCGCCTTCGCACCGGATTTCGTGCGGCACATCGGGAGCGTGGAGAAGGGGTTCGCCGCCTACTACGAGCGACGGGGGCTGGACGGGGCGGGCAGCCTGGCGATCCAGTCGCGGCTGGCCTTCTCGCCCGGGATCACCCGGCTGTGCTTCGGCACCGTGGGCAAGGCGTTCATCGAGCGGGCCAGGTTGCTGCTGCTCGGGGAGATCGACGTGGTGCAGATGACCTTCGACGCGGCGGGCGTGGGGGACCGGGCCCAGCTGGTCGGCGCGGTCGGGTTCAGCTTTCTTCCCACGCGGGGGGTGATGCTGACCCTCCTCGGCGAGCGCAACCAGACCGACCTCGAGGTGCGCGACTCGGCGCTCAACGCCGGTACGCTCCTCGTCAACTGGTTCCCCTACGCCCACTTCGAGGTGCAGCTCATGGGGCGGCTGCAATCACCGAGCGGCGGCGACACCGCCAAGACCTTGCTCGCGCAGCTCCACTACTTCCTGTGACCCGATGAGCCGCGCCATGCCACCCACCATCTTCCATCGACGAGGCGCAGGCCACGGCGCGACCGCCGCCCGCTCCACCGCCAGCCGGGCGCTCGGCCTTGCAGCCAGGTTCGGGGTCGGCCTCGCCGCCACCTTCGCGGTGGCGGGCTGCGACGACGCGCCGCAGGCGACGACGCAACCGACCTGGGCCGACGTGGAGCCCATCCTGCGGGGCAACTGCACGAGCTGCCACGGGGCCACCGCCAGCCTGACCGGCGCCGCGCAGGGCGGAATGGCCTATCGCCTGGACTTCTACGACATGACCGCCAGCGCCTGCGGCGAGGCGGCCGGCGTCCTCGGCGCCCAGCCGCTGGCCCACAGCTGGGCTGCCCTGATCGGCTCGGACGTGACCTCGCCCGGCAGCGGCTGGCGTCCCCGCATGCCCCCGGCGCCCGCGTCGAGCTTGCCAGACTGGGAGCGCGACACCCTCGTTCGATGGGCGGCCGAGGCGGATCCCGCGAAGGGCGAGCCGCGGAGGGACAACCGACGTCCGGACATCCAGCTCGTCGCGGCGAGCGCCGTGGCCGACAAGCGGCTCGACTTCACGGCGATCATCTCGGACGCCGACGGCGAGGCGGTGGTCGGGGTGATCAAGATTGGCGACGTCGCCCTGCCCACCGACCACGCCGGCGCGTTCAGCGGCGGCCTCGACACCTCCACCTGGGCGGCGGGGCTCTATCCGATCAGCGCGGTGCTGTGCGACGGCTGGGACGACGTGACCTACCAGCTCGGCAACCTTCAGGTCGCACACGCGAGCGCCAGCCAGAAGTGACGAACCAAGGAGAGGACCGCATGCGCGCCTATCGAGAGGTACTGCTGATGGCCAGCCGGCTGGCCATCGCCACCACCGCGCTGTCGTGTGACGGCGGCGCACCCTCCCCGATCCCCATGGACGGCGGCAGCATCCTGCAGATCAACGGGCTCATCGATCACTGTCCCATGATCGAGTCCATCGGGATCTCGCCCTCGGTGGTGACCGTCGGCAAGCCGAGCACGGTCTCCGCGACCGCCAGCGACCAGGATGCGGGCGATGTCCTCTCGTTCGCCTGGAGCACTGGAAATGGCAGCTTCTCCGCTCCAACGGCGGCCTCCAGCAGCTACACCTGCGCCACGCCCGGCACGCCCACGGTGACCCTCGACGTCAGCGACGGGCGTTGCCTCAGCCGGTCCGCCATCGCCATCGTCTGCGTATCCGGCGGCTGACGTCGAAAGGCCTCGGACCTCGGGCCTCCCCGGAAGTCCGAGGCCCGAGGCCTTTCTTGACCTAACGGCACTCCCGCAGCGAGGAGGCTTCGCGATGCTCCGCCCCCCCCGCTGCGGGCCACCGGCCGGGCGCTCAGTTGATGAAGCCGGCGGGGAGCGTCGCGCAGCTGTTCGAGTTCGGGCCGGCGAGGCCACAGCCAGCCGGAGCGGCGACGGTCTCGTCGAAGTCCTGACAGAGGATGCTGCCACCCGGGTTGAAGGCCGTCGTGTGCGACATCGGGATGAAGTTGTGGCTCGACATGACGGGATCGACGATGGCGTTGGTCGCGAAGCACTTGGCGAGCGCCGCCTCGCCGCTCCCGGCGAACAGGTTGGCGAACCCCTGCAGCGAGTTGAAGAACAGCTTCCGGGACATCGGGTAGCGGCCCGCAAAGGCCGCCGAGCCCGACGGCGCCAGCAGCTTGACGATGTTCACCTCGTCGTCGGTGACCCCGTTGACGCTGAGGGCAACCGACCCGCCGGTCGCGGCCTCGCGGCCGGCGAACCCGACCGTGCACGGGTCGGCCTGGGTGAGGCAGCCGATCTGGGCGGTGGAGTCACTGAGCTGGCAGCTGGTGCCGCCGCCGCTCGCCACGATGCTCATGTGCGTGCGGAAGAAGGCCCCGGTGACCAGCCGCTGGGTGGTGGCCGGGTTGGTCGGGAAGTTCACCGGATCCGACGGGACGGTGAACCCGTCCTTGAGGATCTTGCCGGTCGAGTCCTTGATCCACAGGTTGTAGGCGCGCCCGTCGGTCATGCCGTTGCGCGCGATGCCCTGGACCGGGTTGACGCGCGCGACGCAGTTGAAGTTCTTGGCCCCGCCCCCGAGATCGATGTACGGCTGATAGCAACGACCGAGGGTGAGGGGACCGCCGTTCGGGCAAGGCGGGCTCGGGAGGGCGGCGGGATCGCCCGCGGCCTTGGGGAGCGCCGTCGCGAACTTGCCCGAGTCGCACAGGGCGGTGGTGTACATCTGCGCCACGCTGAGGTTGGTCGGGATCTCGACCACCTGCACCAGGCCGAGGTTCCCCGGGGTGCCGACCGGGCCGGTGGCGGTGAGGCCGTTGTTGCGGCTGCAGACCTGATCGCCCGCAATCAAATTGCCGCTCGCATCCTTGACCGTCTCGCAGGTCACCCGCAGCGGGTCGAGATCGCGGTAGTCGGAGACGCCGCCGTAGATGTTCCCGAGCCCAAAGGCGTTGCAGAACGGGTTGGCCTTGGCGCCCGTCTGGGCGATCTGGGCGGAGGCGAGGCCGCCGATGCCGAGGGACGAGAGGAACACGTCGGTGGTCCCGGAGGCATCCCCGCGGCGATACGCGTGCTTGAGGCCGAGCGAACAGGTCCCGGAGGTGCAGGCTCCGTTCTGAAAGAGCGCGGCCCAGTTCGCGACCAGCCCCTTGCGGATGGCGCCGGCACAGTCGGTGGCGCCGGTGTGGTCCTTGCCGAGGTACACGAGCTTGAGGACGTCACGCCAGGCATCGGCCGCACCGGGGGCGGACTCCGAAAGGGTGTACGTCTGGGTGGCGCCGGAGCTGTCCGTGTACGTGAAGGATCCCGAGGCCGCCAGCGCGCCTCCGCAGGCCGCCTGCCCGTTCTTCTGGCTGGCCACCATGGCCAGGCCGTCGAGGCCGATCACGAGCCCCTGAGCCGTGGTGCCCTTGGCGCAGACCCCGGCTCCGGTGTTGTAGAAGCGCGACATCGGGGCGACCATCTGGGTCGGGGGAACCGTCGACATGGCCGTCTCGCCCGTGCCGGAGCCGCCGCCGGCGTAGGTGATTCCGAGCCCGGTCAGGGACGCCGCGCAGGTCGGATCCGCCAGGACCGACTTGGTGACCTCCTCCAGGGTGTCCGAGCCCTGGAGCGCGATGTTGTTGCCCGTCGTATCGGGCCCGTTGGCCGCCCAAACGGTCGACGCGCCAGCGCCGACCAAGAAAAACGTAGCCCGTGCAATCTTCGTCCTCATTGAATCCTCCGGTTGACTGAGCGGTCATCGGCGACCGCAGCGCGCGGATCGACCGATTCGCCCGCCGACGGCCATAACAAGGACCGGGCCAACCCAGATTTCAGCGCGGTGACAAGTACAGGCGCGTCCCCGGGCGCGACGAGGATGGCCCAAAAGCCTCGAACCGACGCCACATCTCGGGTGCCTTCCGCTCCGCAGGTTGTGCGCGAGGCGGGTTACCCGAAGACGACACGTTTCGTCCAGACGTCCCGTTATCGAAGGGCAGTCTCCGGATTCCGGAGAGTGCACCGGCAGAGGGTTCCACCGCGACTCGCCGTGTCCGGCGCAGATCCTCGGTATTCCCGCCGAAACATCCCCGACGAAAAGGATCCTCGGTCCCGGCCCGAGTTGGCGCGGACTTTGATTACAGACCTGCCGTCCCTTGGTGCATCCGAAGCACGCTTCGACAGGGGGGTTCATCTCAAATGAAATTCAGGAGGACACCGTGATGATTCGAACTGCAGCCAGAAAAGCAGTACTTCTGGCGACCGTGGCGCTGAGCTTGGGCGCCCTGGTCGTCAACTGTTCCCGCCGGACGACCCTTTCACCCAACTCCGACGTCGGATCGGTCGGCCTGGCAATCACCTTGCCGTCGGGCGCGATCGTCTCGACGGTGCATTACAGCGTCAAGAACAGCACCAGCACCGAGGTCGCCCAGGGCGACATCCCCGTGGCCGACACCGGCTCCACCATCTCCCTCGTCATCGGCGGGATCGCCGCCGGCACCGGCTACACGGTGACCCTCAGCGCCACCGCCAGCGATGGGTCCTCCTGCCTCGGGACCTCGGCGCCCTTCACGGTCACGGCCAACGCCAGCAGCGCCGTCAACGTGCTCCTGCTCTGCCGCGGTGTCACCGGAACCGGCACCGTCACCGCCTCGGGTCAGATCGACAACTGCCCGGCCGTCGCCTCCTACGTCGTCTCGCCGCTGGCGACCGGCGTGAGCGGCCACATCAGCGTCAACGCCTCCGGCACCGATCTCGATGCGAGCGACACCGTGACCTACGCGTGGACCGCCACGGCAGGGTCCTTCAACACGCCCGGCTCCGCGTCGGCCACCTTCACCTGCCCGGCCACCAGCGGCCCGGTCACCCTCACCATCACCGTCTCCGACAACGTTGCGCCCGGGACCACCACCCCCAAGTGCAGCACGAGCAAGAGCATCATCGTGAGCTGCGGCGTCACTCCGATCTGCGGCAACGGGGTCGTCGAGTCGGGCGAGCAGTGCGATCCGCCCAATGGCACCACCTGCGGCGCGACCTGTCAGCTCCTCGGCGGGACCGGCGGGGCCGGCACGGGCGGCGCCGGCACGGGCGGCGCCGGGACTGGCGGCGCGGGCACCGGCGGCGCGGCTTCGGGCGGCTCGGGTACCGGCGGCGCGGCCTCGGGTGGCTCCGGCACCGGCGGCGCGGCTTCGGGCGGCTCGGGTACCGGCGGCGCGGCCTCGGGTGGCTCCGGCACCGGCGGCGCGGCCTCGGGCGGCTCCGGCACCGGCGGCGCGGCCTCGGGCGGCTCCGGCACTGGCGGCGCGGCCTCGGGTGGCGCAAACGGCTGCCAGACCTGCGAGACCCAGGTCTGCGTCCCGCAGGGCGTCGGCTGCAGCTCCTTGACGGGCACCGCCCTCACCGCCTGCAACAACGCGGTGGCCTGCATCCGCACCACCCACTGCGACATCGACGGCGACACGTCGTACTGCTACTGCGGAACCGCCAGCCAGGACGATGGGAGCTGCTCGGCCGCTCCGCTCGGGTTGTGCATCACGCAGTTCGAGGCGGCCGATCCGAACATCCTGCCGACCGACACCGTCACCCAGCGGTTCAACAAGATCGCCGCCGACCTGGTCGACACCTCGCTGCCCATCGGCAAGGCGACCGGCCTCATCGGCTGCGATGCCTTCTCCTGCAACACGGCGACCACCTGCGCCGGGCAGTTTTGAGCCCGGCCGCCGGGAGTCAACGCGCTCGACTTAGCCTGAACTAGCCTCGATCCGAGCTGTTCGAGAGGGTGTCGGTCTTCTGGACCGGCACCCTCTTCGTTTTTGGGGTCCTGATGCTGGTCTTCTCGCGGCGCGCATCCTGTTTGACGGAAGACCGAGATCGCGTTGATGTCTCGCCGTGCGCACGACCAAGCTCCTTCTCGGCGGCCTGGCGGTCTTCTGGGCCTCGGCGGGGCCGGCGCGCGCGGATGACTCTTCGCCGCCTGCACCGCCGTCGACTCCGCCCGCCCCGGGGGCTCCTCCTTACGAGAGCTTCGTCACCGCCACCACACCGGTCCACGGCTCCGGTTTGCCGCGCGACCATGTGCCGGCCAACGTGCAGACGATCTCGGGGGCGGACCTCGCGGAGCACCACAGCATCGATCTGCCGTCCTACATGGACGAGATGACGGGCAGCGTCCACGTCAACGACGTCCAGAACAATCCGCTGCAACCGGATCTGCAGTACCGCGGGTTCCTCGCCTCGCCGCTGCTGGGCGCACCGCAGGGCCTGTCGATCTTTCTCGATGGCGTGCGCCTCAACGAGCCTTTCGGCGACACGATCAGCTGGGATCTCCTGCCGACCAACGCCATCCGCTCGGTCGATATCCTGCCTGGCTCGAACCCGACCTTCGGCCTCAACACCCTCGGCGGGGCCCTGTCCATCGAGACCAAGAACGGCTTCACCGACCCTGGCGCCGACGGTACGCTCCTCACCGGGTCGTGGGGACGCAGGCTCGGGCTCGTCAGCGCCGGCGCGCACGGTGACAAGCTTGGCGTCTTCGCCGCGGCGCAGTTCCTCGCCGAGGACGGCTGGCGCCAGCGCTCCCCGACCCGAGCGGAGCAGGCCCTCCTCTCGGCTTCTTACGACGAGGGGCCCGCGGCGGCCACCGCCGGAGTCGCCGGTGCGAAGGCGGAGCTGGTTCTCTTCGCGGCCAACACCGCGCTCTCGGGCAACGGGGCTTCGCCCGAGCAACTCCTGGCGATGGACCGAGCCGCCGTCTTCACGGCGCCTGACCGGACCGAGAACCGGCTCTTCATGGCGATCGCGCGGGGCGAGCGGCCCGCCGCTCCGCACCTCCGGCTGTCCGGGACGGTATTTCTGCGGACCAGTCGAAACAGGTCGGTCAACGGCGACCAGCGCGACTGGGCGGAGTGCTCGGCCATGCCGGGCATCCTCTGCTCCGCGGACGACGGCGGCAGCGAGACCCCCGTTCGCGACGCGGCAGGCGGAGCCGCTCCCTTCGACGCGGCGTTCGACGCCGCCGAGAATCGGAGCGACACGCGCCAGACGGGCTACGGCGCCGCCGTGCAGCTGGCCGTCGACGCGCCGGTTCTTCACCGCGAGAACCACCTGTTCGTGGGCGCCGAGATCGGACAGGGCCGCGCGCGCTTTCGCTCGCAGTCCACGGTGGCGAGGCTCGACGGTGCTCGATCGACCATCGACACGGGGCTGGTCGATCCGGCATCGCCGGTCGCCGTCGGCAGCGTCACGAACACGCTCGGGCTCTACGCGAGCGACACGCTCTCGCCCCTTTCCGACCTGTTCGTCTCGGCGTCCGTGCGTCTCAACGCGACGTCGCTGTCACTCCAGAATCGGCTGGTCGCCCAGCTGGGCGACGACCTGACCGGCCATCACGGCTTCCACCACCTCAACCCCGCCATCGGCTTCAGCTATCAACCCCGCCCGCTGGTAGGCGCCTTCGTGGGCTTCAGCCAGTCGAACCGCGCGCCAACGGTCATCGAATTGACCTGCGCGAGCCCCGTGGATCCCTGCCGCCTGCCGAACTCCTTCGTCGCCGATCCACCGCTCGGCCAGGTCGTCGCCCGCACCCTCGAACTCGGGGTGCGCGGCAGGCACAGGCAGGGCCGCCTCAGGCTCGACTACGCGGTCGCGGTCTTTCAGACCACGAACACCGACGACATCCTCTTCATCGGCTCCGGAATGGTCGCGAACCGCGGCTACTTCTCGAACGTCGGCGACACCCGTCGCCAGGGGATCGAGGCGCACCTCGGCGCGCGTCGCCTCGTCGGCGAGAGGGCCAGGCTCGAGTGGAGCCTCGGGTACACCTTCACGGACGCGCAGTTCCTCTCGCCCTTCACGGCGCTCTCGGCCACCCACCCGGATGCGATGAACGGCCTCATCGACGTCGCGGCGGGCGCGCACATCCCGTCCATCCCGAGGAGCACCGGCAAGGCGAGCCTGGCGGTCGCCTCGGGCTTCGGCCTTTCCGCCGGGGTCAGCGTCATCGCGGACGGCAGCCAGTATCTCCGCGGCGACGAGGCGAACCGGCTGCCGCAGATCCCGGGCCACGTCGTGGTCAACGCTCGGCTCGCATACCAGCTCGCCGCGCCGGTCTCGGTCTTCGTGCTCGCGAACAACCTCTTCGACGCGCACTACTCGACCTTCGGTGTCCTCGGCAACGCGACCGAGGTCCTTGGTCCGACCTACGACAGCCCCAGATTCCTCGGCCCCGGCGCGCCCCGCGCGGCCTGGGCCGGCCTCGATCTTCACTATTGATTGCCCGGCCCCTGATTGCCCGGCCCCCTGCGCTTCCCCAGGCGCAGCCGAATTGATATTGACTTTGATTATCAATACCAATTACCCTCGAAGCTCGTCATGCGGACCTGGCTGAGTTTGCGGTTCTGGTTCTCGTCGGCCTTGTCGGTCTTGCCCGCGGTCACGTCCACGGGCTGCGGCGGGTCGTCTCCAGGCGCGCCGCCCGGACGACCGAGCGCCGCCGCGATGGCCACCGTGTTCGGCACCGACGATCTCTTCGACGTTCCGGTGGCCGGGCTCACCACCGCGCAGCGCGACACCTTCGCCAGTGGCGACGCGCTCTTCGATCTCACGCTGCGCGACGGCGATGGCCTCGGCCCCCTCTACACCCGCCCGGCCTGCGCGAGCTGTCACGACGCGGGCGCGCGCGGTCCGGGGCTGGTGCTGAAGATGGTGGTGGTCGAGGCCGACGGGATCACCCCGGCCGCCGACCAGTCCGCCCTGCCCTTCGGACACACCGTGCACCCCTTGATGACGGCCGGGGCCACCACGCCGATCGGGCCTCCAGCCGCCGACGCGAGCGTCAAGGTCACGATCCGGCTCGGTCCGTCGATCCTCGGCCGCGGCTACCTCGAGGCCATCTCCGACAGCGAGATCGAGCGCGTCGCCGCCGAAGAGGCCCTGCGCTCGGACGGCATTCACGGCCGCGTCAACCACGTCACCGCCTCGGCCGCGCCCAACCCCGACACCAGCTTCCATGCCCACCAGCCCGGCGACGCGGTCATTGGCCGGTTCGGCCTCAAGGCCCGCATCAGCGCCATCGACGAGTTCACCGCCGACGCCCTTCAGGGGGACATGGGCATCACGAGCCCCCTCAGGCCCACCGAGATCCCGAACCCGGATGGCCTCACCGACGATCTCAAGCCGGGCATCGACGTCGGCATCGACAGCGTGAACGAGCGGGCCCTCTACGTGCGCATGACCGCCATCCCCCGGCGCGCCACCGGGGCCGCAGTGACCCAGGGCGCGCAGCTCTTCGACGCGCTCGCGTGCAGCGGCTGCCACACGCCGTCGCTGAAGACCCGCGCGGACTACCCGCTCGCGCCGCTGGCCGGGATCGACGCACCCATCTACAGCGATCTGCTCCTGCACGATCTCGGGGACGCGCTCGCCGACGGCATCGTCGAGGGCGAGGCCGGCCCGCGGGACTGGCGGACGGCCCCCCTCATCGGGCTGCGCTTCAACCATGCATTCCTGCACGATGGCCGGGCCACCACCATCGCGGACGCCGTGCGGGGGCACGCCGGAGCTGGCTCGGAGGCCAACGCCAGCGTGGCCGCCTTCGAGGCCCTGTCCCCGGCCGATCAGCAGGCCATCGTGCAGTTCGTCTCCACGCTCTGACCACCCCACCCAGTCACCCTCTAGGACTGCCCATGCCGATTCCCGCGAGATCCGCCCTCTCGAACCCCGCCCGAATCGCCGCCGGCCTCGCCTGCATCGCCGCCTCGGGCTGTGGGAGCTCATCGGCGGGCAGCGGCTCCGATCAGGCCTCCGTGGCGAGGAGCATGCAGCAAACACTGCGCGCCGATCTCCTCACCCTCAACCAGGCCGCCGTGAAGCTGCAGGCGGCGGCCCCCAGCCCGACCGGGCGAGGATGGGACGGCACCGCCGACGCGACCGCCATCGCCGCCATGAAGGCGGCCTGGGTTCAGGCGCGCACCACCTACGAGCACGTCGAGGGCGCGATCGCGCCCATCTTTCCGGACGCCGACCTCGCGATCGACGAGCGCTACGATGGATTCCTGGCGACCCTCGGGCCCGCTGGCGACGCGGATCTCTTCGACGGCAAGGGGGTCACCGGCATGCACGCCATCGAGCGCATCCTTTACTCCGACGTCATCCCCGCGCGGGTGGTCACCTTCGAGGCGACCCTGCCCGGCTACGTGCCCGCCGCCTTCCCCGCCACCGAGGCCGAGGCCACCGAGCTCAAGGCCGGCCTCGCCGCGCAGCTCGTGACCGACACCCAGGCCCTGCTCGACGGCTGGAGCGCCCTCACCAACCTCGACGTCTCGGGCGCTTTCGAGGGCCTGATCGGCCTCATGCACGAGCAGCAGGAGAAGGTGAACAACGCCGCCTCGGGCGAGGAGGAGTCCCGCTACTCGCAGCGAACGATGGCCGATCTGCGCGCAAACCTCGACGGAACCAGGACAATCTACGGCCTCTTCCGCGACTGGCTGCGATCTCGGCCGGCCGCCGCAGGGTTGCCCGCCGGGACCAACGTGGACGGCACGATCATGGCGGGGTTCGGAGCCCTCGGGATCACCTACGCCTCGGTGACGGGGGACGCCATCCCGGCGCCGCCCTCCACCTGGAGCGCCGAGGCCCCCTCCGCCGACGATCTGCAAACACCCTTCGGCGGGCTGTACGAGGCCGTGCACCAGGCGGTCGATCCGAGCATGGCGGGTTCCGTGGTGCGGAACATGAACCAGGGTGCGGCGTTGCTCGGGATCCCCGGATTCGAGGCCCAGTGATTCTCGTGGCTCGCACCGCACCGCCACCACCTCGCACGGCATTCGCGGGGTGGCCTGCCCGCGCGCTGTGGGCCGCGCGGCTCGGGGCCTGCGGACTCGGCGCGATCGCGGCCGGGCCCGCCGGATGCGGCGCCGCCGCGGGCAACACCGACAACGACGTCGACGCCGGGGCGACGTTCATCGCCTTCGCCAGCGACTTCGCAACCTTCCGGACCTGGCCGTCCCACTCGGTCGATAATCCGGTCGCCGCGGGCTCGACCCACGTCGCGGGCCGGCGCACCGTCTACATCAATCAACCACCACCCGCCGACGCCACCTCGTTCCCGGTCGGCACCATGATCGTCAAGGTCACGGCGGTCGACGGGCAGATCTTCGCGCGCGCCAAGCGCGGCAGCGGTTACAACCTGGCCGGGGCCGCGGGCTGGGAGTGGTTCGAGCTCGAGGAGGGCTCGAACGGCATCGCGATCAAGTGGCACGGGGTCGGCCCGCCCGCCGGCGAGAAGTACGGGGGCGATCCCGCCAGCGGCTGCAATCCCTGCCACGCCACCGCCAAGGCCAACGACGACGTGCTGTCGCCCTGGCTGCAGCTCCCGGGCGTGCCCGCCGCCGTGACGCCGACCCCGGATGCCGGAGCGCCTGTGATGGACGGCGGCGACGAGGAGGCTCCGAGCCATGGTTGAGATCGACTTCGCTCGGGCCGGGACGCCGACCATCGGCCCAAGCGAGCCCGTTCGCGCGCTCGTGTCCGCGAGCGGGCGGGCGGGGCTCGGCTTGGTGCTCGCTGGCACGCT